>Ga0209805_1001236_pt1 | contig 15683 bp, 11 predicted proteins | sample GraSoiAngelo_148_FD_185905 | JGI IMG/M metagenome (GOLD analysis project Ga0209805, IMG submission 185905) | Grasslands soil microbial communities from the Angelo Coastal Reserve, California, USA - 14_1009_09_20cm (SPAdes) (version 2) | ecosystem: Environmental > Terrestrial > Soil > Grasslands ... | reverse complement strand
CTTCTGGAAATGCGCGTACTGGTATTCCTGGTGCGGAACGATCGCCTTCATGAACCGCTCGACCACGGCGCGGCGCGCGCCGTTTTCCAGCGCGATGCGATCGATCGATTCCGGGCGGCGATCCAGCGCGCGGTTGGTATCGTCGCGCCTCTCCTCGTAGGTCTTGGCGACGATCAGCCGGCCGGTCGACACGTCCACCACCTTGAACGTCGAGCGGACGTAAGATTCGCCCTTGATCGAGTACCAGGTGTGCCAGACCTTCTTGTCATCCTGGTAGCGCGACTCGTTGGGCTGCTCGCGGTAGCTGCTCTGCACGTCCCCGAAGATCAAGGCGCCCGCAGTCACCACCTTGCCGAGCTTCGCCGCCGCCCTCGGGTCCGCCAGATCGGTGGAGGAGAGCTGGAGCTCTCGCATCACCTGCGCCATGTGCTGGCGATCGACCACGGTGAAGCGGTTGGTGTTCACCAGCGCTTCCTCCAGCGAATCGCTCATCGGCCGGTTGCCTGCGCCCGTCATCTCGCCGATGGCGACGCTCTGGTACGGAGCCATGTTGATCTCGGCCGGCTTCATCACCGGAACGCGCACGGCTACGGTGCCGCAGGCGCAGACGAGCACTGCACCGATCGCGCCGAGAACGGGATTCTTCATGGTCGATTTCCCCAAGGTACTTGCGCAGGTTGCGCGTTCCGATCGCTAGCACCCGCCTCGCGGTAGGGTCAACTTCTCGGACCGTTCCCGCGGCGGTGGCCAACTTGCGGCGACCGTCCGTCCACGGTAGCAGGAAGAAACGCTTCCGCGGGATGGCACATGCGCAATTTCCTCACCTTTGCGGCTCTCCTTTCACTGTCCCCGGCAGCTTTTGCGCAGGCGCAGGGTGGACCGGCCACCGTCGCCATCGCCGAAGTGACCGCGCGTGGAAACGCGGAGGCCGAGATGGCGTCGGAGATGAACGACGCGCTGACAGACCAGCTCGTCGGCGACGGCCGCTTCCGCGTCGTGGAGCGCCAACAGATCGCCAAGGTGATGAAGGAGCAGATGCTCGCGCAATCCGGCGTGATGAGCGACGAGGTCCAGATCAAGGTCGCGCAGCTCGTCGGCGCGCGCTGGATCGTGCTCGGGACCGTCGGTACCAAGGGACGCAGCTACGTGATCTCACTGCGGGCGCTCGACTCTACCAGCGCGCAGGTGGCGTTCGCGGAGACGCTGAAGGTGGGCTCCGACGAACAGATCGAGGCAGGGGCGAAGCAGCTGGCGCGGCGCCTCGGGGACAAGCTTCTCGGACCCGCGCCCGCAAACGCCTCGCAGGCGGCTGCATCGACGGACATCCTGGGCGATTTCGACGCCGCGCAGGTGGAGGATGGGGCGCAGGCGGCGGCGCGCTCGCTCGCGCTCCGGTTCCCGAAGCTGACCGGCAGGATCCTCAACGCGCTGCCGAACGGGACGGCTTCCTGCTCGTTCGACTCCGGCGAACCGTTCAAGGGCGAGTTCTTCGAGATCTCCGGCCGCGACGAGGTCACCGAGCAGGAAGCGCGCAAGGGCTGGTTCCTGCTCAATAGCTGGTCGCGGAGCGGTTGCAGCGGGCGCATCAAGCGCGAGGCCGGCGGAAACATCGAGGACGGCGACACGCTCACCTCCATGCCGCTGAAGATCAGCGTCGAGGCCGTGCAGCCCGGACCCGGGACCCAGCCCGAGCTCGCGACGCTGGTCGCGAGCGAGCTGCGCGCGGCGCTCGACGCAATGCCGCAGTTCCAGCTGGCGAACGATCCGCAGCTCACGGCCACCGGCCGCGTTTCCGGGCCGCGGGGACGCCGCAGCATCGATCTCCAGTTGATCGACAAGGCCGGCAACGTGGTGCAGAAGGTCAGCGTACCGGCCTCGTTCTAGGACGCCTTCACAACCGGTACAGTCTAAAACCATAGTCGCTAAGCGACCTTCGGTCGCCCGCGACGAGTGCTCGAATGTGGTCGCTTGTAGGATCCCCGGGTACACGGCGTACACTGGCGGCACTTCTGGGACGTCCGGGTCCGTCGTGAAAGGACGCGGTCGGGGGAGCGGAGTGCGCCATGATCATCATCCGGGATCATTCATACCTCTTCGTGTGTCTCGCCGCTGCCTGCGGCGGCGCGCGCGATCCGTCCAGCCTCGTTTTCCAGGAGCGCGACCGCGCCATCACGGCGGCGACCGCCGACTCTCCGGGCCAGGCGGAGATCGTCTGCGCGAACAAGGTGGTGTTCTTCGGACGGAGCAGCGCCCCGGCCGGAGCGTCGGTCACCGCGACGAGCTTCGATTCCAGGAGGGTGCCGCGCACGTGCACAGGCGCCGTCCTGAAGGATCAGACCTGGTCCTGCCAGCAGACCCTCGCGGACGGCGGCTACACCTGGACCGCGCAAGTCGGCTCCGGTGGTCCGGTTTCGCAGCAGGTCGACTTCGTGGTGAACACCGCTCGCTATCCGGCTCCGACGATCGATCACACGCCGTCGCCGAACAGCGACCCGAAGCCGATCCTGACGGGGACCGTGAGCTCGCAGCTGGTCAACCGCGGGTTCTACCTGGAGGTCACCGAGAACGGTCGGGTGATCTGCATTGTGTCGCCAATCCGCTCGACCAACTGGGCCTGCGCGCTGACCGACAAGCTCGCCGACGGACCCCATGTCTTGAGCGTGGACGTCGATGAACCCGACGGAGACGAGGCGACGCCCTGGGGCAACTCGAACGCGTTCAGGGTGAAGACGTCGATCGCGAATCCAACGCTGGCGGCGGTCCCGACTCCGACCAGCAGCACCAGGATTCCGTTTTTGGGCACAGGTGAGCCCGACGCTGTCATCACAGTCGCAGAGACCACCACCGTGCTCTGCCAAGCCACCGTTTCCGCGGGTGGCGCCTGGGCCTGCATGCCGCCGCAGCCGCTCGGCGACGGTGCGCACTCGATCGTCGCCACACAGCAGGACGCGGCGGGAAACGTCAGCGACGCCTCCAGGATCTCGTTCGTGATCGACACGCACATGCCCGCTGCCCCGACGTTGCAAGCGCCGGCGAGCCCGACGGACAATCCGCAGATCACGTTCCGCGGCACCGGCGAGGCCGGAGCGAGCGTGTCGGTGATCGACAGCTACTCGCGCCTGCTGTGCTCGGCGCCCGCCAGCGCCTCAGGGGCGTGGAGTTGCGTGCCCGCCTCCCAGGTAGCGGACGGCGACTACCTCTTGACGGCGTTCCAGGTGACGCAGGTGGGAAACCACAGCGGCCCCTCCGCCGCGGTGCCGCTCAGCGTGCGCACGCTGAAGACGCCGGCGTTCGACGTGCCCGCCTCGCCGACGCGCGAGACTTCGCCCGCGCTCACCGGTCACGCTCCGGCCGGGGCCGCCGTCTCCGTCCATCTCGGCGAGGTGGAGGTCTGTAAGGCCACGGCCGACTCCTCCGGCGCGTGGAGCTGCAGGCCGCCGTCCGCGCTGGCGGATGGCGCATACCTCTTCCAGGCGGTAGTGACCGATCCGCTCAGCCATCTCTCCAACCCCAGTGCCGCCCGGGCGCTCGTCATCGACACCACGGCGCCCGCCGCTCCTGTGCTCGACCAGCCGCCGTCGCGGACGCGAAAGCGCGAACCCACGCTCAGCGGCACTGCGGAGGCTGGATCTTCGGTCGCCGTGATCGACGCGAGCACGAGGGAACACGTCTGCGCGGCAACGGCCACGGCAGCCGGAACGTTCCAGTGCGCGGCCGGCGCCGCGCTGACGCTGGGCGAGCACAGCGTCACTGCGACAGCCACGGATGCGGCGGGCAATGTGTCGCTGCAGGCGCTGGCCGTCGCCTTCACCGTGACGGACACCTTGCCGTCGGCTCCGACGATCGAGTCGCCTGCGAACGGCACCGAGGTGGAGCAGCGCCGGCCCGTGATCTCGGGCCATACCCAGCCGGGCACGCTGGTTGAGATCTCGCTGGACGGAGCTTCCTACGTCGCGCAGGTCACGCAGGACGGGCGCTGGGCCCTGCTTCCGCCGGCGGATCTGGCGTTCGGGAGCCATCAGCTGACGGCGCTGGCGACGGACCCGGAGCAGAACGTGAGCGACCCCGCCGCGAGCGGCTTCGCGATCGTGGAGACCGGTTTCGCGCGCGGCGGATGCGCCACCGGCGGCACGCCAGCGCCGCTGCTCGCGGTGCTTGCTCTGCTGTTTGCGGCTCGGCGGGTACGGAAGGGCTTCGTTGCCGGTGTTCTCGCGTTGGCCGCCCTTCCTTCCGCATCGCGGGCGCAGAACATCGACGTGTCGCTATTCAGGCCAGCGGCCGGGGGCGATGGATTCGCAGCCGTGGAAGGGGCCCGCCCACCGGTGGAGGGCGAGTCCCGTCTCGAGCTGCGGACCTGGACCGACTACGCGGTCCACCCGCTGACGTTCGTAAGCGCCTCGGGCGCCGAGCGTCCGGTGGTCCGCGATCGGGCTGCCCAATGGCTCGGCGCACAGGTCCATCTCATCGGACCCCTCTCCTTCGCTGCCCAGGTCCCGGTGACGGTGTCGGAACGCGGCGACCTCTCGCAGCTTCCACCGTCCTCGCGCGGCCCTCCCGAGCTGCTCTCCGGATTCGCCGACATCCGCCTGACCCCGCGGCTTGCGCTGTTGCGGCAGGAATGGGCCGGAATCGATCTCGCCACGCAGATGTCCTTCGAATTTCCCACTGCGCGGGCGCAGACGCTTTCCAGCGACGGCCGGGTGCGCGCGGAGGCCCTGGTCTCGATCGGCCGCAGCCTCGCAGCCGTCCCGGCGGGGAGCCTCGATCTGCTCGCCAACGCGTACGTGCGCGCGCGGCCGGCCCGCGAGTTCCTCGACGTGAAGTCGGGCAGCGAAGCCGGGCTGCGCGCCGGCGTCGGATACGGCATCGCCCAGAACCGCGCGTGGATCCCGCGTCGGCTCTACCTGGAGCTGGAAGGTCGATCGTTCTTGCGAGCGGGTTTCGCCGCGGGATCGGCCCCGGCGGAATGGCGCTTGGGCGGAACGTTGTGCCCTGCAGGAAATCTGGCGATCGACGTCGCCGGCGGGAGCGGCCTGACCGACGGAGTAGGCGCGCCCCGCGCCCGGTTCCTGCTCGGACTGGGATGGTCGCAGGCAGCGTGCGCCCGAAGCTACGGGAGCGCGCAGCTCGCGAGCGCAGCTCCGCCGATCGAGCCTCCGCGGCTGCCGGCGCCCGAACCGGCCCGCCCGGCCATCGCGCAGGCTCTACCGCCGCCTCCACCTCCGCCGCCCGACCGCGACGGCGACGGAATTCCGGACGATGACGACGCTTGTCCCGATCAGCCGGGAATCGCCGGGAACCACGGCTGCCCGCAGGGGATCCGGCAGCGCGTGGTCGTCTCCGCCACCTCGCTGGAGATCCTCGACCAGGTCCACTTCGCCACCGGACTGGCGCGCATCGAGAACAAGTCGTGGTGGCTGCTCGATCAGGTGGCCGCCGTCCTCAAGAGCCATCCCGATCTGCTGCTCGTCGAGGTGGAAGGGCACACGGACGACCGCGGACCATCCTCGTTCAACATCCTGCTCTCGGAGGCCCGCGCCAAGGCGGTGGCCGACTACCTCGCCGGACGAGGAGTCGCCCGCGAGCGCTTGGTGCCGCGCGGCTTCGGACCGACGCGGCCGGTCGCCAGCAACGGGACCGTCGAAGGCCGGGCGGCGAACCGGCGCGTCGCGTTCACGGTGGTCAAGACGCGGGCGCGCGTGCTCGAAGCGGAGAAGCCACCGGAGTCGTGAAGCACGTCACACGTTGAAGAGGAAGTGCATCACGTCGCCGTCCTGGACGACGTAGTCCTTGCCTTCCACCCGCATCGCTCCCCGGCTCTTCGCCGCGGCCTCCGAGCCATGACGGAGCAGCTCGTCCCAGCGGATCACTTCCGCCTTGATGAACCCGCGCTCGAAATCGCTGTGGATCGCCCCTGCCGCTTGCGGCGCGCGCGTACCCTTGCTGATCACCCAGGCGCGGCACTCGTCTTCGCCGCCCGTGAAGAAGCTCTGCAGGCCAAGCAGCGCGAACCCCTCGCGCACCAGCCGGTTCAGGCCGGGCTCGGAGAGACCGACGGTCGCGAGATACTCGCCGCGCTCGGTCTGCGGCAGTTGTTGGATCTCCGCCTCCACCTTGCTGCAGATCGCGACCATGCGGGCACCTTCGGCTTGCGTAAGCTCCCGGACCTTGGCGACCAGTGGGTCGGAATCCAGCGAGGCCAGCTGGGACTCATCGACGTTCGCCACGTAGAGCACGGGCTTTGCGGTGAGCAGGAACAGTTCCCGGGCCCGTGGCTTCTCCTCATCGCTGAGTGGCACGCTGCGCGCCGGCCGGCCGGCCTCCAGCGCCGCCGCGAGCTTGTCGTAGACTGCGAGATCCGCCTTCGCTTCTTCTCCGGGTTTGCCCGGGGCCTTGGCGTCCTTGACCCGCCGCTCCCGTTTCTTCTCCAGCGACTCCAGGTCCTTGAGCTCCAGCTCGGTATCGACCACCTCCTTGTCACGCACGGGATCGACGGTTCCGTCCACGTGCACGACGTCCGGATCGCTGAAGCAGCGCAGCACGTGCGCGACCGCGTCCACCTCGCGGATGTTGGCGAGGAACTGGTTGCCGAGGCCCTCGCCCTTGGAGGCACCGCGCACGAGGCCGGCGATGTCGAGGAACTGCAACGCTGCGTGCGTCGTCTTCTTCGGCTTGTAGAGTACCGCGAGCTTCTCCAACCGGTCGTCGGGCACGGGGACCACGCCGACGTTCGGGTCCTTGGTCGCGAAGGGATAGTTGGCGGCGAGCACGGAGGCGCCGGAGAGGGCGTTGAACAAGGTGCTCTTGCCTACGTTTGGCAGTCCGACGATCCCGATCGAAAGCGGCATGGGGCGTGCGATCTACACCAACTCGGGGCGGGCCACAGCTTTTCCCGGCCGCGCTCGGTAACGTTCCGCGACGCCACCTTCGTGGCGTCCGCAGTGCTGGGAGTAGACTGCGTGGATGGTACATCTCCTCGCGGTTGCGCTGTCGCTCGACGCAGGCGCCGCTTCGCACTTTGCCCGGCTCGCGCTCAAGTGCGCGCGCCAGGAGTATCCGAACAAGCTCGAGCACGTGATGAACGGCGCGCACGAGGTGCTCTCGCCCCGCGCGCTTCATCCAGCGTTCTACGGCTGCTTCGACTGGCATTCGACCGTGCACGGCCACTGGATGCTCGCGCGCCTCCTGCGGCAGTTCCCGCAGCTTCCGGAGGCGGCGGAGATCCATGCGTTGCTAGACGAGCACCTCGCGCCGCAACCCATCGCGGTGGAGGTGGAGTATTTCGGCCAGCCGAACCGCAAGAGCTTCGAGCGGACCTACGGATGGGCGTGGCTGCTGAAGCTCGAGGCCGAGCTGCGCGCCTGGGATTCGCCCGAAGCGCGCCGCTGGGCGGACGCGCTGCAGCCGCTCGCCGACACCGTGACGCGCGCGTTCCTCGATTTCCTGCCGCGCCAGACGTATCCCATCCGCACAGGCGTGCACCCGAACACGGCGTTCGGGCTCTCGCTGGCGCTGGACTACGCGCAGGCCGTCCACGACGACAAGCTCGGTGCCCTCATCGTCGAGCGAGCGCGGACCTACTTCGGGAAGGACAGGGAGGCGCCGCTGAAGTGGGAGCCCGGCGGCGAGGACTTCCTCTCGCCTTCGCTGGAGGAAGTGGCGCTGATGGCGCGCGTTCTCTCGCCGCGCGAGTTTCGCGGTTGGGTGAAAGCGTTCCTGCCGGCGCCGAGACTGACGCCGGCGATCGTATCCGACCGCACGGACCCGAAGATCGTCCATCTCGATGGCCTCAATCTGTCGCGCGCCCGCTGCTTGTATGCGCTCGCAGCTGCTCTGCGCCGTCCAGCGCTGGCGCAGCTCGCAGACACCCACGCCCAGGCATCGCTGCCGTTCATCGCCAGCGGCAGCTACGAGGGGGAGCACTGGCTGGGCACGTTTGCCGTGCAGATGCTCGATGCGCGTGAGCCGGGCGCACAGCTCAACCGTTGACGATCTCGCTGGACGGTTCAGCGGGATGCGGTACGCGCGTGCTTCGACCGGCCGCGCGCGATTTCCGCGACCCGATGGTATGCGCGCTGAAGGAACGCGACCTCCGCAGCTCGTACATCTCGGTCTGCGGGACCGAAGTACTCTTCATGCGGGTGCCCGCATTTCGGACACTCGACCCAGATCACAGCCGGCTTATAGGCGAGGCAGAATTTCGGCCTGGCTTTGAATACATACGGGCGCATGACGCCCTCTGCTGCTCCCGGGTCCACGGCGCGGCCGCGCAGTGCGACTACGACGGACCCGGTCGGTCGAGACTGAGCACGTGGGAATGAGAGCGTCAATACGTGGTCCACGGCATGCGCGTAAAACAGTTGGGGCGGATGGATTCGAACCATCATAGCGGGATTCAAAGTCCCGCGTCCTGCCTTTAGACGACGCCCCAGTCGCCCCTCGTTGTAGCGCGGGCGCGGCGATGGCGACAACGGATCTCGCCGGGCGCCGCTTGACGGATGGGATCGCCGGCAATGGCGAGGCAGCATGGATCCCCATGCTGCGAGGCGAAGACGGACAGGCGGTGGTCGAGGCCGCCATCGTGCTTCCGGCGATGGTGTTCCTCCTGCTGCTCGCGCTGCAGCTGACGCAACTGCAGCAGGCGAGGATCCTCGCGGAATACGCCGCCTCCGCGGCCGCGCGCGCCGGCATCGTGATGGACGGCGATCCGGCCAGGATGAAGCAGGCCGCGACGCTCGCGGTCCTTTCCGGCAGTGACCCATTCGACGGGGTGTCCGCGATCGCCAGGACCCTTCTTCGTCTCCAAGCGGAGGATGCCGTCCTCAAGCCGTTCGGGCTCGAGCAAGTCCGTGTGTACGTACACAACCCGGTGGCGCCGGACTTCGCTCGGTGGGGAAGGCACCTGGACGGTCAGGAGATCGATTTCGACGACGTCCGTCCCGGCGCGACCGAGGCGACGCTGCTCTCCCTGCAGATCCGCTGGCTCTACGAGCTGAAGGTGCCGTTCGCGAACAGGATGATCCAGGCGATCTGGGTCGCCGCAAAAGGCGGACTGCTCCAATCCTGGAGGGGATGGGATCTCACCGGGCCACGCCTGGGCTCGCAGACCGGGCCGGACGCGATCGCCACGTCGCATGCCCTTGCAGGCATCGCCGTCCCCGACGGCACTCCGGAGGGCATTCCCATCGCGGCGCTCGCCGCCGCCGCACGCGCCGGGCGCTACTACCTGCCCGTCCAGGCCTTCTACACCATGCGGATGCAGTCGAACCCCTACCGGAAGTGGGCACATCCGTGATCGGCGCGCTCCACCGGGTCCGCCGCTCCGAAGAAGGGCAGGCGCTGGTGCTGGCGGCGATCTTCGGGCTCGTGCTGATGCTCTGCGTGCTCGGGACCGTGAACCTCGGCCGCACGGTCTACCAGAAGGTGCAACTCCAGGCAGCGGCGGACGCGGCGGCCTACTCGCAGGCGGCGCTGGAGGCGCGGGTGATGAACTTCACCGCGTACACCAACCGCGCCATGGTCGTGCACTACGCATCGGTGATGGCGGCCACCAGCTATCTCACCTGGCTGCATTTCATCTGGGCGGGCCTCAAGCCTCTGCTCGAGGTCCTCGACACCCTGCCGTACATCGGACCGATCGCGGCCGCGATCGAGAACGGTCTCGGCGCTCTGATGCGCATCCTCGACGCAGGCATCGCGGCGCTCTGCCCGGTGCTCTCCGCCGCGAACATGCTTCTTTACGGGCTGCAGGAAGGCGCGTGGCATTCGGTATGGCTGCGGCTGGGGAGACCGCTGCCGCCGGAGGCCCATTCCGGCGACTCGGCGGACCATCCCTATCGGCCGATCTGGCCTTTGGTCCTGCCGTTGGCGAACCAGGCCGTCTTCGCGCAGGCGCGCGGCCATCTCGCGATGGCGCAGAACGCTGAGGAGTCGCTGCGGATCCTCACCAACTCGAGAAGCGCTCCCGTGCAGCAGGCGCGTCTGCACATGCTGGAGATCGCCAACTCCGCGCGGCAGCCCTGGGTCGCGTACGGCGACCGGCACGACGACCCTGCGCTCTCCCCCATGGCGCGGCACTTCCGCTGGGGTTTCTCCATCGGCGTCGCCTCGCTGCACCTGGGCAGCGTCGGCCGGACGGAGATGGGAGCCTACGCGCCCCGGACAGGCCTCCAGGGAGCACAGACCGCGCCGCCGCAGGTGTGGAGCGGGCAGCGGCTGCAGCTGGTAGCGAAGGCCTTCGGACTCACCAAGCGGCTCAACGTGCTCTCGCTGGTGGAGATGGACCAGCTCTACGCGCCGTTCCCGAAGTCCGAGCACCAGTACTATCTGCTCTTCTCCGTCCCGGGCTGGCTGCGGCGGATCTTCCCGGGCGTCGGTCACGCCCGCGACGCGATGAGCGAAGCTCTGCGGAGATATGCGCCTTCGCCCGACCAGCGCATGTTCTGGATGTCGCCGTACGTGTACTTCGCGCCGCAAGCGAGCGCGCGCCCGGGCCGCGGTCCCACGGCGCAGCTGGGCAATTTCGCACAACCGGACGTGGTCATCGGCCTCTCCCTCGAGGCTGCCGACTCCGATGCGGAGGGTAGGGAGACCGACCGGCGCCGCTTCTCCTGGAACGGCCGCGGAGCCGGCACGGCATCAGTCGACTTCCGCTCCACGAACGCCGACGCGCCGTGGATTCCCGGCCTTCCGCGTTCGCTGCAGCCGCTGCGACACGGCTTGAACGCGTTCGCCGCAGCGCAGGCCTACTACCATCGGCCCGGCGATTGGAAGGAGATGCCCAACTTCTTCAACCCGCTCTGGGGCGCGCGGTTGATGCCCATGCTCGAGTCCAACGTGGCTGCGAAGATCGGGCTCACCAGCGTGCCGGGACTGCGGCAGCTCCTGCTCCACTGACATGCCGCGGCTGCACACCGAGGACCAGGGCAGTGCGTTGACGGAAGCGGCGATCGTCCTTCCTTGCCTGGTACTCGCCATCTGCTGGTCGGCCGCGCTTACCGACGTCTTGATCCTGAAGTGCAAGGCCGCTGAGGCGCTGCGGTACGCGCTCTGGGAGAACACCGTCTTCAAGCCGCCGGCGCGGGTCGATGCGGAAGTCCGCAGCCGCTTCGCGGACCTTCGTTCGCCGAGGCAGATCCGGATGCAGAGCACCGGCCTGCTCATGTATCCGCTCACGCGCAACCTCACCTGGCGCGCCGAGGTGGACTCGACCACCGCCGAGGTCTCGTTGGGCGGGTCCTCGCGGTTGGAGAAGACCGGGGCTCCATGGGACCGGTTTCTCGACGCGGTCGCCGGGTCGCTTTCCCGATCCGTCGATCCCGCGACCGCGGCCATGCGCTTCAACTCTCGGGGCATGGCCATCGCCCGGGTGGCTCTGGTGCATGCACGCCATGACGCGCGGTCACCGATACTGCAGGGCGGCGACCTGCCCGGACTGCGCGGCGGAGGCGACCAGGGCCACGGACGCGCCCTCGGGGACTTCCATCTGCAGGCGCCGCCGCCTTCGCAGCGGCCGATGCAACTCGTGTTCGACACCTGGAAGGCTTGGCCCAAGCCAACGGTGTACACGCTGACCGGTGCCGGCGCCGACGTGGGCACGCCGCCGTCGCGCACGTATCCGGAAGTGGAGAAGCAGGTCAGCGCGCAGGTGGACCGCATCGCGTTCTTTGGCGTCGAAGGCATCGCCGGTTTTCGCGATCTGCGCGACTTCGTGGGCCGCGCGATGCGCTCCGGCGTGAGCAGGACGCTCGCAGGCGGCACTTTGCCCGACATCTTCTCGATCGGCCGCATGGACGACCTCGCGACCAACCGCGGCCCGATCACCATCCTGCCGCCTGAAAGGGCGGTGGAGAGCTGGGTGCCGCACGAATGCGAGATCGCCGGTGCCCTGGTCCCTTGTCCGACGCAGCGGGCAGGCGACGTGACCACGTCCGGCTCCGCGCCGCGCTACCTCGATGGAGAGCATAGCATCGGCGAGCGCGTCGACCGCACGCGCTACACGGTGCCGTACCGGATTCAATCGACGTACTGGCGGAGGTACGGCGGGATGGATCGGGAGCTGGACTCGGCGGAGCTTGCGCCGGTGGACCCGCGGCTTGCGGCCGGAAACGGATACGTGAAGACCTACCGATGCCGCGGGCACTTCTTCGCCGGGTCCACGAAAGCGCAGGTGGCGAACAGCTACCGAGGCTGCCGATGAACGCCCTCCGGTTTTCGCTCGGTATCGCCTCCGCGGGCGCCGTTCTGTTGGGCGGCACCTGGGCCAGCGGCGCGTTCGCCGAGCTTGCGCCGGGCCCGCAGACACGCCTCGGCGGCGAGCCGCGGTATCCGAGCAGCGCCGGCGAGCTCCGGCTCGGGAGCTCCCTCGAAGTCAACGGACAGCCAATGGAGCTGGCGCTGTTCTACACGCCGGATCCGCCGGCGCGCGTGATCCGCTTCTACGCCGATGCCTTTCGCGTCCGGGGCTTGACGCCGCTCATCTCGCCTGAGCCGGCGCTCGCACACGTGGCCGCCTTCGATCCGGACAACGGACTGCAGAGGTTCATCAACGCCGTCGCGCAGCCGGACGGGCAAACGCTGGTGATGGTGGGTGCAACGAATCCGCGCAAGCCCCCGGGCGTGCTGCCGACGGCAGAGGGCGCGTCCTTTCCCGTTCCGCCCGGACATCGTGCGTATCTCGGATTTCGAGGGGTTGATCCGGGTAGCAGGAGCGAGAGCGCGCAATTCGTCAGCGCCCTGGCCCCGCGCGAGGTGGCGAGCTTCTACCGCGTGGCGCTCGGCGCGCAAGGCTTTACCGAGCACGCCGGCGCGGAGGGTCTGTTGACGTTCACGAAGCCGGGGATGACGGTCAGCATCGCGCTGCAGAAGCTCGACGAGCGATCCGGCGCCGCGGTCTTCGTCACTCGCAGGGAAGGGGACTTCTGATGACCGCGCCGCGCCGCCGTTTTTCGCACCCCGGCGAAGAGGGACAGGCGCTGGTCGAGTCCGCGCTTCTGCTCGCGACGCTGCTCGGGGCCCTGGCCGTGGGAGGCACCTGGCTACTGAAGACTCATCCGCAGATGCTTCGCGCCATCAACGCGCACGTCCGGGGCTACTGCTCCGCCCTGTCGCTGCCCTTTCCCTGATCCCAACCGGGTGGAAAGACGGAGTGGCCTCCTGACATGCTGAAGGCAACCAGCTCCAGCGACTGTCGCGACGACCGCGCTTTCACCAGGCCCCAGAGCGGCACGCTCGCCGTGCGCCACACGCGCGCTCCTGCGATACGCATCGCTTCCGCCGTGAACGTTCCCGCGGGAACGTTCACTCGCTCGGTCCCGACGCGCGCGACGGAGGGACGCGCGCGGGCTTGCGGCGCTTGGGGAAGCTTGATGCGGTCGAGCGGGACCTCGATGGGCTGCTGTCCCGCGAGCATCAGGTACATGCGCTCGATGCCCTGGGGAAGCGTCGCGTCCGCGCGCACGAGCACCCTGGACGCGGAGACAATCCCGCCGGCAGATGCCGTGATGAGCTCGAGCCAGTGCCGCCCGTCAGCTGCATCGGCCAGGACGGTCGCGCGCACCCGGAGGTCGTCGTGCCCTGGCGCGCGCACCAGGTACTCCGCCCACGCTCCGGGCCGCGGATCGATACGCCCCATCGCCTCCCCGAGGCGCGGATCCGCGAAGAGCGGCGTGGGCGCCGCGGCAAGCAAGAGCGCGAGGAGCATGCGAAACCTACAGCGCATTTCGCGCGCGGGTTCAAGACCATCATGCCGAGATGATCAGGATCGCCTATCTCTGCGCATACGGGGCCCTTGCCGCCCTCGGCGAGGCGCTGGTCGCGCGCCCCGCCCTGGTCTGGGTCCAGTCGCAGGGGATCTTCCACACGGCTCTCGCCCGGGAGGTCCCGTACGGCGCCCTTCTCGCTATCGCCGCCGCCGCGCTCGCCCTCTTCACGCTCTGGCTGGCTTCGCGCACGGCCGTGGACCGCACCCGGCCGACCCCCCTGCACGTCACCTTTCTCCTCCTGGTCGGTGCCTGCCTCTCCCTACGCTCCGCCTCGGGCGACCCCCGACCGCTGCCCGATCCCGCGCCTTCATTGCTCGACGCCCTTCAAGTCGCCGCGGACGAATTGGACCAGCGCTACGACGGGCTCTACGCCCCCGACGCCGCCCAGTTCAGCTTCGCACTCGCGCAGGTGCGTCCGCCGCCGTTTCGCCGTCTGGGCCGCCAGGTCCCCCTGCACGCGAGGATCCTCTCCGGCGCCCGGTCCGCGCAGCTCACCCCTCTGCCCGGGGATGAGCCCGCAACCATCTACATCGCCATTTCGCCCGACCGCCATTCCGCCTGGCTCACCGCGGTAACGCTAACCGGCATCCTGGAACTGCCCTCGGGTAGACCGGCGATCGTGGAGGCCCACGCCGGCAGCCACTCCGCACCCGGCGCGGATCCCGCACTGCCGTCGTACCCGCGGCAGTCAGGAAAATAAAATCTTGGCGTGCTCGGCGGTTGATCTGAAGCTCAGATGTCGAGATTCGTCGCGTCCAGCGCGTGCTTCTCGATGAATTCCCGCCGCGGCTCCACTGCGTCTCCCATCAGCGTCGTGAACATCAGCTCCGCTTCCGCCATGTCGTCCGCGTGCACTTCCAGGAGCGTCCGCGTCGCCGGATCCATCGTCGTCGTCCAGAGCTGCTCCGGGTTCATCTCGCCCAGGCCCTTGTAACGCTGGATCTCGAGACCCTTCGAGGCCAACCGCTTCACGATGTCCACCAGCTCGATCGGGTTCTGCGCAGCTTGCCCCGCGCCGCCGTCCTTGCTCGTCAGCTCGTACGGCGCCTTGCCCAGCTGCGCGAACTCGCGGCGCAGCCGCTGCAGCTCGGCGAAATCGGGTCCGCTGAGCAACACGTGATCGATCGCCGTCTCGCGCGTCGCGCCGTTGTGCCCGAGCCGCACGACGATCTTCTGGCACCCGTGCTCCGGATCCTCCGCGATCTGGAGCGCGAGCGTCTCGCCGGGCTGGGCCTTTGCCAGGGCCGCCTGGAGCGCCTTCGCCTGCGTGGCGAGTACGGGCGGCGAGCGCAGCGCTTGCGCATCGATCTCCGTGGCCGAGAGCACTGCATCCACCACGCGCCCGTCGCGGCGCTTGTCGACCTTCCCGAGCAGCCGCCGGTACTGCAGCACCTTGTCGAGCAGCGCCTTGAGCTGGTCGCGGGTGATCTCCGCGCCTCCCTGGCCGCGCACGATCGCGCCCTCCGTCCCCAGATTGAGCAGGTGCGCGTCCAGCGCCGTGTCGTCCTTCAGGTAGAGCTCCTTCTTTCCCTTCGATACCCGATAAAGCGGGGGCTGGGCGATGTACAGGTGATGCTTGCGCCCCCCCTCTTCCGTCTGCCGGGCGACTACGTCGTGCATCTGCCGGTAGAAGAACGTGAGCAGGAGCGTGCGGATGTGGCTGCCGTCCACGTCCGCGTCCGTCATCAGGATGATCTTGTGGTAGCGCAGCTTGTTGATGTCGAACTCGTCGTGAATGCCGGTGCCGATCGCCGTGATCATGGTGACGATCTCCTGCGACGAGAGCATCTTGTCGAAGCGGGCCTTCTCGACGTTCAGGATCTTGCCGCGCAAAGGAAGGATCGCCTGGGTGCGCCGGTCCCGCCCTTGCTTCGCCGAGCCGCCTGCCGAATCGCCCTCCACGATGTACAGCTCGCACTT
>Ga0209805_1001231_pt1 | contig 15737 bp, 23 predicted proteins | sample GraSoiAngelo_148_FD_185905 | JGI IMG/M metagenome (GOLD analysis project Ga0209805, IMG submission 185905) | Grasslands soil microbial communities from the Angelo Coastal Reserve, California, USA - 14_1009_09_20cm (SPAdes) (version 2) | ecosystem: Environmental > Terrestrial > Soil > Grasslands ... | reverse complement strand
GCCTAACGGATCGCGCTTAAGCTGCGGGCGACTCGCCCGCCGGCGCAAGGGTATTGGACGACAGTCCGTGCCCACCAGCGCACAACACTCCGCTTCCCTCAAAGCGATCACCGCCCGCCAGCTTCAAGCGCTTGTTAGGCGGCTCGCTGATGCAGTGCCAGGAGATTTCGTGCGCTGAGCAGGTGTCGGGGTCTTGGCGGGGGCTGAAATCCAGGCAAAGACAAAACCGATGATCCCCAGCAGTGCGACGCCACCGAAGGCTAGATACACGCTACTCGACATGACTGCGCCTCCTCTCTAGTACCAATGCTCCTACGAACAACAATGCCCCAAGACCGAGGAAAAGCAAGAGGAAGCCGACGATATGCTCCTTCCGTTCGCTGAGCGCAGCATCGAGGGGCGCGAAAGCAATGAGGAGCGTGCCGACCTCCCGCATCGCGTCTTCGATTCGCTCCCCCGCGCTCTTCACTTGAGTCCGATCAGCCATGGTCCCCGTGACGCGTTTGGGTGTGGCGGGAGGTCAGTCCGTGCTGCTCGCGGCGAGCCGCCTAACGGATCGCGCTTAAGCTGCGGCGCCAAGCTGAAATGGTCACAACTGGAATTCTACTACGCCGGATGCCGGCCGTTCTCCGGATTAGTTTGACTACGGGCGCCGCCAGCTTCAAGCGCGTGTTAGGCGGCACGGCTAAGAGGAGCTTCCCTTGCGATGCTCATGACCGACGCCGTCGCTCCGGTACAGATTGAGGCGGGCGGATGCACGGGGATCGCCTTGGAGTGATCCAATGCTCCAGCCGACGTGCACGAGGAACCGCTCGATATACAGTTGGAGAACGGCGAGCGAGACGATGTGCGCTTCATCCCCAAACGTGAGCAGAATTCGCGAGTCCGCCGTGAGGCCGAGTTGGTCCGCCATCTCATCCAAGCCGCCACGCTGATTCGCGAACTCCTTCCGCGCCCCCGCCGCCCGATCGCCGGACAGTTCACTGAGGAGTTGCAGGGCGATGATGCCCCTGATGGTCGTGGGATAGAGCATCGCCGGAGCCGGCAATCCTGCAAGGAACTTCGGCACGTCCTCGCGAGGCACGCGACGCGACGACGGACCAAACACATACACTTCGTCGCCCACGCGCGGCGTGCCTGAGGGCGTGCCCCGCAGTGGATGGGCGGCGCCCTCGGCGAAGCGGATGAGGGCGAACGCGAGTGAGGCCGCATCCCGTAGCGCATCGTCAGGCTGGAGCAGCGGAGCGCTCATATGTCCTCCTCGCAATACTATTAGTGCCGCCTAACGGATCGCGCTTAAGCTGCGGGCGCAACGCCCGCTGGCGCAAGGCGGCGGAGCCGTTGGGGAGGCTCGGCGGGGAGGCAACGCAATTCTTCCTTACTTGTAAGCGCCCGCCAGCTTCAAGCGCATGTTAGGCGACGATGCGATCGTAATCGGCATGCGTGCCAATCCAGAACCAGAGCACGCCATCCGGCGCGTCCACCGCTAAGGCGCGATAATGTGCGCCGACACGCACCGAGTGGAAGCGCCCCACGCGTTTGAAGTGTAGCGAAGGATGTCGGGGATCCGCCTTGAGGAGCTCAAACTGCTTGTCGGCCAGAATGCGAACGGGCTCTGGCAGTTCACGGTAGCACCGCCAGAAGCTGGGTGCTGCGTAGTGATTCAAAGTTTCCGAGAGCGACCCGCACGATGGTCCGCTAGGGCATCATCCGCCAGGGCGTCCAGCTTACCGGCTTTCGCGTCCGCCTCCAGCTGCGCGTCCCACGCGGCTGCATCAAAGGAAGTAAACCACTCCCGGAACGTCGCCAGCTCCTTGGCCGTCAGGCTACGGATCTCGCGTTCGAGCTTCTCGACTTTGGTCATAGGGGAGGAATATAAGTGATGACTGATCGTTCGCCTAACGGATCGCGCTTAAGGTGCGGGCGACTCGCCCGCCGAGCGCTGTGTAGTTGGACGACAGTCCGTGCCCGCCAGGGCACAACACTCCGCTTCCTTTAAAGCGATCACCGCCCGCCCGCTTCAAGCGCTTGTTAGGCATCCGCTCACGGCTCCAGGCTCCCTGGAGTGTGAGAGGCCGGACGCAAGGCTCGGGCGGCCGAATCCCACGCCCAGCTTCTGAAGACGTCGCTATAAAACACCCCGAAACCCAGCGTGTCGTGATTGGTAAACAAGCCACCGTTGCTGGCCCAACTCAATGAGTCAATAGGGAGCGGTGAGGCGTACCCCGAGGACACGCCTCTGAGCCAGACGATCACACCTGAGTCCCCGCGCACGAGGACGACGGCGACGTCGTTGATTCCATCACGATCGAAGTCGCCGCTCGCCCGATAGGGCTCGTAACCCGGTTCGTCACGTTGCATCTGGGTCAAGTATTGATTCTTAGAGTCGGCCGTGGTTCCAAGATGCCAACCGGGGTGCCCCGCCACGAGCGAGTCCAGCCGGACCCTCAGCGCAGAATCCGTCTGCACGGCAGGTGAGGCGCACGCGCCGAGGGCGAGCAGCGCAATGCCAGAGAGTACGAAAGAACGGTAGGTCACGGAGGTCGTGGATGCCTAACGGATCGCGCTTAAGCTGCGGGCGACTCGCCCGCAGGGCGCAAATATGTTGAACGTTAGTGCGTGCCCGCCAGGGCACAAACACTCCGCACCCTTTAAAGCGATCACCGCCCGCCAGCTTCAAGCGCTTGTTAGGCATCCGGCTCACGGGGCTTCACTCCCGTTGGCCGATATGCCAACAGACGCCTGCGAGATCGATCAAATTGACTTCACGCCCCCACGGATGGTCGGTGGGACCAGTGAGCCGGACACCCGGGTAGGTTCGATCGAGGCCTTTTCGCGAAACGGTCTCCCACCACCGATCCAAATCGTCAACGTTGAGCCGAACCATGAAGTTCTGCGCAAAGTGGTCGTCGTCGAACCGTTGGAGAATGAACTCTGCACCGCCGTTTCGGAACCCAGCATAGCCATTGTTCTCCCATACCTCCTCGAAACCAAGATCCGCGAAGAGACGGCGACTGGCATCGTAATTCTTGCCGCTGGGAACGAATGGGAGCAATGACTTCGCGCTTAGATCTTTCACAGCAGTTCCTAAGTGCCTGATCGATTAGTGTGGATGCCTAACGGATCGCGCTTAAGCTGCGGGCGACTCGCCCGCCGGCGCAAGGGTGTGGGACGACAGTCCGTGCCCGCCAGGGCACCACCCAACGGCTTCCTTTAGAACGAGCGCGCCCGCCAGCTTCAAGCGCTTGTTAGGCGGCTGCGTCGGTCAGCGATGAACCTACGCAGATAGGGTTAGGGCGAAGTCGTCAACGGAAGCTGAACCGCGCCGGCCCAAACGCCGAGCAAGCCGATGCTGGTAGTGACGGCAACGTTGACACCGTACAAACCCGCAGCATAGGAAGCGAGGGTGTCCGCACCTAGCACCCGCGTGAGAACGGCCGTATCGCCGGGAGCGAGCTCAAGAGTGGACCCGCCATGCGGGCATGCCATCGACGCGTCGAGGGAGCCAGCGGGCTCTCCCGTGGGATCCGGAGAGAGTTGGACGAGAAGCGGGCACTGCGTGCCGACGGCAACCCCAATGCGTAGCTTGGTGCCGTTCCGGAGCGATGCGGACACTTGGAGCTCGGGGGTGCTGTTTACTACCGGTAGCACGTGCGTTGTTGCGGTGACAGAAAGCGTCGGAGGTGCAAGCGTAAGCATGCCCGTCGGCGTCTCACCTGTACACGCCAATAGCTCGACGGCGACCAGCACTCGTATCACGGTGCGCATGGAAGTACCCTCCGATACCAGACCCGCCAAGAAGGATACCCCCCAACGCGGCTGACGGTCACAAGGCTAACTCAGGAGCGGCTTGCCGTTTTGTTGAGAGCGCCTCGCAGCCGCCTAACGGATCGCGCTTAAGCTGCGGCCTGCGGCGGTCGCAATCAAGAAGACATTGTTCCTCACCAAGCGGCCGCCGCAGGCCGACAGCTTCAAGCGCCTGTTAGGCGGCACGCAACACCGACTCATGGCGTCACGTACCTACGCAAGTAAGCGACGATCTCAGGGTACTGCTTACCAGCGCTCCCCGGCGCGGCTTTGCTCAAGTAATACTCGGCCCAGCCTAATGGCGTCCCGCTCCAAGCGGAGTCCCTCGCCGTCAGGTCCGCGCCAGCTTCCACTAACACCTGGACTGCCTCGAGCGAACCCGAAGACACCGCGTGATGGAGCGGCGCTCGGCGCATTCAGAGCAACTCCAGTCCGAACCAGGCGGCGTAGGGCCTCCCCTCTACCATTGAGCGCCGTCAAAACGAGCGCAAACTGCAGTTGCTCCTCGCTTGTCGTCTGTAGCAGGCGCTCGACCTCAGGCCACCGTTCAAGGCATAGCGCGGTGGCTAGCGTCAGCGGGGCCCCACGTTCAACCAGATGCTCTGCTGCGGCAACGTTGCCGTTGACCAAGGCGTTGTTCGCATTACCATCGAGGTTCGCACCCGCATCGACAAGCACGTCGACGAGTGCGACCTGGACTCCACACTGGCGAGCGATCCAAGACCAGGACACGAGGGTCAGTGCAACGTCAAGTTGTTCTTGGAGGTTTCGTGCGGCTTGCCGTCGTGCATGGTCAACCAGCGCGCGTGTCACCTCCGCAATGTTCTCCGGGAGCCGCCCGTTACGAACGGGGTCTTCAGCCACGAACCAGAGCAAGTATGGTCGCTGAAAGAACCCCTCTAGAGCGCCACCGACCTTCTCACGGAGCCATGTCCCGGGCGACTCGAGGCGTTCGCGCACGAGCGCCGGTCGGGCGGTGATGAGATGTCCTAGGGTAGCGATGTCCCCAACGTCGATTGCCGCCACGGCATCGCGAAAGGCGGCGTCCTGCACCGCTGCATTGTCCATATCTGTGATCCTCTATGCCCTAGGCGAGAGTCGGTGTGCCGCCTAACGGATCGCGCTTAAGCTGCGGGCGACCCGCGCGCCGGCGCAAGAGTAGTGGACGACAGTCCGTGCCCGCCAGGGCACAACACTCCGCTTCCCTTAAAGCGATCACCGCCCGCCAGCTTCAAGCGCTTGTTAGGTGCCCGCTCACAAGTGATGACCCGGTGTCACCAGCGCTCAGCGCGGCTGTGTGGACCTAGATCGTTGGAGTTGCCTGCTTACCTGTGCCTGATATCGCGCCATTTGGCCACAAAGAGTCGACCCCAGCGTGGTCCTGAGCGCCGCCAGCTGGTCGGGGTGTCGTGCAGACAAGGCTTGGACGAGTCGAGTGCCTCCGGTTGAGGACTTCTGCCGCTCGATCACACCTAGTCGGAGCCAGCTCACGACTTCGCTGGTGTCGGGATCGAAGCGGGGCAGTTTTCCCGCCTCGATCTGCCTCATTAAGGTCGGCCCCAAGCTGTACATCCCGTTGTCCAGCAAAAACGGCAGGAGCGGGTCGTCGGCGTGTCCGCCAAAGCGCTTCTCTACCCACTCGATGAGCGTGGCCTTGTAGGCCGCGCCGCCATGGCCCCCCACGCTGGTTGTGTCCCAATCCATCTGCCACATGCCTTCGAGCTCCGAGACCTCGGCCTCCTCGGCGACCGTTCGCGCTCGGATTCGAAAGATGATTGGTGCGGCCCGTAGAGTGAGAGGTGCCGTCCGGGGCACTCCAAGGTGCGCGGCGAACTCAACCTGCACCTTGTATTCAGCGGGTGGGAAATGAAATAGGAACAAGTGGCGACCGCGAGGCCACTCGTCGCCTGCCAGGTCTTGCAGCACTAGGGTGTTCATGACGCTGGCGCCTGGTGGAACAGGGTCTCCCCGCCAGCTGGGCGGAACGAGAAAGTCGATAGACGGCATCCTTACTGGCACGGGATTTCCATCGTCGCGAGTGACGGCCATCGTGAACGGCAAGGTTCCCAAGCCGAAGAACGTCACCCAAGCGGTATCGGTGCCGAGATTTTGTAGCCGCACGAGCAGATAGATCGGTTCGCCCTCGAAGAACTCCGCCTTGCCAACTTCAGCGCTCAGTCTGAGCTGCTGCGCCAACCCGGTGAGAGGACGCGTCGTCGTAAGTGCAGTACCGAGAAGGAGTGCAGTGCGGATCACGTAGCTCGTGTCACGTGGCTAGGGTACACAAGACATCCGTGGGCGCCTAACGGATCGCGCTTAAGCTGCGGGCGACTCGCCCGCCGGCGCAAGAGTAGTGGACGACAGTCCGTGCCCCGCCAGGGGCACAACACTCCGCTTCCCTTAGAGCGATCAGCGCCCGCCAGCTTCAAGCGCTTGTTAGGCGGCGCGTCGTACAACCTCATGCTGGCGTGTCGCAACTGATCATCCATGGCGTACCGAATCGGTCCGTGAGCACCCCGAACCGGCGTGCCCAATGAGTCTCTTGAACCGGCATCTGCACCGTGCCTCCTTCTGAAAGCATTTCGAAAAGGCGATCGGCGTCTGCGGGGGCATCGAGATCGAGGGTGAGTGAAAGGCCCTGTGGGCTTCGATAACTGCCGGGGGGAGCATCGGCAGCTCCGAGCGTCTGATCGCCCAAGGAGAACGTCGCATGATAGATCCGCTTGGCCCACTCAGGTGGGACCTGCGCGGCAATTGGTGACTGCGCATACGTCATCATATAGACGATCTTGCCGCCCAGACACCGCTCGTAAAACTTGAGCGCCGCCTGGCATTGGCCGTCGAACGACAGGTACGGGTTGATCTTCATATGGTGCTCGTACGCCGAGATGAAGACGTACTCTGCGCGCCGCCTAACGGATCGCGCTTAAGCTGCGGCGCGCTGAAGAAAGATTCATTCCGTAATCTACGCGCGCCGTCAGCTTCAAGCGCTGGTTAGGCAGCAGCAGCCCACTCACGCACTCCGCCGAGCGCTCGACCGGTCACATCACTCCGGCGTCAGCGCGTCCGAGGGAGCGACGGAAACGGACCAAGAGAATCAGCAGAAAGAGGCCGACGCAACTGGTGAAGAGCGACACACCGTGATGCCGCCATGGCAGGCGCTCTGCCCGATAGCTCAAATGCCAGCTGCCAAGACGGAAACTCTCGGCAGTCTCTGTCCAAAGGGGGAACACCATCATTGCGACCAGCGCCGAGGTGAACGAGAGACCGATAGCGGCGAGGACCGCCACGTTCCGCTCGTCGGCCCGAAACCGTCGGGCGAGTCGTCCTGCGAGCGCATATGCGGTAAAGGCGTATAGCACAGTGAACGACAAGAGGACAATGGCGTCATAGAGTTCGTTGCGTAGCGCCGTATATCCACGGACCAGTCCGATATCGAGGCCATGAGTGCGAGCGACGGCGCCAAAGAGCGATGCCATGCATTCGTCGCGAGCCTGATCGTACTCCTGTGGTCCCTTTCGCCGAGCAGGCGACACGTCAGCGTAGTGGATGGCTATGGTCTCCGCCGATTCCGCGTCTCTTCGCAAGTGCGCTCGATCGGCCGACTGGGCCAGGTCCAGGCGACGGGGCGTCTCTGTTGGCCACTCACATCTCCTCGACTGCCGCTTGCTTCCAACGCAGCCACCAAGCGCGAGTGCCGCCAGAACGACCGTCCCGATGGACGTGGCCAGCCTCGCTGAGCGTTTGAGAAGAGTGGTGTTCCACGACATGGCGTTCTTGGACTGCTGCCTAACGGATCGCGCTTAAGCTGCGGCGCGCTGAAGAAAGATTCATTCCATAATGTACGCGCGCCGGCAGCTTCAAGCGCTTGTTAGGCCGCATGCGGTGCCATCTTCTGATGCTGGCTGGAACCCGACCACTCGGCGGGAGTCATCGCCCTTCGTTGCGCGGGCGGTAAGGTGCGCAAGGGCGATCTCAGGATAAGGAATGCACACCTGGTCGAAGACTTGGTGGTCCTGACGAGGATTCGCAGCCTGCCACTGCTTGGTGTGGAGCGGCGGCTTGGCGTCCGAATAGACATTCAGAACCACGTAGGCCTCGTGAGCTGCGATGAGCGAATCGGAGGACCGCAACAAGTCTACCTGGTCCAGGAGCACCGTCAGCGTCGGGTGTAGTCCTCTGGGTTGGCGGCGCCGAGTTCCTTGAGGCGGCCAGTACGCCACTCGCGGGGGGTGTATTCAGCGCTTAAGCGGTCCCAGGAAATCTTTCACCCGCGCCCAACCGGAGTTTCGAGCTGTTTCCGTCGCCTCTGGCGTGCCGCCAAAACGCATCGTGAATCGTTCGTTGACGCGAATTTCGGTCGGCGCAGGACCGAAACCCATCAACAAATGGCTTGCATTCTCGTACTGAACATTCTCGACCCGATACGAAAAGCGATTCGCGCGCAGGCGTGATTCAATACTGTTCGCCATGCGAGCGCTTGGCCACACTTCATCCGCTTTCGAGGACAGCAGCAGGACGGGTCCATGAATGTGCTCCACCTCGATGGCCGCAGCGTTGCGCACATCAGCAGGACCGTCGAGAATTTCTGTGAACTCGCGCATGGGCGCGGCGCGGTCGTAATGCCCCTGGGCGTAGGGCAGCGGCAGGCCATGTAACGTCCACGCCGCGGCACCACCTCCCACCGCGCCCCATCGCAACTCGCTTGGCGAATAGGCGATCACGCCAGCCACGTCCGGCCTGAGCGAGCCGATCATCAGCGCCAATTCCGCCCCACGTGATTCGCCCATCAGGACGATGCGGTCGGCACGGACTTCCGGACGAGCCTGGAGCCAATCGAGCGCCTCGAATATGTATTCCAGCGGTACATTGCGAAGGTGCCTCTGTTCGAGTTCTGCGGGATCACCTCCATAGTCGCGAAAATAGGCAAGAGCGAACACCGGATAGCCGGCCCGAGCGAGATCGCGCGCGGCGGCCTCATCGGGATAGCCGCCCCCCGAACCGCCAAGCATCAGGACGCCGGTCCGCCCCGAGGCGCCGGACGCGGCATAGAAATGCCCGACCAAGCCGGGGTCGCGCACGTCCACGCGCTGGACGTCTTGCGCCTGCGCGTCATGACTAGCAGCAAAAACGATAACCAGAGCAATCGCTAAGACCTTCCGACGATTCGTAGGCATCATCCACTCCATAACCTTGTTCTAAAACCCGAACCTTGGATTCGGAGGCGAAGAGGAACCGCTCGGCTTAGATAGTAGAGTATTGTAAAAGGTTGTCAGGGTCGGTTAGGGAGCTTAATCCGGACGACATCATGCGGCCTAACGGATCGCGCTTAAGCTGCGGGCGACCCGCCGGCCAGCGCAAGGGTGTGGGACGAAGTCCGTACCCCGCCAGGGGCACAACACTCCGCTTCCCTTAAAGCGATCATCGCCCGCCAGCTGCAAGCGCTTGTTAGGCGACACGCGCTCAAGAACTTCGCCGCCAACCGCGCGCCACTCCTACACCTAAGAGCAGGCCGACACCGGCGAGCCCACAGGTCAGAACGGGTGTTATGGGGGTACGGAGATTCGCCACCGCAAAGGGAGCGGCGACCGCGAATCCGACAATTCCGCCAACGAAGGCGCCACTGCGATCCTCGGGCGCAAGCCACCGCAGTTTGGTGAAGACGGCAACCGCAGCCCCGACTCCGAACACGCCTCCGACGCCCGCTCCGGCAAAGAGTCCGGGCTTCCCTGCTGCGCTGCCAAGGACGGAACCGACCACGGCACCGAGGCCTGCCAACACCCAGGTGGCGAGGAATACAGGTATGGGCTTCAAGGGAGTCGGCTTGTTCTCGAAGGTCGTGTGTTCGCCTAACGGATCGCGCTTAAGCTGCGGCGCGCTGAAGAAAGATTCATTCCTTAATCTACGCGCGCCGTCAGCTTCAAACGCTTGTTAGGCAGCGTCCCCCCACCGATGCTTCACTTCGGCAGCAGAAACACGAGACCCACCAGAAAGCGGCGAGACGAGGTTTCAACGGTGGCGCCGTTTGCCGGTTTGCCGGATCAGACCGAGCACCGCCTGCACCGCGGCGCTCCGCTCGTCCCGTCGATAGATGACATCGATCCCCCACGGCAGGTTGAAGCCAGTGATTGGCAGAACCACCGTGCCGGCTGGCGGTCGCGCCCGCTGAGAACGGAAGCCAAGGCACCACCCTTTTCCTTGTGCGACCAACGACCAGACGGCGGGGAGGCCATCGTACGTCGCATCAATGCGCGGTGTGAGGCCGATCGAATCGAGCGCCCGCAGGACCAGGTCATACAGCCCCGGGTGAAACGCGCGCTCCGGGAATAGAAATGGCACATCGGCCAGGTCCGCCGCTTCGAGCTTGCGGCGTTGAGCGAGCGGGTGACCCGAGCTGAGCAGCGCGGCATCCACGCGATCCTTGGCAATGCGATGGTGCGCGAATGCTTGGTCGCCACCCACACCGACATAGGAATGGGCCAGGCCCAGATCGATCTTGCCTCGCGCCAGTGCCGGCGGCTGGAGGGGGCTTGCCATTTCCTCAATCATCACCCGCACCTCAGGGTAGCGAGCCGCGCACTCGGCCAGCATTCCGGTCAGGATCGCGCTGGTCACCGTGGTCGCCACGGCGCCGACCACGCACCGAGCCTCCATCCCTCGCCGCGCCCGCAATGCTTCTTCAAACAACTGTTCCAGCGACAGTAGCAGCTCCGGACAATCCTCTGCCAGGGAGGCGCCGGCCGGCGTTAGGATCACTCCCCGGGCGGAGCGTTCTAGGAGTGGGACGCCGACGGCGTGCTCCAACTCGTTGAGTTGCCGTGACACGCTCGGTTGTGCGACGCCGAGCTGCTCCGCCGCCCGGCCGATGCTCCTGGCCCCAGCGACCGCAAGTAACGCCCGCAGATGCCGGATTTCGACCATCAGAGGCACCCTGCCCCCGCTGCTCCGCCGCGTCGAGCCGGCTCCCGCTGGCGGCAGCAGCTGCGACTGAATCACCACACGTGCGCCCGGTCGGCGTCGCACCACCTCGAGCAACTTGTCGAGCGCAGTCCGAACGACAGGCCGTCGCTCGCTCCGACGCCACATCGCGTACGTGAGAACCTTGAACTCGAACCCCTCGATCGGAACGGTGCTGGTGCCCCCGGGAGGCGCCAGCGCGCGTGCCCGGGTCACCAACGCCCATCCGCGGCCCGCCGCCACTGCCATGTGCGCGTCCTGAATAGTGCCCTCGACGATCATCAGTGGTGACCGCAGGCCGCCTGCGCGCAACGCGCCGAGCACGCGCTCGAATACTCCGTCGGAATAGCCGTGCTTCGGCAGGACCAACGGCAGATCGCCCAATCCGCTCACGGTCACTCCGCAATGCCGAGCGAGCGCGTGCGCAGTGGGTACGAGAGCCTGATCGGCCGTTTCCTCCCACAGAGGCGCGACGATAATGGCGGCACCATGCGGTGCAGGGGCCGCGCCGAGCCCGAGGTCGATCACACCGGCGTGCAGCTGTTCGAACAGCTCCGGTTGATCGAGGTCCTGCAGTACCAGCGCGATCTCCGGATGGTCGCGTCTCAGCTCCTCCTGGACGGCACTGGGTAACCCAAGCGCGAAAAACGCGCGCAAGGCGCCGAGCACAACGCGACCCCGCCGACCTGCCGCGGTCGCTTCGGCACGCTCGAGTGCGATCGCCGTGTTCGCCAGAATGCGGGGTGCGCCGTGGATCAGGGCTTCGCCGGCGGGAGTGGGTGTGACACCTTTGGGATGGCGCTCGAGTAACTCGACGCCCAGCTCGCGTTCCAGATCGCGGATTTGGCGCGACAGCGCGGGCTGCGCCACGTGCAGTTGCGCGGCGGCGCGACTCAGGTTCCGCGTCTCCCCGACAGCCACGAAGTACCGCAAGTACCGCAGGTGCACCGCTGCTCCGGCCATGCACACCCGCTATCGAAGTCCCAGCGAACGAGTATTGGAACCCCACGTCCCCAGCGTCTAGACTGTCGCTCGCTCAGGATAATCGAGCATACGATGGCGTTCGGTCCGCCACCACGCTAGAGGTCGCCCAATGGAGCTCCGCCATCTCCGCTACTTCGTCGCCGTCGCCGAGGAGCGGAGCTTTGTCAACGCCGCCCGCCGCGTGCGTGTCGCACAACCCGCCATATCGAAACAGATCCACGACCTCGAAGGGGAGCTGGGCGTGGCCCTGTTCCATCGGCTCCCTCGTGGCGTGCGACTGACCCGCGCCGGCGAGACGTTCCTCGTGGACGCTCGGAGAACCCTGGACGCGGCGGAGCACGCGGTGGTCAGCGCCCGCGGCGCGGCCGAGGGTGGAGTGTCGGATCTGGCGTTTGCGCACGGCGAGCTCGCGGTGTACACACCGATCATCGAAGACCTGCTCGCCGCGTTTCGGGCCGCTCATCCCGAGGCGCGGGTTCGCGTGTCGAGCAAGAGCGACGCGGACACCTACCAAGCGCTGCGCGAGGGGCAGGTCGACGTGGCCTCTATCTTCATCGCCGAGTGGCCCGTCGCGGGGTTCGATGCGATGCGCTTGGTCGATTGTACGACCAAAGGGGTGTTGTTGCCAGCGAGCCATCCGCTCGCAGCCCGGCCCTCCGTGCGGTTGGAGGAGCTCCGGAGCCTCACGTGGCTCCAGCCCGCTCCACAGCGGTGGCCCGGCTTCATCCGGACGATGCGGGAGGCGCTGCGGGACCGCGGCTTGGTCCCGGTGCGGAGTCGTGAACGCTCCAAGGAATCGCCGACGGCAAACGTTCACATCGCTGCCGGCGACACCTGGGCGCTGGCGACCGAGGCGATCGCGGCCCCCTACCGCACGGCGCCGACGGCGATCGTGTATCGTCCCTTTGTCGAGGCGCCGATTCCGTGTTGGATCGCGCTCGTCTGGCGCTCCAAAGCGCCACCGCTCGTGCGCAAACTCATCGATGTCGCGCGCACGATGGCCGATCACATCGAGGACCGCGTCGGCGCGCGAATTGCCTGAGGGTGACGCGACCCAGGTCGAACTGAGGGCCGGCCCAGTGCGGGCCGGCCCGTTGCACTCCCTAGCGGCCGAGCACCTCCCCCAGCGCCCGTAGCCGCTCCTCCCAGAATGCCTTCAGCCTATTTGCGGCTGCCCTTTCAGACGGTTTCGCGAACCGCTATCCAGATCTCGACACGCTCGGGTTCGCGATATGCTTCGAAATCCACGGTGTAGGCGCGTCGCAGTGCGTCCGGCCGTTCGAAGAAGGCCCATACCGCCCGCCACCCCTCGATGACCGCGCCGGGCAGCGGGCCCGAACATCTGAATACGAGATACTGGCCTGGGGGAATGTCCACGACTTGCAGTGGCGGCGCGACGCGCGACGACTCGAGACTACCTCAGAGACCGGGCGCCGTCAGCTTCAGGCGCTTGTTAGGCAGCGTGAAAACGGATGTCAGCCTTCCAGGTCCTGACCGAAACAAAGGCGGTATCCGTTGCAATCCTCAATGTCAAAATCGTGGCAGCCATAAGGTTGGTCGCAGATATCACGCGCAATCTTCACGCCCCTCGCCTTGAACTCAGCATTCAGCGCATCAGCATCGTCGATCCAATGTAGGTGTCCCACGCCCCGCCCTCCGGATCAGCGACGTGATTAGGGCGCATCGCTCCAGTGGTTTCCAGCTGAGCCAACATGATGACGACGCTGTTGCGCTTGACCATACAAAAGGATGGTGGATCGTTCCAGAAACGTTCATAATGGAAGCCAAGCTTGTCGCGGTAGTAGTTCGCGGTGCTGACCACGTCATCGACGATGAAGTACGGGGCACAGGTCCAGCATTGGCGGTCCTTCACGACGTCGTCGGCCATGTTCTTGCGGTACCCCAAGAGTGCTTTCGAGTAGTGGTGAAGAGCCCACGCTGCCTAACGGATCGCGCTTAAGCTGCGGGCGACGCGCCCGCCGCGCGGCGTGTCGTTGAACGATAGTTCGTGCGCGCTAGCGCATAACACTCCGCTTCCCTTAAGGCGATCACCGCCCGCCAGCTTCAAGCGCATGTTAGGCGGCCACAATCAACTCGGGGGCTAGTCTGGGGGAATTGGCCCTTGGAGAGTCGCGACGCGGTTGGTATGGCGATGGACTAACTGCCAGCGTCCGTTCCGCTTCACCCAGATGTGAGTGTATCGAAAGCGGATGTGTCGCGCTTCACCCCTCAGTGTATCGGTGACGTCGGCGAGGCCCGTTACCAAGCCAACAATCCCGTACATCCGGATGTTGACGTCACTGGCGTCCCACGATTGAACGCGGCGGGTTCCCGAGTCGTGGCTGGCCAATGCCTCCGCCCTCGTGATGACGCGTTCCCCGGTAAGGTTCCCGATCTGTGTGAACTCAGGCGCGAGCAAGCGCTCGAGTGCTCGCGTGTCGTGATGCAAGAGAGCCTCACGACGTTCGCTCTCCATCCGCTCGATTTCTTGCCGCGCGCGATTCGTGTCGGCGGTCTGCTGGGTTGGCGCGGGCCGCACAGATGACAGCGATGCAAGGACACTGAAGGCGCCGATGACAACCAGGGCTCTCATCGTCTCGTGGCCGCCTAACGGATCGCGCTTAAGCTGCGGGCGACACGCCCGCCGGCGCAAGGTGTTGGGACGACAGTCGGCGCCCGCCAGGGCGCAAACACTCCGTTTCCCTTAAAGCGATCACCGCCCGGCAGCTTCAAGCGCTTGTTAGGCGCCGCGCTGCGACATGCGGTTTCATGGCACGTCAATGGTGCTGCCAAGCCCTGCGTACAGATACTGGGCCGCAAAAACCCGCTGTAAGGCCGCGAATGCGGGCTCTCCCGTGCAGTGTCCCGGCCCGATGCGATCGACGTGCCAGTGGTCGTGAAGCGCCGTGGCGACGCGCTCGACCTCGGCGTCCGGTGTAATCACGAGGTGGAGCCCGCCGAGGATCAGGTACACGTGATCAGCGACCCGGGTGGAGGCTTCCACAATCGTTTCAATCCCCGGGTGGGAGCATCCGACGAGCAGGACGAGCCCGTTCGGCGTTCGAAGCGCTAGGGAGAGCTCCCGCAGCTCCAACGTGCCCGGCTTCTGGGAGACGGTAGGAATGATGGATACGCCTGGGGCGACCTCGGTGACGCTGTCCACCCAGACGAAATGAGCTGTCGGCCAAGCCGTACCGAAGGTGAGTTCGGCCGGCGGATGGCCGTCGAAGTACCGCATGCGGCTCGGCAGCGTGGTATCGGAGCGATAGAACGTCCCAGGGAGTGCCGCTCCAAAAACCCCAAAGCCCTCCTTGGGCGCATAGATCTTGACCCCGGGGTTTACGGTCAAGAGGTAGTTCAAGCCTGCCGTGTGGTCGCCGTGACGGTGCGAGATGACCACGAAATCGACGGTTCGGAGATCGACTCCTAAGGCGCGGACATTCTTGGCGAAGACATCCGCGTTGTTGCCAGTGTCGAAGAGGATCCGCTTCCCGTTGTACTCAACTAGCGCTGCGAAGCCCCAGTCCCGAGTGAGGCCGGCGCGGCTCCCGAAGGCATCGTAAAGGATCGTAACGCGGTTCGGCGAAGGCAGCGGGGTGGCGTGCGCGGGCAGCACAACAGCAGCTGCCAGAATGAGACACATTGGATGGGCAAGTCGCATGCGGCCAACTCCTCTCAGTCGTTGACGCCCGAGGCCCAGGATCTCTGTCGAGTGCGTGGTGCACCGGTGTTCATCGCGCGCGCCTAACGGATCGCGCTTAAGCTGCGGGCGACGCGCCCGCCGGCGCAAGGATGTGGGACGACAGTCCGTGCCCACCAGGGCACAACACTCCGATTCCATTAAAGCGATAACCGCCCGCCAACTTCAAGCGCTTGTTAGGCGGCCAGCTACCTTGCTGGCACTAAGTAGTCGTGTGCGGCGACGATCTGCCAACGCTGGTTCCGCCGGACCCAGGTATCCGTGAACCGGTATCGGCGACTGAACGGTC
>Ga0209805_1001230_pt1 | contig 15738 bp, 14 predicted proteins | sample GraSoiAngelo_148_FD_185905 | JGI IMG/M metagenome (GOLD analysis project Ga0209805, IMG submission 185905) | Grasslands soil microbial communities from the Angelo Coastal Reserve, California, USA - 14_1009_09_20cm (SPAdes) (version 2) | ecosystem: Environmental > Terrestrial > Soil > Grasslands ... | reverse complement strand
CGCGTGCGCCCTCGTCATGCTCGCGAGCTGCGGCGGCAGCTCCAACACCCCGCTGGGTACGCTGGTCGTGACACTCTCGGATACCAGCGGTGACTTCGCCAGCTATCGCGTGCAGATCGACTCGATCGCCCTCACCAATACCAATGGCACGGTCTGGACGCTGCACCCCTGGGTGTCGGGAGTGAGCGAGCTCGCCGACCTGGCGGCTCTCACCGACGGGTCCGAGCTGCTCGTAGCGGACGCCGTGCCGTCCGGAACCTACAAGTCCGCCACGATCACCCTTGATTACCTGAGCGCGAGCGTCTGGGTCAACCTCAACGGACAGGCGGTCGCCGCCAGCGTGGTCAATTTAAAAGGGACCGCGCCGACGACCAACAGCGTCACCGTCACCTTCGATCCCAGCAATCAGCTCACCATCACCTCAAGCAAGTCGTCGCGCCTCGCCGTCGACATCGACCTTGCGGCCTCGAACTCGATCGACACCTCGGGCTCCACGCCCAAGGTGACCGTGCACCCGTATGCGGTCATGAGGCCGGCGCCGGCAGACGCCAGCTCGATGCGCGCGCGGGGACTCCTGGTCATCGTAGAGAGCGCCTCGAACGACTACATCAGCAACACCCGTCCCCTCACCGATCAGTCGTCCGCCGTGGGGGCGGTGACCGTGAGCACCGACGCCAACACCTATTTCAATGTCGACGGCACCGCCTACACTGGCGCCTCGGGACTCGCCGCCATGGCCGCCCTCACCACCAACGCGCCGGTCGCAGCCTACGGGACGCTCGGGGACCTGTCGGGTATCACGCCGGGCTTCCACGCGACCGCGGTATACGCCGGCACCAGTCTCGAGACCCTTTCAGACCATGTCACCGGAGTCGTGAGCGCCCGCAGCGGCAACACCCTCACCGTGCACGGCGCGCATCTGTTCCAGCGCCTGGGCGCTGCCTGCGCTGCATATCCCGATGCTTTCTACAACAACGCCACGGTCACGATCGGCAGCGCCACCACCGTGAGCCAGGATGGGGTCATGGCGAGCGGGCTTACTCCCGCCTCGATCTCGGTCGGACAGCAGCTCGATGTCTCCGGCCAGTGCAGCGTCGACAGCGCAGGCAATCTCAGCCTGGACGCGGCCACGTGCATGGTCGGAGGCACGCCGACACCCTGCCAGGCGCGCCTCGCCTCCTCCCGTATCTGGGGCACGCTGAGCTCCGCGACCCCCGGGAGCGCCGTGCTCGATGTCCTGACGATCGGCAACTTCGCGCCCGCCGGCTTCAACTTCGCCGGCACCGGCACACCGGTAGCCAACCCCGCCGCCTACGCGGTCAACACCGGCACGCTCGATGAGAGCGGGGTCGCCGCCAGCACGCTGCTCGCGGTCGACGGCCTCGTCAGCCCCTTCGGGGCCGCACCGCCCGACTTCAACGCGACCGCCATCGCGCTCGGCAGCGCCACCGAGCAGCGCCTGGTGGTCGAATGGGTGAACGGGGGGGCGACCGCACCTTTCACCTCCGCCAACACCTCGGGCTTGGTCGTAGATCTCAGCAACGCCAATCTCGGAAGCGTTCACCACATCGTCACCGTCCCGGGCACCCTCGACCTGACCCGCCCAGGGACGTACGACCTGAAGTTGCTCCCCACGAGTCCGCCTTTCACCATCGTGGGCGCAGCCCAGGCTGATCTGCGGCTGTCGATCGGCAGCATCACGCTCACGAGCGGCATCTCGGTGTTCCATAGCGCCAGCGCCTTCGCCGGCGCGCTCTCTTCCACTTTGAACGGCACCAACAAGATCTACCGGCTGGTCGCGGTCGGGCAATTGAACGCCGCGGCCAACACATTCGTCGCCTCGCGCATCAGCGTGGCGCTCTACGAGTAGCCCGCGCGCTCATGCCCTGGAAGCGGCGTCCATTCAAAAGCCTCAACCTGGCGCGCGCCCTCAATATCGCTCAGCTCCGCGAAATCGCGCGACGGCGGGTACCAGGCTTCGCTTTCGAGTACGTCGAGGGGGGAGCGGAGGATGAGGTCACGCTGCGCGGCAACCGCGAGGCGCTCGAGCGGCTGCGGCTCATCCCGCAGACCCTGATCGACACCTCGGCGCGTCATCAGCGTGTCGCGATCCTCGGGCGCCCCGCCAACGCGCCGCTCATCATCGCCCCGACGGGGCTGAACGGCATGCTCCACCCGCAGGGTGACCTCGCGCTCGCGCGCGCGGCGGCCCGCCTCGGCATTCCTTTCACGCTCAGCACGCTCTCGACCACTCGGCTCGAAGAGCTCGCGACCCGTGCCGGCGGACGGCTCTGGTTGCAGCTCTACGTGCTCAAGGAGCGCGCCATCGCACGTGACATCATCCAGCGCGCCGGAGCGGCCGGCTATGAGGCGCTGGTGTTCACCACCGACGCGAACGTGTTCGGCAACCGGGAGTGGGACCGGCGCAGCTACCGCGCCCCGGGAAGACCCACCGTGCGCACCGCGCTCGACATGCTGCGCCACCCGCGCTGGCTGTGGCGGACATTCGTCACCCCCGGCATGCCGCGCTTCCGCAATCTCGAGGGCTACCTGCCGCCGTCGGCCACCACGGCACTCGGCGGCGCCACGGTGATTCCCCCGCTCTTCGAGCCGACCATCCAGTGGGACGACATCACGTGGATCAGGCAGCTCTGGCGCGGGCGGCTGCTCATCAAGGGAGTGCTGAGCGTCGGCGACGCCGAGCGCGCCGCGGCGCTTGGGTGCGACGGTATCGTGCTGAGCAATCACGGCGGACGGCAGCTGGATTATTGCGTGGCGCCGATCGAGGTGCTGCCGGATATCCGGCGCGCCGTCGGTCAGCGGCTCACCGTCCTCATCGACAGCGGCTTCCGCCGCGGCACCGACGTCGTCAAGGCGCTCGCGCTCGGTGCCCAGGCGGTGATGATCGGCCGCGCGACGCTCTATGGCCTCGCCGCCGGCGGCGAGCCGGGCGTGGATCGCGCGCTCGCGATGCTGACTACCGAGATCGATCGGGTGCTCGGTCAGCTCGGCTGCAATTCCATCACGGAGCTCGGCCCGCAGCTCGTGCACGACGCTTGAGCGCGGGCGGAATTGCCGCCGCGCCCCGGCACCCGCAGTGCCGACTCAGCGCTCCGGGGCCTTGAGCAGGTCCTCGAGATGCCGCTTCCAGAGCACCGCAACGGTGTGCGAGCCGTGACCCCGGGTGCGCTCGCTGAAGGGGATCACGACCGCCCTCCCGTGCGGCACGCGCTGGATCTCGCGCTCGAGGATTTTGAGCTCGGGCGGATTGATGAGGTCGTCGGCTGAGTTCACCGCTATGAGCGGGGCCTCGATCTTCTCGAGCGCCGGCCCCGGGTCGTAGTCCTGCGAGGCGCTCACGGCATACAAGAGGTCGTTGGCGTCGGCCGATCTCATCTGGTCGTTGACGTAGGCGTCCACCGCCTGATCCGCGCGCGCGAGGGTGGGCGCCTCCTCCTGCCGCAGCACCGGGTTGCTGCTGACGAGCCAGAGCATCTCCAGGGCGGTCCTGAGCGAGGGGGGTTCGCTCGAGTACTCGCCCCCCTGCCACGCCGGGTCGTTGCGGATCGCATCGATGATCACCCGCCGCCACGCGCGGTTACGGCCCGAAATCTGCGTCGGCAGGCTGGCGAGCGGCATCAGGGCATCCATGAACTGCGGGTGCTCTTCGCCCCAGAGCCAGGTGTGCATGCCGCCCATCGAGGTACCCATGACGAGGCGCGCGTGACTGGCGTGCAGGCCCTCGGTCACCAGCCGGTACTGCGCTTCGACCATGTCGCGGTAGCCGTAGTGAGGAAAGCGGGCGTGCAGCCCGTCGCTCGGCTTGCTGGAATTGCCGTGGCCGATGCCGTCGGGGAGCACGATGAAGTACTTCGCGGCATCGAGCGGCTGACCCGCCGCGAAGAGCTCGCCCGCAAATTCCGCTCTCACGAGGCTCGCCCCGCTCCCTCCGGTGCCGTGCAGGATGAGGACCGCGTTATGCACCACGCCGTGGGCGTCCGCGCGCGGTGTACCGAAGGTGCGATAGTGGATGCGCAGCTCAGGGAGCGACTCGCCGGAGACGAATCTGAAGTCCTTGAGGAGGAAGTCGCCCTGCACCGGCGGCGGATAGCTCGCCTCCGCCCCGGCCGCAACCGCCCCCGGGAGCGCTCCGGTGGCGGCCGACGCGAGCCAGGCGGCCGCGAGCCCCATCGCGATGCGCCCTGCCGTGCCGCGCGCGGGGATTCGCCTCCGCCGACTCATGCCTTGCGACTCGTCAGCCACTCCCCGACCACACGCTCCAGCACCGCGAGCGGCATGGGCGCTGCGTTAAGTCCCACATCGTGGAAGTCGCGAATGTCGAACTTCGCGCCGAGGCGGCGGCGCGCCTCGGCGCGCAGGGCCAGCCAGCGGGTATGCCCCACCTTGTAGCTGCACGCCTGACCCGGCCAGGTGCAGTACCGCTCGACCTCGGTCGTCATGGCTGTCGCGTTCTCGCCGGTCGTCGCGACCATGTAGTCGATCGCCCGCTCCCGGCTCCAGCCCTTGGCGTGCAGCCCGGTATCGACCACGCAGCGCGCGGCGCGGAAGAGCAGCGACTGCAGGAGCCCCAGCCGGCCGAGGGGCTCGGAGTCATAGAGGCCCATCTCATCGCACAGTTGCTCGGCGTACAGCGCCCAGCCTTCGGTGTTCGCCGAGAAGCCGGCGCCGCCCGCCTTGCGGATCAGCGGGAGCGAGGGCATCTCCAGCACCAGCGCCAGCTGAAAGTGATGCCCGGGCTCGGATTCGTGATAGACCAGCGTCGGCAACTTCCAGCGCGACCATTCGCTGGTATCGCGCAGATTGATGTAGAAGGCTCCGGGGCGCGAGCCGTCGAGCGCCGGAATCTGGTAGTAGCCGCCCGGTGCGCCGGCCTCGGTATAGACCGGCACCCGGCGGATCTCGACCGCCGCCTTCGGCCGGACGTGAAAATATTTCTCGAGGCGAGGCTGGAGCGAAGTGATGAGCCCGTTGCAGTAATCGAGGATCTGTTGCCGCCCCGGATCGGTGTCCGGATAGAGATACTGCGGGTCCCTGGCGAGCGCCTGCATGCGCTCGGATACCGTTCCGCTCTTCTTCCCCTGCGCACGCAGCAGCGTATCCATGCGCGCATCGAGCTCTTTCACCTGATCGAGCCCAAGGGTGTGCACCTGGTCGGCGCTCATATCGGTGGTCGTGCCAAAGCGCAGGGCAACCTGATAGAGCGCCTCACCCTGCGGCAGTCGCCCGACGCCCGCATCGTGCGCTGCCGCGGGGCGCAGCTCGGCGAGCGAGCGCATTTGCCGGTCGAGCGCGGGATAGACCTCGGCGCCGACGATGCGCGAGGCTTCCGCGCCGTAGTCGGTGGTGAGGCCGAGTTTCTGCGCACGCTTCCCGATCGAGGTGGCGAGGATCGAATCCGCGGGCGCGGTGGCGCGCAGGACTCGCATCTGATCGCGCGTGCGATCGATGAGGAAATCGGGCGGCACGACCTTGAGCCCTGCATCGTGCCGCACCCGCTCCGTTTCCTCGTCGAGCACCGTCGCAAAGGCCCTTAAGCGAGCGAGGTAGGCGTCCGCGTCCTCCTTGTTGTCGATGCGATGCTGGCGGTCGAGAAAGGTCGGAACGCTCTGGTAGGAGCCCGTCAGCTGGCTTACCACATAGGGGCGCACCCCGTCGCCGTACTCGAAGGGCCCGGTCCGCGCGGTGGTCTCCAACTGGTACTCGACCGTGTCGTAGTTGACGAGATCCGCCTCCGAGAGGGTGCCGCGATCGAAGGCCCTGAGGCGCTTGAGGCGTGAGGCGTTGTCCTGCTTCGACTCGCGCACCCACTGAAGCGAAGCCTCGGTGAGCTTCGACTTCGCCCACGCGTACTTGCCCTTGTCGAGGCCGAGGATCGTGAGCATGTCGGGATTCTTCTCGAATCGCTCCTCCATGAAGACATCGAACAGCGCGTTCAGCCGCTCCGCAGCCTCGCTCGCGGGCGGCGTGGTGGCACGAGCCGCCCTCCCGAGCGAGGAAGCGACGCAGGCGGCGACCAGCGAACCGGCAACGGTGATGAACTCTCGGCGATCGACCACGGGACTCTCCCTGGCGCAACCGAAGCTGCCGGCGCCGGTCCGCCTCCTGCGGACCCGGCGCCGGCACGAGCGTGAAAGCGACCGCACGCGGCGGCTGCGGTCCGGATCAGGCGGCGAGCGTGCCCTTCTGTTTCGCCGCGTGCGTGGCGATCAGATCCATGAGCCCGGGCGACAGGCAGTCGTACGGCTCGAGCTTCAGCTCCTTGAGGCGCGCGCGCACCTCGCCCATGCGCGCCGGCGGGAAGCCCGACTCGATGATCGACGAGACGAACGCCGCGAACTCCGGGGCCGACCAGCCGCGGTCCTTCGAGAGCTCGGTGTGCACGAAATCGAAGCTGTAGAACGGGTGGTTCTTGTTCTCGATCCGCCCGTACATGTGCACGCCGCAGCCGGTGCAGGCGTAGCGCTGGATGGGCGCCTTCTCGTCGACGATCTTGAGCTTGTTGGCGTTCGTTGTGACGCTGAGCTTGTCGCGCCCGATGACCGCGACCACTGAGAACAGCGCCCCCTTGGGCTTCCAGCACTTGGTGCAGCCGCACACGTGGTTGAACGCCGTGTTGCCCTTCAGGCTCACCGTCACGGGTGAGGAGCTGCACTTGCAGGTGAGCGTACCGCCCGCAAAGTCGGTAGCGCCCGCCTTGACGCCGCCATCGACGGCCGGATGTATCGAGATAGCCATGAGGTTCTCCTGATTCGAATTGTGAGCGTCAGTGTAGAGCGCCGCGCGCCCCGAAGGCGCGCAGCGTTCTCAAAAGGTGATCACCGAGCGGACCGACTCGCCCTCGTGCATCAGAACGTCGCTGCGGCCCCGCGCACCGCCGAACGCCGTGCCCTGCGTGCCCGAAAATCACCGGGAACAGGCCTTCCGGAGCGGCGCCGGAACGGGTGAATTTGTCCGTGTGGCACACGCCGCTCGCGCGGATCTCGATGAGCACTTCGCCGGCCTTCGGGCCGTCGAGATCGACCGTCACGACTTCGAGCTGCTTTCCGGCGGCGTACGCAACGGCAGCCTTGGTCTTCATGCCAGGTCCCCTCATCAGGGCGCAGCGAGCGTGTGAGTCTACGCGCACGCGCCGGGACCGCAAAATCCACGAACGGTCTTGTCAGTACGCCACGGCGCGCGACAATGTGGCCGTAAGCGGGGCATTGGCGCAGAGGCTACCCATGGCAGACACGGTATTCGGCAAGATCGTCCGCGGGGAAATCCCCTGCCACAAGATCTACGAGGACGACAAGGTGCTGGCGTTTCTCGACATCAACCCGTTGAGCGACGGGCACACGCTCGTGGTCTCGAAAGAGCCTGCGGAAACCCTCGATCGCCTTTCGGACGAATCAGCCGCCGCGATCGGGCGGGTGCTGCCGCGCCTGTGCCGCGCGGTCGTCGCCGCCACGGGCGTGAAGGAATACAACGTGCTCGAGAACAACGGCACCGGCGCCCACCAGGCCATTCCACACGTGCACTTCCACATCATCCCCAAGCCCAGTCCGCGCGAAGGACTCGGCATCGGCTGGCCACTGAAGGGACTAGACCCCAAGGCCGGAGCGGCGCTCGCCGGGAGGATCGCCAGCAAGCTAGCCTGAAGGGCGCGGCCGCGGGGAAAAACCCGCCTGCCGATGCAAGCCTTTGATACGCCGGACGCTACCTCTTCTATTGCCGCCCCCGCCATCGGCTTGTAGAATGCGCGCCCTCCTGGTGCGGGGTGGAGCAGTCTGGCAGCTCGTCGGGCTCATAACCCGAAGGTCGCAGGTTCAAATCCTGCCCCCGCTACCATCTTTATATCTATCTGTTTTTCCTTGAGAAATTCCTCGTGACTGAGGGTCAAAGTGCCCTCGAGACGCGCGTTCGCAACGTCCGGTTGCAACACCAATCGTCCATCAACCAAGACGTTGCGCCGCGCCTCACGCGACAGCGCTACGTTCTCTCGGTTTGTGAATACTTTGAGCCGACGCGCGACCGCTGATTTGTATTCCTGAAGAAATTCAGAACGCGAGATTCGCGTAGGCTTCAAAATCGTCGGGCGATTCAACACCTCACGTTCCTTCGCAAGCTCGGCAAGCCAGGTCTTGAAAACGACTGCGGGTAACCGGCCCGTCTTGAACTGCTCTTTGACGTCCGCTTCATGCGCATTGATCTCCGCGAGTGCGGCGGACCATGCCGGCATCGCTCGCGTCTCGGCGGTTTGTTGCTTGTCGAAAAACTCCATTGCCAGGTCAGCGGCCCGATGTAGCGCCGCGGGCTTAGGAAATCGAGCTCCAGTGCTTCGAGTACCGCGCGTTCGATGTCTGCAATGCGGAAACGCGTGCCGTTTGAGCAAGTGCTCCCGTCAGCGGGCGCGCGTAAGGGAGTCCCGTACTGGTTTTCCGCCCGTTTGTCAGGTATGTGCAGCATTGCGCGGATATCCATCGGGTGGAAAATAAAAGTTGAGTGGTTCGCGTCCAAAGGAGCGATCAAGGCGTGGCGAAAACATCCCATGTCGGGACTCATTCTCCTGATTCAGTCGCGCCGCCTTCTGCAAATCCGACCAGTTCCGCTCCGGTGGCCGCCTCCCGCGAGGAGGAGCCGCCCCTATCGGGCATTCTGGATCCGGTGGAGCTCATCAACCAGATCCGTCAGCTTCCTCCTTCGGAGTGGCCCCACGGCGTCCCGCAAGAAGTTCAGGCAAAGGTGCTGCGGTGGAGACCGCCGACGAGGTGCACATTCGAAATCCGAATTCTCACCGAGGGCCAATCCCATCAACTGATCGGCAAGGTTTACGCCGCACTCGGGGAAGGCGTGTATGCGGTCATGGAAGAGCTCTGGCGCGCCGGTTTCAACCGGGACGCTGAGAACTCCATTCCCCAACCGATCGCCTACCTGCCTTCCATGCGCCTGCTCTTGCAAGAAAAAGTTGAAGGGCTCGAAGCAAAAGAGGTTTTTCAACATGGCGACCAGCCCTCGAGAATCGCAGCCGCCGAACGATGCGCGCGATGGCTGGCGCGGCTCCATGAATTCGGCCCGCGTTCGGGCCCGCCAATGCCGATTGAAAAGGTGCTCAGGCATACGGAACGCCGTTGGCGCGTCATCGCCGAGCTAGGCGGTGACATGGCTGCCAAGTCCGAGCGGCTATTTAGGAGACTTGAAGCTGCTGCCCGGAATCTCGAAACTCCCACCTCTCGCCCCTCCCACGGCGACTTCGGCATCCATAACATCATCTTCGAAGGAAAGCGCACGGTTGTTTTCGACTTGGGCGGCTATGGCCTCGCCGACCCGGCGCGCGACGTTGCCCGTTTCATTGTCAAGCTGGAGCGAACAGGCCTCGAGTTCCTCGGTTCCATCCGGGCGCTTGACCGAGCCGTAGAGACTTTCATCGAAACCTACGTGGCCTCGGGCGGCGCGCCGGTCGCCGAACGCCTGCCGTTTTACAAGGCTCACTGCTATCTGAAATCCGCCAAGATGGACCTAACTGCCCGCGGGTTGCACGAACGCGCTGAGGTGATGCTCGACGAAGGCCTTCGCACGCTGGAATAGGACTTTGGGGATTTGATTTGACGAACGCGGCCTATCCCCCGCTATTCATGAAAACGGCGGGATTTGCGTAACGAGGGAAATACCTTAAGAGCATTGCACACTGAGAGCACAAAGGAGCCTGCCAGCGGCACGCGGTTGGCCGGGAGTGCGAGCGCGCAGGAGGCGATCGGCCTTTCTAGGCATGGCTGATGCAAGATGTTGCAAACTGTCTCATCTGGTTGCGGTGACGCTGACCAGGACTGCCGGCACCTGAATCAGGTAGGCGCTATGAAGCTCGTAGCGGCCCCCCGCTACCATTCCCAGTAAAAATCATTCGTAGTCAACTACTTACGTCTGGGTTGCTTCGGCCCCACTCGATCTGAACCTGCGACCGTTCGAGCCGACTTTACCCGCGACTGCGGGGTGGCTAGTATAGATCGGCGTCTTCCTTTCTATACGCTCGTATGGCACTGAGCATCAAGGACCCCGAGGCGGACCGCCTGGCGCGCCAGGTGGCGAAGGCCACCGGCGAAACGCTGACTCTTGCGGTGATTCAGTCTTTGCGCGAACGCTTGGCGCGACTGCGACGCAAGCGCGGTCCTGCGCTTGGCGAGGAACTATTGAAGATCGGTCGGCGATGCGCACGCCTGCCGGTGCAGGATGAACGCTCCGCCGACGAGATCCTCGGCTACGACGAGCACGGGCTCCCCCGCTGACGGCGAGCAGCGGTGGTCGTCGATACCTCGGCCCTGATCGCCCTCCTCGGCATGGAAGCGGAAGCTGCGCGCGTGGCGGCGGCGCTCGAATCGGAAGCCACGCGGCTGATATCCGCCGCTACGGTCGTTGAGACGGGGCTCGTCATCGAATCGCGCTACGGAGCCCAAGGGGCACGCGAACTCGACCTCCTCATCGCCAAAGCGGAGCTCTCCATCCAGCCGGTCACGGCTGAGCAGGCGGAGGTCGCCCGCGAGGCCTGGCGTCGGTACGGCAAGGGACGGCATCCCGCCGGGCTCAACTTCGGCGACTGCTTCAGTTACGCGCTGGCCCGGACGAGCGGTGAGCCGTTGCTGTTCAAGGGAGATGCTTTCATTCACACGGACATCACCGCGGTGGCCTACTGATGGGTGCCCACGTCGACTCTCTGCCCTGACGGCACGCAACGACGACGCCAACGATTTTGCTCCGCAAATGTGTCCGAACTGAAACAAAGACCCGGGCCTGGACATAGACCCGCAATCGGCCCGTGCTGTTCTTGGAGGGAATGTCCTCGATGCCCCATCTGCTGCTGGTCGACGACGACGAAGATCTTCTGTCGTTGTTGACGAATTTCTTCCGCAGGCACGCCCATACGGTTTCCAGCGCCTCGGATGGTCCCACGATGTTCGCCGTCCTCGAGAAGCACCCGATCGATCTCGTGATTCTCGACGTCATGTTGAAAGACGAAGACGGCTTTAGCCTGTGCAGGCGGCTGCGCGCAGCGTCCTCTGTGCCGGTCATCATGCTGACCGCGATGGCGGACCATACGGATCGCGTCGTCGGGCTCGAAATCGGCGCCGATGACTATCTGACGAAGCCTTTCGATCAGCGCGAATTGCTGGCCCGAGTCAAAGCGGTGTTGCGCCGGACGGCCGAGACAGTGGCGCGTCCGAAGCGGAGCGACACGCGGCCCGCGGCGCGGATATCCATGCGCGCGCAACCACTCCGAGCCAGCCCATCATGTGTCCGTCTCCGTAGAGTTCGTCAGGAATTCCCAGACATGCTCGTGCAGTCGGTTGCGCCGGACCAGACCGCCGAAATTATGGGCGCCGTCCTGCAGCAGCTGCAGCTTCAGAGGCTCACGGAGCCCCATCTCCCTCGCTCTTGCGTTCATCGCGCGGGTCCAGCGCATCGCGCGCTCGAGCCGATGAACTCCCTGCTGACTATCCACGGTCGGGTTGCACCGCAGATTGCGTCCGCGGTGACAGTCAGCGCTAGCGACGAACACGGCTCCCTGAATCCTCAGGAAATCGCTGAGGAGCAGGAGCTCGCCTCGAGCCGCGCCGCGGGCAAGTCCGTAGGGGTACCCCAGCGACTCGTCCGGGAACGTGTACCACCCCGCGGCGCTGATCGCGTAGCGCGCTACGTGGTGGGGATGAACCATCACGAAGCGATGCACAAACTGCGCGCCGCCCGAATGTCCGAACAGGTAAATCGCTCTTTCCGGCAGACTGAATCGCGAGTTCAGGTGCGCGATCAGCCCGAGCAGCGACAGATCGGCCCGCCCCCCCCTGCCAGGCCTTCCCAGGCGCTGATAGTCGGGAAAAGAGTCGGCCGTGAACAACGGAACCAGCAGCAGCCAGCCTGCCTGCTCGGCCAGCGGCGCGAACGCCCGGAATTGCTCCTGCACGTTGCGCCGGATCCCATGAATGCACACGACAATGGGCGGCGCTTCGTTGAGGTCTTTCGGGACCCCGAGCAAATAGCGCAGCCCAGGCTCGAAGCTGAGCAGTTCCCCGCTCTGCGTCGCGCCGTCTTGATATGCGTAATTCAAGCGACGGCCCCATCAGCAGGGAGACGGTGAAGGACTGGAAACAGGTCGCAAACGACCTTCTCGGTGGCCAACTCATCGATCGTCACAACCGGAACGCCAAGCTCGCTAGCCGCCTCTTGCCGGGCCAGCGGCGACGCCGTAACCATGCCACTGACCGCCGCAACCGCGAGATTGCGCCGCCGCAGCCAGTCGACCCCGGCGATCGCGCTCATCGCATCGGGCGCGGCAAACAGCGCCGTGTCGACCGTCTTTCTGAACCGATGTGACTGGACAAGTGCTGCGGTCTCCCGCTGCAACAACCCATCCGCCACCTCGAGGACGAGGCAGTCGACGCCGGCGGACGCGATATGCCCGGTCAAGTGAGTCAGGATGTGCTCGAGCGCTTCCAACGGCAGCCCTGCCGTGGTCGCAAAACCCGAATCGGTGAAGTCCAGCACCGGACGGGCTCCCGCGTCGGTCAACAACCACGGATCTCCGCCAGCTCCCGTACCAGTGACCTTGGCAGCGCCGACGCGAAGACGCCGGCGGCGCAGCCCGACGATCAAGTGCGCGGCGGTCGTGGTCTTGCCCGCATTCATGCTCGAACCGACGACGCCCACCACCAGAGGGGGTCGCAGGGGCGGTGATGGACCCAGCGCGGCACCGCGCACGTTGATCACGCCCTGGGCATTGACCAACAACCCGAGAGGCTCGACATCGGTAGCTGGCTTGATGTTGGCGTGGCGGCTAACCACGCGCCCGGCGATTCCTCCTCCTGCAACCAGTTGGCAGGGGGAAAGGTCGTCGGGAACGACGGCTTCGTACTGATCCGGAGCATAGCGAGCGCCGAATGCCACGACGATTTCGTCTCCGGGCCACAAGCGGCTTCGCCGCCCGTTGACGAACTCAAGATGCTGGTGTTGACCGAGCCGCTTCACTCGCGCGAGCACCAGGTCGCCCGCCTTGGGACGCACGTCCGTGACGACCTCCGAGACGTCCGACAGATCGACGCGTCTGACGCTATATCCGCTCTTTGCCAGCCGGACGCGGTCGATTGGGCCGCGATACAGCCCGGATAGCACTTTTTGCTCCGCTTGCTGCGCGAGCGACGGACCCTCTTCGAGGATGGGTTCGCTCAACATGACGCGCTCCTCTAGACCGAGTGACCAAAATGTCCAGCACTAAACTGGGGCCATTTTGGATCCACTTTTTTTCAAACGGGTTACAACGGTTGGCCGATGCAAACGCAGGCGCCGACGGTCACGGCAATGGCCCGCACAACCACACCGAGCACGCTGCGCATACAAGTTGTATCACGCACGCGTGCCGCCCGAATAGTAGCGCTCACCGCCTTCTCGTTGGCTGCGTCGAGGCGGCTCGTGGCCTCATCCAGCAACAGTACGATCCTCAGCAGTGTAGTCTTCCCGCACCTGGAGGGGCCGACGATAGCCGCGGTCTCGCCCGCCTCGACGCGGAAACTCACGCCTTGGAGCACCCATGACTCATTCTCGCCGTAGCGAAACGCCACGTCGCGCAGCTCGATAGCGACTGCGCGCCGCGGCTCGGCTTGCGCGAGAGCTTCCTCACGCGGCTCAGGGGTGGCGAGCGCGATGTCGGCCAGCCGCTCGGCATGGAGCTTGAGCATGGTGAGATCAACGGCTTTGTCGATGAGAATTGCTCACGCGCGTGATCTTCACCATGAGCTTCTTTCGGCTCTTCAAGCTCGAGGTCACGCATGGCGGTCTCCAATGTTTGAGCGGCGATGCAATGTTGGTCTCGAGACTGCAGCGTCCGAGTCCACGCAACACCGAGGCGCCTCGCCGCATTGGGCGCCCCGTTTTGGGTATGTTACCGTCGCAGAAACGGCCGGTCGAAGACGAAGCCGGGCGTTTCTTTGTACTCCTGGGTAAAGAGCAGCTACTACAAGGTAAAGAGCAGGCTGAGCCATCACAACCAGGCAAAAACCCTAAATGGGATGTGGGAAAACTCGGTCCCGCGCGACTGTCGCGAATCATCGACAGGGTGGCTCGATGACTCGAATCGGCGACCGCCACCGTGTTGGCGAGATGGAACATACGCCGATCTATCTTCGAGACCCGCTGGTGCAGACTTAGCGCGTTGCCGTGCGTCGGCCTAATTCGACAAAACCACCTTCAAACGTTGCACCCCTCGTCAATGGACGTGGACGACGAGCGGGATGCTTGTAAGTCCTGGTCAAAGTCGGTCGACCAGCCACAGCATCGACGCCCTCCCGGAGCAGGACGCTGCAGTGTTCAGGACCCGCGTCTATGTCCCCGATGACTATCACCGAAGGACGGGGAACTATTCACCCGGGTTTATCACGCTGGCCCGGACCGACGTCGCCTCCCGCGCGAAGAAGCGCGAGGTCTGTCGCCAGTCGATCAGCTCAGCGTGGCAATCGCTGCAGACCCGCGGGTACCTGCGCCTGGTCACGCTCGGCTCCCAGATGCCGAGGCTACGACCGTGATGTCCAATCGCTTATTCGATAAGGGGATGCTGCTCGCCATCTGCAATGACATGGCGAATGAGACAAGCACTTTCACTTGCATAGTCCCCGAGCTGGCGCTGCTCACTCGCACGTCACCCTCGCCACGAGCGTGCACCAGGGTCCGGCCATCGACTGCATCATCGAGACGAGCGGCGGGCGATGCTGCGGACACGCAATGACTCCTCTCCCCTTGCAATCATCATCGCCCCCCGCACAAGCACGACCATCGATTATGTCACTAGAGTTTTCCGGCAATATTGGCTTGCTATCGCCCCTCGACACTGCTTTGCGCAAATCCTCGTGCGCGCAACCAGCTGGTCATCGTGTCCGCATAACCATCGACCGATTTTGTGCGTCCGATGCCGTAGATGTTGTGGTCGGCGCCCTTGAATATCTTGATCGTTAGATCGTGATTATTCGCCCGCTTGAACGATTCGCGATAAATAGCGACGCTTTCACGCCAGTCGACCAGCACGTCGTGGTCTCCAAAGATCGCAAGTGTCGGCTGCTTCAGCTCCCTCAGGGCGGTGTCGGGCCGATAGACGAAGTCCGTAGTAGATTGCCAAGCGCGATATCCTTCGGGAGTACCTACCGTGATACCAAGCTCACGGAGCACGGGATACTTTTGTAGCGGTTCTACCGCGGCCGCAAACTCCTGGGACGATCCGCCTGCTCGCATAATTGCGAATGCTCGCCGCAGCGTCGCCGCTGCCGAACGCAGCTCTGTCTCGCCCACATCGCTTGCGCGTAACGCGTTCACTGCCTGGTACTCAAGCTGCGAAACCGCATCCCCGCCCGGACTGCTCACGAGTATAAGGAAGGCTACATCTTTCGAGCGCACGGCTGCCATAGGCGCAACCCAACCGCCCTGGCTGATTCCCCAGAGGCCAATCCGCTTTGGATCTATCTCAGGTCGCTGTTTGAGTGCCTCGATGGCCGCTAATACTTCGGTGGCACGAGCCATGATTGGGGTTCCGTGTGGGTATTGTCCCTCACTACACCCCTCGCCTGCCTTGTCCCACACGACGGTAGCAAGTCCGGCAGACCGGAAGGCTTCTCGTTGCGCTCTATAGTGGCCACCGTCCGAACGATCATCGTGCATGACGTCCGTCGATCCAGACCCATGCAATATGAGAATGGCTGGCTGATTCCTGCC
>Ga0209805_1001226_pt1 | contig 15761 bp, 14 predicted proteins | sample GraSoiAngelo_148_FD_185905 | JGI IMG/M metagenome (GOLD analysis project Ga0209805, IMG submission 185905) | Grasslands soil microbial communities from the Angelo Coastal Reserve, California, USA - 14_1009_09_20cm (SPAdes) (version 2) | ecosystem: Environmental > Terrestrial > Soil > Grasslands ... | reverse complement strand
CCGGTCGGAAATCCCAGGTAGTTCTCAATGCGGGCGCTCATTCCAGCCTGGCCACCGGGCGCTTCGCGCTCAATCATCACAGTGTGCAGACCTTCCGAGGCGCCATAAACGGCCGCAGCCAAACCAGCGGGCCCGCCTCCGACAATGGCAAGGTCGTAAAAACTGGTTTGCGCCCGCGTCCGCAAGCCCACTTTTTGCGCCACGTCCGCAGGTACACTTTCGAGAAGCTTCGTCCCGTCAGGGAACAGCACAACCGGGAGGTTGCTCGCCTCTGGACCTAGAGCTTCCAGCAGGCGCTTCGTTTCCGGGTCATTGGCCGAAAGTTCAACATCGATCCACTGATACGGGACGTGGTTACGCGCCAGGAAATCCCGCAACTCGTAGGATCGAGGCGACCAGCGGGTACCCAGCACCCGGATTCCTTGAAAGGTGGGACGGAAGGATGCTTGCCAGTCGTCGAGCAAGTCATCTAACTGAGGATACAAATGCTCTGCGGGAGGATCCCACGGTTTTAAGAAAAAGTAATTGATGCTGGCGTGATTGATGGCGCTGATCGCGGCGTTCGTGTCCGCGTACGCGGTGAGCAATGCCCGCTTCGCACCGGGAAAGATTCCCATTGCTTGTTGCAGGAATTCCACGCCGTCCATACGCGGCATGCGTTGGTCGGCGAGCAGTAAGGCCACGCTGTCGTTGCGCACCTTCAACTGCTTTAAGAGGTCGAGTGCGCCCTCCGGAGACTCGCTTCCGATCACACGATATTCAGCGCCGTACTGCGAGCGAAGATCGCGCTCAATCGCCCGCAAAACATCAGAGTCGTCATCCACGCTTAGCAAAATAGGTTTGGCCATGCTCGGTCTCAGTTTCAGGTGAAGAGATAATTACACACTTATGTGTTTCCTGGTCGAGTTGGTTAGATACAGAAAATTGCGTTCGGTCGCGTAATTTCATTGCGATCCGTCGGGAAGTTATGTGACCACAAGCCGAATTTCTACGAGAAGGGTCACGACGGTTCGCTCCGAGATGGGTCGAGTACACTCGAAAATTGTAGGTCTGGCCGGCGTAGCTGATTGCGGTGGTGATTGCGGATTCGGGTAAGCCGTTTAAAGAATGGCTCCTCAGGTAGGACTCGAACCTACAACCCTCCGGTTAACAGCCGGATGCTCTGCCATTGAGCTACTGAGGAGTAGATGGGGACGCGCCGGGAGGCGCGTCCCTTCGTCCTGCTCATCATAACATCCCGCGCTGGCGGTGAAAACAGAGGACGCAATGATCCCCATAACTTCTCATCCAGCCCAGGCAATACTTTAGGTGGTGCTTTTTTGCTACCCTAATCATTGTCCCAATCATCTTGTGAGGTGAGTATGGCGGGAGGGTTTCGTTTGCTTTTTATTGGTGGTTCTCTTTTCTTGGTTGGGTGCGTGGTTTGGGCGGCGGACGGCGCGAAGACCAGCACGACACAAACCAGCACGACACAAACCGGCACGACGCAATCTAGCGCGACGCAAGGCGGCACTGCGCATGGCGACGCTACGCACGGCGAGGCTACGCAGGCGGGACCGCCTAAGGCTAAGGTTGAGCCTGTCGAAGATACCGTCAATGGGCACAAGATCGTGGATCCGTATCGCTACATGGAAGATTCCAACAATGCGGACACGCAGCAGTATGTTCAGCAGGAGCTGGCTTATACGCGGAGCATGCTCGATCCGCTGCCCGGGCGCGAGAAGATTCATCAGCGACTTTCACAACTGCTGACGATTGGCACCATCGGTGCGCCTCAGCTTGGGGGGAAGTTCTACTTCTATACGCGGCGCGAGGGGATGCAGAACCAGCCTGTCCTCTATGTGCGGGAAGGCGTCAGTGGCACAGATCGCACGCTGGTAGACACTAATCAAATGTCGGCTGACGGTACGGTTGCACTGGACTGGTGGTTTCCTTCTGAAGACGGCAAGTATGTGGCATACGGCACTTCGGCCAGCGGCTCGGAAGAAAGCACTCTGCATCTCATCGAAACTGCCAGCGGCAAAGTGTTGCCCGATGCTATCGAGCGCACTCGCTTCGCCAGCGTGGCGTGGAAAAAAGATAATTCCGGTTTCTACTACACGCGCCATCCCAAGAAAGGCGATGTGCCTGCGGGCGAAGAGGTCTACCACGTCAAAGTTTTCTATCACGCCGTGGGCAGCGATCCCGCTAAAGATCCGCTTCTGTTTGGCGAGGGCCGGAAGGCGGAGGATATTCCCAGCGTTTCGCTTTCAGAAGACGATCGCTGGTTGCTGATTACCGTCTTCGAGGGTTGGAGCAAGAGCGAGATGTATCTTCAGGATTTGAAAGCGGGCACGCCGCCGGTCGAGATCACCACCGGCAAAGAATTTCTCTACAGCGGCGATTTTTTGAACGGCAAGCTGTACATCACTACTAATGAGGATGCGCCGCACTATAGGGTGTTTGTGGCGGACGCGACCAATCCTAAGCGCGAGAACTGGAAAGAGCTGATCCCGCAGACGGAGGCGGTTCTGCAAGGGGTATCTGTGTTTGGTGGAAAACTGTTTGCGCAATACGAACACAACGCCACGTCCCAATTAAAGCTTTTCGATGTTGCGGGCAAGAAGCTCGACGACATTGATATGCCGACGATCGGGAGCGTCTTCGCGACTGGCGGCAAGTGGAACAAGAATGAAGCCTTCTTCGGATTTCAGTCATTCACCGTGCCACCGTCGGTCTACCGTTACGACCTGAATGAGCACAAGACGTCGCTGTGGGCGAAGGTTGATGCGCCTTCGATTGATCCGTCGGTCTACGAGGTAAACCAGGTCTGGTACAAATCGAAAGATGGCACGCGCGTGCCCATGTTTGTCGTCCACAAAAAGGGATTGGAGAAGAATGGCCACAATCCCGCGCTGCTGACCGGCTACGGCGGATTCAACATCAGCTTGACTCCCACATTCAACCGCAGCGCATACCTGTGGCTGGAACACGGCGGAATTTACACAGTGGCGAACCTGCGCGGTGGCGCCGAATTTGGAGAAGACTGGCATCGCGCCGGCATGCTGGAAAAAAAGCAAAACGTTTTTGACGATTTCATCAGCGCGGCGGAATACCTGATTGCGGAAAAGTACACAGACAAAGATCACCTGGCGATTCAGGGCGGCTCAAACGGCGGACTGCTGATGGGCGCGATGATGACGCAGCGACCTGATCTGTTTCGCGCGGTGGTTTGCGCGGTGCCGCTGCTGGACATGCTGCGCTACCAGAATTTCCAGATTGCGAAACTCTGGATTGCGGAATACGGCTCGGCAGAAGATCCCAAGCAGTTCGACTGGCTCTATGCCTATTCGCCGTACCATCATGTGAAACAGGGGGTGGAGTATCCCGCGGTGCTATTCATGACGGCGGACACCGACACGCGGGTTGATCCCATGCATGCCAAAAAGATGGCGGCGCTGATGCAGGCCGAGGCCAAGAATGGGGCGAGTAAGGAGCGTCCGATACTACTAAGGATAGAGACTAATGCGGGGCACGGCGCGGGGAAGCCCGTCACCAAACAGATAGAGGAAGGGACGGATACTTATTCGTTTTTGTTTTGGCAGTTGCGGGTGAACCCCTAGGGGGAACGGTACAAAAATCACGGAAAGAATAATGATATATTCGGCCCTTCGGCGTAGTTCACGTCGTACTGGCATAATTTTTTTTGCGTGCGTTAACTCCGATTCCTTCTGGCGAAGGAGGATATATGGAATCTCCAGGAGCTACGCGCCACAAAGGTCATGAACACACCGTCTCAGCTAAACAGGTTCGAAGGCGCTTGGGTGCGATGGGTCTTCTTACACGGAACCAGCATTGCTTGCAGCCCTTGCGTTCTTCGAGCATTGCTTCCAGGTTGGGCTCGTATACCATGCCGGATCCCGCATCAATAGCGAGCACTTGTTGCCTGTCTGAGGCATCGGATCCATATTGCATTGCTCGGTCATCAGCAGAAGCATCCTGGATTTTTTAGCCCAGCCCAGAATCTCCATCCCGTTTTCGGAGGCGTCGCGCTGGGGCGGCATTAGATAGATAAGCCTGTAGGCTCCATTGGCTCGGGCGACCCACAGCCGGGTTGTGTACACGCACGCAGGCTGAACGTCGACCTGTACGTAGGCCCGCCACTTCCTGTCCTCTGAAAAGGAGACCGGACTCAACAGGCGCTTTGGCTTCTCGCTCCCCGGGCAATTGACGAACAGTGTGCTCTGCAAATGCTGCGTGGTAAGCGAGCGGTTCGTGGGCACTGGTTGGGTAACAGCGACCACCGGCAGAATCAGCAGGAGCGCGGAGACAGCACGCATAGCGATGCTGAGTCTAGCACGCAAGTGACGGCGAGGTTGTGAACTATTAACTTGTCTTAAATTTGTTATTTGGCATGGTTAACGACGGGATCGTAAGTTAACCTCTTCGTATTCAGGTCAAGGGCAGGCGGACAAGAGTGTCCGCCCTACACGGGCAACAGCAGATTCCTGAGAACTTAACGTTTTGCCGCAACTTCGCGCAGGGGTTTGGCATCAAGGTACAGTGCAGATCTTTATTTCGGCATAGGAGCGCCCCAAAAATGCTGGTCGCACAGGATGGTCTCGAAGTTCGGCAGGAATTGTTGCAGCGGCTCACCGAGGCGCGAGGTCGAACGGATGAACTTTTCGATATCGTAAAGCCGGATGCGATTTATGAGCGACCGATTCCTGAGCGTCACCGCATTGTTTTTTATCTTGGGCATCTCGAGGCTTTCGATTGGAATTTGATGGGAGAACGCCTGCTCGGGGCCAAAGGGTTTCATCCTGAGTTCGACAAGTTGTTTAATTTCGGTATTGATCCGGTGGGCGGCGGCCTGCCTTCCGATAAGCCTGAGGATTGGCCTGCGGTCGCGGAGGTGCGCGAGTACGCGCGAAGAGTTCGCGAAAATCTTGATGCAGGACTCGAAGGAGTGCTGTCTTCTGATGCGCGATCTGGAGCGCCGCATGAGTTTTCGGCGAGCCAGCTTCTTAATGTGGCCATTGAACATCGGCTCATGCATGCGGAAACATTGACGTATATGCTGCATCAGTTGCCGTTTGACCGGAAGATATCCAAAAGGCGCGGGCCTGAGTTAGTCAGTGGTCGAGTCGAGCCAAAGCTGGTTGAGATCTCTGGCGGCTCGGCAACCCTTGGACTAGCGCGCGCCGACACGGCGTTTGGTTGGGACAACGAATACGAAGCGAATACGGTGGCGGTTCCGGCGTTCGCAATTGACTCGCACAAAGTAACGAACGGTCGCTACCTGGAATTTATTGCTGCCGGCGGTTACGACAATCGAGTTTTATGGAATGACGCGGACTGGAATTGGAAGACGGAAAAGGGCATCTCACATCCAGTGTTTTGGAAGCGTATGAATGATCAATGGTATTACCGAACCATGTTTGATGAAGTTGCGCTGCCGCTTGAGTGGCCGGTTTATGTGAGTCATGCGGAGGCGAGCGCGTATGCGCGCTGGTCGGGAAAGTCTTTGCCCAGCGAGGCGCAGTGGCACCGCGCGGCTTATGGTACTCGCGATGGAGCGGAGAGACCGTATCCATGGGGTGTTGAGGCGCCGGCTGCGAAGCTGGGGAACTTTGATTTTCACAGATGGGATCCGACTTCGGTTGGCGCGTTCCCTGCGGGGCGGAGTGCTTTTGGCGTTGCAGACATGCTTGGGAACGGATGGGAGTGGACGTCCAGTTTGTTTGCACCTTTTCCTGGGTTCGAGCCGTTTCCGTTCTATCGCGGATACTCCGCGGACTTCTGCGACGGGAAACATTTTGTCATGAAAGGCGGGTCATCTCGTACCGCGGCGTGTATGCTGCGCCGCTCGTTCCGCAACTGGTTTCAACCACACTACCAGTATGTCTACGCTGGATTCCGCTGTGTGGCCCATTAGGGAGTCCAATGCAGACACATGCGATTACCGCTGATCTTATCTATGAATTCGCGGCAGACGTGCGCGCCGGGCTGACTCAACCAAAGCAGAAAGAATTGCCTTCGAAATATTTGTATGACGATGTTGGGTCGGGACTGTTTGAGGTCATCAGCTTACTTCCGGAATATGGGCTGACGCGAGCGGACGAGCGACTTCTGCGACGGCACGCCAGAGACATTGTCGAGAGACTCCCGATACCGGTGATCGTGGCGGAATTGGGAAGCGGCAGCGGCAAGAAAACGCGGTGGATCCTCGAGGCACTTTGCCGCCGGCAGCAGACCTATTATTGTCCGATAGAAATTTCGCCGGCTGCGTTGGCCATGGTCCATCGCGAACTCAGCGATCTGGATTCGATCAGCATCGTGGGATTTGAGCGCGAGTATCTGGACGGTCTCTTGGAAGTTGCCGCCCGGCGTGATGACCACGAGCATTTGTTTGTGCTGTTTCTTGGAAGCACTATCGGAAACTTTGACCGGCCAGCGGGGACGAAATTTCTGCGGGAAGTGCGCCGCATTTTGCAGCCGGGTGATGCGCTCCTATTAGGCACCGATCTGGAGAAGCCGATCCCTCAATTGATTGGGGCCTATAACGATCCGCTGGGGATCACGGCGGCCTTCAATTTGAATCTGCTCTCGCGCATCAATCGCGAACTGCAAGGCGAATTCGACCTGCGTCAGTTCGAGCATGAAGCGAGATTCAACGGTGAGGCGCGCAGCGTGGAAATGCACATTCGCTCCAAGCGAAAACAAAGGGTAGCTATCCCCGCCGCTGATCTCTCGGTTGAGTTTCAAGAGGGCGAGACGATCTGGACCGAAAGCAGCCATAAGTATTCCCGCCATGACGTGTTGCGGATGGCCATGATGACGGGTTTTCACTGTGAAGCACAGTGGATTGACGATCAATGGCCTTTTGCCGAAAACCTCTTCATTGCCAAGTGATCACGCTCCGCTGAGAAATTCAAAACTCCACCACGCAGGAGCGGTGGCAGTGGGTCAGATCAGGCCGCTCTTCTGATGCAAAACTAGCTGTTGCCTCTCAAGGCACTTACAAGCCACCGAAGCAGAGGAAAGCGTTCACCTCATTTGTGCATCATGTTAGACTCGAATTCTCGCAAAAAACTTTCAGGGGTTACGCAATGTGGTCTGCGAAATTCGGCTTACCGGGCCGGTGTGGTTCGTTTCTATTTCTCGTTCTACCCTTCATTCTTTTTGGCGCTGAGGCGATCGCACAACAAAATCCTGTTGAGCCGGTAACGGATTCAACCAAATCTGCTGCGCAATCAAACGCGACTGCTCCTACCCCATCAGCGGACACGCAAGCCGATAGCGATTCTTCGTCGCTCAGATTAGGCGCGGGCGATCTGCTGGAGTTTAATGTATACGGCGTTCCGGAGCTCTCGACCAAGGCACGCGTAGGCAACACCGGCGATTTGTATTTGCCACTGATCGGTTACGTACATGTCGCAGATCTTAGCTTGGAAGAAGCTCAGACTTTACTTGAAAAGGGGCTTTCCGATGGTGGATTCGTGAAGAATCCTCATGTGACCATGTTTATCGACGAGTATGCGTCGCAAGGGATCACCGTGATCGGTGAGGTGGCCCGTCCAGGAATTTATCCGGTACTGGGAGACCGGCGTCTCTTTGATGTGCTGTCAGCGGCCGGAGGATTGAGCGACAAGGCGGGCAGGAACATCACCATTACTCACCGCAACAGTCCCGATCATCCGAAGATGGTTCATCTTTCCCAGCATCTCGAGCGAGGCACGGGAGAAAACGTGGAAGTTGCGCCAGGAGACACGATCGTAGTGGCGCGAGCAGGTGTGGTTTACGTGGTGGGTGATGTAGGGAGACCAAGCGGATTTCTGATGGATAGCGACAGCATCACAGTGCTTCAGGCAATCGCAATGGCGGGCGGGACTACCAAGACGGCCAAACTCAATAGCAGCCGAATTATCCGCAAGACAGCACAGGGCGCACAAGAAACGCACATTCAGTTGAAGAAGATTATGCAGGCCAAGGCGCCTGATCTGACCATGCAAGCAGACGATATTCTGTTCGTACCTTCGAGCGCCGGCAAGACCGCAATGTACCGCGGCGCTGAATCAGTGTTACAGGCTGCTACAGCTTTGAGCATCGTTGCAGTTCACCCGTAAAGGAAACTCAAGCCGCATTTGCGCGCTGCTTCCTGGTACCCTCCAGCAATTCTTCAAGCACGGTTATGTACTGTGCCGCGGTTTTCCCGCGAGAAAACTTTTGCAGGATGTACCGCCTGCCGTTTTGACCAAGGAGATGGCACAAAGTCATGTTTTCCGCCAGCAGAGTAATGGCGTTTGCCAGCGCAGTTGCATCTTCCGGGGGAATCGCAATTCCTGAATGGGCCTGCTGGAGAATCTTTCTGGCTTGACCGTCTACGGCAAGGATGACCGGCCGTGCGCAGGACATGAACTCAAGCATTTTGGTTGGAATCACGGTCTTGAAGATGTCATTTCTCTTCAGCAAGACGACACAGGCATCCGAAGCACCGATGTAGGCAGGAATGTTCATTCGCGGTTGTTGATCGATGAACCTCACGTTCTTGAGCCCGCGAGAGCCCGCGTCACTGGCGATCCGTTCCTTGTCGGCTCCCTCACCAACGAGCAGAAAAAATACGTCCGGGGCCGTGGCTTGCAAGTCCTGTGCGGCTTCGAGGAAGGTGTCTAAACCATGAGCCATTCCCATGGTTCCGATGTAGGAGACTACAAATTTGTGCTCAAGTTCCAGTTCCCTTCTCAGATTCCGGTCGCTCTGCCGCGGAGCAAACAACTCGGTTTCAACGCCGTTTTCAACGACCGCCAGCTTTCGCGGAGGAACCCGCCAATGCTGCACCAAATGCTCCTGGAAAGCACTGGTAACCACCACGATACGATCAGCTTTCGCGTAGAGAAAACCGGCGATTCTCGCGAGGAAACGATGGAGCATCGAACTGTCATCGCCCACACCCACAGCAGTCAGCGATTCCGGCCATAGATCACGGACTTCGAAGACGAACGGCACGCGCTTACATCGCGCCAGCCACCAGCCCGAGAGGCCAACCAATAGTTGGGGAGAAGTTGCGATTACAACGTCGGGGCGTGAAATAAATAGACCGCTAATAGCCGAGGAGATGCAGAACGAGGTGTAGTTCAACATACGCTCCCAGGCTTTCCGATTCGGCAGAGGCGCCAGCCAGGTTCGGACTACTTTTACGTCGCCGACGGTTTCGCGCATGATCAGCTTGCGAAGCGCGCGACGATACTCCGGAGGCACGGCTCCGGTGGGATGATTCGGAAAGCCTGTGAGGACGGTAACCTGGTGGCCGGCTTGCGTCCAATGCTGCGCCAACTCGGCGGCGCGCGCTGCCGGTGCTCCCATTTCCGGTGGAAAGTACTGGGATACGTAGAGAATCTTCATTGATGCTAGTAGTAACAGAGCTTGAATGCACTCTTGTAACACAGGGCGCGAGTACGTTTGGCACGGCTTCGGCTGTAGTTTTCCCAGCGATCGGCATAATGACCGAATTCTTGACAACCGGTGAGACGCTGCATGATGCGCAATTGCACGATGTGCAGGCGGTGATAGAAGGGACTAGCGAGCATCTTCAGGCGCGTTCCTGATTGCTCGTACAAAGACCAGAAACCGAGATCATAGTGGTGCAGATTGCGCAGCAAGGTTTGCGTAGCCTGTTGGAACAAATTCCGCGCGGAGTCTTCTCCGGTGGCCAACCAATAATTGTATTCCTCGAACCAGATGTCTCCCTGCTCGTCTGTGAAGGTCACCCCGCCTTGCGCGGTTGACCGGAGGAATGCGGCGAAGGCGCGCTGTGCGGCGTCAAGGTAGCTGGAGTCTCCCGTATCGAGATGAGCCCGCAAAAGGAGCGATATTCCCTGGCCCTGTGCCAGTCCCGAATACCAAGGCGCTTTTAAGGGACTGCGGTAGTCCCAATTGAAGTGGTGGTTCCAGACCGATATTCCAAAACGATTTTGCTCGAGATCGGTGCAAAGCCAATCGCTGGCCGCGAGAAATTTTTCCCGTCGCGCTGAATTGCGGTCCGTGCAATAAAGGTTGTAGTTGCCGAGGCCCCATTGTGCGATGGCAATCGGGTTGTACTGGAGGCCGATTTGCCCGTGGTAGTCCAGCAGAGGAATGCCGGCAGAATCGCAATGCAAACCATAGTCGGCCTTCCTGGGAAACGACATGTAGTACTCGCCAAGGCTATCACGGAGCGCGTGTGGATTCATTTGCGGCGAATCGTGCCAGAACGTTAATTGACTTGGACCTGGGGTAAGGTAGGCGCGAAAGATTCGCCGATAATAATGCAGACGGCTAGTCCGCGGCATGTGTGAAAAGAAGTTTGGCAAGTGTTCAGACTATAGCACGGCAAAATAACGGTGGTAGCGACTAACCAGATTCCGGCAAATCACTGCCGAGGGTAACCCGTAGCAATGCAGTTTCGAGGTCGGCATCGGTCACGCCGATCGTCGTGACGGCGAGCAGGTCGGTGGTGTTTCTGCCGTCGGGCAGGAACGCGTTTCCATACTGAAACAATGTCATTGGCCAATGGTCTTTTTGCCACTCCCAGACGTTACGCCAGTGGAAGCCATCAAGGCTGCCGTAAAGGCGGACATGGCGGTCAGGGTTGGCAAGGCTTGGTTCTACCATCGTAGAAAAAAACATGGTTTCGCCGGCGCGGCATCCGTTAATAGAAGAACTGGTTAGGGCTGCCAACTCGGTCAGGTTCCTTCGACGATCTAATCTATAAATATGGTTGGACTCGAGCGGAGTATCGGATGCGAAGTAGAGCGCGTCCGGCATAGGAATGAGCGCTACTGCCCGCGCCTGCTGGTGGCCGGAGAGGATGGTATCGACCGTACGCAAATCGCAAGACGTTCGCAGGATTCGGCATTCATCGCCATTGTCACCGGTTAGAATCCAAAGACAATTTTCCCATTCGTCATACACGATGTTATGTACATGACGAATGGAACCGCGAGCAAAGGTGTGAGCGACATTCCATGTAGCGCCGTGATCGGTCGAGGCATAGATGTGGACTTCATCGCGATGGGGGTTATCAAAATATTCTCCCCAGAAGAGGCGACCGTCGGGCGTGCTGGTGATATGTAGTGGACGTGTGCCACGGAGGAGCTTGTGGGTGACGCGAAAGTTCGTATCTCCCGGGCAAAGCGTTACGATTGCGCCAGGTACAGCAGCGACGATGTGCCCGGAGGGCAGCACCGCAGCCGCGTGGAATCCGTCACGGAGGAGGCGATAAGACAGACGCGAGGAGGAACTAAGCCTCCGCCACCAGGCTGGATCAAAGCGTGCTACGAATTCCCATTTTCTTTCGTCGGCAGAGGGCCGGCAGCGCAACACAGTGTAGCCACGCGAAACGTAGAGCACATCGCCAGCCCAAGTGAGCGCGCGAATTCGCGGAAATGAGGCAACTCTAGTCATTTGCCACTCAGTCGATTTGATAGATAGGGCGAGATTGACTGGTTGGGCTGACATATCTTTTTTTCAGTTATCTGACTTCAAGGCGAGAAAAGGACCGATCGCCAAGGCATCCATCCGAGTTCGCTTGAAACAATCGATGGCTTCATTGGGAGCGCAGACAATCGGTTCGTTCTCATTGAAGCTGGTGTTCAGGACGACTGGAATACCAGTTTTGCGTTGGAAGGCCTGAATCAAATCATAGTAGAGCGGATTCTCATCCCGCGAAACGCTTTGTAGACGGCCAGTGTCGTCCACATGATTGACCGCACAAAGTTGCTCACGTTTTTCCGGTCGAATCGTGTAAACGTGCAACATGAAAGGAGAAGGGTGATCGTGTTCGAAATATTCGTGCTGGTGCTCGGCCATGATGGACGGTGCAAAAGGGCGAAACCACTCGCGATGTTTGATGCGCGCGTTGAGAACATCCTTCATGTTGGGTAAACCAGGATGAGCAACGATGGACCGATTGCCCAGGGCGCGCGGGCCCCACTCCATGCGTCCTTGAAACCAGCCAGTTATATTTCCGGCGGCGATTTGCCCGGCCACTGCTTCGAGCAAGCATTCGCGCTCCAGCCGTTTATAGCGCAGATTGGCGTTCTTCAAAGATGATTCAATGCGCGATTCCGAAAAATCCGGCCCCAAGTAGGAATTATTCATCACGCAGCTTCGCGCCTGCTTGAGAACAGAATGATAAGTATGCAGTGCGGCGCCGACGGCCAGGCCTTCGTCGCCGGCGGCGGGCTGAATCCAAGTCTGGCGGAAGGGAGTACGAGAGAAAAGTTTGCCATTGGCGACGCTGTTCAATGCACATCCACCGGCCATTGCCAGATTCCCAAGTGGCACCTTTTTGTGCAATTGGTTCAAGAGGTGGAAGAAAACTTTTTCGAAGCTGTGCTGCATGGCGAAGGCGAGATCCATGTCCCGCTGCGTAATCTCAGCATGCGGCTGACGTGGCTCACCGAATAACTTGGCCATCTGCTGAGAGAAATGGCGGGCCAGGCTCACCGTGCCATCGGAATCGATTTGCATTCCCTGGTTGCTGCCGAGCGGCTTGAAGTAGTTCAAATCGAGTTGAAAGCTGCCGTTCTTTAAACCAATAATTTCGCCGATCTGGTCGCAGTAGGTATCCTTGCCATAAGGCGCCAAGCCCATGACCTTGCCTTCGTCCCCGTATTTCTTGTAGCCGATGAACTCGCAAATCATGGTGTAAAAACTGCCGAGGGAGTGCGGCAGGAACACGCGCTCCAAGATCTCGATATCGTTGCCTTCGCAACGGGCCATCATCGTAGAAACAAAATCGCCTGAGCCGTCGTAGCTGAAACCGGCAGCCTTTTCCCAAGGCGAACAGTAATAGGCGCTGGCAATATGGGCGATGTGATGTTCCAGATGGTGCTCCTGGAATCGCAGCAGTTGGGGATCTATCTGAAGCGAATTGGCAAGCAGCGAGCGAACGTCGCGCATGCCTTCTTTGCGCTGGCGCAGGCGGATGAAATTGAGAATTTTGCTCGGCTTTGACAGGGCATACTGAACTTTCTTTGCCAGGTTCGCATCACTATCCTGGCCGACTGCGACGTGATCAATGTCTGTGATCTTCGCGCCGACGGCATCGAGGCAGGCTTTGACCGCGAGTGAGGGGAATCCTCCGTAATGCTTGTGGCGATTGAGGCGTTCTTCGGCAATCGCAAAGACGACTTTGCCGTCCTGCACGATGGCGGCGGAGGCGTCGGCGTGGAACATGTTGAGGCCCAGAATCAGCATTAACTGCTATTCCTCTCCCCTCTTGAGCCGGAGTTCGTAAATCTTGGCTTTAATGTGAAAAAACTGGATGCCTTGAAAGCCGCAGTAAATCAGGCCAGCAATACCATCCAAAAATCCCAGCCGAAAAACATATTTGTAAAAGAAAAACAGCAAGGGCGATCCTGGTATTCGCAGGAACTTTTGCTTAAGCCAGCGCCGCCTCTGGGCCTGCTGACCAAAAAAAGTAGGACGGAGTTCGTCCTTGTCGGCTTCTTTATTCAGCCAGACTTTAGCTTCCCAGTTCGAATATTCGTCATGCTTCTGAATGTACCGCGAGAGTGACTCCACGTTGTAGTGAATGATTGGGTTCTTCAGCTTTGCAGTGGAACCGTCGACGAGAACGTGCTCGTGCACTTCCATGTCCGCCATCGATGCGTCCTGACCCCGGAGCCGGCACTCGTAGTGCCCTTTGCCACGTCGGAACAAAGATAACTTCCAAAAACTGGCATTGCCGTGTCGCAGAGCACGTGCAAGGAATGACATGCGCAACGAGATGTAGTAGCCATCAAATCTGGAATCTTGGATTGCGTGGCTGATCTCTTCCGACAGTTGTGGCGTGACAATCTCGTCGGCATCGAGCAGCAGAACCCAGTCGTGCGTGAGCGGGAGTGTGTTCAGGGCCCATTGCCGTTTTTTTGGCCAACCACCTTGATAATAGAACTGAACAACCTGCGCAGCGTGTGTGCGCGCGATTTCGACAGTTTCATCAGTGCTTTGAGAATCGACTACGTAGATCTCACCGAGTCCGAGTCCGCTCAGTGCTGCGAGGCACCGTGGCAGGTTGTGCGCTTCGTTGCGCGTCGCGATGATCACGCTGACGGGCAGATTGCTTGTGGGCGCGGTATTTTCTGAATACGTGACTCTTTCTAGCTCTTGCATCACGTAATATTTGCCTGGAGTAAATAAAGAGACTTTATTGCAAGCAGAGTGAGAGAAAATGCGCAGAGCGGCAGGGCCCCTGCGGGACGTAAGAGTAACGCGCTGATGCAAACAGTGTCACACATGGGTCTAGGTTGTTTAGGACAACTGTAGTTATGCTACTGCGAAATGCTGTGGATGAATGTTGCCTTTCTGCATTCCCGATGATGGCTGCCAACAAATATTCGATACTGCTAATTGCAACGGGTCCAGCTAAGTTGCAATTTTCGCATTCGCGAGAATGGACAGGAGAAACGACTGACTCGACCCTTTGGAAGCGTTACTGAAGAACGCCTTCCGCCTGCCGAGCCCACATGCGGCGGCGAAATGAAGTACAACTCGGCATTCTTGCGAATGCAGCCGTCCATTCAACTTGCCACATAGGGAATTCCGCGTCCGTCGGAAATGTACAGGGTGGGATCGCTGTCTGCAGTGCCGCGCCCCAGATATTATTACTGAAAACAGACAACTTATTGGCTTTGTTCCGCAACAAACCCACTTCTTCCGGACAGATTAATTGGGGTCGCAGGAACACTTGCCCCGCGGCCGTTGCTGATACTTTAGGAGGTCGTCGTGAAGTGGGTGTCGCCGATCTGGTGGGACTCGCAAGGCAAGCGTTCGGGTCGCGATCTCGCAGACGAAGTGAGGGTGCAGACGCGAGCGCGCGCATCACTCTAGCAGTTGTGCACAATTAGAAGGCGCCCGACTTGTTGTGCAGCTGGGTCATTCTTCGTTGCCAAATATAGTATCGCTCCTTCAACGCCCGCGGTAGCTCACGGAGCTCAAAAAATGTTAGTCCAGAGGCTCGCCAAACCGGGATCGTTTTCATGGTTGGAGCCTTCCCCAGCCAGAATTTGTCTTCCTCGGTTACACACGACCGCTCCCGGGCAATACTGACTTCGTCGCCTATGTTGATGCACTGGGAAAGTTGGATGGCAAATGGTGCCTTCTCGAGTGGAAGACGACTTCCAGCCGCTACCCGGAAGAGCCTGACGGTCTCCTGGCCTTGGATCCACAACTGGTTTGCTACTCCTGGATCACCGGCATCGCGGAAGTGGCCCAGGTGGTTTTCGTGCGCAAGCGATTAGTCGAAGTCCAATACCTGCGAACCACGATCACCGATGAACAACGGCAGGAGTTTGGCTACCTGGTCGAAGAGACCATCCGCCGGATCGAAGCCGGCCATTTCATGCCACACAGCGGTATTCGCTTTCCCCAGAACCCCTGTACGACCTGCTCATATATCGGACTTTGCCTGGGACGGCCGGAGCTTGCTCAGAATCGCCTTGTGCGGCGAAGCGAGGCACTTCAGTGTATTTTGTTGTGCTTCTGTTTTTGTACCAGTGACAAACACTCCCTGTGGAAAGAGGTTGCGCGCTACCCGCTCAACCTCGATTCCCATGTCTATGATGGATTGCTCGTATTCTGTTAATTCAGCAGAGTAGTAGAGTTCCGGTCTTGTGAATCCGCAACCACGCATTCTTCGGGCAGGCCCGCCACAAAATATAATCCGTCTTAGATATATATGTCATGCGATATATGCATGGCTGGGGAACCCGTGAATCGCCAAAACATTACATCAT
>Ga0209805_1001225_pt1 | contig 15793 bp, 12 predicted proteins | sample GraSoiAngelo_148_FD_185905 | JGI IMG/M metagenome (GOLD analysis project Ga0209805, IMG submission 185905) | Grasslands soil microbial communities from the Angelo Coastal Reserve, California, USA - 14_1009_09_20cm (SPAdes) (version 2) | ecosystem: Environmental > Terrestrial > Soil > Grasslands ... | reverse complement strand
CGGTAGAATCGATTTCATCCACGTCCGTCACGAAGAATATGGAGTGTTTGCCGCTGTTGCCGAAGCTTACTTGACGGACAATCCGGTGGCAGTCTGTGGAACCGCTGGTCCTGGCGTCGTTCATCTTTTCAATGGATTGATGGATGCGCGCAAGGAACGTGCGCCGGTCATCGCAATTGCAGGCGACGTCGAAACGAGCATCCTGGACACGTTCACGCTTGAGGAACTCAATCCGTACAAATTCTTCGATACTGCCTCTCTTTATACGGCGCGGCTCGTCGATCCCGAGCAGGCACGGTCGGTATTCAACACCGCAATTCGAACCGCGATCCTGGAGAAAGGCCCCACTGTCATCTCTCTCCCCGGCAACATCGCGGCCATGGATGTGGAAGTCGAATCGACCCACATAACGATTCCGACCACTCCACTGTTGCGCCCCGCCGATGGGGATCTAAATCGACTTGTGGACATGATCCATGATGCAGAAACGGTAGCAATCTTCGGGGGCGATGGCTGCAGGCATGCCCATGACGAGGTAATTGAGCTTGCGGAAAAATTAAAAGCGCCAGTCGGCTATGCGCTCCGCGGCAAGCAGTGGCTGGAGCACGACAATCCCAACGCGGTTGGCATGACAGGGTTGATCGGTTACGGCGGAGCCTATGGTGCAATCAATGAGGCCGAGCTCCTGCTACTGCTCGGCACGGACTTTCCATTCTCGGAGTTCCTCCCCGGCAAGAAAGTGACAAAAATCCAGATTGACAGGAACCCGAAGCATATTGGACGCCGCACGAGTGTCGATCTTGGCCTGGTCGGCGACATCAAGACGACTCTCTCCGCGCTGCTCAAGCTCGTAAACGAGAAAACCGACGAGCGCTTTCTCGCGAAGCACATCGAGGAAACGAACTCCTTCCATAATCTTTTGCAGCACTACGTTGAGAAAGGTCCGGGCATCAAGCCGATACGTCCGGAGTTTCTAGCCAAAACACTGAGCGATCTGGCTGCTGACGATGCGCTGTTTTTCGCTGACACCGGGACGGCGGTTATATGGTTGGCGCGACATATCAGTGGCGGGCGGGACCGCAGGCTTTTTGGCTCGTTCTCCTGGGCGTCCATGGCTAACGCTGCCCCCAATGCTTTTGGTGCGCAGTTGGCATATCCAGGGCGGCAAACGATCGCCCTCTGCGGCGACGGGGGGTACGCGATGCTCGCTCTAGGCGATCTGTTGACGCAAGTGGAACGAAGAACTCCGGTGGTTCAGGTCATCCTGAATAACGACTCTTTCGATTTCGTCAAGATCGAACAGCAAGAGGCCGGCATCGTTCCCTTCGGAGTTGACTTCAAGAGCCCCAACTTCGCCAAGGTTGCCGAAGCGATGGGCGCAAAGGGAATCCGCATCGAGGAACCTGGCGACGTGCGGGACGCACTTGCCGAGGCTCTTGCCCACAAGGGCGGCCCCGTCGTCGTGGATGCAGTTGTGGATCCGTTCGCACTGGCGCTGCCGTCGCACGTTCCGTTTCACACGATGAAGGGCTTCACGTTGAGCATGGCCAAGCAGGTACTGAGCGGCAGGATGGACTCGGTCATCAAGACAATGAAACGCAATGTCAGGCTCGTTTGAGCCGCTTGACGGACGATGATGGTCTTTCGCAAGGTGCTGAGGGCGATTTTCGCCGGGGTGGTCGTGATGGTCGCCGGGGCGGCGCCTTGCAGGGCGGTGGACTACCAGCCTTTCGATTGGGTTCCGGCGCCTCGGGGCGTGGGCATCTTGATGGGATACTATCAGTTCGCCACCCACGGCGAGCTGACCAACACCATCACGGGCGCAGTGAAGGACAGCCATCTCGACAGCCACATCGGCATCGCTCGCTACCTCTACTACAACGAGGCGTTCGGCCATCCTTTCGTGCTGGACCTGATCCTGCCGTTCGGCGCCCTCACCGACGGCAGGATCGGCGGCAATCCGGCCGGAAGCGCTTCCGGGATTGCGGATCCGGCCGTATCCGTGGGTGCCTGGCTCGTCAACCAGCCTGCGCACGGACGCTACCTTTCCGCAGCGAGCTTCTTGTTCATCCCGATTGGGACCTACGACAGCCAGAGCGGCGCGAACCTGGGCCAGAACCGCTGGCAGCACGATCTCCAAGTGGATTTCACGCAGATTCTTTTCGAAAGATTCACCATCGACGTTTCCGGCGTCTGGACGTACTACGGCGAGAACACCGATGCGGGACCGGCCCACCAAACCCTTCGCCAGGACTTGTCCTGGAACGCTTATGCGTGGCTGACATACGACGTCACGTCGGTGGTCCGGCGCGCGATGCCAACCGCGGGTCGGTCATCCCTCTCGGTCGGGTATGCGGGGACGTTCGGTGGCGCTGTGAAGCTCGACGGCGTCCTGAACGGATCCAAGACGGAAGAGCATCAGATCCGGTTCAGCTATTCGCAGTTCGTCGTGCCCACCTGGCAGGTATTGCTGTCGCTGAGCCGCGATGTGTCTGCGACGGGTCAGTTCAAGCAGGATTTTGGTCTGCTCCTGCGGATTGCAAAGGTCCTTTGAGAGGCCATCCATGATTCTCGTCACTGGCGGCACCGGCCTGATCGGGAGCGAGGTCCTACGGTTGCTCTCGCGCGCGGGCGGGCCTGCGCGCGCGCTCGTCCGCAATCCCGGCGGGGCACAGGCACTGCCGGGCATCACCTGGGTCCAGGGAGATCTCGCGAAGCCAGAGACGCTGGCTTCCGTGTTCGCGGGTTGCACGAAACTGTTCCTGCTGACGGGCAACGTTGAAAACGCGTCCGATTTGCAACGACACGCGATTGCGGCAGCGCGCCAGGCCGGGATTGCTCATGTCGTGAAGCTATCCGCATTCGGCGCGTCGCAGCATTCGAATTCCATGATCGGCCGGATGCATCATCAGATCGAGAAGGAGCTGCAGGAGTCCGGATTGTCGTGGACGATGCTCCGGCCGCACCATTTCATGCAGAACCTCCTGAGCCAGGCTGACAACATCATCAACCAAGGTGTCGTCTACTCCTCTTCCGGCGACGGCAGGATTCCGTTCGTCGACACCCGCGACATCGCCGCGGTCGCCGCCGTCACCCTGACCGGGCAGGGGCACACCCGGAAGAAGTACGTCATCACGGGGAGTGAGGCACTCTCGTACCGGCAGGCGACGGACATCCTTGGCGAGGCGATTGGCAGGCCACTGCGTTTCATCGACGAAGCCGTTGACGAGGCGCGCGCACGTCTCACGCGAGCCGGCCAGCCAGCGTGGCTGGTCGACAGCCTGCTCGCGATCGCCGCGTACCAGCGCGCGGGCGGTCCGACCGAGACGATCACCAGCGTTGTCGCCGATCTGACCGGCAAACCACCGCGCACCTTCGCGGCGTTCGCCCGCGACCATGCCGCCGCGTTTCTACCCGGTCGGGATTGATCGTCCTTCCGGACGTGGCGACCGCAGCCCCAAGGTCGCTGCGAGGCCGCGGCCTTCAGAACCAGACGATCGCGACGATGAAGAGCATTAACGAGATGGCCAGGCCTACGATGAAGATGTCGTAGGTCAGCTTCAGCATCCGCTTGCGGTGGATGATCAGGTTCCGTCCGAAATAGAGGTACTCGAACAGGGCCTGCTGGAGCGCCGCGCCGTCGGACATCAGCCCGTTCATGCGGTCCAGATACTCGGGCAAGGACATCTTTAGATCGGTGGTGGTGAGGAGCAGGCTCCCGTCGTGCGGCGCCCCGTCGTCCAAGTTCCGTAGCTCCCGTCCGGCGCGCATGGAGAGGATCGACATGACCACCACCACCAGGTTGACGAAGAGCAGCACGACGGTGGGCACGATCAGGTTGCGGTGCTCCTCGATCTTCCGGAGCACGAGCCCCACCACGAGCGAGATCATGATCGCGTTCACGTGGATCATGGTGCTGGTCCGGCGATCGGCGATCGACATGATCCGCAGCTGGTTCCGGCTCAGGTCGCCGAAGAGGCCGCCCGCCGCCCTCGCCGTGTTCTTCGAGAGCTTGGCTTCCTCGGCCTTCTGCTCGGTCGCCTCGCCCAGCTGCCGGCGCAGCAGCTGGTGGAGCCGGGTGAGGTTCTTCGCGCGGCCTCCCTCGTACTTGAGCTGGGCCCAGCCCGTGCGGAAGGGATGCTGCTGCAGCCAGGCGATCCTGCTCCGCGTCCACTCGACGTCCGAATAGACCTTGCCGGTGCGCTGCTCGTCCTCGAGGCGCAGGAGCTCCGCTTCGTCCAGGTAGCTCTTGCCGGCGATCGGCGCGAGCAAGGCATCGTGCAGGACGTCACCGGCGAGGCCGTCGCGGAGGTTCTCGTCGCCCACCGCGGTGAGGCACCGGGCCACCTCGTCGGCGAGGCCCTTCGGCTGGCCCTCGGCGGCGAGAAAGGCCCGCGCCAGATCGATGCTCGTCTGCCGCGCGGCACCGTTCGCCTGCACGTATCCCGCGTCGTGGAACCAGGCCGAGAGCAACAGGACCTGGCCCTCGTGCCCGTTCAGCTCGTTGCCCTTGGCGAACTCCCGGCAATCCTCGACCAGCCCGCGGCTCCGCTTGTAGCCGTGGTAGATGAGCGGCACTTTGGCGCCGGCGCTGCTGAACAGTTCGAGCACGTGCCGTCCGGCGAGCCGGACGATTTCCGGGTCATTCTTGGCCACGCACCCTCCGCCTCAAAGGCTGAAACCGGAGAGGAGATAGAACTTGGTGCCCTCGTCCGAGTGCACCACCGTGACCTTGATCGCGGAGGCGAACTGGAAGTCCTGTCCTCCGGCGAAGACTCCCATCCAGAGGCCGCCGCCGTATCCGGTGTGCCACTTCGACGAGCTCTGGCCGTCGACGAACACGCGCCCGACGTCGGCCAGCGCGTCCAGACCGAATCGCCAGGGCAGGGCGAAGTTGAACTTGCCCAGCGCGATCTGCACCTCCGTGTTCCCGACCACGGAGGCGTCGCCGGCGAAGCGGTTCAGGTCGTAGCCCCTCAGGAGGTTCCCGGTGGACGCGCCGGTGATATCCAGCGTCATGCCCTGCGTGGCCGCGCCGCCGATGAATGCCGACTCGAAGAACGGATGGCTTCCCCAGTTCTTCTCGCCGGCGATCCGCGCGTTGAACTGCATGTCGGTGAGGAAGTGGGCGCCGATCGAGCCCGAGAGCGACCCGCGCAGCTTGGTGAACGCGGAGGGGTTGCTGAAGATTTCCGGAGTGTGGCGGCCCGTCACATGGAAGGAGATGCCGCTCGTGTGGGGGAAGGTCCCGGTGCGGGTGTCCATCGCCAGGCCCAGCTCGCCGCTGCCCAGCGACATCCCGCCCGATCCCTCCGGCCTGGTGGCGTTGATGATCCCGGAGCCCTCCACGTCGGAGGCGTGCTTGAAGAGCAGGCCCAACCGGCCCCGGAGCGGTCCGAAGAGGGGGACTTCGACCACCGGATTGACGACCAGGTACTCCTGCCTCAGCTTGTAGAAATCGGCCGAATCGAGCGCGTCGATCTTCACCGTCTCGTTGCCCTGGCCGAAGTACTTTACCGTGTCCATCCCCGAGTAGGCGACGTACAACAGGCCGCGCACGGGCGAGCGCGTCCGCAGATCGAGGCTGTATTCGAGGCGAGGGCGATTGGTCCCGGTCGAATACGCCGCCCCGAAACTCTGCACGGCGGCGAAGGGATCCAGCTGGAAGCCGTAGGACGTGCGCTGCATGATCGCGCCCGCGACGAGCCCGCGGTCGGAGTCGTAGGACAGCTGGGGGAAGAAGAGCGTGTCCCTTCCCCAGTCGCGGAAAGTCTCGTAATGGTTCACCAGCGCCGCGTCCGCGAGGTCGGCGGTCGGGTCGGTGGGCGGCTTCAGCGGCGGGTCCGGCAGGGGCGTGTACGTCTGGATGGCGGACGGCTCGGAGCTCAGGTCGGAGATCTCGACGCTCTTCTCAGGCGCGATGACGCGGACCAGGATGGTCTTGTCCACCTGGCCGATGACCTTGATCTCGTCCGCGCCGCCCATCGTGTAGAGGCGGATCTCCGAAGTCTCCTCGGAGAGGAAGGTCCGGTCGAAGTACGGGGCTTCCGCTCTCTTCCCGGTCTTGCGATCCTGCGCGTAGATCGCGACCTCCACCGCGCCGCCCGCTTGCCGGTCGATCCTGATCTCCTCGTCCTTCGCGCTGCCGCGCACGTCCACCCGGTCGGCCAGCAGCCGGTAGTAGTCCCGGGACGCCGCGGCCAACAGATCGCGCCGGCTGCGGAGCGACTTCTCCAGACCCTCGCCTTCCTTTTCGTAGATCTCCTTCGGGAGGAGATGGACGGCCTCGGAGATGACCGGGTCGGTGAGCCTGGCCACCACCTCGCCGGTGACCTTCTCCCACTCCGCCTTGTCGAGCGGCACCAGGAAGCGCCGGTCGGTATAGCGGCCCGAGAACGTCAGCTTGTCGATCGGCGCGTAGTCCGGACCGAACCCCGCGAGCTGCTTGGTGTAGTACTCCGCGATCGAGGGAACGACGCCGTCGAGTCGGCTGAACGCCTGGTCGCGGTCGCGCGGGACCGGCTCCCAGACCCTCTTGCCGTCCTTCTCGAACCGGGCCCAGCGCCACTGCAGGACGTGTCGATCCCAGTCTCCCACCAGGATGTCGATGAGGCGCGCGCGCAGGTAGCCGCGGGCGTCCACCCGTTCGTCGTTGCGCTCCTCGAGCCGCTGAAAGAGCGTCAGCGTGTCCGCGACCATGGTCGCTCCCTCGATCTCGCGCTCGACCCGCTCCTCGATGAGCCCGATCATGCCGGCGTACTGGTGGAAGTCGCCGAGGCGCGGATCGTCGGGCAACACGGTCAGCTTGGGGGTGGTGTGGAGCACGTCGGCAGCATTGAGCAGCGGGGGGACCAGCAGCGCGCCGTAGGGCTGCGCGGAGCTGACTTCGTCCTTGAAGAGATCGCCGATCCAGGAATTCCGCGTGTCCTCGTCGAGCAGCTTCTGGCGCGGGTCCTTGTCGACCGAACGGAACGCCCAGGTGTTTCCGTTGGCGCTCTTGAAGTGCAGGTTCGCGGTCTCCGTTCCGCCGCCGCGGCGATCCGGCCGCAGGCCACCGTCGAAGGTGTCCAGGTCGAGCAGCGGCACCTCGATCTGGGTGGTCCACGAGTCGCGCCAGTGCTCGCCGAGAAAGAAGTTGTGGAACCAGCCGGCCCCGTAGCCGGGGTTCGGGGCCATGGTCACGGTGCGGAGGGGCTCGCTGGCCGCGGTGGCGCCGGCGCAGACGAGACATCCCAGCAGAAGGGTCAGTCCTGATCGTCTCATGGAAAGGTGCGTTGCACGCATCGTGCCGCTAGAAGCGCTTCCAATAGATCATCGACCGCCGCTCGCCTCCCAGGGTGCTGCCCGCCTCGTCCGGCGAACCGCCCGCGCGCAGGTGGACGGCCGAGACCACGGCGCCCACGGCCGAGACCACGGCGCCCGCGGCGAAGCGTGGGACCTTTCATTTATCGCGAGGCCTGATCGGCGCTGCTCGAGTCAGCGACCTTTCCCGTCGTGGGAGTCAGATCGTCGCGCCGGTTCTCCCTCCAGGACGCCTCGTCGTGTCCAGACGCGCGCGGGCGCTCCTTGCCGTTGCTGATGGCGTCGATGCTTGAGCCGTCCAGCCCGAGGTTCTCGAGATACTTCTTGGCCGCGTCGGCGCGTCGCTGGCCAAGCGCCATGTTGTACTCGCGCGTGCCGCGCTCGTCGCAGTTGCCCTCGATGCGGATGTCCTGGTCCGGCCGCTTCTGCGCCTGATCGAAGAACGCCTGGAGCGCCGCCCGCGTCGCCTCGCAGAGCTCGGAGGCGTCATAGTCGAAGTAGACGCTGACGGGCGCGGTCTCTGGCGGAGGCGGCGGCGCGACCGGCTTGGGCGCCGGCGGAGGCGGAGGCTCTGCAGCGACGATCTTCGCCGGAGCAGGAGCCGGAGGGGGCTGCGCGTGGGAGCAAGCGACGAGCAGCAGGAGACAGGCGGAGACGAAAGGGATGGTGCGCATGTGTTCGAGCCTCTTCGAGGGTTCGGGAGCGAGTCGTGCAACCGAGGTGCCAAGCAACCGGTGGAGCTAGGGACCCATCCGGTTCCAGCTCGCGTACGCGATCCTGGTGACGTGCAAGCTGGTGCGTGGCCGGGGCACGTGGCTGCCGTACTCCCGGACCCGCTCGTGCACTCCGGCGACGGCGACGAGCAGCAAGCAGGCCCATGCGAGCGGCACGAACGCTCGCGGAATGAACCAGAACCGAGAGCTCGAAGATCGACTCCGCGGCGTGGAAAGCGGGGAGAAGATGCTCGTCGGGCTCATCGCGAATGGTCCACCTTGGCGCGCATGCCGTGTTCTGCCGTTTGCACGGCCCGTGCCCCGGGGGCATTCGCCGCCGTTACGGGAGTGAAGCTCACGACGGCGCCGCTGACGCCCGCCAGCCGGACGGCAGCACCATCCGCGATTCCGCCGCGCGTGCCCGCGATTCCGCCGCGCTCCCTGGCACCGGATTTGTGGCACGACGGCTGCACCGCTCGCCGACGCGAATGGGAGGATCGGATGTACGACGACCAATCGAAGAATGGAGCGCGAGAGAGGACCCCGCAGACGACCACGACCGATTCGGGCATTCCCGCGGCCAGCGACGAACATTCGCTCACGGTGGGGCCCGACGGGCCGATCGTCCTGCACGATCACTACGTCGTCCAGAAGATGCAGGCGTTCAACCGCGAGCGCGTACCCGAGCGCGTCGTCCACGCCAAGGGCGGAGGCGCCTTCGGCTACTTCGAAGTCAGCGCCGACGTCAGCGAATGGACCCGGGCCACTTTCCTCGCCAAGGTCGGCAAGCGGACGCCGGTCCTGGCCCGCTTCTCGACGGTGGCGGGCGAGCAAGGCTACGCGGACACCGATCGCGACCCGCGCGGGTTCGCCCTCAAGTTCTACACGGAGGAGGGGAACTACGATCTGGTCGGCAACAACACGCCGGTGTTCTTCGTCCGCGACCCGACCCGGTTCCAGGACTTCATCCACTCCCAGAAGCGCATGCCCGATACGGGACTGCGGAGCAACAACGCGCAGTGGGACTTCTGGTCGCTCTGCCCGGAGTCCCTCCACCAGGTGGCCGTCCTCATGTCCGATCGGGGGACGCCGCGCACCTGGCGCAACATGAACGGCTACGGCAGCCACACGTTCATGTGGATCAACGAGGAGGGCAGGCGGTTCTGGGTCAAGTACCACTTCAAGACGGAGCAGGGCATCCAGAACTTCAGCGCTGCCGAGGCGAAGCTGATGAAGGCGGAGGATCCGGATTACCACCGCCGCGATCTCCATCAGGCGATCGCCAGGAAGAGCTACCCGGTCTGGCGGCTGGAGATGCAGATCATGCCGTTCGAGGGCGCGGCGACGTACCGGTTCAATCCCTTCGATCTCACCAAGGTGTGGCCGCACCGCGACTACCCGCCCATCACCGTCGGACACCTGGTCCTCGACCGCAATCCGGAGAACTTCTTCGCGCAGATCGAGCAGGCGGCGTTCTCGCCGGCGAACATGGTCCCCGGCATCGGCCCCAGTCCGGATCGGATGCTGCTCGGGCGCATCTTCAGCTACCACGACACGCACCTGCACCGGATCGGGACCAACTACCAGCAGCTCCCCGTGAACAGCCCGCGCAGTGCCGTGCACTCCTACAACAAGGACGGCGCGATGCGCTACGAGCACAGCGGCGACCAGCCCGTCTATGCGCCGAACAGCTATGGCGGACCGAACGCCGATTCCGTCCGATTTGGCGACCCGGGCTGGCACGTCGAAGGCGAGGAGATCGTGCGCGCCGCCGCCGCGCTGCACCCGGAGGACGACGATTTCACCCAGGCGGGCAACCTCTACCGCGACGTGATGACGGAGACCGACCGCGGGGTCCTGGTGGCCAACCTGGTCGCGCACCTGGGCGACGGCGTCGAGCGCACCATCCAGGAGCGGGCGATCGCCCTCTGGCAGCAGGTGGATGCGGACCTCGGAAGGCGCGTCGGCGAGGGGCTCGGGCTGGTCATCCCCGACCGCGTCCGCATTCCAAGCTGAGTTGGACGGCAGCGCCGCGGCGAAGGTGGTCAGGAACAAGCCCGCCCGCCTCGTCGATGCCTGTTTCACCGTCAGCGGCGAAAGGATCACCGATCAGACGACCAGCGCGGCAATGTGCCCCGTGCACGGCAATCCGCGGCTCGCGGCTGGCGAGCCGCTCGCCCAGGACGTCCTCAAATGCAGGCTGAAGAAGGTCGATGCCCGGGACTACGCAAGTCCGTTGAGCGAAGCTCAGCTGGCGCGCCTCGAGGCGATCTTTGCGGACGGCGTCTGCGACTACTCCCGGCGCGGCTTGAACCAGAAACGGTTGGCGGGCACCTGGCTCTCGTACCCGCTGCCGGGACACTTCGACGACGACGACTTCGAGGACGAGTAGTACCAAAGTGAAGACGCCGGACGAGCCGACTGCGCCTGGATTGTCAGAGGGGCCTGCTACGCTCCTCAAATGTGCCAGGGGTGCACCGAGATCGATGCAAGGCTGGAGGCGGTGACGAACGCCGCCGCTCCGCTTCCCTCCCGGCTCCCGCGGGTGCGGGATCCGGCCCCCGCTCGCTGGATGGCGCAGCAGGTCGAGACGCTGCTGCGGAACGTCAGGAGCGGTCAAGGCGCTCTCGACGTGACCATCGGGGAAGGCCTCGACGCATTGAACGTCGGCCGCCGCGCGATGGACCTGAGCTACTCCAACATCGGCGACTTCGCCCGGGAAGAGCTGGGGATCAACGCGAGCACCGCGACGAAGATGGCCCGGCTGGCGCGCAGGCTCCGGGACCGGCCGCTGTTGAGAGAGGCGGTGCGGCGCGGGCAAGTGACCGCGCGCAAGGCGGAGATCGTCGCGCCGGTGGCGGTGGGCGACCACCAGCTCCGCTGGATCCTGCGGGCAAAGGCGGAGACGGTCCGATCGCTCAAGGTGGCGGTGAAGGCGCCGGCCGACTCCGACGAGGAGGAGTGGGTCAACTTCTGCGCCGACGTTTCGCCGGAAAAGCTGCCTGCGCTCGACGAGGGATTGAGGCTCGCCGGAGTGATCATCGGGGCCACGGCGACGAAGAACCAGCGGATCAACGCCTGGGGACAGGAATACCTGAGCTCGCATCCGGCGCCTCCCGATGATCGCGCGGACGACGTGCTCTTCGGGTCCGAGGAAGAGGTCGAAGCCCTGAAGGAACGGCTGGAGCAGGAAAACCGCCAATGGGCCGACCTCGCGAAGGTCGACCCGCTCCAGGCGCCGCAGTCCAGCGAGGAGATCGATCCCTGGCGCATCGCCGCCGAACTGAAGGAGCACGTGGAGAAGCGCGACCGCTGGGACGAGGTGTTCGGGCACCTGGCGATGCTGTTCAAGCAGAGTCGCGCCTGGGAGCTGCTCGGTTTCGCCAGCTTCGGGCACTACTGCGAGGAGAGGCTGGGAATGGCCGAGCGCACCGTCATGCAGCGCGTCGCGCTCGAGCGCAGCCTGTATCGGATCCCCTTCCTGCGTCGGGCGCTGCGTGAGAAGCGGATCAGCTACGAGAAGGCGCGCATCATCGCGCGGCACGCGGAAGGCGAGGAGGTGCAGGGCTGGATCGAGAAGGCGGAGACGATGACTTGTCTCGCGCTGCGTCGTGCCATGCAGGACAAGGACGAGGCGCAGATGTGCGCGCGAGGGACCTTTACCGCCTGGATGCCGGTGAGCGTGGCGGAGGTCGTGAAGGCCGCATTTCGGGCTGCCCGCGCTGCTGCGAAGCGCTGGTTGTCGGCCGGAGAGTGCCTGGTGGCGCTCGCAGAGCACTTCATCGAGACCTGGAAAGCGAAGCTCAAGCAGGCGAACACGCTGCAGCGGCGCGTTCGCGCCCGTGACAGGCACTTCTGCCAGGTTCCCGGCTGCAGCAGGGCGGCGGTGCACGCGCACCACATCATCCCTCGCTCGCAGGGAGGAAGCGACGACCCGGAGAACTTGATCAGCCTCTGCGCCGCCCACCACCTCTTCGGCATCCACGGCGGCCGCATGCGCGTCACCGGCACGGCGCCGGACAAGCTCATCTGGGAGTTCGGCCTGCGGCGCAGTTACGTCGCCGCCGCCGCGCGTGGAGCCTGAACATCGGCGCCGTCTACAGCCCAGGCCCTTCGCCCTGACTAAAAGCTGCGCAGGATCAAGCGGAGGACCGATCGGCGCGGGAGTGTCAGAGCGGATGGCTACGCTATGCCCAGCGTAACGATCCTGCTCGGCCGGGGACCGATCCCTGGACGCGCTCGAATGCGGCGCCCCTTCGGAGGACACCATGACGCATTGGCACCGCCGTTCGCAACAGAAGCTGGCCCGGGTCCAACTCGTCGCCCGCACCCGCATGGCATGGGAACGGTTTCTCGACGCCTCCCAGGCCGGAGACCCGCGTTCCGCCGCTCGTGCCCGCACGCGGCTCACCGTGCTCAATCGCGCGATGGCTCTCCTGGCACTGCAGGGCTGATCCTGCACCATTGAGCACGCGAGGTAGCTTGCTCCGCTCGCCTGGATGCTCCTGCTTCGCGTCTCATCAGACCCGCACGCGCGCTCGAGTCAGCACCCATGCCCGGGTGACGGCTGCCGCCCTCGCACCTGCGCCGCAGGCCGAGACGCAAGCGCGGGCGTCGTCGGGCGCCAACCCCTAACCGCTCGGTAGCGACTCTCGCTCGGGTCGGGGCGACAGCAGCCGCAAGGTGACGGCTACCGCCGGAACCAGGTAAGCGACCGTCACCCAGAACCACATCAGCGCGCCAGCGCACTGCTGGTCCTGAAGCGGCGAGAGGCCGAAGGCAGCCGGCGCTCCTCGATGACATGCATAGACGACCCGCCCGCAGAACGCGAGGAAGGCAGACAACGCGTCGCACGGGAACGTCGCGAGCAACAGATATAGCGGGACGAACGGTTCCATCCGCCCGCGCGCCAGCACCGGACGCCAGAAGAGCAGGCCGCCGGCGAGAAAGCTGACCTGCTGGATCAGGTGCCACGACGCCGAGCTCATGGCGAGCTCGTGGGCCGCGGGGACGTGCCACACGACGACCACCATCGTGCCCGCCAGCCAGCACGAGATGGGATGCAGCAGCGGTCGCGTCATCCGCGAAAGGTGCAGCGTTCCGATTGCGGCCGCGACCAGTCGAGGGGCGCCAGACCGAAGCGCGACCGCCGCGTTCCCGGCCATCAGCAGAGGGGCCGCGATCGTCATCAGGAGGAGATGCTGCAGCATGTGGAGCGTCAGCAGCTCGTGGTCCAGCGCCGACAGCGGAGACCCGATCACGAGGAGGGCCACGAGCAGTCCCGACGCGAACGCCCACGGCCGCAGACCAGCAGCCTCTTCGGGGGAAGCTCGTTGCAGTCGCCGCCAGCCGCGGAGGTAGGTGGCGAACACGCCGGTGGCGATGGCAGCCGCCCCCAATACGAGCGACGACGCCCAAGCCATCCGCTCGTGCAGCTCGCAGGGCACGGTCTTCTACGGGAGCGTTGCGCGTTGCGAGGCATTCCACGCCGGCGCTTGCCCGGCCGGATGAAGCGTCTCGAGGAATGCGACCAGCGCGGTGGTCTCCGCGGGACTGAGATTCTTCCCGTACGCCGGCATGTTGCCGCCGCCCTGGACGACTTGCCGGATCAGCTGGTCCTGAGTCAGCCGGACCGCGACTTCGTCGAGAGGAGGCCCCCTCTTCCCGCCCGTCTCGCCGAGGGCATGGCAGTTGCGGCATTGCTTCAGCTGGAGCACGAGCGCCCCATGCCGTTCGAGCGCGGTGCGTCCCTCGAGATACTTCGCCGGAACGGGCTCGCCGCTCCACGCGTCCATGACCGGGCTCCAGGGCGTGTGAGCGCCCAGGCTCGTCAGCGCGCCCCACCCCACCGCGACGAGAAGCACGACGAGGACCGCGATCGGCCTGCGCTTCCAGCTCTTCTCGCCTTCGCCGGCGAAAAACGGCAACGCGATGAGAAACGCGATGCCGACGGCCGGCGCGATGAGCAGGAAAGGAGTCTCGGCCGCGGGCGGCAGATACGAGAGGACGGTGTAGAGCCACCAGAAGAAGAAGTCCGGCTTGGGAGCGGTCTGGATGATGGTCGGGTCGGGCTGACCTCCCGGACCGAACGGGCCCAAGACCACGGCGCAGGCTGCGATCGACAGCAGCACCACGCCCGCGAAGATCACGTCCTCCCAGATGGCCGCCGGGAAGTAGGGGATCCCGTCGCGCTTCAGAAGCTCGTGGTACTTGGCGACGTAGGTCTCGCGCCGGACGATCCGCCCCGGCATCGGCCACTCGTTGATCCCGACCTTGATCACGAGCAGCAGGTGCAGGGCGACGAAGGCGATGAGAAGGCCGGGAACGACGAAGACGTGGAAAGCGAAGAAGCGCGACAGCGTCGCGCCGGCGATGATCGGTCCTCCCAGGAGCAGGTCGACGACGGCGTGGCCGATGAACGGCACGCGGCTCGAGATCGATGCGCCGATGCCCAGTCCCCAGTACGCGTCCTGGTCGAACCGGAGCACCTGCCCGGTGAACGCCATCCCGAGCGTCAGGAGCAGGAGCAGGACGCCGGCGATCCAGGTCAGCTCGCGCGGATACTTGTACGCGCCGAAGAGGAAGACCTGGACCATGTGGATGAGCACGATGGCGACCATGAAGTTCGATCCCCAGCCGTGCAGCGCCCGGATGAACCAGCCCGCCGATACGTTCTGATTCAAGGTCTGCAGGCTGCTCCACGCCTCCCCCGCCGAGGGGACGTAGATCAAGGCGAGGAGGATGCCGGTGACGACCTGCAGAGCGAAGACGATGAGTGCCGCGCTTCCGAAGACGTAGAACCAGCTCGCCGTCTGGCGTGGCACGGGATGCGAAAGGACTCCCTTCGCGGTGTTCGCGAGCTGAACTCGGGCGTCGAACCACCGGCCGACCCGTTCGATCAGGCGCACGACGACCTCCGGACCGACAGCGTCGCCAGGGCACCACCGGGCGTGGGCATTTCGCCTGCCTCGAGGAAGAGGGCGTCGCCCTCGACCTTGTACCGATATTCGAACAGGCCGCGCTCGGGAGGTCCGGAAGCGCGGGAACCGTCGGCATAGTACGCGCCGCCGTGGCAGGGGCACATGAAGAGGTTGGACTGGGGGAACCAGCGGACGGGGCAACCGAGGTGCGCGCAATTGATCGCGAAGATCTGGAACTGCCGGCCGTCGATGTTGCGCACCCAGCAGGCGACCTTCGCGGTCTCGCCGTCGGAGGGTGCCACGACTGGGTTGCGAAAGGTCGCAAAGCGCGTCTCGCCGATCGGGAAGCTGGACACCGGACCGAGCGGGACCCAGGAGTCGTATCCGGGCCGCCGCTCGCGGATCTTCGGGGAGAAGAGATAGCGCAGGACGGGAATGCCGATGGCGAGCGTGGCGGCGGCATTGAGGATCGCGCCGATCGTGATGAAGACCCCCCGTCTCGTCGGTCGTTCGGTCGAGCTCATTGTCCTCCTCCTTCATTCCCGGCCTGGGCGGCGGCCGGATATGGCTGCCCCGCGACCTGCGTCCGCTGCGCCGACAGCCAGGCCACCACGTCCGAGACTTCGTCCGACGACATGGCGCGTCCCGGCAGGTTGCCGCGGAAGTCGGGCGCGCCCAGATCCGGACGGCCCACGATGACCATGGTTCGCAACGACTGGTTGCTGACCAGGGCGAGGAACGACCCGTCGACGATGGAGCCGGCCTTCTCGCCTCCGCGGCCGCCCGCCCCATGGCACGAGGCGCAGTAAGTCTGGTACACGGCTGCGCCGTGCTTCCGGTCGCCTTCTCCCGGCGCGG
>Ga0209805_1001220_pt1 | contig 15815 bp, 13 predicted proteins | sample GraSoiAngelo_148_FD_185905 | JGI IMG/M metagenome (GOLD analysis project Ga0209805, IMG submission 185905) | Grasslands soil microbial communities from the Angelo Coastal Reserve, California, USA - 14_1009_09_20cm (SPAdes) (version 2) | ecosystem: Environmental > Terrestrial > Soil > Grasslands ... | reverse complement strand
CCTCTTCGAGCTGCTGCTCGCCTGCGACCGCACGTACGTGCTCGACGCGGACGGCGTGGAAGTGTGGCCGGGCTCGCTCTCCTCGGGCGCCCTGCCCGGCTGGAACGGGATCTCGCGCCTGCAGACCCGTTTCCTCGCCGATCCGCAACGGGTCGATAAGGTGTTGGCGGCCGCCAAGGAGGGACCCATCGACGGCCCGAGCGCGGACAAGCTCGGCCTCGCCACCGTGTTCGCCGACGACATCGATTTCGAGGAAGAGCTGCGCGTCGCCGTCGAGGAGCGGGCCTCGCTGAGCCCCGACGCGCTCACCGGCATGGAGCAGAACTACCGCTTCGCCGGACCGGAGACGCTCGCCACCAAGATCTTCGGCCGGCTCTCCGCCTGGCAGAACTGGATCTTCATCCGCCCCAACGCGACGGGCGAGCGCGGCGCGCTCACCATGTACGGCAAGCCCGAGCGCCCGCAATTCGACTACCGGAGGACGTAGTGGCCCAGTCTCTCGAGAGCATCCCGAACAACGTCGACCTCGGCTCGGACCGGCGCCTGCAGCGCGCCCTCGAGCAATGGCAGCCGAACTTCCTCTCCTGGTGGAAGGAAGTGGGGCCGGAGGGTTTCCAGTCGCATCAAGTGTACCTGCGCACGGCGATCAGCGTGGAGCCGAATGGCTGGGCGCACTTCGACTTCGTCCGCATGCCGGAGTATCGCTGGGGCATCTTCCTCGACCCCAAGCAGGAGCGGAAGATCGGCTTCGGCGACAACGAGGGCCAGCCGGTCTGGGACGAGGTTCCGGGCGAGCACCGCAACGCGCTCCGCCGCATCATCGTCACCCAGGCCGACACCGAGCCCGCTTCGGTCGAGCAGCAGCGGCTCCTGGGCAAGACCTGCCCTTCGATGTACGACCTGCGCAACATCTTCCAGGTGAACGTCGAGGAAGGACGCCATCTCTGGGCGATGGTCTATCTGCTCCACCGGTACTTCGGCCGCGACGGCCGCGAGGAGGCGGACGAGCTGCTCGCCCGCCGTTCCGGCAGCGGCGACAAGCCGCGGATCCTCAATACCTTCAACGAGCCCATCGACGACTGGCTCAGCTTCTTCATGTTCACGATGTTCACGGACCGCGACGGCAAGTACCAGCTGTCGGCGCTGGCCCAGAGCGGATTCGATCCGCTGGCGCGCACCACCCGCTTCATGCTCACGGAAGAGGCGCACCACATGTTCGTCGGCGAGACCGGCGTCGATCGCGTGGTGCAGCGCTGCGCCGAGCTGATGGCGGCCGGCAAGGACCCGCGCAAGGAGCACGCCGTGCCGTTCGACCTGATCCAGAAGTACATCAACTTCTGGTTCTCGCTCTCGCTCGATCTGTTCGGCGGCGAGGTTTCCTCCAACGCGGCCGACTTCTTCGCCGCGGGCTTGAAGGGGCGCTTCCGCGAGGACACGCTGGAAGAGCACAAGGCGGTCGGCCAGACCTACCGGATGGAGGTTCCCGAGACCGGCAAGCTGGTCGAGCAGGAAGTGCCGCTCAGGAACGCGATGAACGAGGTGCTCCGCGACGAGTACGTGAAGGACTGCCAGCGCGGCGTCGATCGCTGGAACAAGACGCTGCAGAAGGCCGGCGTGAGCGGAATGGCGCTGCGCCTGCCGCATCGCCGGTTCCACCGCAGTGTCGGGCCCTGCGCGGGGCTCTTCTTCGATCCGGGCGGGAAGTTGATCTCCGAAGCGGAGTTCAAGGCCCGCGAAAGCGAATGGCTCCCGACTGCGGAAGACCGCGCGTTCGTGAAATCGCTCATGCACCCGGTGGTCGACCCCGGGAAGATGGCGTCGTGGGTGGCCGCGCCGGCCAAAGGCATCAACGGGATGCCGGTCGGGTTCGAATACGTCCGGCCACCCGACGCTTGACGCTCGCCGCCCGCTACAAGTGGTGCGGCGTACGCCTCGACTTGCCGGTGGCCGCGGGGGCGGCACGGCGATGGGGTGGCACCAGCGTGGTGCCCTGGATGTTGTTGAACGGCACCGTTTCCGCAAACGTCGGCAGATTGTGCGCCCGCACCTGCGTGAACGCCTCGAACCCCGACGCCAGCTTGATCAGGGTCGGCTCGCTGAAGGCTGTGCCGAAGAAGCTGATGCCCATCGGCACGCCGAACACCATCGACGCCGGCACCTGCACGATGGGGTAGCCCGGACCCGCCGCGAGCCCTGACGTCCCGAAAATGAAGTGGTCACCGAAGACCAGGTCGGTGGCCCACGCCGGGTTGTCGGTCGCGCTCACCACCGCATCGAGTTGGAACTGGGCGATCGCCGCGTCGATTCCGTTCACGCCCGCGTTGTGGTCGATGGCCAGGGCCTGATTGTAGGTCATGCCGCCGAATGCGGGCTGCGGATCGTCGGGGCCTGTCGCGAGCGAGTTGCAGAATTCGAAGATGTCCTGATTGAAGAACGGCATCTCCGCACCCGCGTGGGCGTTGTTGAAGTCGATCGCGCTCTGCAGGGTTCCCCCGGCTACCGGCACGCCGACGCGGGTGGCGAAGTACGCCGCCACGTCGTTGCGGAAGTCGAAGCAGAGGATCAGGAACTCGCCGTCCGCCGAGGCGAAGGTGAAGCCCTGGGCCTCGAGGTCGATCACCGTCGCTCCTGCCGCGGTGAGCGCAGCGAAGGACGCCTCGAACGCATCGACCACCGGCTGCGGCGTCGGCACGAACGGATCGAAGCCGCCCAACCCGCCGCGAGTGAGTCCCAGCCGCGCGCCCTTCAAGCCGTTGGGATTGAGGTACTGGGTGTAGTCGGTGGGGATGTTCTTCGGACGCGTCCTGCCGGTGCCCTGCCAGCCGAGCGGAACGCCTCCGGTCGCCGGGTCGCGCCCGTCGAAGGTGCGGCTCTGGGCCACTCCCAGCGCTGCGGCCGCGTCGGCGACGGTGCGTCCGTGCGGGCCGACGGTGTCCTGCGTGTGGGAGATCGGGACCACGCCCGCGCGGCTGGTGAGGCCCACGGTGGGCTTGATGCCGACCACGCCATTGGCGTTTGCGGGACAGACGATGCTGCCGTCCGTCTCGGAACCAAAGGAAACCGCGGCGAAGTTGGCCGAGGCCGCGGCGCCCGAACCGGAGCTGGAGCCGCAAGGATTGCGATTGATGCCGTAGGGGTTGTTCGTCTGGCCGCCGCGGCCCGACCAACCGCTGATCGACTCGAAGGATCTGAAGTTCGCCCATTCGGAAAGATTGGTTTTGCCCAGGATCACCGCGCCTCCGGCGCGGAGGTTGGCGGCCACGGTGGAGTCCCGCTTGGCCGGCTTTCCCACCAGCGCGAACGAGCCCGCGCTGGTCTGCATCCTGTCGCCGGTGTCGATGTTGTCCTTGAGCAGCACGGGGATGCCGTGCAAGGGACCGAGGACCTTGCCCCTGGCGCGCATCGAGTCCGCGTTCCCCGCGATGGTCAGCGCATCCGGATTCAGCTCGATCACCGCGTTGACGCCGGGCCCGTTCTGGTCGAGCTGGTTGATCCGATCGATGTAGTACTGCGTCAGCTGCACCGAGGTGAGCTCGCCCGCGGCCATCATGGCCTGCAGCTCCGTGACGGTCTTCTCGTTGAGGTTGCTGGGAAGGTCCGCGCGAGCGGAAAGGGCGACGAGCGCGAGCACTGCGCCGATCAGTGTCCTTGGCATGGGTTCCCCTCCGTAGGGGGCCGTAGAAGGACTACCCGGGGGCGCACTGTCAACCTCGCCGAAGGTCCCACCGTTCGAAGGAAACCACGCGTCGGCTGCCGCCGGATTACAGCAACGTCCCCCGCAGGATGGCGCTGGCGGTCGTGAAGTAGATGATCAGCCCGGTCACATCGACCAGCGTGGCGACGAAGGGAGCACTCGCGCTCGCCGGGTCGAACCCCAGCCGCCGCAGCAGGAAGGGCAGCAGCGAGCCCGCCAGGGTGCCGAAGGTCACCACGCCGATCAGCGACGACGCCACGGTCAGGCCGACCAGGAGGTAGTGTTCGCCGTACGTATTGAAGAACGCCTGCCAGAGCAAGATGCGCATGAGACCGATGGCGCCGAGGATGGACCCGAGCGCCAGGCCGGCGCCGAACTCGCGGCGGATGACGCGGAACCAGTCGCGCAGCCGCAGTTCCCCGAGCGCCATGGCGCGGATGACCAGGGAAGTGGCCTGGGAGCCGGAGTTGCCTCCGGAGGAGATGATCAACGGCACGAACAGCGCGAGCACCACCGCCCTGTCGATCTCGTGCTCGAAATACCCCATGGCGGTCGCGGTGAGCATCTCGCCGAGAAAGAGGGCGGCGAGCCAACCGGCACGCTTGCGGATCATGCGGTTGAGGGCGATCGTCAGATACGGCTCGCCGAGGCTTTCGCTGCCTCCCAGCTTCTGGATGTCCTCGGTGGCCTCCTCGCTCACCACCTCGACGATGTCGTCGACGGTCACCACACCCTTCATCCGCTTCTCGGCGTCGACGACGGGGATGGCCATCAGGCCGGTCTCCCGGAAGAGCCGCGCCACCACCTCCTGATCGGCGTCGGCGTCGACGGTGCGGACGTCGGTCTTCATCAGCTCGCTGACGCGCCGGTCTCCGCGCGCCGCGATCAGCTCCCGGAAGGAGACCACTCCCAAGAGGCGCTGCGAAGAGTCGAGCACGTACGCGTAGTACGTCATCTCCACCGACTGGCGCGTCTGCCGGCGAAGATAGGTGACCGCCTCGTCGACCGTCATGTCCGGTCGCAGCCGGGCGAAGCGCGGGTTCATCAAGCCGCCGGCGTGGTCTTCGCGATAGGCGAGCAGCGCCTGCACCTCGCGCCGGGTCTGGTCGTCGAGCATCCCCAGCAGCCGGTCGCGAAACTCGGTCGGAGCCTCCTGCACCAGGTCGGCGGCGTCGTCGGGAGCGAGCCCCCGCACCCAGGAGCGCTGCTCCGCCTGCGGGAGCGCCAGGATGAGCTCGACCTGCTCGCGCGGAGAGATGCTGAAGAAGAGATCCTCGGCCGTGTCGCGGGGAAGGAGCTTCAGGCCTTCCGCGCGTTCCTCGGCGGAGAGCGCCGGCCACGCGTCGCGCAGCTCGTCCGGAGAGAGGGCCTCCGGCTCCGGCGCAGCCGGGGTCACCCCTTGGCCTCGCGAAACTCCTCCGCGGCCTTGAAGTCGCTCTCGTCCAGGTCGCGCATCGGCTTGCCGCTCTCGGCGCGGACGCGCTTGAACACCTCGATGACTTGAAGTTTGTGCGGCCGGGAGTTGGAGAGCGGACAGGCCTCGTACGCCTTCAAGTCCTCGTCGCAGTAGCCCATGCGCTTCTCCCCGCATTTGGGCTGCAGGTATTTCGCCAGCTCGGGCACCTTGCGCATCAGCTCGCTGCGCATCCGGGCGATCATCTGCCGGATCTCCCACTGCGCGCGGGTGCAGAGCCGCAGATCGGCGATGTGCAGCAGCTCGGCGAAATTCACCATGATCTGGAAGTTGGTCGGCGCCGCGTTGGGCAGGACGAAACGGGCGTCCTCGGCGGGGATGCCCGCCGCCACCGCTTCCCGGTAGACGCGCGTGATTTCCTCCATCAGCTTCTCGAACTCGCCCGCCCTGCCCGCCTCGCGCCAGCTCTCGGGCATCACGTACTCCAGGCGCTCCTCGTTCTTTCCGGTGAAGCGGACATAGCGCTGCGACTGTTGCTCGAAGGAGATGCCGATGCGGTGGCGGACGAACTGGTGGCTGAGCGAGCGCGACACGCCGGAGATCCCGAACCAGAACACCACCTGCTCGAGCGGCGAGACGTGGCCGGTCTTCAGGCGGTCCTCGACGAACTGGGCGATCTTCTCTCGCGACACGCTGCCTGCCGCGATGTCGTCCCACACCTCGCGGGGCGTCTTCGGGGTGTAGCAGGTGCGGTAGGCCCCGTAGAGCTTGGTGAGCGGGTCGTTCGCGATGTCGATGAGCACGACGTCCATGCGCGCTTTGTACCGCACGCGACCCTGCCGCCGCCCGTTGTTTTTTGTCCTCTCAAGCCAGGTGTGCTGCCGGCGCCGCGGCCGGCAGGAAGATGGTGAACGTCGCGCCCTTGCCTTCCTCGCTTTCGACCACGATGCGTCCGTGGTGCGCCTCGACGATGCTGTGCGAGACCGAGAGGCCCATCCCCACGCCCGCGCCGTTCTTCTTGGTGGTGAAGAAAGGGTCGAAGATCCGCTCGCGGAGCGCGGCCGGGATGCCCTCACCCGTATCGCTGATGCTGAGCTTGAGCGCCTCGCCGCCGACGTCCGTCAGCTCGACCTTCAGCTCGCCGCCCTGGGGCATGGCCTGGATCGCATTCTCGACCACGTTGGCGACCGCCCGCTGGATCCGCGCCAGGTCGCCCTGGGTCTGCCGGGAGGAAGCGGCGAGGTCCGTCACCAAGCGGATGTTCTGCCTGGCCAGCTGCCCGGCGTAGTGGTCGAGGGCGGCGCGCACCGGCCGGTCGAGCGGAAACCTGAGGCCCTCGCCGCGCTCCTGTTCCGCGAACGCCCGCAGCTCCGATACGATCTTCGCCATCCGGAATGACTGGTCGAGCGCCTGCTGGATCGTCGCCGCCTGCGGAGAGTCCGGCTGCAGGTCCAGCCGGAGGAGGGTGAGCAGCCCCGTCACCGCGGTCAACGGATTGTTCAGCTCGTGAGCGATGCCGGCGCCGAGCGAACCCAGGGCTGCGAGCCGCCGCGTGCGCAGGATCTGGTCTTGCGCGGTCCGCAGCTCGCGCGTGCCCTGGTCGACGCGGGCCTGCAGCTCCGCGTTCCAGCGGCGGATCTCGTCGTCGCGGCGCCGGAGATCGCCTGCCATGCGCCGGAAGGCGTCGGCGAATCGTCCGATCTCGTCGCCGCGCTCGATGTCGAGATCGACGTCGTACCGGCCGTCGCCGAGCTGTGCCACGGCGCGCGACAGCTTCTCCATCGGCCCGGTCAATCCCCGCGAAAGCACCACGCCGAGCACGGCGATGAGCAGGAGCGCAACCGCCGCCCAGAGCGCGCTGTAGAAGCGGACGTGGTGGGCGGGCCGGAAGGCTTCGTCCGTCGGCTGCGCGACGAGCACCGTCCAGCCGATCTGCGGCACCGCGGCCGCGGAGGCGAGCCACCGGGTCCCCTTCGCGCCGGCGACCACGCGGGAGATCGGCCTGCCCGCCACGGCGGCCGCGACCAGATCGCGCTCCGCGGCGCTGAGCGGGGTCGTCGTGCTGCCGGCGAGCACCTCACCGAGGCCGTCCACCACGCGCGCGACATCGTCCCCGGCGAGCTGCCGCATCCGCTGCTCGATCTCGCCGAGCGACACCTCGGCCGCGACCACCGAACGCTCGCCTCGCACCTGCAGCGCGACGGCGATCAGGGACTCCCCGTCGTCGCGGTAGGCTGAACCGATCGCCGTTCCCGCGTCGATGGCAAGGCGCAGCGGCACCTGGGCGAGGAAGCGCTGTACGTGCGCGGGGTCGCCGGTTCCCGAGATGAACGGACCGACGACCGGCGGCGCAAGCAGGGAGCCGTCGTAGTCCAGAAGGGCCAACGCGCGCACGAAATCGAGCTGCCGGTAGGGGATCCCGAGCACCTTGGCCAGCTCGTCGCGGGTGAGCTCGCGGAGCGGGAGCATGCCGGTCGAGATGCGCAAGCTCTCGAGCGCACGGGCGATGAAGCGCTCGCATCCGCGGGCGGCCTCCGCCGCCGCCGCCGCCTGCGCCCGGCCGACCGTGCGCTCCAGCTCGGTCTTGCTGGCGGCGAACGAGAACGACGCCGCGAGCGACAGCGGCACCAGGCCGACCGCCCCGAGCGCGCACAGGATCCGGGTGCGAAAGCTCACGCCGCCTGGTCACCGCGGAGGCGGCGCACGTGCGCCTGCAGCTGGCGCACCACCCGCTGCAGCTCTCCGCGGAAGGGAGCCACGTCGAGGCCAGGGCGTGCCTGCAGGTCCTCGAGCAGCATCAATGCCATCTCCACGCCCACGATCTCCGCGTTCTGCCGGCTCGTGCCGCCGTCGAGCCGCTTGACGAGCTCGTCGCGCTCGGCCGTCAGATCCCGGGTCGCCTGCTCGACGCGCGCCTCGAGGACCTCGTTGAACATCTCGATCTCGGTGCGCTGCTGCGAGACCTCCGACTCCTTCTTGTCCAGCTCCGACTCGAACTCGCGCAGCCGCGCGAGGAATCGGGCCCGGTCCGACTCGGCGCGCTGGTGTTCGATCGCGCGGCGCACCTTCTCCGCGACCAGCTCGATGTCGTGGAAAGGCTTCTCCAGATAGTCGGCGGCGCCCAGGCGCAGCGCCTCGACCGCGGAAGCCGTGGACGCGTACGCGGTCATCACGATGCAGGCGCAGTGCGGCTGCAGTTTGCGGACCTCGGAGATCAGGACGAGCCCGTCCTTGCCGGGGAGGTTCTTGTCCACGAGCATGCAACCGAAATTCTCCCGCTGCAGGACGTCGGTGGCCTCTTCGGCGTTGGAGACGCTGGTCACCCGCAGCCCCTGCCTGGGAAGCACGCGCTGCAGGACCTGTACGACGATCGGCTCGTCATCGACGATCAGGACCGTGTTGGGAAAGTTCACGATGTCGATGCCGACCATCTTTCCCCCGCCGCGGTGCGACGATCGGTTGTATTCCGCGGCCTTTCAGGCCAGCAACTTACTGAAATCTCGCCGTTTGTGGGCGCGTGTCGGTGGAATCAGACAGCCTGGTGGCAGCCCGGCACATCCGAGCACACGCGCGGCGGCGGTTTGCGTACGATAGCTCCCTGATGAGCACGTTCTTGCGCGCGGTGCGGCGCGTGGTTCGCTCGATTCCGCGCGGGACGACCCTCTCCTACGGCGAGGTGGCGCTGCGCGTCGGCAAGCCGGGCGGAGCGCGGGCGGTGGTCGCCGCGCTCCATCGCCTCGACGACATTCCCTGGTGGCGCGTGGCCCGCCACGATGGCACGCTCGCCCCCCAGGTCGCGCGCCAGCAGGCCGCGTTGCTCCGCCAGGAAGGGTGGAAACCTCGCCGTCGGCCCGCGAAGCGCGGATAAACTCCGGCCGTGGCCCTCTATGTCGTCAGCGATCTGCATCTCGGCGAGAGCACCCTGGCCTCGATGTTCCGCGACGACGATCAGGGGCGGCGTTTCACCGAGGTCTGTGAGCGGGTGGCGAGCGAGCCGGACGGCGAGCTGGTCCTGCTCGGCGACATCTTCGACCTCACCGCCGCCTGCCCTCCGCACAAGGGCCTCACCCAGTTCGGCGTCTCGATGGACGTGCCCATCGAGGACAAGCCACCGCGCCCGCTCCCGGCGGTGATGAAGAGCATCCGCGAGCACAACCCGATGGCGCTGGAGGCGCTGGAGAAGCTCTCGGCGCAGGCGCGCATCACGCTCGTGCCGGGAAACCACGATCGCCACCTGGGCGAGGGCGGCGGGCGCGAAGCCCTCGACGCCGCAGGGCTGTCGAAGGTGGGGATCGAGTCGATGGTCGCGCGGCGCGTGGTCGACAAGTGGGTCGTGTTGCAGCACGGCCATCAATGGGACCCGTCGAACGCGACGCCAACCGGCGGCGGGGAGACCATGACCGCGGTCATCCACCATGCGGTGATCCCCTTCCTGCGGCACATATCCCCGCGCAGCAACGTGCACATCGAACCAGACCGCCTGGTGGCGCTGCGGCCCGAGGAGCGCGTGATCCCCGTGCTCGAGCGCTGGCTGAAGCCCGGCGTCTTCGAGCGATTCATCGATGCTCTGCTGGCGATCCTGGTGGAAAACGGCGCGCTTGCCCGCCCGCTCGCATGGGTGACCACACCCTCCCTCTTGCGCTGGCGCCTCAAGGACGACGACGATCTGTGGGAGCGTGCCGGCGCATCCGCCCTGGCCGTGCTGGAAGGAGCGAAGTCGCTGCCCGGCAAGCCGCCGCCTCCCGACGTGCTGGTCCTCGGACACACCCACGTGATGGATTGGGCCGTGCAGGACGGACGGCCCGGGGTGCAGCGCCTGTACGTCAACCTCGGGACCTGGAGCGCGCGCGCGACCGACGCCGCGGGACCGATGGACGCAGCCATGCCGCTGCTCCAGATCGAGGCGGACTCCCGGCAGCTGCGGGCGCAGATGATCGACTGCTCCAGGCGGTGGCGCACGCTGCAGCGCTTCGAGGTGGACCGATGACCGGGCGGAAGACGACCGCCGCGACGCCGGCCGGACGCCAGGATGCGGGGCGCAAGGCTTGAGACACGCGCTGCTCGTGGTGCTCGCGGCGTTGCTCGCGCTGCCCGCGGAGGCGCGCGTGCACAAGAAGCGCAAGCGCGCCCTCGCGCCGGCCGCGCGCCCCGAGGACGACCCGCGCAGACGAGGGAGCTCGCCGGCGTTCGCGCGGGCGTCGATCGCGTTCGCCGCGCCCCGGGATCTGGAGCAGCTCGGCGAGTCGGCGGTGGAGATCCGTCTTCGGATCAAGGGCTACGCGATCGGCGCGCTGAAGCCGGGCAGACCGGTGCCGCATGCGCACCTCATCGTCGACAACGAGCCGGCGCTCGAGATCGACGACGCCAGCATGCCCTGGGCGCTGGGAGGACTCTCGCCGGGCCCGCACGTCCTGCGGGCGGTGCTGTGCCGGCCCTGGCACGAGGTGGTGAAGGCTTCCAGGGCATTCGCGATGGTGCGTTTGTGGATCGGACCCAGGCTCTCCGGAAAGGCGGGACGCGCGGCGGAAGCGGCGGTATGGCCGAACCCGAGACGGCCGATCCTCACCTTCGTCCTTCCCATCGGCGCGCCCTCGAAGAGCCTGGTGCTCGCGCGCATCGAGCAGGATGCGGCGCAAACAAAGGAACCGGTTCCGCCGCCGCCGGGCGCGAACCGCCCGATGGTCGACTTCTACCTGTCCAATGCCTGGATCGGCCGCCGCGGAGACAAGGTCCGGATCGTGCTGGACAGGCGTGAGCTCCCCCTGGTCACGGAGTGGAAGCCGCAAGCGCTGCGGCGCGCGCATGGCACGCACCGCATCGTCATCGATCTGCTGAACCGGAAAGGCCTGCGGGTGACCAACGCGATCAACGAAACCGACCGCGTCTTCACCGTCGAGCCGGCGCCGCGCAGAGGGCCGCAGCTCAGCGACTCACGATGAGTGGTCGCCCTTTTCCACCGGCTTGCCGGCCTTCTCCCAACCCTGGATTCCCACGGACATGATGTAGACGTTCTTGTAACCGAAGTTGACCGCCGCACGGGCGGCCTCGTGGCAGGCCATTCAATGCGTGTTCGCGCAATAGAAGATCAACTTGCGCGACTTGTCCTTCGGAAGATCGCTCTCCTTCACCGCGTTGAACGCGACCCATTTCGCCGTCGGGACGTGCCCCTTGTCGTACACGTCCTTGGCGTTGTTGTCGAAGACGTCCGCGTCCTTCCTGGCGATGAGATCGGCGACCTGATCGATGGTCAGATCGCTGAAGCCCTCTTCCTTGGCCGCGTTGGCGCGCGCCGCGCCCGCGAGGAGCAGGACGAGACCGGCCAGCAGAGACCTGCGCAGGATTTTCATGGACCGGGAGCGTAACCCGGGACGCCCGCCGGTCAAGCGCTCTTCTCCATCGAAACATGTGCGATGCCGGTGCCGTCGTCATGCACCCCGCCGGAGGCGGCATACCCGGCCTTCTCGTAAAATGTCCGCGCCCGCACCTGCGCCGACAGCATCAGCTTCGTCGCTCCGCGTCGCCGGGCCTCCGACTCCAGGAACACGAGCAGCGCCTTCCCGATGCCGCGCCCGCGGACCTCGTCGCTGACCGCCATCCGCTGGATCCTCGCCACTCCGGGCGCAGTGAAGATCATCCGCCCAGCGCCGCAGGGAACGCCGTCCAGGGTGGCGAGCGCATGCAGCGCACCGCCCTTGTCGTGCGCGTCTTGCTCGTCGCTCGGGCGCACGCCCTGCTCTTCGACGAACACGGTCCAGCGGATGCGCAGGCACTGCTCGATCTCCATCGCCGTCCGCGCGACGCGGACGCCGATCATGCCTGCTTCGGTTTGAGCCAGCGCTCCGTGGCCACCGCCCAGAGAACGACGCCGAGCGCGCAGAAGAGCAAGAGCGACACGAGGTCGCTCGTGGCAAAGCCGGGAATCGCGCCGCCCAGGTTGACGGAGTTGAGGAAGTTGCGGGTCGGCTCCGAGAGCTGGAGGAATGCGAGGAGGGTGCCGATCACGCTGGCTCCCGCGATCAGGCCGGAGGCGAACAGCACGCCCGGGCCGCTCTCCGCTTCGGCTCCGCTCACCTTCCGCTTCGCGGTCTTGTCGGCGACGTAACGGACGATGCCGCCGGCCATGATCGGCGAGCTGGTCGAGAGCGGCAGATAGACGCCGACCGCGAACGCCAGGCTGGACATCCCGCACAGCTCGAGGACCACGGAGATGAATACGCCGATCAGCACCAGCCCCCAGGGCAGGCGCTGGGTCATGATGCCCTCGATGATGAAGGCCATCAGCACCGGCTTGGGCGCGCTGAACTTCGACTTCACCTTCTCGCCGTTGTCGCGCGTGTCGATCTTGCCGTTGATGCCCGGGTCCTCGAGGTACTTGATGCGGCCGCTGTCGTCGACGAGGTACTTGCCGGGAGGAGCATCTCCGCGAGGCTCGCGCAGCCAGACCACGTTGTACGCATTGCGGTCGCGGGACGCGTCGGCGCCGCGCAGGTGCTCCTTCTCGCCGCTGAATTCGGAGGGTGAGAGCTGCACGTCGTAGCTGCGGGCCGCGAACACGGTGCCGGCGTCGTTGAGCTTGAGGATGACGAACCCCAGCACAAGGGCGGAGGCGAATGCGCCGCAGAGGATGGCGATCTGCTGCCGCGAGGGCGTGGCGCCGACCAGGTACCCGGTCTTGAGGTCCTGGGAGGTGCTGCCGCCGTTCGAGATGGCGACGCAGACCACGGCGGCGACGCTCAAGGCCGCGATCTTGTACGGGGGAGTGACCCAGCCGAGCGCGAAGAAGATCAACGAGGTGATGAGCAGCGTCGCCACGGTCATGCCGGAGATGGGGTTCGACGAGCTGCCCACCTCGCCCGTCAGCCGCGAGCTGACGGTCACGAAGAGGAACCCGAGCACGAGGATCAGCAGCGCTCCGAGCACGTTGAGCTTGAACGAGGGAACGAGCGCGCAGACGATCACGATCAAGAGCGAGCCGATGGCGACCACCGGGAGAGGGATGTCCCGATCGGTGCGCAGCGTCCCCGCTGGACCCGTGGCCCCCCTCAGCGAGCGCATGCCGCGCATCGCGCCCCCGACGATGGTGGGCAGGGACTTGAAGAGGGAGATGATGCCGCCGGCCGCTACGGCGCCTGCTCCGATATACAGAATATACGACCGCCAGACATCGTCGGTGCTCATGTCCCTGATGAGCTTGGTGGCGGGGTAGATGGGCGAGGAGGCGCTGCGGCCGAAGAGCTTGATGGCGGGCATCAACACCAGGCTGGAGAGGATGCCGCCGGCACCCATGATCATCGCGATGCGGGTGCCGATGATGTAGCCGACGCCCATCAACTCCGGGCCGACTTCCAGCGCGAGGTTCCCTCCCTCGTAGCCCTTCCCGAACAGCTTCTGCGGGACGTCCTTGAACACCCCGAACGCCTTGTACCCGAGGGCGAAGATCCCCCCGACGCCGAGCCCGGCGAACACCGTCTTCGCGGTGGTGCCGCCCGTCTCGCCGGAGATGAGCACCTCGGCGCACGCGGTCCCTTCCGGGTAGACGAGCGTCTTCGCTTCCTTGACGATCAGCGCCCGGCGCAGCGGGATCATCATCAGGATCCCGAGCAGGCCGCCGAGGACGCTGACCAGGATCACCTGCGAGATCTCGAGGTTGTAGCCGAGGATCAGCAGCGCCGGCATGGTGACGCCCACGCCGAAGGCGATGCTCTCGCCCGCGCTGCCGGCGGTCTGCGTGATGTTGTTCTCCAGGATGGTCGCGCGGCGGGTGCGGAAGATGCGGCTGAATCCGCGAAAGATGGTGATGGAGAGCACCGCGACCGGGATGGAGGCGCTCACCGTCAGTCCCACTTTCAGCACCAGGTACATGCTGGAAGCGCCGAAGACGATCCCGAGCAGGGCCCCCACTGCCAAGGGGACGGGCGTCAACTCGGGGATGTCGCGGTCGGCGGGAACGAACGGCTGGTGCTCCGCCTCTTCGGCCGTGATCGGAACGCGATCGCCCGTGGCGGTATGCGGCGCTTTCGATTCGGGCGCTTTCTCCAGCGCGGGCAGCTGCATAGAGACGCATGGGTAGCATGAAGTGGGCGTTCCGGTCACGACGTGCGTGGGTGCGCCCGGGAGGGAATGCGTCGTAGGATTGCCGGGTGTTCAGTGTGAAGCTGGTGGCGCGGCCCGACGCTCGCATGGTCGAGGTGCCGCTCGAGATCGAGGCGGAGCTGCCGCGCGACTTCGAGGGATCGGCATTGCTCGCCTCGAGCGGGCTTCCCCGCCGCGTCCGCATCAAGGCGACCAAGGACTCGCTGAAGCTCTCCACGGCCTACCGCGCCGATCAGCTCCTCGGCGACATCGTGCGCAGCGCGCTGCGCGGGGCCGCGAACGACATCATCCGCGTGCAGGACGCGGTGATGAAGTTCATCCGGGCGGTGCGCGAGCGGCGCCAGGACGGCGCCACCCTCCTCGTCTCCAGCAACGGGCGGGGGAAGATCGACGTGGTGGAATCGGGGGTGACCGCGCGCCTCGCGCCCGTGCAGGCAGCGCCGGAGCCCGGGCGTCCGCCTTCGCCGCCCGCGCCGGACCGGTTGGCGGCGCTCGAACGACGTGTCGGGGATCTCGAGGCGGCGGTCAGGCGGACGGCGCAGGCCGCCGATCTGGCGGACCGGGTCGCGCAGCTCGAGCAACGGATTCCCACCGCCCCGATCGCGCGCGCGGCGCGCTCGCTCCAGGAACCGGCCGATCCGGCCCCGGAGCGGTCGTTCACACCCCCCCGGCGCGCGACCGCGATCGAGGCTTACGCCGACGGGTTGCGCATGGATCTGCGCGGCCGGGCAGCGGCCGATGCGGCCAAGGCGCGCGCCGAGATGGAGCGCGGGGACAAGGCGGCTGCGCTCGCGGCGGACGCGGAGCTGCTCGGCGCACCGCAGGACGGCACCGCCCAGCGGCTGCGGGATTCAGCGGCCCAGGCCGCGGCCCGGCAATCGGGTCTGACGCGGCTCGCGGAGGAGATCGAGTTCTACGGCAGCGGCGATCTGCCGGTCGCCGCGCAGCTCCTCGCCAAGCTCGAGGACTCCCGGTCGAGCGATCCGGCGCCCATCCTGGAGGTCATCGCGCAAGCGGTCGCGAGCGCAGCCAAGCGCGGCGGCCGCGACGGCCGCGTGTCGTGGCTGCAGCGCGCCGCCGCCTTGTGCGCCTGGCAGCTCGTCGAGCCGCAACCGGGCGAGTCGCTCGATTCCGGATTCGAGGTGGTCGATTCGGGAGGGACGTCGGTCGCGGCTGTCGTCTGCCCGGGCGTGAAGCGCGCCGACGGCGCCGTGATCGTGCGGCCCCGCGTGCTCGGGGTCGCAAAGCCGCCGGAAAAGACCCCGGCCTCCGGGGAATCGCTGGCCGCGTCCGAGGCGGACCTCGCGCCCAAGCCCGAGGCCCTCATCACGGCCGAGGCGGCCTCGAGCTCCGGACTGCCGATCACGGCCGAGGCGGCTTCGAGCGCCGGCGCAGCGATCGAGGCCCTCGCTCCCCCGGCGGAACCGCCCACCAGCCTGCCAGCCTCGGAACCGCCGCCGGCGGCCTTGCCTCTGGTGGAGCGGACCACCCCGTTCGCGCTCTTGCCGGCTCCGAACGCATCGGTGCTCTCGCTCCTCGACCTCTCCGCGGAGACCGCGATCGGTCTGGAGGAAGCGGCAGCCGCCGCGGCTGCGGCCGCGCGCGTTCCGCGAG
>Ga0209805_1001216_pt1 | contig 15845 bp, 9 predicted proteins | sample GraSoiAngelo_148_FD_185905 | JGI IMG/M metagenome (GOLD analysis project Ga0209805, IMG submission 185905) | Grasslands soil microbial communities from the Angelo Coastal Reserve, California, USA - 14_1009_09_20cm (SPAdes) (version 2) | ecosystem: Environmental > Terrestrial > Soil > Grasslands ... | reverse complement strand
GATGACATCAGGGTAAAGCGTCCCCTGCGCCAGAAACTTATAGCCGCTGTGCTCGTCTGCGCCGTTCTTTTGGTCCTCGGCTAGTAACTCTTCAGTCGCGGCGTGAAAAACCTTTATGAATTCGTTGCCGATGACCTTTCGCTTCTGCTCCGGATCGACGACACCCTTTAACAAGCTAAGGAAACGATCAGAAGCATCGACATACTTCAGTTTAATATGAAAGTTTTCGCCGAAAACGCGCTGGACAACTTCTTCCTCGCGCGCGCGCAACAAACCGTTATTGACGAAGATGCAGGTAAGTTGATCGCCAATGGCCTTATGTAGGAGAGCAGCTACGACCGAGGAATCGACGCCGCCACTTAGGCCGAGAACTACTTTGTTGTCACCGACCTGGGTGCGCACTCTTTCGCAGGCGTCGTCAATGAAGGAACCCATGGTCCAATCCATCGTGCAACGACAGATGTGATAGACGAAGTTCTGCAGAATCTCACGCCCCCGCGGGGTATGCGCGACTTCGGGATGAAACTGTAAGCCGTAGAGTCGCCGTTGGGAATCTTCTACGGCTGCGAAAGGCGAGCCGCTGGTGTGCGCAGCGACACGGAATCCACTTGGCAACGCTGTTACTTCATCACCGTGACTATTCCAGACATCCACCTGCGCGCCCAAGCCGTCAAAAAGCTGCGACCCGTTAGTTACATCCAGTATTCCGGCGCCGTACTCGCGGCGTCCGGTGTAGCGGACCTGACCGCCGAGGTGATGCGCCATCTGCATCAATCCGTAACAAATTCCCAGAATCGGGATTCCCAGAGTAAAAATCTTTGGATCAACCTGGGGCGCACCGTTTTCGTAAACGCTGGCCGGGCCCCCCGACAGAATGATCCCGTTTGGTTGTTCGCGCGCAATGGCGTCGGCCGAAGTATCAAAGCGGACAATCTCTGAGTAAACCTGCAGCTCACGAATGCGCCGGCCAATGACCTGGGTGTATTGCGAACCGAAATCGAGGATGAGAATTTTCGAATGTTTCGGCGAGGCCTCGGTCTTCACGCCAATCACGGATGAGTTTGCGGCACGCCGTGCTCGCTAGCTGGATCGTTTGAGGGGCGGTCAAGTGGACCAATTGTTCCCTGGCCGGTCACGCCCCGCTCGAGCTGGCCTCCCACTTCTTGCGTGCTGCGTTGTTCCAACGGATCGGCACACCCACCCGCGATAAGTGCGAGTGCGCACATAATCGACAAGGGTCTCATCTGCTTATCTTAGGAAGCAAGTGCGCCAATGCAATTGCAGAATCAGAGTGGGTGAATCGTTAAAAAAGTTAAATTGTTAAAACGGAGGAGCGTTTCCCGTTGTAACTTTTTAACAGTTTTAACCTTTTTAACGTCCCCATGATTCCCGCCGAGCTTTTGCTACAAGGTTATCGGCTCGGAGTTTTCCCGATGGCGATGGAGGACGACTCTATTGAATGGTTTTCGCCGGAACGGCGCGGAATTATTCCTCTGGAGACATTTCATCTTCCGCATGCGGCCAGGCGTGCCTGGGCGCGAAAATCATTTGAAGTTAGAATCGACAGCGCATTCTCGGAAGTGATTCGGGCGTGCGCGCGACGTGACGAGACCTGGATCAACGAGGAGATCGTGGCGAGTTACGAGCATTTGCATGCGATTGGTCACGCGCATTCGGTGGAAGCGTGGCAAAAGGGCAGACTGGCGGGCGGATTGTATGGTGTGGCTATTGGCGGCGGTTTCTTCGGTGAATCGATGTTTCATCGGGTAACCGATGCTTCAAAAATCGCGCTGGCTGCGCTGGTCGAACACTTGAAACGACAACGCTTTGTCTTACTCGACACCCAGTGGCTCACGCCGCATCTCTTTCAATTTGGGGCCGTGGAAGTATCGCGCGCGGAGTATCTCGAGTTACTTGAGCGCGCCGTCAATTTGAAGCGAAGCTTTCTGTAGCGGCGTCGCTGGTAGGGCGAGACTCTGTCGAGCCGCAGATTTCTGTAGCAGTACTCTATGAGCGCCGATAGACCGCCACTACAACTCGGCATTGAGGGTTGAGCGTTTTCTGCTTTAATGAGCACCCGCCCTCTCATTGCAGCAGTAGTGGCATTGCGATTCGGCTGGGTAGCTCAGTTGGCAGAGCAGAGGACTGAAAATCCTCGTGTCGGCGGTTCGATTCCGCCCCCAGCCAGACCCCGTTTCTCCTCTCAGAAACGCGCGTTTTCTCCCTCGAAAATCGCCAGAGTCTGAAAACCGCGAAAGTGAAAGAAAAGGCAGGTTGCGGCAATGCCGCCTCGAAGTTCGCCGCGGCCAGACGCGGGAGCTCCCGAACAATTTAACTGTTAGCGTGCAGCGAGTGCCGGCGCATCTTGCGATTGCAGATGCATCGCCACGGTTTGCGCGAGCCGATCAGGTAAGTAAGGCTTGGCGAGAAAGAGATGCTCTTTTTCGCGTTCGAACTCCGATCCGAAAAGCTCGGAGCTATAACCGCTGGTAAAGATAACTTTCAAATTCGGTTTATCCAGGATGAGAGTATGCGCCAGCTGTCGACCGGAGATAGATTCGGGCATCACAACATCCGTAAGTAACAAGTCGATCTCATCGCGGTGTTCGGCCCACACCTCAAGTGCATCGGGACCATTCGCAGCTGACAGCACGCGATAACCTAAAGCGGCAAGCGCTCCGCTGACGAACTCCCGCAACATTTCTTCATCTTCTACTACCAGGATAGTGATGGCGTTAGTCGGTGTGGAGTCGGTCGGTGAACTTTCTGATTTGGCTGATGCAGCAACGAATCTCTCGACGCTCAACGGGAAAAATGTGCGAATGATCGTGCCTCGACCTGGCGTGGTATCCACTTCAATCCAACCCCCGTGTTGCTTGAGCACCCCGTAAACGGTGGCCAGACCCATGCCAGTACCCTGGCCCGGATCTTTGGTCGTAAAAAATGGCTCAAAAATTCGACCGACCGTGGCCGTATCCATCCCGTAACCGGTATCCTTTACCGCCAGGCAGATGTAAGGACCAAGCTGCGATTCCGGATTGCGTGCTTGAGATGCTTTGTCGACTTCGACTTGCGTAGTGGTGAGAGTAAGCTTACCGCCGTCGGGCATGGCATCGCGAGCATTCAACGCAAGGTTCATGATGACCTGTTCGACATTGTTGGAATCAGCGAAAATCGGCGGCAGATCGGGAGCCAGCTGCATATCAAGGGCGATGTGTTCCCCGATCAGTCGCCGCAACATCGCAACTGTTTGCTCGACAACTTCATTGAGCGCGAGCGGTCGCCTCTGGATGATTTGCTTTCGGCTATAGGCGAGAAGCTGGCGGGTCAAAGCGGTAGCCCGTTCCGCGGCACGTTGCACCTGGTTGAGAGAAGACGTTAGTTTTTTATCGAGCCGCGGATTCCGCAGTTGCATCGAGGTGTTTCCAAGAATGACCGTAAGAATGTTGTTGAAGTCGTGGGCGACGCCGGCCGCGAGTCGACCAACGGCTTCCATCTTTTGCGCCTGGCGTAATTCGTTTTCGAGCCGCACGCGATCAGTGATGTCCTGCAAGATGAGCAAGTGATAAGGAGCACTTCCGAGCTCGAGATTCTCGGCTGCGACCAGAACTTCGCGTGTTTCGTTAGAGGTGGTGCGAATGGTCGCGGCTAAGTTCCGCACGGCGTGACGAGCTGCAAGTTCTTCGCGGACAGTAGTCGGGGTGGATTCATCGGCCCAAAATGTCGTGCTGCCTGCGAGCACAGCCTCGCGCGATGCGCCGACGAGTTCGAGAAAACTTGTGTTTGCATCGAGGCAATCTTTTCCGTCTGGGCGTTGAATCGCCATCGGCACCGGGCTGGCGTGAAACGCTTTCGAAAAACGCTCCTCCGAGCGACGTAGCGCTTCCTCAGCAGCAGCGCGTTCCGCTACTTCGCCGGTCAAGCGCGCGTTGGCGGCGCGCAATTCCGCCGTGCGCTGGTTTACGAGCGCATCCAATTCCTCCATCTGTTCTCGCGCCATCTGGGTGAGCTGCCATTTTTTCGAAAGAGCGTGCGCCATCTGCAAGACCTCGACGTTATCGAAAGGTTTCTTGAGTACAAGCATCTTATCGGTGTTGCCGCCGACCGACTTCGCGATCTCGTCCCACGAATAATCTGAGTAGGCGGTGCAAATGACGATCTGAAGATCGGGAAATTCCTTCCAGATACGGGAGATGGTTTCAATTCCATCCCAGCCAGGGGGCATTCGCACGTCGACAAAGGCGACAGCGTACGGCGCGCCTTCGGCACAGGCGGCTCGGACTTTCTCAAGTCCCTCTTGTCCCTGGAAAGCGGAGTCGATCCGAAAATTTTGTGCGCGCGAGGCACCAGCCTCGTCGCCGAAAAGAGAGGCTTCCGTCGCATCAAGCTCTTCAGCGAGCTTGGCATCAGCGGGGCCGAGGATTTTGCGAAAATCTTCATGGATCGATGGGTTGTCGTCGATGATCAGGATGCGGTGATGGTGGGGCTGCAAAGTTGGAGGTGCGAGGTTCATGTGACAGAGGCGGTAGATGCAATGGGAAGTTCGAGGGTAAAGCTGGCTCCCTGGCCGATGCCGGGGCTCGCTACGGTGATGAACCCGCCCATCGAACGCGCGGCGATCGCGCCGCTATGCAGGCCGAAACCGTGGCCGCCTTCGCGGGTGGTGAAACCGTGTGCGAAAATGCGGGTCAAGTTTTCCGGTGAAATGCCGATGCCGTTGTCCGAGACGACGATCTGGATACAGTGCTCGTTCGGGGCGGAGATCGAGATTACAATTTTCTTGTCGATGCGCTCCACCTCGTCCAAAGCATATTTGGCGTTGCGAATCAGATTGATGAGAATCTGCAATAGCTTGTGCCGGTCGACGCGGATCGCCGGCACGGCAGAAAACCGCCGCTCAACTTCGACGCCGTGGCGCTCAAACGCGCCAATGTTCATGGCGATGGCGTCCTCTACCAGCCGATGGGCCTGGAGATTTTCGAAAACACCGCTGACCTTGGCGTAGCTCTGCTGCATCGCAACTACTTCCTTAATGTGCTCGATATTACGGCTTAGTTGATCGACCTCGTTCAGTAGTTCGGCGTTCTCCAGGATAAAGAATTCTCCGAGATTCGCGAGATAGCCCGGTAATTTTTGCCCATTCACATCATTCGTTAGGTATTCGCCGAGATCACCATTGTGGGCGGTGAGAAGTGCCGCGGCCTTTGCCAGCTTCGGCGCCTTGGAGCGGCGAAGCCTCTCCACGACGAGGCCGGCGGAAACATTTACGCTGTTGAGCACGTTACCGACATTGTGCAGGACGCCGGTCGCCACTTCCGCCATGCCAGCGAGACGCGAAGTTTCGAGTAACTTCTGCTGCGAAAGACGCAACGCTTCCTCTGCTTCGCGGTACTCCGTCATGTCGCGTAAGACCGTGGAAAAATATTCTACTTGGCCCTCAGAACTTTTGTGCGCGATAAGGACCTGCGACACGGGAATTTCCTTTCCATTGCGGGCTAAAATGGTTGTCTCACCCGCCCACGAGCCATGTCGGATGGCCGCCTGCAATCCATCCTTGACGAAAATTTCGCGAGCCCATTCGGGATGCAAATAGAGTGTCTTCATTCCGGAAATATCCCGATCTTGAGCTACGCCCAGAATTTCGTGCCCCGCACGGTTGAGATAGAAGGGAATGCCACCCGGATTGGCACTCATCACGATATCGGGCGTAGCTTCGAGAATAGCAGTGAGCCGGGCCTGTGCGGCCTCCGCTCGTTTACGCTCGCCGATCTCGCGCTGGAGCGCGATCACTTGTTCCTGCAATTCGTGTCGTGCCGTTTGTAGCGCGCTATCCTGAGACTGGATTTGCGTCAGCATCTGGTTGAATGCGTCGGTCAACCCTCCCACCTCATCGCCGCACACCTTCGTAGCCCGCACGGAATAGTCGCGGTCGTGGGCGATCGTCCGCGCGGTGCCGGCAAGGCTCAGAATCGGGTTGGTGACAAACCGAAGGAATTGACTCGAAAGCAGGAATGCGAGAAGGAGCGAAGCGGCAAGAACCAGCGCGAAAATGCCACCATAGAGTTTGAGAAGTTGCGACGTCATTGCCCGCAAATCCGCGATGAGGTAGAGCGTTCCTTCCCGTTTCCCGTCGAGCATGACCGGCTGTGCGAGGAGAATTCGATTGCCGTCGATTCGGAAGCCAGATTTCAATCGCGCTGCTTTGATTTCCAGTTCATCCCGCAATCCACCAAAATAAGCCAGGCGCTGCTGGTCTGCGCCCTCGAGGCGCGCGCCGACGATTTGGGGCATTGTCTTCAGTCCAGTAAGGATTTGGGCTGCGGCTCCCTCGTCCCTAAACATTACCGCTGCGGCGCAATTGTGAGCCGTGATCTCCCCGACCACCGCCAGTTCGTGGGCAGAATGCTGCCTTAAGGTATAAGCCTGGAAGCAGAACAGAGCCGCGAAGGCAAGGAGTAGTACCACACCCGAGATCAACATGATCACGAATGTGATTTTTTGCCCAACAGGGCGATCGCGCAGGTTTCGCATGGGATCGTCAGTTCAAAGCTCAAGGCACATCGAGTAGGTGATAGCTAATTTCGAGCCGCGCCTGCGGGCAGGGTTAAAATTCGCCTCCCGAGGCCGCTCCATCAACGCGAACGGCCTCCCCGGGGGGTTGTTGAGCAGCTAACGAGCATGCTGTGAAAAGGATTGGCACTTCACGTCCTAATCTGTCCAGCGCGACATAAAGTAAGGCTCCGGAGGAACACATTTTGCTTGGAAGGGCAGGGCAGATCACTCAACGACGTCTCTATTGCCCTTGAACCAACCGATGAATGTTTACCCCGAGGAAATTGCGGATCCGGAAGAGCCGGCAAAGTTCAGCTCGAAAGTACCGGAACAAACTGCGGACGTCGCGGATTCTTCTGATACGAATCGCTGGCGCAAGCCCGTATTGACTGCCGCCCTTCTGAGCACCGTGGCGCTGGCGATGGGGTTCGGGATTTGGAGCCTCTCGCGCCAGCTAGCACCAGAGCTCACCAGCGTGTCATCGTCGCCGGAAGCCGCCGCCCTCGCGGTTCTCCCAGAGAAAAGTATCGCGGTTCTTCCTTTGGAGAATCGTAGCGAAGATAAACAGAACGCGTTTTTGGCCGATGGCGTCCAAGATGATATTCGTACCGCTCTTGCCAAAGTAGCGGACCTCAAAGTAATCAACCGCACTTCAGTTAATACCTACGTGGCGGGAACGCGACGAAACTTGCGCGAGATAGCCCAGACTTTAGGCGTCGCCTTCGTCCTGGAAGGAAGTGTCCGCCAAAGCGGTGAGAAAGTGAGCATTACCGCGCAGCTTACCGATGCCCGGAGTGGCACTCCCGCATGGCAAGAAAGCTACGAACGCGATCTGGTCGACGTCTTCGCAATTCAGAGCGATATCGTGCAGCGAATTGTCTCTCAGCTTCAAGCCACCGTCTCGCCCAAAGAGAAAGCCGCTATCGACGAACGTCCGACTAAAGATCTCATCGCTTATGGCCTTTACGTCCGCGCGAAGGCGCTCGTCGCGACGATTTCTCTCAATGCCCAAATTAACGAAAAATTGCGTGAGGCCGTTGACCTACTCGATCAAGCCATCGAGCGGGATCCCAACTTTTTCCTCGCTTACTGCCAGCTCGCCGCCGCCCATAACTACCTGTATTTTTTTGGTCTCGATCACACGCCGGCCCGTCTAGCTCGGGCGGATAGCGCGCTCAACACTGTCATTCGTCTGCGCCCTGATGCAGGGGAGACGCACCTTGCTCGGGCTGATTTCCTGTATCGTTGTTATCTCGATTACGAGAAAGCGCGGGCCGAACTCGCCGTTGCCCAACGCGCGTTGCCGAATAATTCGGAAATCTTCGAGCTAACCGGCTATATCGACCGGCGTCAGGGACTTTGGAATGAATCAGCGCGGAGCTTGCAAAGGGCTCTCGCGCTGGATCCACGCAACTTTTTCATTCTCCAACAGATCGCGCTCAGCTATCAGGAATTCCGACAGTTTCGGGCGATGGCTGCTGCTTTGGACCGTGCGCTCGTTCTAATTCCGCGCGACTTAGACACGCGGGTCACTCGCGCCTTGGTTGATCTCGAATGGCGAGCAGACCCCCGCCCCCTTCGCGAAAGCATTCGAACAATTCGGGCCGAAAATCCGGCGACGGCGTCAGACTTGGCCGCTCAATGGTTCTACCTCGCGCTGTGCGAACGCGATCCGGCGGCGGTGACCAAGGCTTTGGCTGCGATCCCGGACAGCGGAACGGCCGTTGATCTGAACTTTCCACGTTCCTGGTGCGAAGGCATGGCCGCCCGCAGCAAGGGCGATGTTGCCACGGCTCAAGCTGCTTTCCTCGCCGCGCACGCGGAAATCGAACGCACGGTGAGCGAACAACCCGGTTATGCACCGGCGTTGTGCGTGCTCGGCCTCATCGACGCAGCCCTCGGCCGCAAGGATGAAGCAATCCGCGAAGGCCGACGCGCGATTGAACTCCTGCCGATTACCAAAGACTCAATCGACGGTGCAGAGCTGGTGAAGTACATGGGCGTAATTTACGCCTGGTGTGGTGAAAAAGATCTCGCCATCGAACAAATAGCAGCGACACTGAAAATCCCAAGCACCTTAAGCTATGGTAACTTGAAACTGCACCCGAACTGGGATCCGCTGCGCGGCGACCCACGTTTCGAAAAAATTGTAACTGATCTCGCACCGAAGAATCCTGAGAAGTAAACAAAGGGGACCTTGGCCGGCTTTCCTAACGGTTGAAGGCTCCGGGGACCGGGTGATTCTACTCGCCGCTGAGTCTTCGATAACCCGCAGATCCTGATTAATTTGCGCATTAAGTCGGAATCTTAACTGTGTTGAAACTCCGCAAATTCGACGCCGATAAGCGACGAGTACAAGCCCTGATTTTGCTGCTTTTTCCTTCTGAAGACACAAGGACTGAAAATCCTCGTGTCGACGATTCGACTCCGCCTCAGCCAGATTTCTCAGAACCTACTACTCAGTACGCAGCGCGGTGATCGGATTCACATGTGTAGCCCGGCGCGCGGGGAGGAAACACGCGAGAAGCGCGGCCGTAGTAAGCATTACGCTCGAAGCGATCAGGGCGAACGGATCGCTCGGACTTACTTGATAGAGAATCTGAGCGAGCACGCGGCCGGCGGCTAACGACAACAACAGTCCGACAGAGACGGCGAGCGCGGTTTGCAGCGCGCCTTGTCGCATGATCAATGCGAAAACGTCTTTACGATGCGCGCCCAGCGCCATACGGATCCCGATTTCGCGTGTGCGACACGCAACTGCGTACGCTTTGACACCGTAAACTCCGACAACGGCAAGCAGGAGCGCGATCAGGCCGAACGCCCCGAACAATGTCGCACCCAACTTGACGATCCAAAGTCCGACGCAGCGATCCAGAAGATCGACATATGGCGCCATGTTGATGATGGGCAGGTCGGGATCAATGTCGCGCAACGTTGATCGCACCGTCCCGATCATGCCGGCGCCTGATTGTCGATCTTGGCTCCCGAGTCGGACATGGAAGAAAACGTTACCGGTGTAACCTTGGGCAAACGGCACAAACAATCGCCCGGTCGAGGCGACATCTTCTTGGACGTCGTGGCGATGAGTGTTGACAATGCCAACGATCTCAATGTCGTTAGGCGAACAATCCTTCGGTAGAACTGTGTAGCGGACATGCTGACCGATTGCATCTTCATTCGGAAAAAGCTTCTTCGCCATAAGTTCATCGATGATGCCGACTTGCCGCCCCTCCTTGTTTTCGCATTCGGCTTGGGTGAAATCCCGCCCGCGCAAAATCTTAACCCCGATCGCTTCGAAATATCCGGGCGTCGTCGCAGTCCAGAGCGCGCTCGTGCCGGGATCGGGTGCTTTGGGATCATTCGACAACGTCGATCTCGTCGACATGATCCTGCGCGAGTTGGTGAAATTTCCGTAAGGCAACATTGTCCCGACGCCGACAGCTTTGACGGCGGGAAGTTCGCGAGCGCGCTGGATAATGTTGAAAATTTCGCGGCGCGCATCGGCCGGCTCCTTTTTCACCAAAGTGAAATCGATTTCTGTGACAAGATCGCCGGCGGCGACAAATCCCGGATTCAATCCCGCGGCTTTCATCGCGCCGCGGAAAAATAATCCGGCCGCGAAGAGCAACATAAGGGAGAGGGCGATCTGTGCCATGACCGAGATATGTCGCGGCGCAAAGAATTGGCTGAAGCGTCCCATCCGCGCCGGTTCACCGACTTGTTGTTTCAAATCGTTAACCAGATCGGACTTCGTCGCTTTAAGTGCGGGACCGAGGCTGAAGAGCGCAGTCGCGATCAGACAAAACACGAACGTCACCGCGAGCACGGCGAAGTTCGGCGTGAGATCGACAATGAACGAGAAGTTGACGTTGTTTAGCAACGCGGCCAGCGAGTGAAGCAGGATGTTGTTGCACCAGATGCTCAGGATCAGGCCAACGACGCCGCCGCAAATCGCGAGCAGTAAACCTTCGGCCAGTAGTTGCCTGACGATTCGCCAGCGCGACGCGCCGAGCGCGAGACGCAATGCGATCTCTTTCGACCGGGCGGTTCCGCGAGCGAGTAACATGTTGGCGAGATTCAAACAAGCGATCAGCAACACCGCGCCCGCCATCGACATGAGCAATGTTCCGATCAATGTAATCGGGCCATCGTCTTCCGGCGACGTGCTTAGACTAAATCGCGACGGTTTTTGGATTTGCACTTCGCGCTGAAACTCGATGTCGGTCTGCATTGCGCTGAAGCGCTGTGAGACCACCGGCATGCGCCATTTCGCACTCTCAATCGTCAGGGCGGAGCGCAAGCGACCGACAAGATTGAGCGTGTAATTTTTTGGATTAGCCAGATCGTGCATCGATTCCGAATCGCCAAAGGCGGAGCCGAGCTGCGCGCGCATGCCGAGGGGCATCCACACATCCGGCGCAATCAAAGCACTCGCACCGCAAAATCCCTCCGGTGAAATGCCGATCACGGTGTAAGGCTGGCGGTTGATCTGCAATGTGCTGCCGACGAAATCGGCGCGGCTGCCCTGGCGTTTCCAAAATCCGTAGCTGGCCACGACGACCGGAATGTTGGCGTTCGGTCTACATTCTTCAGCGCTGTAAAAGCGACCGCGGAACGGCTGCACGCCCATCATCGCGAAATAGTTTTCCGAAGTCAGGAAGGCGAAACTCCGCCGCATCTCATGATCGCGTCCGATGCCGGCGACGGCGAATTCGAGTGCGGCCAGATCGACAAAAACTTCGCCGTTGTTTTCGCGCATATCGCGAAATTCATTGTAGGAAAACTGGCGATAATCATGGTTCGCGTTCTGTCGGCAGTTGAAAACGTTCACCACTTCGTTAGGCCGGACCGGCACCATCGGACGCAGCACCACACCATTGATCAAAGCGAAAATTGCTGAGTTCACTCCGATGGCCAAGGCCAGCGTTAGTACTGCTACCGCGGTGAAGCCCGGCGACTTTAATAGTTGTCGCAAAGCAAACTTGAAATCTTGAATCATAATCTGCGCGCCTAGGGTTGCGTTTTCGGTGAGATGCGGTCATGAGGCGGTTTGGATTCAGAAAATTATTGCTGTTTGACCGAGGCCTCAAAAAACGGTCATTCTCGTCCGGAAGGCTAGAGCGTGGCGCAGCAGGTAACTGGTGACGAGCAGGGTCGACGAGAAAATAACCGGGCAATTGCTTTTCTCAAATGATACATTAGAATATCTCAACTGAGAATATTATGGCAATGGCAACTTTAACGCGAAAGGCTGTGACGGTGCATCAGCAGATCAAGCGGATTCATGCCGGGTTAAGCTTTCAGGCGGTGCAGAATTTGCAAAGGGCGCTTGACCTTCCGCTGGAGAAAATGGCGGCAGTCCTCGGAATGTCACGCGCGACTTTGCACCGGCGGAAAACACAAGGAAAGATCGACCAGCACGAATCGGAACGATTGGTGCGGTATCAGCGATTGCTAAAAAAAGCAGACGACGTTTTCGGCGACGGGGCAAGCGCGCGAGAGTGGTTAACCCATAAACAACCCGGCCTGGGCGGCGCAGTGCCGTTGGACTTTGCGAGGACGGAGATCGGCGCGCGCGAAGTGGAGAATCTGTTAGGCCGGATCGAGTACGGCGTCTATTCCTGATGGCAAGCGTCGTCGGCTGGCGCATCGTTAAAGAGAAACACGCCAAGTCCGCCTTCTCCGGCGAAGGGGCGCGCATTTTCGAGGGGCGGTGGAATTCCGCCGGGGTGCGGATGGTTTGTTGCAGCGAACATCTATCCCTCGCGGCGCTGGAAATTCTCGTGCACACACAGCCGGTTACGATCCGGGATAAGTTTCGGGTCTTTCGAGTCAGTTGGGACGAAACGATAATGTCAGCGATCGATTTAAGAAAACTGCCGAAAGGTTGGAACGCGCAGCCACCCAGCTTGATTTCAAAAAATATTGGGGACGAATGGGTCCAATCCGGCCGGTCCGCTGTTCTTGTTGTGCCAAGTGCGATTGTTCCGCTGGAAAAAACGTTTCTGTTGAATCCCAAGCATCGAGACTTCGGGAAGATCAAAATTAAAGATAGCGGCAGCTTCGTGCTCGATCAGCGACTGCGCTAACAAATTGTAGGGCAGGCGTTTCCGCCTGCCGCTCTGAAGGAACGGCGATCTTCGTATCGCTGTCGGCGGTTTGGAATCCGCCCCTCTTTGGGCAAACGCGGCTCGACGGAGTCTTGTCTGACCGGCGGTTGGTCGCCCGTAAAAACCAGCGTCTAAACCGTTTTTTCCGTCGTGGCCGAATCGACAAAAAAGCAGCCCTGCCCAATATGAAGTTGTGAACACAATCGCCTCAGCCCTCGTTTTTCTTATTTGCCACGGCATTGCGCTGGCCCAGCAACCATCTGCCACACTCGCCGGCACACGCCCTTCTACCTCGCCCACGCCCGAAGCTGCCGCGTCGCCTTCGCCGAGTCCGACAAGCTCGTCCGCTCCTTTTTCGCCCGCGCCGGAAGCAACCCCGCTTAGGTTGACTGACATTCTCTTCAAGAATTTCAAAGCGCGGTCGATCGGGCCGGCGGCGATGGGCGGCCGGGTGTCGGACATTGCGATTGATCCACGAAATCCGGCTGTGTTTTTCGTCGGGCTTTCAACCGGCGGCTTGTTCAAGACGGGCGACAACGGTGTGACCTTTGATTCGGTCTTCGACAAGCAGCCGGTGCAATCAATTGGCGCGGTCGCGGTCGCACCGAGCGATAGCGATATTGTATGGGTTGGGACGGGCGAACCAACCGACCGTAATTCGGCGGAATGGGGGAATGGCGTTTATCGTTCCAGCGATGGCGGGAGCACGTGGCAACATGTTGGGCTGGAGAACAGTCGCGCCATAGGACGCGTGGTCGTTCACCCGAAAAGTCCCGAAACGGCGTATGTTGCCGCTCTCGGGAATCTTTGGGCGGACGGGGGTGACCGAGGTTTGTTCAAAACAACGGACGCGGGAAAATCGTGGAAATCTGTCCTGACTGCACCCGCGTCGCAAAGTGCACGCGTGGGTTGCGTTGATGTCGCGATAGCGCCCGATAATCCGGAAATAATTTACGCGGCCCTTTATGGGCGGCGCCGCATGCCGTGGAGTTTCGCGTACGGTATTTCCGCGACCAACGGCGAAGATGTTGGCGGTATTTTCAAGAGTACCAACGGCGGTGGAACATGGAAAAAATGCAGCAATGGTTTGCCGATGCTGATGGGAAAGATCGGGCTCGCGGTCACAGCGGCGAATCCCAAAATTGTGATGGCAGTAGTGCAGAGCGACGAAGGCGGCACGAACGATTTTACCAATATTCACAGTAAACGCGGCGGCGTCTTTCGGTCGGAGGATGGCGGCGAGACATGGAAACGCACCAGCGATCTGGATCCCCGGCCATTTTATTTCAGCCAGATTCGGATCGATCCCGCGAACGATCAGCGCGTTTATCTACTCGGCTTCGCGCTCCTCGCTTCTGATGACGGTGGAAAAACTTTTCGCGAAGATCTTTCGGACAAATTGCATCCGGATATGCACGCGCTTGCCATCCAAAATGGAAGTACCCCGCCGCCAAAACCGCCGAAACCGGAGGACAAGAACAAGCCACCGAAGCCGCCGGTTTCGTTGCGTTTGATCGTCGGAAATGACGGTGGCGTTTACCAAAGCTACGCCGGCGGCAAGGGCTGGGAGCATTTGAACAGGATCCCAGCCGGCGAATTTTACCGCATCTCGTTAGACGATTCGCGCCCGATTTACCGGATCGCGGGTGGATTGCAGGATAATTGCAACTGGGTTGGACCGAGCGCTGTCAGCAGCAAGGAAGGCATCCGCAACTGTGATTGGACGCCGTTCACGGGCGCCGATGGATTTTATGTGCTGTTCGATCCGGCTGATCGCGACACCCTTTATGGCGATAACCAGGAAGGCGTGGTGCATCGATTTAACATGCGCACGGGCGAGCTGCGGATCTTGAAACCGCAATCGCCCGAAGGAAGCGAGCCGACGCGTTTTCATTGGAACTCACCCCTTATCATGAGCCGGCACAAACCGGGCGTGCTTTACCTCGGCGGCAATCACGTTTTTCGCCTGACCGATCGGGCGGAGCATTACGCGGTCATCAGTGCGGACCTATCGCACAACGAGCCGGAGAAGACACGCGTGATCGGGAGCGGCGCGGAAGTCTATGGAGTCGTCTATTCGTTGGCGGAATCGCCAGTGCGTGCTGGAACTTTGTGGGCGGGAACTGATGACGGCCGGCTCTGGGTTACGCAAGACGATGGCGGGAAATGGACCGAACTGACGGCAAATTTGCCCGAACCGCTGCGCAGTCAATGGATCGTGCGAATCGAACCCGGCGCACAAGACGCGAATGTCGCTTACGTTGCCGCGAGCGCTTATCGGGTCGGGGACGATCGGCCAATGATCGCGCGCACTTCCGATGTCGGGAAGACGTGGACGAATATTGCCGGCGATCTTCCGGCGAACGATCCAGTGGAAGCCCTTCGTGAAGATCCGGTAAATCCGAAACTGCTTTATGCTGGCACGCATTTCGGCCTGTTCGCATCCTTCGATCAGGGTGGGCACTGGGTGCGGGTTGGCGATTTGCCGCCAGTACGGGTGGATGACCTGCAAATTCACCCGCGCACGTTCGACCTGGTGATCGCGACGCATGGCCGCAGCATTTACGTGGTCGATGACGCGCGGCCGTTCCGCGAACTGACGCCGGAAATCGCGAGCAAACCGGCGCATTTATTTAGCGTGCGTCCAACGAATGGCGCTTACGCACCTTCTGGATTTTCGGAGTGGAATGGCAAAGGCGTTTATCGCGGCGCCAACCCCGCAGAAGGCACGCTGTTCACGGTGTGGGTAAAAGATTTTACTGGCGACGAAATTAAAATCGCGATCACGAATGCAACCGGCGCCCCGGTGGCGAATTTGAAAGCGCCCGGCGTCGCCGGATTCACGCGTTTGAATTGGGATCTGCGTCCGACCGAAGATGTGCTGACGAAATATGGTGGAGATGATCCGAAAAAATTAATGTCGAGCGGAGATTACACCGCCGAACTTTCCTTTGGACCGAACAAGATGAAGCAATCTTTTCACGTGGACCTGGCCGAAGGGATTACGCCCCGTGGCGGATTCGAACCGCAGGGATGATCGATGAACGTAAAAAATGTTCGCGAAGCGAGCGATTGGTTTGAAGTGCTGCAAACAACAAAGCGAACGCAGACGGCTATGATGACATTGAAACCGGGCAAATCATCCGGCAGCGAACCGGAAGGTCACAAGAACAGCGATCAGGT
>Ga0209805_1001211_pt1 | contig 15884 bp, 15 predicted proteins | sample GraSoiAngelo_148_FD_185905 | JGI IMG/M metagenome (GOLD analysis project Ga0209805, IMG submission 185905) | Grasslands soil microbial communities from the Angelo Coastal Reserve, California, USA - 14_1009_09_20cm (SPAdes) (version 2) | ecosystem: Environmental > Terrestrial > Soil > Grasslands ... | reverse complement strand
CCTGGTAGGCGCCGGCGTTGTAGTCGCACCAGGCGAGCTTGTAGAGGGCGAAGGGGTAGACCTTCGGCAGCCGGAACGAGGCCGCTTTCGCGAATGCCTCCCGCGCGCGCCGCAGGTCGTTGCGCGCGAAGAAGTGCTCTCCGATCTGCACGTACGCGTCCGGGACGAATCGGCTCTGGGGGTATTGCCGGATGAGCGCGCCGTAGTCCGCGATGCCCTGCTCCTTGTCGCCGCTCTCGTAGAGGTTGTGCCCGGCGACGAAGAGGACCTCGTCGCGCCGCTCGTACGCCGGATATCGCTCGAGGATCTCCCGGTAGAGCTGGACCGCCTGCTTGCGGTACCCCTCGCTGCGCCGCGCGTCGAGCCTGGGCTCCTCGCCTTGGCTCTTCTCCAGCCACTTGGTGGAGGCGTCGTCATGCTCCCGGATCTCTTCGGAGACGGCGTAGCGCGCCTTCTCCCACCACAGCTCCGAGAGCTGGAAGTAGAGGTCGGCGCGGCGATTGCCCTCCGGCATCCGCGGGATGATGGCGCGCAGGTCCTCGATCATCTCGTCGCGCTTGCGGTCCGCCGCGGCGTCGCGTTCGCGGTCCTCGGCGGACGATTGAGCGGCCGCCGCCCAGGTGGCCGGCGCGAGGACGAGGAGCAGCGCTACCACGGCGCGCGTCATTCGCCCTTGCCCCCGGCGCACGCGTCCTTGACCGTGTAGCGGTAGTAACCGATCTCGTCCGGCCAGTACTCGCCGTCGAACGGCCAATATTCGTGGCCGGCCTGGGGAACGCCGGGACGGTGTAGCTGCTGCGAGGCGAGCTGCCCATCCGCGTCGAAGCGGGTCTCCAGCATCTCCTTCTCACCTTTGGTGGTCTCGAAGGCGATCAACTCCTTGTCTCCCTCGAGCACCTCGATGAGCCGCGCCATGTCCGCGAGGCGGCCCTGGATGAACTTGCCCGCGAGCCGTTCCGACAGCTGTTTCTGCCGGCCGATGCCGTCGAGCAACTCGTCCTTCAATGCCCCGCTGAGCTTGGGGTCTGCCCGTACCCGGGAGGCCTCCTGGTCGAGGGCCTCCAGATACGCGCGCATCGAGACGACGCGCTCGTTCTTCCACAAGTCATGCTGCACGGCCCGGGGAAGGCGTGCATCCGCTGGCTGCAGCATCCGCCAGTACTCGTCCAGCGCCGGCTCGGACTGCAGCACTTTCTTCATCTGGTCGCGCATCGGCAGGTATTCGCGGTCGAACTGCGCCAACACCTTTTTTACCTCGTGATACAGGCAGCGCTGCTGGTAGAGGATCGCCATCAGATTGAGCGACTCCGGCACGAACTCGTCGCTCAGGTGGGGAGACTGCAGGCTGTGCAGCTTCCCCAGGGCGGCGCCCGGATCGCCTTTCTGCAGATCGGCGTACGCCCCTTCGAACAGAGCCTCGTCCCAGTGGCGGGAGAACCGGGGCACGTTCTCGTACGCGGCGCTCGCCTCCGCATAACGGTGCAGCGCGTACAGCGTGCGCCCGAGGGCGATCCAGGCGAGCTCCTTCAGCTCGCCTCCGGCGCCGGGAAGGACGGCGAGAGCGCGGAACGTCGCCGCCGCGCTCTGGGGATCGGTCCGCTCTTGCAGCAGACCTTTCACGTATTGCGCCTGCGGATAGGCGCCGGTCTCGGGCGGCACCTGCTCCGCGAGACCGGCCGCCTGCTCGAATCTTCCGGCCCGATAGCCGAGCAGCGCGAGCGACGCACGGATCCTGGCCAGCCTTTGTGGCGCGAGCGCCGAGAGCGGCTCGCCGTACGCTTTCTCGAAGAGATTGGGCGCGACCACGTCGTCGCGGAGCCGCTCCGCGGCGGAAGCAGCTGCGTCGATCGCTTTCAGGTAGTACGGATTCGCCGGCCCCGCGCTCACGATCGCCGCGTAGTGTGCGAACGCGCTGAACGAGAAGCCCATTCGCTCCAGACCCTGCGCGAGGTGATACTCCGCCTCGGCGCTCACGGGGCCGTCTTCGGCGGCGGCAGCAGCGGAAGCGAGCAGGATGACGGAGAGGAATCGGCGCATGGCTGACGTCCTCAGAAGAGCCAGCTGACGCCGGCCTGGAAGGCGATGTTGTTGATCACGTCGGCCGAGGGCCGGGCGAGGAGGTCTTTCGCGGCGCCGGCATTGAGCTGCGCCTGGGCCCCCGGCGCTCCGAAGGCGCGCTCGTCGCAGCCGGGGGAAAGGCCCGTCGCGGTCTGGCCGTTCGCTTCCGCGATCTCGATCTTCGCCGCATCGGCTTGATTGCAGCCGTTCACGCGCGAGACGTAGCCGGAATAGGCGAAGTCGCGCAGTTCGACGCGGACCGTGAGCTGCTCGCCGAGGAAGACCCGCAGCCCCAGCCCGAGCGACGCGATCGGACGAAACCCGGTATCGCCAAACGTGCGCCCGGTGCTCGGGTCGGACGACGGGCGCAGCTGCACCCGCGTCTTCGCCGCCCCGAGCCCCGCGTTCAGGTACATTCCCAGGCGCAGGATCTTCCCGTCGAAGACGTTCAGTTTGCCGTACACCGGCATCAACTCCAGCCCGGCGAGGGCGGCGGAGCGGAGGAGGAAGGCCTCGGCGCTCTCGGGCGCCACGCGGCCCTTGGTGAGCAGCTCCTCGGAGAGAGCGCTCTGGACCGAGATCGGGAAGTACCAGACGCCGACTTGCGCGGCGAGGTTCTCCCTCAAGTGGTAGGCAACTTCCGCGGCGACTCCGGTGTGCACGGTGAATTTCGGGTTCACCTGCGTATTTCCGAAGAATGACAGCTCCCAGCGGCCCGACTCGGTGAAGGGGCGCTTCTCCAGGACATGGACGCGCACCGGGTCCGGATCGGCCTGCTGCGCCGCCGCCGCTCCGCAGACCAGCGATGCGAGAACGAGGGTCCGCATGATCAGAACAGGAACGACATGCCGCCGGTGAACATCGCGATGGCGGCGAGGTAGTGGCTGGGGGAGCCGCTGGAGGGCTGCGTCAGGTCGTTGGCGCGCTTGTACGAGGAGCGGAAGAGGTATCCGCGAACTTCGCTCACGAGGCTCCAGCGCTGATTGAAGTAGAAGCGCACGCCGGCGCCCGCGATCCCGGTTCCCGTGAGCGCGTCGCTCTGCTGGAAGCTCTGGCAGACGCCCGTGCCCGGATCCGCGCACAGGTTGACCGACTCGCGGTGGATCTGCGCAATCCCGGCGCCGCCGAGCAGGAAGGCCTGGAAGTGCACCCGCAGCTCGGAGGCGAGGTTGAGCTTGCCGTAGATGGGCGCGACCCGCGCCACCGCGAAGCCGCCGAGGCGCAGCTGGTTGTCGTTCCTGAACTCGTCACCCACCTGTCCCGCGGTCCGCGGGCGCAGATCGCCGCGCACGTTGCGCGCCAGGTCGGAGAGCCCGGTGTGGTTGAGCAGCGCCTCCGCGCCGAAGTCGAGCCACTCGTTCGGGTGGTAACTGAGCGAGAGAAGGCCTCCGATCTGATCGATCAGGGCGTTGTTCAACGCGATGCCGAAGGAACCTCCCGCCTCCCAGCGGCCGGTCATGGCATGGAGCTTCCGCTGCACGACGGTGGGCGCGCCGTCGGGGCCGTACACGATCTCTTCCGCCGGCGCGCCGGACGCACCGAGGAAGCAGAGGCCGGCGAGAACGTGGAGAGCGAACATCGGGCGGCGCATCGCGGGGTCTCCCTCAGGGCGTAGAAGCTGTTGCGCGCCCGCCCGCACGGCAAGGTCGTGCGCCTGAACGCTTGCCGCGAACCGTTGAGCGCCAGACGCATCGGTGGTGTCGGCCCCACCTGCGCGCACAGCTGCTCACCCCGCGAATTGTGGCCGCTTCCTTGGCGCATGGTATCGATCCCGCGATGGGGGATCCTCAGAGCAGCACCGGGGCTCCGCGCGCGCCGGAGGCGAGCGCCGCTGCGCTGCCGCTGCACGAGGGAATCGTCCGGGTCAAGGTGCCCGGCGAGAAGATCCTGCCGTTCCTCGCCAGGGTTTCGTTGTTCAAGAACGCACCGAAGGAAGTCGTCACCAAGGTTTCCACGCTCCTCCAAGGCCTGGAGTGCGCCGACGGCAGCGAGGTGGTCAGCGCGGGCAAGGTGAACGACGGGCTCGGGATCCTCTTCTCCGGCAAGGCGCAGGTGCTGCTGCCCTCCGCGGGCGGCGAGCTGGTGCCGGTCGAGGAATTAGTGCCCGGAGACCACTTCGGCGAGGTCGGGGCGGTGCTGGGCAAGCCGAGTCCCTATTTCGTCATCGCGACCGACGTCTCGCGCGTCCTCTGGCTCCCGGCGGCGATCCTGCAGGGAATGATGGGCAGCGTGCCGGCCGTCAGCGAAGCGCTGGCGAAGGGGCTCGGCGAACGCGTGGTGGCGTTCGCCGGAATCGAAAGACACGGCTCGCTCGAGCTGATGACGGACATCGAGGCCGAGCTGCTCCAGGCCGTCGAGCCCGTGGTGGAAGGGATTGGGCCGCAGGCGGCACTGCCCGTGGCCGACATGTCCGGGATGATCTCCTTCGCCGAGGTGCGGGATTTCGATCTCTCCCCCACCGTGCTCGCGATGGTCCCGACCAAGCTCATCCGCAGCTTCCGGCTCCTGCCCGTGAAACTGGCGGGCAATCTGCTCACCATCGCGATGGTGAATCCGCGCGACAATGCCGCGCTCGCCGAGCTCAAGCGGACGTTGCAGACCGTCCAGATCGCCCCGGTGGCCATCGGCCTGGAGGACTTCAACTCCGCGTTGGTCCGGCTCAAGCTGCTGGACGACTCGGGCCCGAAGAAGTCCGGCGGGCCGCGCATCAATCCCGATTCCTTCCAGTTCGAAACCATCGCCGAACAGGACCGCGCGGGCGACGCGCGCGCGGTGGGCGACGACGCCATCCGCCTCGTCAACCGGATCATCGCGGCCGGCCTCGAGCGCGAGGCGAGCGACATCCACCTCGAGCCGACGACGCAAGGGTTCCGAGTGCGGTTCCGCGTCAACGGCCTGCTACAGGACTGGACCGAACCGATCCCGGCGAGCACCTCCCTCAAGGGCGTCACCGCGCGCATCAAGGTGCTGGCCGGCCTCGACATCACCGAACGGCGGCTGCCGCAGGACGGCCGGATCGGCGTGACTGCGGGAAAGCGCGAGATCGATCTGCGCGTGTCTACCTTGCCGGCGAACCGGGGCGAGAAGATCGCCCTGCGCATCCTGGAAGCGGCGGGAAGCACGCGGGCGCTGGAGCAGATCTTCCTCGAGCCTGGGGTGCTCGCGGCCGCCCGGAAGGCATTGAACCGGCCCTACGGCGGGATCATCATCGCCGGACCCACGGGCTCGGGAAAGACTTCGTCGCTCTATGCGCTGCTGAACGAGCGAAAGGTCACGCGTCCTGACACCAACATCATGATGGTCGAGGACCCGATCGAGTATCGCCTCGCTGGCGTCACGCAGGTGCAGGTCAATGCAGCTGCCGGGCTCGGATTCGCGCAGGTGCTGCGCTCGATGCTGCGGCAGGATCCCGACGTGATCGTGGTCGGCGAGATGCGCGACGAGGACACGGCGCAGATCGCCCTCCAGGCGGCGATGACCGGCCACCTCCTGCTCACCTCGCTGCACGCCAATCATGGGCTGGCGGCGCTGCAGCGCCTGGAGAATCTCGGCGCCGGCCGCGCCCTGGTCGCGCAGTCGATCCACCTGGTGCTCGTCCAGCGCCTGGTGCGCAAGCTCTGCTCCGCCTGCCGCAAGCTCGAGCCGCCGGCGCCGGCCCTGCTCGAATCGCTGGTCGCGCGCAAGATCGTCGACAAGGGCCAGCAGACGCTGCCGCGCGCGGTAGGCTGTGACGCTTGCGCGGGGACGGGGTACGTCGGACGCGCAGCCGTGGTCGAGGCGCTGCAGATCACGGACGCTGTGCGCGAGGCGATCGCCGCGGACCGCCCGCTTCCCGACGTCCACAACATCGCGCGCGAGAGCCGCGCGCTGGTGCCCTTCATCGACTACGCCCGGCACCTGCTGCAGAAGCAGATCATCAGCGCGAGCGAGGTGCTGCTGTCGCTGGCCGACTAGCCGCTCCCGCGCCGCAGGCGCGGGTATGCGGCTATTGTTTCGAGGCTGTACGGATCATGACATGCGCTCTACTTGGAGTGGATGGGTGCCGCGCCGGCTGGGTCGCGGCAAGCGATCGCGGCGCTCGCGTATACCCGACATTCGCGGAGATCGTCGCGCAGCGCTTCGATCTGATGCTCATCGACGTGCCGATCGGTCTCCTGCAGGCGGGTCCGAGGCACTGCGACCTGCAGGCGCGCAACCTGCTCGGCGCGCGAAGAAGCTCCGTCTTTCCGGCGCCCGGGCGCCGGCTGCTGCGCGCGCGCCGATATGGCAGGCAGTGCTCGATCCAGCTGTGGAACATCCTCCACAAGATCCGCGAGGTCGACGAGGCGATGACGCCTCGGCTGCAACGGCGCGTGCGGGAGGCCCATCCCGAAGTGAGCTTCGCGCTCCTGAACGGGGCGCCTCTGCGCTTCGCGAAGAAGAGCGCCGATGGCGAAGCCGAGCGGCGCCGGCTGCTGCGCCCGATCTTCGGCGAGATCCCCGCCGTTCCTGGAGCGGCGCGCGATGACGTGCTCGATGCCTACGCCCTGCTCTGGTCCGCGCACCGGGCGTGGCTGGGAGAGGCGCGCGTTCTCGGCGGAAGCGAGCAGGACGAGCGCGGCCTGGAGTGCGAGATCGTCGGCTGAGTAGAGCTACTTCACGGTGGGCCGGACGATCACGATCGACTTGTCGTAGCCGGGGACGCTGCCGCTGATCAGCAGCAGGTTGTTCTCGGGGACCACGTCGACGACCGTCAGGTTCTGTACCGTCCGCCGGTCGACGCCCATGTGTCCCGGCATCCGCTTGCCCTTGAAGACGCGGCCCGGTGTCTTGCGCTGCCCGACGGCGCCCATGTGGCGGTGGTGCTCGTGGCTGGAAGCGGAGTCGCGCGCTGCGCCCTTCATATGGTGCCGCTTCACCACGCCCGCGAAGCCGAACCCGCGGGTGATGCCGGTCACGTCCACGCGGTCGCCCTTCTTGAAGAGGGCGACGCTGACCTGCGATCCGACGGCGAAGTCGCTGAGCTCCTTCTCCTCGACGCGGAACTCTTTGATCATGCGATGCGGCTTCTGCCCCTTCTTCTTGAACTGGCCGAGATACGGCTTCGTCTTGCGCCGCTCCGCCTTCTTCTCGTCGAGCTCCTCGTAACCGAGCTGTAGGGCGGTGTAACCGTCGCGCTCCTGCGTGCGGTGCCCGAACACCAGATTCGGCGAGGCTTCCACCACGGTGACGGGGACGGCGGCGCCGTCTTCTGCGAACACCGTCGTCATCCCGACCTTCTTGCCGATGAGGCCCTTCGACATCTCGTGCTCCTCGCGCTCCTACCGCGTGATCGCGCGCAGCGTGCAGGGCAGCGGCTGCGGCGGCGGGCCCGAGACCGCGCCGTGCGTAGGGATTGCGTGACTTCGATTCCCCGGTCCCTTGGGGGCCGCGGCTTCTAACACGCGGAACCACGCGGATCAAGTTGGGCAAAAGCGTTCCCTTCCTGCCCCGTGGATCGACCAGGCTGCCGAGCGGAGCGCTCACTGGCACGCCGGCTGCTCGAGGCCTCCCCGCTATGAGGGGAATCCTCAGTTCCTCCGGGGAGACGTGATGACTGGGGCGGCGGCGTGGGGGTCGGGGGTCTCGGCTCCGACAATCCGGGGGAGGGGGCCGGCTGGCCGTCGAGCGGCGGCCAGCCGGCGCCGTTCGCTGGCGCTGGTGCTCGCCTTCGCCTGCGGCGCGAGCGCGTCCGGCGCCGTGCTGGGACTGGTCAAACGGCCGGACCCTGACGACCGTCTGGCGAACGTGACCTTCACCGCCGCGCTGGCCGTCGAGACAGCGCGCCGGGCGGACGAGCGCGCCCGCCGCGCGGAGGCCGATCTTTCCCTGGCGACGGCGCGCGTCCAGGCGCTCTCCGCTACCAGCACGGAGCAGGAGCTCGCCGATCTGCGGGAAGCGGAGCGCATCGGCGTGTCCCGGTTCATGAAGGACGGAGCGGCGCTGTGGGGCGATGAGCGGCGCCGCGTGATGGCCGCCATCGTCCGCGAAGCCCGACGCAACGGCCTGGACCCGGCGTTGGTGGCTGCGGTGATCCAGGTGGAGTCGCATTTCGATCCCTTCGCCGTATCGAGCGCCGGCGCCTCCGGCCTGATGCAGCTGATGCTGCCGACTGCGCGCTGGCTCCTGGAGAAAGGGCCCGAGCCGAAGAAGGTGCGTCCTGCACACCTCTTCAACCCGGTATTCAACATCGAGCTCGGCACCGGCTATCTCGCGCATCTGATGTCGCGATTCGACGGCGACCTCACCCGCGCGCTGATCGCCTACAACGCAGGTCCGCGCATCGCGCGGTCCCTGCAGCGGGGAAGCAGTTCCTGGCGACGGCTGCATGCCTACCCGAGAAACGTCCTCGCCGCGTACAAGTCGTTCCTGCTGATGCCCGACCAGGTCGCCGCCCGGTAGGCCGAGGCTCGGCGCGCATCCCTGCGGTGGCCAACATAGACGCCGGAGGAGCGCACATGGACAAGAAGAATATCGAAGGCGGTCTGGACAAGACGAAGGGCAAGATCAAGGAGACCGTGGGCGTCGCGACCGGCGATCGCGATCTCGAGGCGGAAGGCAAGGTCGACAACCTCAAGGGCAAGATCAAGGACGTCGCCGGTAACGTCCGCGAAGGGATCAAGGACAAGCTCGACGATCTCGATCGGCCGAAAGACGATCGGAATCCATAGTCGCGGCCGCAGAAGGCGGCCTAGCGACGGATGCCTGGGAACACCAACCAGAGCCCGCCGTCCCGCTCTTCGACGCGTCCCCCCTGAGAGAGGAGGATCTGCGTCGCCAGGTCGAACCCGAGAACGGCCCCGGTGGGATCGCCGCTGGGCCGCTCCTCGGGAGCGGGTGGAACGAGCGGTTTGGGGGCCGTCTCTGCGCGGATGTGCAACGCGGGGCGCTCGCCGTCGGCGCGCCCGGAGATGGACAGGCGCGGGTCGGGCGACGCGCGCGCCATGTGCTCAAGGATCAACCGCAGCGCGCGGCGCAACATCTCCACGTCGCCGACGGTCGAGGCCTCTTCCAGCTCGAGGACCCAACCTTCCGTACGGACACCTTCTTTTTCCGCGAGAGATCGCATCGCCGGCTCGACGAGGTCCTTGATGCCGACGTCCTCACGCTTGAGCTCGTAGCCGTGCTCGAGGAGGCGTTCGATGGTGAAGAAATCGTCGACCAGCCGCCGCATCCGCCTGAGCGCGCGCAGGGAAACCTCGATCATCTTCTCCGCGCGCGCGCCGGCCCGGTCCGCCGGGTCCATCCTCTTCAGCAGATCGCAGGACCAGAGGGCCGTCGCCAGCGGGTTCTTTATCTCATGCGCGACGAAGCCGAGATACTTCCCCCGGGCCCTGGGCGGCATGCGGCGAACCTATGCACGAGAGTGCGCAAGCGAACGGCTGCTCAAGAGTTACAGGTCTAGCGGGCGGGCGGGCATGCAGATCTTACCGGCCGCAGCCACGTACACCCGCCTCCGCGACGTCAAGTCCCTGTGAAGCACCGTCCGGCCGCCCTGGCATCCCACTTGCTCATCGCAATGGAGTCGTTCCAGCCCGGAGGAACCATGCAACCGTCTGCCCTTCCGTCGAGCACCGGCTCGCTTGCCATGTACCTGGCGGAGATCAACAAGTATCCACTCCTCACCGTCGACGAAGAGCAACGTCTCGCCCGGCTATACGCCAGAAGCGCGAATCTCGATGCGGCCCACAAGCTGGTGACCTCGAATCTCAGATTCGTGGTGAAGGTCGCCTACGAATATCGCAGCTACGGCATCAAGATGGCCGACCTCATCCAGGAGGGGAACATCGGACTGATGAAGGCGGTGCAGAAGTTCGATGCCGACAAGGGCATCCGCCTGATCTCCTACGCGGTCTGGTGGATCCGCGCCTTCATCCAGAACTACATCCTGAAGAGCTGGAGCCTGGTGAAGCTCGGGACCACACAGGCGCAGCGCAAGCTCTTCTTCTCGCTGGCGCGCACGCGGCGCGAGCTGGAGAAGTTCGACGGCGTCACCGGCGACATGCAGAAGGCCAGCGAGGGCGCCATCGCCAAGAAGCTGCGGGTGAAGCCCGGCGAGGTGCTCGAGATGCAGCAGCGGATGGAAGGCCGCGACCTCTCGCTCGACGCTCCGATGGGCGAGGACGGCGGCTCCTCGCACGTGGACTTCGTCATGGATGGCGCCGACCTCCCGGACGCCGAGATCGCCGAGCAGGAAGAACGCCACATCGTGCAGGAGCGCGTGCTCGAGGCCCTGGGCCGCCTCGATCCGCGGGAGCGCTACATCATCGAGCAGCGGATCATGAACGACAAGCCGATGACGTTGAAGGAACTCGGCGAGCACTTCGGCTTCTCGCGCGAGCGCGCCCGGCAGCTGGAGATCCGCGCCAAGGCCAAGCTGGAGGCGGAGCTCGGCGAGCTGATGGACGAGCTGTTCCCGAACGAGGAGCGCGCGCCGGTAGCAGAGACCGCGTAGAACGTCCACGTCAACATAGTCGTGGTCGTAGACGTGAGCGTGGACGGCGACGGCGAGGTGAACCTGGCCGTGAACGGCAGTGGTACCTTCGGGCGATGCGTCGGCTCGCCGGGCTGCCCCCGGTCTACTGGTGGCTGTGGCTCGGATACCTGCTGTCCTCGCTGGGCACCTTCGTCTTTCCCTTCCTCGCGCTGTACCTCTCGTCCCGTGGGATCGACGCCAGGGAGACCGGACTCGTCGTCTCGCTCCTCGGCGTGGGAGCGGTTCTCGCCGGACCCATCGGCGGGCAGATCGCCGACCGCGTAGGACGCAAGCCGGCCCTGCTGATCGCCCTCTTTTTTTCCGCCGCTTCCGCCCTGTACCTCGGCTTCGTCCGATCGCCTCTGGCCATCGCGCCGGGAGTGCTGGCCTTCGGGCTCGGGAGCTCGATGGCGCGGCCGGCGATGCAGGCCATCGTCGCTGACGTCCTGCCGCCCGATCTTCTCGGGCGTGGCTATGCACTCGTCTACTGGGCGTCGAACGTCGGCATCGCCGTCTCCGCCTGGATCGGCGGGGTGCTCGCGGGACGCACCTGGCTCGGCCTCTTCGCGGGCGACGCGGTGACGACGATCCTCTTCGCCGGGCTGGTCTTGTTCCGGGTGCCGGAGTCCCGGCCCGCCCCCGGCTCCGAAGGGCGTGCCCTGGGTTGGACGAACCTGCTTGCCGATCGCCCCTTCCTGGCACTCCTCGTCACGCACTTCACCTTCATGATCGTGTTCTTGCAGTTCCAGTTCGCGCTTCCCCTCGCCGTGGTGCGCAGCGGCTTCGGGACGCAGGAGTACGGCCGCCTCATGGCGCTCAATTGCGCCGCGGTCTTCGTCACGCAGCCCTTCACCTCGCGCTGGTTGCGATCGATCGATCGCGGGACCCTGCTGGCGATCGCCTCCGTCTGCGTCGGGCTGGGATTCGGCGCCTATGCGCTGAGCTCCAACATGCCGCAATTCTACGCGGCCACGCTGCTGTGGACTGCCGGCGACGTGCTGGGGCTGCCTCTGGTCAGCGCCGTCGTCGCGTCCATGAGCCCGGTGGATCTTCGCGGGCGCTACCAGGGCGCGCAGATGCTCGCGCAGGCGCTGGCGATGACCGCTGCACCGCTCGTCGCCGGCGCCGTGATCGACGCATTCGGGCTGCGGACGCTCTGGGCCGGTTGCATCGTCGTCGGCTTCGCCGCGGCCGCCGCGCACGCGCTGCTGGGCGCTGCGCGTCGCCGCCGCTCGGCGCTGGCGGCGTGACGCTCACTTCTTCGCCGCGCGCGGGAACGCGGACTTTCCCGCATAGCGCGCCGAGAGACCGAGCTCCTCCTCGATGCGGAGGAGCTGGTTGTACTTCGCGATCCGATCGCTGCGGCTGGCCGAACCCGTCTTGATCATCCCGCAGTCGCAAGCGACGGCGAGGTCCGCGATGAACGCGTCCTCCGTCTCGCCCGATCGATGGCTCATGACGGTCCGGTAGCCGCTGAAGTGAGCCAGGCGGACGCAGTCCAACGTCTCCGTGAGCGAGCCGATCTGGTTCACCTTGATCAGCACCGCGTTGGCGATGCCCTGCGCGATACCCCGCTGCAGCCGTTGGGTATTCGTGACGAAGAGATCGTCGCCGACGAGCTGCACGGTGGTACCCAGGCGGTCGGTGAGAAGCTTCCAGCCATCCCAATCGTCTTCGGCGTAGCCATCCTCGATGGAGACGATGGGGAAGTCCCTGGCCCAGCCTGCGTAGAGCTCCGCCAGCTGCGCGCGATCGAGGGTCTTGTTCTCACCTTCCAGGACGTACTTGCCGTCCTTGAAGAACTCGCTCGCCGCGCAGTCGAGCGCAAGCACCATGTCGGTGCCGAGCTTGTAACCGGCCTTGCCGATGGCCTCGGCGATCACCTCCAGCGCCTCCCGGTTCGACTTCAGGCTGGGCGCGAATCCGCCTTCGTCGCCGACCCCGGTGAAATAGCCGCGCCCCTTGAGCACGCCTTTGAGAGCATGGAAGACCTCCGCCCCCATGCGCAGCCCCTCGGTGAACGTCGGCGCTCCCCAGGGGACGACCATGAACTCCTGGATGTCCACGTTGGAATCGGCGTGCGCGCCGCCGTTGAGGATGTTCATCAACGGAACCGGGAGCGTGCGCGCGTTCACCCCGCCGAGATAGCGATAGAGGGGAATGCCGAAGCTCATGGCGGAGGCGCGGGCGGCGGCGAGAGAAACGCCGAGGATGGCGTTGGCGCCCAGCGACTTCTTCGCTGGCGTTCCATCCAACTCGATCATCAGCCGGTCGAGCCCCTCCTGGTCCGCTGCGTCCATGCCCATGAGCCGCGGCGCGATGCGGCTACGCACGTTTTCCACCGCGGTACGCACGCCCTTGCCTCCGTAGCGCCCCTTTTCTCCGTCGCGCAGCTCGTGCGCCTCGTGCTCGCCAGTGCTTGCCCCGGAAGGCACGGCCGCGCGCCCGATGGTGCCGGAGGCGACGGTCACCTCGCACTCCAGGGTGGGATTGCCGCGACTGTCGAGGATCTCCCTGGCGTGGACGTCGACGATTTCGGTCATGGCGCGGCCCTAACACGCCAGCGCGCCTGCGGCAACGGCGGCCCGCGGGGCGGCCGTCGATGTGCTAGAAGCCGCCTCCCACACGGAGGAAGACATGGGTCTGCTCGAAGGCAAAGTGGCGATCGTCACCGGATCGGGCGGAGGCATCGGCCGCGAGCACGCGCTGCTCTTCGCGCGCGAGGGCGCGAGGGTGGTGGTGAACGATCTCGGCAGCGATCGGCACGGAGGCGGTAAGGGGGCCGAGATGGCCGACAAGGTGGTGGCCGAGATCAAAGGCATGGGCGGCGATGCGATCGCGAACTACGACAGCGTCGCCACGCGCGAGGGCGCGGACGGGGTGGTGTGGAGCGCGTTGAACAAGTTCGGCAAGCTCGACATCGTGGTGAACAATGCCGGCATCCTGCGCGACAAGACCATCCTGAACATGAGCGAGCAGGACTTCGATCTGGTGATCGACGTCCACCTGCGCGGCACGTTCCTCGTCACGCAGGCGGCGGCGCGGGTCTTCAAGGTGCAAGGCAAGGGAGGCCGCATCGTCAATACCACCTCACTTTCCGGGCTTCTGGGGAACTTCGGGCAGGGGAACTATGCAGCGGCGAAGGGCGGCATCTACTCGCTGACGCGGACGGCGGCGCTCGAGTTCCAGCGCATGGCGGTGACGGTGAACGCGATCGCTCCGGTGGCGCTGACGCGGATGACGCAGGACCTGGCGATGTTCAAGGGGATGTCGCCGGAGCAGATCGGGCCCCAGTACGTCGCGCCCGTGGCCGCGTTCCTGGCGAGCGACCTCGCGGCGGACATCACCGGCACCATCGTCGGCGTACAGGGTGCGAAGATCTTCCTCTACAGGATGGTGGAGACCTCGGGGGTGACCCGCGATGGGGGGCCTTGGAACCCCGCAGAGATCAAGGAGAAATGGGCGGAAATCGCCCGGTAGCAGGGGTGCGAAGCGCAACGAGGGCCCCCGCGCGGGAGGCCCTCGTTCATGTGCCCGGTCAAAGGTCGGCCGGGCGGCCCCGCCACTGCGGGGAACCTTAAGCCGGCACCGAGTAGTCGATGATGATCACGCCGCGCTGCGGCTCGTCATCCTCCTCGTTGCGGTCGTTCTGGCGCTGCGGGGTCGGCTCCGGCAGAGGCAACTCGATGCGCGGCCGCTGGCTCTCGTGATCCCGCTCGCGCTTCTTGATCTCTTCAATGATGAAGGCGTCGAGCATTGGAGAACCTCCGGGTCACCTACAGGATAGATGCAATCCTGGCACCATCGTTTCACGACCCCCGCGCCTTCGCCGCCCGTCCCCTGACCTCCTGAGGGCACGTACGCCCCTTCAGAACTTGTAACAATCCACCCACCCGGGGTCAACATACCCATTGTGGGGAACGTACGCCTCAACGCGTTGTTTCACGGAGACTCTCCGCGCGGGTCTTGAAATTGGCGAGCATGTTGGGAAGGCCCCGCTCCGCCAGCGCCTTCTCGAGCGTACCCGGAACCATGGGACCGAGGTCGATCTCGATCGCGTAGGTCGCCCGCGTTCCGCCCGCCCGGGTGGGCTCGATCGTCCAGGCGCCCTCGTTCGCGCGCATGAACTCGCCGCCGCGCACCAGCGTCCACTCGATCCGCTCGAGCGAGCGGGTGATGTGGCGCAGCGTGAACTCGAGCAGCTTCAGCTTCACATCGAGCCAGTAGGTGACGTCCACTGACTCGCCATGCCGCTCGCCCACCCGGACCGCCTTCACCTCGGGTACGAACTCCGGGTAGCGCGCGTAGTCCTGCACCACGCGATGGAACGCATCGGGCGTCACATCGATCTCGATCGACCGGCTCACGCGCACCAGGTGCCCTTGTGGTCGCAAGATCGTCGGAAGCCTCCAAGGCGCAGTGTGACGCACTGCACACGGTTCTGCTAGCGATTCGCACGCTGGAGAAGCCAGCCACGTCGCCGTCGCCGTCAACGCTCACGGCTACCCATACGCGGGTTTGTGCTCGAAGGTATGCCGCGACTGGATGTACCGGATGGTGCGGCTCTTCGAGCGCATCACCACGGAGTGCGTCTCCGCCCCACCCTTGAAGAAACGCACGCCGCGCAAGAAATCGCCGGAAGTGACGCCGGTGGCGGCGAAGACGACGTTCCCGCGCGCCATCTCGTCGACCTCGAACACCTTCTTCACGTCCTTGATCCCCATCTTCTGCGCGCGGTCGATCTCCTTCTCGTTGCGCGGAGCGAGCCGGCCCTGCATGTCGCCGCCCATGCAGCGGATGGCGGCGGCGGCGATCACGCCTTCCGGCGCGCCCCCGATCCCCATCAGCACGTCGACGCCGGTCTCCGGAAAGCAGGTGGCGATGGCTGCGCTGACGTCTCCGTCACCGATCAGCTTGATGCGGGCGCCGGTCCCGCGGACCTCGGCGATCAGCTTCTCGTGCCGTGGCCGGTTGAGGATGATCACCGTCAGGTCATCGACGTAGACGCCCTTGCGGTCGGCGATCGCGCGCAGGTTCTGCGAGGGCCCCTTGTTCAGGTCGATCGCGCCCCTGGCGGACGGCCCCACGGCGATCTTGTCCATGTACGTGTCCGGAGCGGCGAGCAGGTTTCCCTTGTCCGCCATGGCGATCACGCTGAGCGCGTTCGGCCCGCCGGTGGCGGTGATCGTGGTTCCCTCGAGCGGATCGAGGGCGATGTCCACCTCCGGGTCCCCGGCGTCGCCCTTCCCCACCTTCTCGCCGATGTAGAGCATGGGCGCCTCGTCGCGCTCGCCTTCCCCGATCACCACCGTCCCGCGGATGTTCAGCTGGT
>Ga0209805_1001210_pt1 | contig 15891 bp, 16 predicted proteins | sample GraSoiAngelo_148_FD_185905 | JGI IMG/M metagenome (GOLD analysis project Ga0209805, IMG submission 185905) | Grasslands soil microbial communities from the Angelo Coastal Reserve, California, USA - 14_1009_09_20cm (SPAdes) (version 2) | ecosystem: Environmental > Terrestrial > Soil > Grasslands ... | reverse complement strand
GGGCTGGCGGCGGCCGGCCTGGCGCTGGTGGCCGACTTCGCCGGGCGTTTTCTGCTCGGCTTCCTATCTGTTCCAGAGCTTCTGCTCAATCTCCTCACCACGCTGATCCCAGCTTCACTCTTCGGTGCGGCGCTGGTCCACCTGCGCTACTTCGCGCGACCGCTCTCCTTGGTCTCCATCGCCATCGCCCTTCTGCTTGCGGGCGGCGTGGGTGGCATGACGCTCGCCCGGTTGATGCGGATGAGTCAGGACAGGCTGCCGAGGTGGGTGCCCGCGGCGCTGGCTGCAGTTGTCTTGGCGACCTGCGGAGAGGCAGCGCTGCTTGGACCGTCGGGCCAACCTTTGACCCCTCTTAGCGCAGCATGGATGCTGATTCAGGCCGGCGTCTACGCGGCCGCCGCCATGTGGATGCTGACTGCCTCGCAGCCTAGGGGCCAAGCTGCGACTGGGGTTAGCAGACGGCTCTTCCTGGAGTATCTCGGGCTTGGGGCGGCGGTGTTGGTCGTCGGTACCGCGGTCCTCAAGGGTCTGCGTGACCTCGCCGCCGGCTACCTCGCTTCGACACCAACGGGCCGAGTGGGGCCCTTCGGCCGTATCGCCCCCGAGCTGACGCCCAGCGAATCCTTCTACGTGGTCTCGAAGAATCTTCTCGGCGATCCCGAGTTGGACGGCGCCTCCTGGCGGCTTGAAGTCAAGGGGGCCAGAACCCAGTACCTGAGCCTTGGTGAGCTCACCCGGTTGGCCGACTTGGAGCAGTACCAAACCCTCGAGTGCATTAGCAACGAAGTGGGCGGCGACCTGATCAGCACGGCCCTTTGGCGTGGCATCCGGCTGCCCACGCTGCTGGCCGCCGTAGGCGTCCGTCAGACGGATCGCTTCGTTGTCTTCCGAGCTGCCGACGGCTACTCGGATTCGCTGCCCCTCGATGTGGCACAAGACCAGTCCACGATGTTGGGTCTGGCTATGAACGGTTCGCCATTGGCCGCGCGTCATGGCTTTCCCGCTCGCCTGTTAATCCCTGGACGCTATGGCATGAAAAACGTGAAATGGCTGACATCCGTGCAGCTCACGAACACCGACATAGATGGTTACTGGGAGCAGCGTGGTTGGAGCAGGGCGGCGGTTGCGAAGACGATGGCCCGTTTCGACGTTCCGGGCCTAGGTTCGATACATCGTGAGCGTCCAATCAGGTTGGGCGGAGTAGCCTACGCAGGTCGTCGCGGCATCATTCGAGTCGAGGTGGGAGTCCGCGGCACCTGGACCAGCGCAGAGCTCCGGCCGCCGCTGTCGCCATTCACATGGGTCATTTGGACACTTGACTGGGATCCACCTGCGCCCGGGCGCCACACACTGCATGTCCGCGCAGTGGACGGAGCCGGCGCTATCCAATCAGCTGAACCGTCGCCGCCGATACCGACGGGCGCAACGGGCATCCAGCAGATAGAGGTGGAAGTCGGCTGACGCGGGCTAACGGTCTGACAAACCGCCACTGCGGGATCGATTGTCTCTCCTACGTTCAAGATTTCGCTCGGAGGCTGTCGGTGACTGACGCTGAGCGTTAGCCCTGATGAAGTCTGGATCCGTAAATTCGCTCTGGTTCAAGACACTTGGGCCGGGCAGTTGGACTGCCACGACGGCCAGGTCCTTCCCGCCGCTACAGATGGGGCTTGAACACCATCAGCACAAGGATCAGCAGCACGAGGACGCCCAGCACCGACCCCGAAATCCGATTGCGGCTGTTGAGCCGCACGTACTCGGCCGAGCTGATTTCGCCCCGCTCGGCGAGCTGGATCTGGCTGCGCAAGCCGGGCGTGTACTGCGTGAACGCGACCACAACCAAGATTGCAAATAGCACAAGGGCCGCATCGATCCAGAAAGTCAGGATTGGGTACGGCATCAGGAACACCATCAGGAGCCCCGTCAGGAGCAGCACACCGTAGGCCGGATTGGCAACGCGATCGTCGAGGAACTTGATGCCTTTGAGCGCAAAGGTGGTGTGGGTGGGTTCGCTTTGGGCGCGCGCAAGCCAGATGCCGTAGCTGATGTTCAGGCCGACAGCGATGATCGCTGACAGGATGTGGATGTACTTGACGATCAAGAACGCCATGGCCTGAACTCTAGCTTCGAGCCCCGCGATGTGCGGATCGGTCGAAGAGTGCGTACGCTAGCCCCGTCGTTGGGGGAGTGGTGCCGCCAAAAGGGCGCCAGCGGAGGGCAGCGTTTTCGAGGGAGGAAGTCACCATGGCCGTTTCCACAGGTCTCACAACCGCCGACCAGGTCGAGAAGGCAAACTCAACCGGCCTGAATCCGATCGTGTTCATTCACGGTCTCTGGCTGCTCCCGAGCAGCTGGGACCGCTGGGCAGCGGTTTTCGAAGAGGCCGGCTACACGACGCTGAAGCCGGGCTGGCCAGATGATCCAGAGACAGTGGCGGAGGCGAAGGCGCATCCCGAGGTCTTCGCTCATAAGACAGTCGGACAGGTGGCAGACCACTACAGCGATGTCATCGGCAAGCTGAAGAAAAAGCCGGCGGTCATCGGCCATTCCTTCGGCGGCCTGCTGGCTCAGATCGTCGCCGGCCGCGGCTTGTCGGCGGCCACTGTGGCGATCGACCCGGCGCCGTTCCGCGGCGTGCTTCCTCTGCCGTTGTCGGCGCTGAAGTCCGCCTCGCCCGTACTCGGCAACCCGGCCAACATCAACCGCGCGGTTCCACTCACGTACGAGCAGTTCCGGTACGCCTTCGCCAACGCGGTCAGCGAGGACGAGGCCAAGGAGCTCTACGAGAGCTTCGCAGTCCCCGCGTCCGGCAAGCCTCTCTTCCAGGCGGCGACCGCCAACCTCAACCCCTGGACCGAGGTCAAGGTCGACACCACCAACGCCGACCGCGGGCCGCTGCTGTTCATCTCCGGCGAGAAGGACAACACCGTTCCCTGGGCGATCACGAATGCCTCCTACAAGCGTCAGAAGCGCAACCAAGGCGTGACCGAGATTGTCGAGATGCCCAATCGCGGGCACGCGCTCGTCATCGACAGCGGCTGGCGGGAGGTCGCCGACAAGACCCTCGCTTTCGTCCAGCGGTTCGTTTAGCCAGCACCGCGACGGGTCCCACGGCGGGATCCGTCGCACTCCGCCTGCAGCGGCGCCGGCTGTTAAGGGCGGAACAAGCAGGCGAGGGCGATTCGTAACGGCTGCCCCGCCCAACCCGTTGCCCGTGAGAGGTGGCGGGCCACACATGCGGGTGAAGCTGATCCTGCCGGCGCTGACCGAAGCCACCAGTCCGTTTTTCCGGCCGATCAAGTACTCGCTTTTCCCGCCGCTCGGGCTCGCGACGCTAGCCGGCTACCTGAGCGACGAGGACGAGGTATCGCTTTCCGACGAGCACGTCGAGAAGCTACGGCTGGACGACGAGCCCGACCTGGTCGTCATCCAGGTCTACATAACATCCGCCCGGCGCGCCTACGAGATAGCCGACCTCTACCGAGCGCGGGGAGCCCACGTGGCAGTGGGCGGCCTCCACGTGACGTCGCTTCCCGACGAGGCCGAGTCGCATGCGGACACCATCTTCCTTGGACCCGGCGAGGACACCTGGCCGCAATTTCTCGAGGACTTCAGAGCCGGTCGGCCGGCGCGGCGCTACGCCTCCCAGCAGCGAACGCTCCTCGGTGTGCCGCCAATTCGCCGCGACCTGATCAAGCGCCGCCTGTACCTCGTGCCGAACTCGATAGTGGTCTCCCGCGGCTGCCCCCACGTCTGCGACTTCTGCTACAAGGTCGCCTTTTTCAAGGGCGGCAAGCAGTTCTACACGCAGACCGTCGACGCGGCGCTCGCCGAGATCGACCGGTTACCGGGCCGCCACCTCTACTTCCTCGACGATCACCTTTTCGGCAGCCCGCCTTTCGCCGAGGCACTCTTCGACGGCATGCGGGGAATGAACCGGCTCTGGCAGGCCGCCGGCACCGTGAAGGCTGTGCTCGAACAGCCCCGGGTGATCGAAAAAGCGGTTGCCTGCGGACTGCGGAGCCTCTTCGTCGGGTTCGAGACCGTGAACAGCGACAACCTCCAGGACCAGCGCAAATACCAGAACATCGGCCGTGACTACTCGGCCGCGGTTCGGCGCCTTCGCGACCTCGGTGTCATGGTCAACGGCAGCTTCGTCTTCGGCATGGACCATGACGGCCCGGACGTCTTCGAGCGAACCGTTGATTGGGCCATCGAGCAAGGCATCGAAACCGCGACGTTCCACATCCTGACTCCTTACCCCGACACCGCTCTCCACGAGAGGATGGCCGCGGCTGATCGTTTGCTCCATCGCGACTGGGACCTCTACGACACCCGGCATGTGGTTTTCAAGCCCGCGCGGCTGACTCCCTCCGAGCTCGAAGCCGGCTACTGGCGCGCATACCGGGACTTCTACCGCTGGGGCTCGATCCTGCGCGGCGCTCAAACCAAGGAGACCGTCAGGGGACGTTTGAAGCACGTCGGCTATGCCGCCGGCTGGAAGAAGTTCGAACCGCTCTGGGACCTGCTGATCAGGAGCCGCCGGGTAATCCACGCCCTGCCGTTGCTGGAGGTGATCCTCGAGAACGGTCGCCCCCTGCCCCAGGCTGGACAGCTGCTCACCACTGACCAGCTAGGCTAGGACTGGCCGCTCCGGGAGGAAGGAGGCAAGAATGCCCAATACAGATTTCAAGACCGTAGACGAGTACATCGCTACGCACCCCGAAGGGGTGCAGGCGGTCCTGCAGCTCGTCCGCACGACGATCCGCAAGGCCGTGCCCGACGCCGACGAGATGATCAGCTATCAGATCCCCGCATACAAGCTGCGAGGCGGCCGAGTCATCTATTTCGCCGGCTGGAAGCAGCACTACTCGCTCTACCCGGCCAGCGATGAGCTGGTCGAGGCGTTCAAGGACGAGCTGGCGCCCTATGAGGTCAACAAAGGGACGATCCGCTTCCCGATTTCCAAGGCGGTCCCGGTGAAGTTGATCGAGGGCATCGCGAAGTTCCGCGCGAAGGAAGCCGCCGCACGCGCCGAGCAAGGTGACAAGGCAAGCTGAAGAGCCGCCGGAGCTGATCGTCGCCGACGTCTCCGCCTGGCGGAAGTGGCTCGGCGGGCACCACGCGGAGCCAGAGGGCGTGTGGCTCGTGCTGTCCAAGAAAGGTGCGGTCAAGCCGACACGTCTGACCTACGATCAGGCGCTCGAAGAGGCCCTGGCGCACGGCTGGATCGACGGCCAGGCGAAGCCGCGCGACGACGCTTCTTACCGCCAGCGCTTCACGCCGCGACGCAAGCGCAGCGCCTGGTCAAAGCGCAACACCGTCATCGCGGGGAGGCTCATCGACGAGGGGCGGATGCACGCGGCAGGCTTCGCTGAAATCGAGCGCGCCAAGGCAGACGGTCGCTGGGATGGTGCCTACGACGGGTCAGCCGGGATGGACGTGCCCGACGACCTCGCGGCGGCGCTGGACGCTGAGCCGGCCGCGAAGGCGATGTTCGCCATCCTCTCGGCGACGAACCGCTACGCCGTGCTTTACAGAATCCATGACGCGAAGCGCCCGGAGACGCGACTTCGCCGGATCGAGCATTTCGTGATGATGCTGGCGCGCGGCGAAACCGTGTACCCGCAGCGCAAGAACCTGTCCAATTCAGTTAAGCAAGCGCCAACCGACGGGTTCTGGGTTTAGGCATCCCGGCGATGCTCGCCCGGAATCCGCCCGGCGCCGCGTTTCGGATAGCGTCATCGTGTGACGAAGCCATTTCGGTTTCTGGCCGCGGCCGGGGAGGTCAGCGCCGGCAACGCCCTGGCTGAGAAGGGGAGGAGAGCCGAGGCGCTCGGCTATGACGTTCTCGTCTTCTCCGACCACCTGATCAACCAAATGGCTCCAATCCCAGCGATGGCCGTCATTGCGGCGGCCACCGAACGGCTGCGCATCGGGACCTTTGTCTTCAACAACGACCTGCGGCACCCGGCCGTGTTGGCCCAAGACCTGGCCAGCCTCGACCAACTCAGCGGAGGGCGGCTGGAGATCGGTATTGGTGCGGGCTGGAATCGGCCCGAGTACGAGGAGACCGGCATTCCGTTTGACTCCGGCGGGATCAGGGTCAAACGGTTGGAGGAGGCGATCCAGGTCCTGAAGGGGATATTCGGGCCAGGACCCTTCAGCTTCAAAGGAGAGCATTACACCATCACCGAGATGGATGGCTTGCCAAAGCCGATTCAGAAGCCGCACCCGCCCATCCTGGTCGGCGGCGGGGGCCGGAGGCTGCTGAGCCTGGCCGGGCGGGAGGCGAACATCGTCGGATTTGCGCCGAGACTGATGCCGGGCACGAGCAAGGCGGACATCCGGAGCTGCCTGGTCGAAGCCACTCTCGAGAAAGTCGCCTGGGTCAAGGAAGCCGCGGGTCAGCGGTTCCAAGACATCGAGCTCAACACCTATCCCGCGCTGGGACGAGTGATCGTCACCGATGATCCCAAAGCACCGCTAAAAGAGCTCGCCCAGCGACTGCAGGATCGCTACGGCGTCGACCTCACCCAGGAGCAACTGCTGGAGTCGCCGCACGTTTTCGTCGGATCGATCGCGGACCTCACCGAGAAGTTCAAAGCGATCCGGTTGAACCTCGGCATCAGTTCATTCATGACCGGGGGCATCGACGAGCTCGCGCCGGTGGTCGAGCGGCTGGCCGGCAACTGAACCGCGCGGCCGCCATCGGCGGCGGTGAGTTTAGCGGGGCCGGTCAGTAAAGCTCCGCCAGGGATCGAAGTCGACTTCCAGCGGCTCTTGGGGCGGCCGCTCTGCCTCCGGAACCCTGGTCAGGTTGACGCGAATCCGGGTCCAGGTCGAGCTCCGCCCGCGCATCGAGTCGACCAGGACGTCGGCCGGGCCGAGGTGCTTCCAGACCTCGGGGTGCCGCTGCTTCCAGCGGTCCAGGCCTTCTCGAGCTTCCGCTTCTTTGGCAGCCCGGGCGATCTCGACCAGCGGCACTGTGGTGCGACGTCGCCCGGTCGGGCCGCTGGTCTTGCCCGGCGCCGGTACGGGCACCTCCCCGTCCCGCCCGGCCCGCCGGCGCGAGGGCTGGACGCGCGGCGGCTCGCCCTCCTGCTTGCCGTAGAAGGGTGGCCAGTAGCCGTCGCCCAGCCCCGCCGCCGCGTGCTGAGCCGCCAGCTCGAGGAGGGAGTCGAGAGAGCCGGCGGCGCGGTCGATGCCCTCCCAGGGATCGCCCAGCTCGGCAAGGCGGCGAGGCATGGTCTCGAGCGTGAACGCCTTCGGCTCGCAGCCGGGCACCTCCGCCCAGCTGAGCGTGGCAGACACCCGCGCGTCAGGCGTGGGCCGCACTGAGTAGGCAGAGGCGACTGTCCGGTCCTTGGCGTTCTGGTTGTAGTCCACGAAGACGCCGTGGCGCTCCTCCTTCCACCAGCTGCTGGTCGCGATGTCGGGCGCCCGCCGCTCCACCTCCCGAGCCAGCGCCACAGCCGCTCGGCGAACTTCGGTGAAGGTCCAGCGCGGCTCGATCCGGCAGTAGACGTGGAAGCCGCGCGAGCCGGACGTCTTCGGCCAGGGGGTCAGGCCGAAGTCGACCAGGACCGACCTGGCGACCAGTGCCACCTCGCGCACCTGGCTCCAGGGCACCCCGGGCACTGGATCGAGGTCCACCCGGAGCTCGTCCGGATGGTCCAGGTCGGCGGCGCGCACCGGGTGCGGGTTCAGGTCGATGCAGCCGAGGTTGAGGACCCAGACCAGCTGGGCGGCGTCGTTAACGACGACCTCGACGGCCGTTCGCCCGGACGGAAAGCTGAGCTCGACGGTCTCGATCCACTCGGGCCGCTTGGCCGGGGCCCGCTTCTGGAAGAAGACCTCGCCTTCGGCGCCGTTGACGAATCGTTTCAAGACCATCGGCCGGCCGGCCACGCCGCGCAGCGCGCCCTCTGCCACGGCCAGGTAGTAACGGATCAGGTCGAGCTTGGTGTGGCCCGTGCTCGGGAAGTAGACCTTGTCCGGGTTGCTCACCGCCACCTCCCGGCCCGCGACGGTGAGGACCTCGTTCACGCGACCACCCGGTAAGCGTGCTCGATGACCCGCCCGATCTCCGCCCAGTCGGGGTCGCGGTCGAGGCGTACGCCGAGCCAGCCTAGATGCCCGACGTACGGAGGCCGGAAGAACCGTTCGGGGTCGGCGGCAACGAGCGTCTCTTGCATGCCGAGCGGCGCTGCGCACCAGAGAGCGAGCCGGCCGTCATCGTGGTGGTTGTTGAGGAAGGAGACGAAGTTCTTCTTGTCCCGTACGAAAAAAGCGGGCGAGCCGTGGCTCAGGCGTTCGCTTGTCTCAGGAAACGCGAGGCAGAGCCGCCGGACTCGTGCCAGGATCTCGCCAGCCTCGGCCACGCGGTCAGTTTGACTCGGCGGCTACCTCGATCGGCTTCAGGCCGGCCTCGATCTCGGCACGCCGTGGTTCCAGAAACGGCGGCAGCGCGAGATGCCGGCCCAGCTCGCTCTCCGGCTCGTCGGCGGTGAAGCCCGGCCCGTCGGTGGCGATCTCGAAGAGCGCGCCGCCGGGCTCGCGGAAGTAGATCGACTTGAAGTAGAAGCGGTCGATCACCGGCGTCACCTGGAGGCCGGCCGCGAGCACGCGTTCCCGCCACTCGACCTGCTGTTCGGCGTCAGGCGTGCGGTAGGCGACGTGGTGAACGCCGCCTATCCCGACCTGGCCGATCTCGCCGTCCTCGAGCGACACGACGCGAACCTCCGCAGCTGGACCGCCGTTGCCGGTCTCGAAGACGGCGACCTTGCCACCGCCCTCGCGTCCGTACTCGCCTGTCGCTCGGAAGCCGAGGACCTTGGTGAGCAGGGCGGCGGTCGAGGGCGGACGGGATGAGGTCATGGTCACGTCGTAGAAGCCCTTGATCGCGAACTCCGCCGGGACCGGGCTTTCCGGCCAGGGCTCGCCGCCGGGCGCGCCGCCATCGGCGACGAGCTCGAAGCGCTGACCCTCCGGGTCGGCGAACTTGACGAGCGTGCGGCCGCCGTCTTCCACGATCGGGCCGTGGGCCACGCCGTGCTCCTGGAAGCGCTTGGTCCACCACTCGAGCGCGGCCTCGTCATTGACGCGAAGGCCGATCGGGGCGATGGTCGTCGCTCCCGGCCGGGCCGGCGGCGACTGCGGCCAGTCGAAGAAGGTCAGGTCGGTCCCCGGGCTGCCGTGGCGGTCCGCATAGAAGAGGTGGTAGGCGGAGACGTCGTCCTGGTTGACCGTCTTCTTGACCAGGCGCATTCCGAGCACCCTCGTGTAGAAGGCGACGTTGCCGGAGGCGTCGCCGGTCACTGCCGTCACGTGGTGGATGCCGGGGATCTGAATCTCCATCTCGCGTCCCATTCTGGACTCCGAGCTAGACTGCATGCTTAGTCACAATCCGGTTACCGAGTGGAGGGCCGAAGCGAATGAGCGGCAAAGGCACCAAAGAGAGCCCCTGGAACCTGAAAACGCCCAGCGGCAGCTCCGAGTACCAGATGTACCGGGACGAGTCAGCCAGCCCGCCCGCCATCGTCTGCACGGTGGGAAAGACCGAGCTGCGCTACCACCTGAGCGCGATCGACGACCTCCACGCCATGCTGAAGAAGCAGGGCGACTGGATGCCGCTCGGCAGCGCCGACGAGCAGAAGCCGGCGGCACCGGGGACCGTCGAAGCGTGGGGGCGCTCCGAGCAAAATCCTGTGGGTGGCTGGTACGGCCTGAAGAAGGGGTTGCGGGGCAGGTTCGGCATGTACATGCCGCCGCTCCTGGAAGAGCTCGGCCTGGCCGAGGTCGAGCACAACCCGAAGAACAACCGGATGCGGGCACGCTGAACGCCACCGCCGATCGTTGACCCCGGTCTAACTGACGGTTCTGGCAGACTGGGCCACGACTCACGAAGGCAGCAATTGAAGGCTGGAGGAATTTGAGATGCCGGAAGTAGCCGTATCTGCGCCGGGCACCCCCACTTGGATAGACGTCTCTACCAAGGACGTGGATGGTGCCGTGGCGTTTTACGAAGGCGTGTTCGGCTGGCAGACCGTAGACCCGGGACCAGATGCAGGTGGCTATCGCCTGTTCAAGAAGAACGGCAAGGACGTCGCCGGGATCGGCCCGACGCAGGATCCGAACCAGCCCCCGGCCTGGAGCGTGTACATCGCCACCGAAAACGCCGATGCCACTGCCGAGAAAGTGAAGCAGGCCGGTGGCAACGTGATCGCGCCGCCGTTCGACGTCCTGAAGTCGGGCCGCATGGCCGTCTTCCAGGACCCGACGGGCGCTTTCATCTCGGTCTGGCAGGCGAATGAGATGAAGGGCTCCGAGCTCATGGACGAGCCGGGCACGCTGGCCTGGGCCGAGCTCAACACGCGCGGTGTCGACAACGCCAAGGGCTTCTACAAGCAGGTCTTCGGCTGGGGCGACAAGACCAGCGAGTCGCAGCAGGGCCAGCCGCCCTACACCGAGTGGCAGCTCAACGGGAAGAGCATTGCCGGCGGCATGGAGATCGGACCGAGCGGGATCAACCTGCCGTCGCAGGTGCCCCCGCACTGGCTCGTCTACATCGGTTCGGCAGACGTCGACGCCACCACCAAGAAGGCCAAGGACCTCGGTGGCAAGGTGAACATGGAGCCGGCGGACTTCCCGGGCGGCAGGTTCAGCGTCGTCACCGACCCGACGGGCGCTGTGTTCGGCATCCTGAAGATGAGCCCAAGCTCGTAAAGCAGGAGCACTAACTGAGGGCCCGTGGGTGCGTCATCCGCGGGCCCTTTACATTTCTTGAGCCTTGCCCGGAGCCGAGCGCGCCCGCCTGACCGAAGTCCCCCGCGGCCGGGCGCCGTGGCGAAAGTGGGGGCCCTACCTGAGCGAGCGCGGCTGGGGCACCGTGCGGGAGGACTACAGCCCGGACGGCTCGGCCTGGGATTTCTTCCCGCACGACCATGCCCGCTCCCGCGTCTACCGCTGGAACGAGGACGGATTGGCCGGCCTCTGCGACGACCGCCAGCTCCTCTGCTTCAGCCTGGCTTTCTGGAACGGCGCCGACCCGATCCTGAAAGAGCGGCTCTTCGGGCTCAACGGCCACGAAGGGAATCACGGAGAGGACGTCAAGGAGTACTGGTTCTATCTCGATTCGACTCCGACCCACTCCTGGATGCGCTGGCGCTACCTCTACCCGCAGGCCGCCTTTCCGTATGACCGCTTGCTGGCCGAGAACGCGGGTCGGGGGCGCTCCGACCCCGAGTTCGAGCTCCTCGACAGCGGGGTCTTCGACGCGGGTTACTGGGAGATCACGGCCGACTTCGCGAAGCAGGCGCCGGACGACATCGCGATCCGGGTTGCGATCCGCAACGCGGGGCGCGATCCTGCCCAACTTGACGTCCTGCCTACGCTCTGGTTCCGCAACCACTGGTCGTGGGGCCTGGGCGAGGCGAAGCCCGAGATCAGCTGCGCCGCCGGCGCGCTGGAAGCGAACCATCCAACCCTCGGCCGGATGACGCTCGCCGGCGACGGCCGGCCGGTCGCGCCGGAGCCGCTCTTCTGCGACAACGAGACCAACACCCAGCGGCTCTGGGGCGTGCCCGGGCGTTCCGCTTTTCCGAAAGACGGGATCAACGACCACGTCATCTCCCGCGCCGCGACAGTGAACCCGGCGCTCACCGGGACCAAGGCGGCGCTCCGCTACCGCCTCGAGGTCGCCGGCGGTGCGACCGAGGTCATCAAGCTCCGCCTCGCAGACAAGGAGGGCCCGCCCGGGCCGGACTTCGATCAGCTGCTGGCCACCCGGGAGGCCGAGGCCGACGAGTTCTACGCCGCCCTCTTCCCGGCGGGAACGACGCCGGACGAGGCGCTGGTCGCTCGCCAGGCGCTGGCCGGGATGCTCTGGTCGAAGCAGTTCTACCACTACGACGTCCAGCTCTGGCTCCAGGGCGACCCGGCCGGCCCACCGCCTCCGCGGGAGCGGCTTGCCGGGCGCAATTCGGCCTGGACCCACCTCGACAACCGCGACGTCATCTCGATGCCCGACAAGTGGGAGTACCCCTGGTATGCGGCCTGGGATCTGGCCTTTCACTGCGTCGCGCTGGCGCACGTCGATCCCGAGTTCGCGAAAAGCCAGCTGATCCTGCTCGGCCGCGAGTGGTACATGCACCCGAATGGGCAGCTGCCTGCCTACGAGTGGGACTTCGGCGACGTCAATCCGCCAGTCCAAGCCTGGGCGGCGCTGCGCGTCTTCGAGATCGCCGGCGACAACGACCATGAGTTCCTCGAGCGAGTCTTCCAGAAGCTGCTCCTCAACTTCACCTGGTGGGTCAACCGCAAGGATTCGGAGGGCCAGAACGTGTTCGAGGGCGGCTTCCTGGGCCTCGACAACATCGGTCCCTTCGACCGCTCGATGCTGCCGCTGGCGGGCCGGCTGGAGCAGTCGGACGGCACCGCCTGGATGGCTATGTACTGCCAGAACATGCTCGAGCTGGCGCTGGTGTTGTCGCAGCACGATCGCGCTTACGAGGACATGGCCATCAAGTTCTTCGAGCACTTCGCGCTGATCGCCTCGGCGCTCAACGACAAGGGCCTCTGGGACGAGCAGGACGGCTTCTATTACGACGTGCTGAAGCTCGCGGACGGCACGGTGATGCCGCTGCGCGCGCACTCGGTGGTCGGCCTGATCCCGCTCTTCGCGGTGACCACGCTGGGCCCGGAGACTCTCGGCCGCCTGCCCGAGTTTCAGGCGAGGACCGAGTGGTTCATCCACAACCGGCCCGAGGCGATGACCGTGATCCAGGACATCCACCACGAATCGCACGGGGGCTGGCGGATGCTCTCGATCGCGGCGCCCGACCGCTTGCGCCGGATCCTCAGCCGGATGCTGGACCCGGCCGAGTTCCTTTCCGACCATGGCGTGCGCGCGCTATCTCGCTACCACCTCGAGCATCCGCTAGCCATCGACGTTGGCGGCGTCATGGCCCGGCTCGACTACGAGCCGGCCGAGTCGACGAGCGGCCTCTTCGGCGGCAACTCGAACTGGCGCGGCCCGGTCTGGTTCCCGATCAACTATCTGCTGGTCGAAGTGCTGCGTTCCTACCACCGCTACCTGGGCGACGACTTCAAGGTCGAGTGCCCGACCGGCTCGGGAACGATGCTCACGCTGGACCAGGTCGCGGACGAGCTCGCCCGCCGGCTGGTCGCGATCTTCACCGACGAGGGTGGCCTGCGGCCGGTCTTCGGCGGCTACGAGCGCTTCCAGGCCGACCCGGCCTGGCACGGCCTGATCCCGTTCCACGAGTATTTCCACGGCGACACCGGAGCCGGGTTGGGGGCTTCGCACCAGACCGGCTGGACCGGTCTTGTAGCCGATCTCGTGATCCGCAAGCCCTCCCCCTTGCGAGGGGGACGGTAGGGAGGGGGCCCGTGCAACTGCACATCCGCTCCTGGGGATCGGGCGAGCGCTGGGCGCTGCTGATCCACGGCGTCTCCGCCGACTCGCTTGGCTGGGCTGAATTCGCGGAGCACTTCGTCGGCCGTGGCTGGCGGGTCGTCGCGCCCGACCTGCGGGGCCACGGCGAGAGTCCGCGCGGCCGCTACAGCCTGGCCGAGCTGGCCGCGGACGTGGTCGAGAGCGTGCCCGCCGGCCCTGACCTGGCTTTGGGCCATTCTCTGGGCGGTGCCCTGCTGACGCTGAGCAGGGATCGGCTGCTGCCGCGGGCGGCCGTCTACGCCGACCCGGCCTGGAAGATCGATATTTCACCTGAGCAGGTGGCCGCCGGCCGGGAGGCGCTCACGAGCTTCACCCGCGAGCAGTGGCGCGCCTTCAATCCGCGCTGGTCGGAGCAAGCCATCGACGTGATGCTCGAGGGCATCCGGCGCTGGGACATGGACGCCTTCGCGGCGGACCTGCAGGGCGAGCAGCCGGACCTCAGGCCGGTCTCGAAGCCGGCGGTGCCGAGCCTGCTTCTGCTCTCCAGCGGCGTGGAGGTGACGGAGCCGCGCGGCTACGACGTGATTCGCCTGGCGGGCGTCAGCCACACCATGTTCTGGGACGATCCCGAGCTCTGCGCGCGCAACGTCCTCGATTGGCTTGCGACCGTGGAGCCCGCTTAGCTGTGCAGCCTAGCTCCGGTCTTCGATCTCCCAGGCGTGGTCGAGGGCGTGCCAGGCGATGCGCCTGGCGGCATAACGCGGGAGCCAGCCCTTATCTTTGACCGGCTCGCCGGCGCGGGCGTTGCGCAGGCGGTCCACGATCGCGTTGCGCATCGCCGCGATCGCCGCCTCGTCATCCGGGTCGGGCTGGCGGACTCTGATGCCGAGCTTGCTGGCATAGGCGCTTTCGGCGCCGAGCACGTGGCTGACGATCTGGTCACGGTCCCGTCCGCCGCCGCGGGGACCCTTGCGCAGCTCAGCCGGGGCCCTGGCGGCGACCTTCGCCAGCACGCTCCAGGAAGCTTCCACCAGGGCGGCGATTTGCTTGGCTTCCGCCGCCGTGAGCGGCTCCGCGTCGCGGCTTGCCGCGATGCCTGGCGCGCCAAAGTCAGTGGTGGCGTTGCCGCGGACGCGTTCGACGACCTCGAAGCCATCCGGGGGGTCGAAGGGCACGCCGGCCGCGGCCGCCGCGATTGCGTAGCGGGGCGCCGCCGCCTCCAGCGCTGCCAGGGCCAGCTTTTCGTCCCCGCCGGCGCGGATCCAGCCCGGCCAGTCGAGCGCTCCGGCGAAGACGCGCTTGGCGCCCGCCTCGAGATACACGGCCGTCACAGCAACGAAGCTAGCATTTGGCCATGGCCGGCAAGTCGACCGTCCAGAGAGGTGTCGTCCCCCGCGCGCGCAGTGAGCAGCCGATCGCTGCGGGAGTCGACATCGGTCACGTGCACCTGAAGACGGCGGACATCGCGCGGATCCGCCACTTCTACGTCGACATCCTCGGTTTCGACGTCATCGTCGAGATGCCCGATGCGCTCTTCCTCTCCGCCGGCGGATACCACCACCACCTCGGCTTCAACACCTGGGAATCGAAGGGCGGCAAGCCGCCGCCGCCTGGCACGACCGGGCTCTACCACGTCGCCATCCGCTATCCCACCCGGGCCGCGCTGGGCGACGCGCTGCGCCGGCTGACCGCTGCCGGCTGGCCCCTGGACGGCATGAACGACCACGGCACGCACGAGGCGCTCTACCTGCACGATCCCGACGAGAACGGGCTCGAGTTCGCCTGGGACCGCCCGCCGGAGGAATGGCCGCTCGACGCCGAAGGGCACCTGACCTTCACGGGCCGCCAGCTCGACATCGAAGGCCTCTTCCGCGAAGGGAGCGAAGATGAGAAAAAGCCGACCACCTAGGCGGGGTGATCGGCTTTCCGGTACGAAAGTCTTTCTAGCTGGCTACTGTCCCGGTGTCGCGGGCGTGGTCGGTGCGGCGCCGGCGCCTTCCTGGGCCTCTCGAGCCGCACTTTCGCCTGCCTCGTGCGTCGGGTCTTCGTTGGACGCGCCGGGGGTCCCGGCGTGCCCGCCATGCCGGGCGGTGCCGTTGTCCTCTGCCGTCTCCTGGGCCGCGGTCTCCGCCTTCTCGTGGGTGGCGTCCTCGTTGGACCTGGGGGTGCCCGCAGCCGCCGCGGCCGCCGGCGGAGTCGAGGCCGCGTTGGCCGCAATCGTGCTGGCGTTGTAAACCACGGCCCCGATCACGCCCCCGGCCACCATCGATCCCGCGATCGCGACGGCGAACATCGTCCTGCGCAATCGAATCATTCTGGTTGCTCCTTGTTCGCTTGGAATGAGTCGAATGATCCGTGCCCAACCTTAAATTTGGCTTTGAATTGGCTGTGAGTTCGCAGTAGTAACGCCCGCCGGTATCAGCAGTTCATGAACCACAAGCTGTTTTATGCATGCGCCGGGCTGGCGCTGGCCG
>Ga0209805_1001208_pt1 | contig 15897 bp, 16 predicted proteins | sample GraSoiAngelo_148_FD_185905 | JGI IMG/M metagenome (GOLD analysis project Ga0209805, IMG submission 185905) | Grasslands soil microbial communities from the Angelo Coastal Reserve, California, USA - 14_1009_09_20cm (SPAdes) (version 2) | ecosystem: Environmental > Terrestrial > Soil > Grasslands ... | reverse complement strand
GTCGGGTCTACAACATCGAGGAGATGATGGGGAACGCGTGCACGCTCGGCGGATGTTGGCTTAGCGGTGCCTATCTCAAACTCCCGGTACATGGCCACGGAATCGCAATTCACGATTTCGCCGTTGAAGTGTTCAGCTAGGGCGAGGGAGAGAGCCGTCTTACCGCTCCCTGTGGGGCCGACGAGGGCCACGAGCAGGTGCTTCTGCATTTCCGAAGGCACGGTCAGCGCGCGCTCCAGTTGATATTGTGCCAGTAGCGAATCAGGGTGAGGATGAGAAGCAATATCGCGATGAGGAGCAGCCCCGTGGTCTCAAGCGCGTAGACGGGATGCTTTGGGTGTTTGTTTCCAGGGGGTGACTTCTGAGGCGTCGGGGCAGACACGCGGACATTGTAGCGCCGAATACACTCACCGTCCTTTCGAGGCGGCCGGTGATAAACTACGGCGACTTTCGCTATGCCTGTGCCGCAACCCAGTTCGGCGGGACGAATCGTTAGATTCGGGGTCTTTGAGCTTGACCTGCTCGCTGGCGAGCTGCGAAAAGGCGGAGCACGCATCCGACTACAGGAACAGCCGTTTCAAGTGCTTGCGATGCTGCTGGATCGTCCCGGGGACGTGGTGACTCGGGATGATTTGCGCCAGAAACTTTGGCCGGCCGATACTTTTGTTGACTTCGATCACAGCTTGAACACTGCGGTAAACAAGATCCGAGAGGCGTTAGGCGATTCGGCTTCCAGTCCACGATTTGTTGAGACATTGGCTAGACGAGGTTACCGGTTCGTAGCACCGGTGCAACGGGAAGAGCCGAGAGCGGCCGTTGGCCAGATCGCAGTTGAACAGCCGGGAGCAGGGACCGGCAATGACAATTTACGCGGTACGTCCGCCGCGACGATGGCTTATCCTGGTGCTGAATTGCCGGTTGCCCACCGTGGCGTGACGCGTGGCTTGTTCGCCCTCATCCAATTGATGTATTTGATTTTCTACCTCACCGCCCTATTCCATCTCCAAAGCCTGGACCTGATTGCGGATTCATTTCTGCCTGGCTGGGGTACGCTGACGATCATGGCGACGGTGCTAGTGACAGCGGGGGCGGGGATTCCGTTGCGTTGTTACCTGCTCTCGGCAGTCAGCTTTGACTACCGGAGAACAGGGGAGAAGTTCCGCAAGCTTTTCCCGTTTGTGTTGTTGTTGGATGAATTGTGGGCGGGGGCTCCGTTTCTCCTAACGCAGAAGATTGGTCTGGGAGCGGCATTTGCGGCTACCGCTGGATTATTGTATCTGCCCTTTTCGGAGCGGACACTGGTGCGGATGGCATATCCCGATCGGGACGATCGCTCGGGGGCGGTATAACCCAAATCTTTACAGGAACCGCGCTTACGGAATTTGCGTATCTGCGTCTGTAATCCGGGGCGGGATAAGTGTCGATCTCGGTAGGAGGTGATTCAATGAAACGCATAATTTGGATGCTTGTGGGACTGGGCTTGTCAGCCGCGCCACTCGCCCGCGCTGATCAATGGGCAAAGAGCTTTACCATCAGCGGCCAGCCGCAGTTGCGAGTGGAGACCTCAGATGCCAATATCCGCGTCGACACCTGGGACAAGAACACGATAGATGTGCAGGTGACAACGCAACGCTGGAAAATTGGCGAGGACGGCATCAAGATTTACCAGCACCAGACCGGCGATGCCGTGGAGCTTGAGGTCCGCTTTCCGCATCGCAACTTCAACTTCGATTTCGGTGGGCGGCGGGTGGACATCGACATTCACATGCCGAGGGAAGGTAAAGTAAACCTGCGAACCGGCGATGGCAGCATTCGCCTGGGTAATTTCAAGGGAGAGATGCAAACAGAAAGCAGCGACGGCCACCAGGAGATCGATGGCGCGGACGGTTCTCTACGCGCTCATGCAGGTGATGGTTCCATCCGGGCCAATGGACGATTCGATGCGCTGGATGTCAGCACGGGAGATGGCCACATTGACGCTCGCGCGCTTGCGGGGTCGCGGATGGCTAAGAGTTGGAACTTGCACGCCGGAGATGGGAGTGTCACGCTTGAAGTACCCCAGGATATTCCGGCAGATGTGGACTTGCACACCGGCGATGGGCATATCACGCTCGATCTGCCAATCGCAGTGGAAGGCAAGCTGGCAGAAAACAATGTGCGTGGGAAACTAAACGGCGGCGGAAACCTGCTGACGATTCGCACCGGCGATGGTTCAATTCACCTGGAGAAATCGTGAAAGACCGTTGTTACTTTCTGTCTGTAGCTTCTGGCGGATCACCCATGGCGGGGTGTGGTAGGGGTTGTGTCAGATGCTCCGTGTTCGCTACCTTATTCGAGATCGGTCTTGTCGGGGTTGTAGTAAAAGCGAAAGCGCAAGCCCAAATATTGTCCGTGGAAATCCTGCGGCAACGGCTCGAATGGGTTCGAAACAGTAATAGATCCCCACGCCGGACGATCCAACGCGACATCGCCGGAACTCCCCTGTAACTTCATGCCGGCCACGGTACCGTCTTTCAAGATAACGAAGTCAATGGCGACTTTGCCTTTTTTCCATTGCGCGCCTTCGGGAATGAGGCTATACCAGTGCTGTTTTACGTTGAGCACCACGCGCGAGAGGTAGGGGCCGAAGTCCACTCCCATGGTGTCAGTCAGAACATCCAGCTGGCTGGCTGCTCTGCCGCCGTGCTGGCCTTGGCCCAAGCCATAATCTCCGTTATCCCCGCCGTAGCTGCCACCAGGATTCGCCAGGGCGGCCCGTGCTGCCTCTTCAATGGCGGAACCCGCGGACATACTTCCCTTGAATGTAACCGGCGGCTTGGCCCTGGGTACGGGCGGCGGCTGCAGTTGTGCGGTCTGTTGCTGATTGGTCGGAGCGGGAGGGGGGACTTGCTGCGGCTGTGATTGCGCCGCGTTCTGCGCTGCTTGCGGCGGCTGTTGGGGCTGCGGTGGTACTGGACTTCCATTTGGCCCCGGCCTTCCGCGCCGAGCAGCATCCAGAATCGTCTTCAGCTCTTTGGGATCCAGTTGCGGCTTGCGCGAAGTCGCCACGCGATCTTTATCAGAGATGATGTTGGTATCGGGGCGCTTCGTGACTTTTTGCTGGTCAGGCGGCAGAGCAAGAAAAGTCAGCTCCTTCTGCCGAGTCAAGTCGTTCGGTGAGACTACAACCACAGGACGAAAGAAATATTTTTCCAGCTTCGCTTCATTGAGTATGAGGAGGATCAGCAGAAGGTGAACAATTACCGATAACCACGCCGCCTCGCGCTTGCGCGACCGCGCCAGATCGTCCTCAAGCTGAATCAGGAGATGAGGAACAGCGTCAGCATCAAACTTGCGATAGGCAGACTCCCAGCGCTGCGCTTCGTATAACTCGCTGCCATCGGGTCGAACCGGAGGGCGGGATGGCTGCTGACCCTTTGACGGAATTTGCGTTATCGACATCGAGACTACGCGTCTACCTTCTCAGACAAACCGGCTCCCAACCTACGGAAGAAGTGTGGGACCACAGTTGGCAATTGCGGGCCAAATTACTTCTATTTTCGCATCTTTCCAGCGAATCCGCTAAGTTTCGAAGGTGCTGGTACATACGAATGCATCTTCCTCGTAACTAATGTTTTGCATTCACTAAGTATTGCAGACTGTAAATCGCGAAAATGTAAAGTTTTGTAGGAATTGAATAGCGCGTTGTGTCATTGAGATGCGGATCGCCACAAAGCTACAGAAATAGCGAGCCCTTGATTCTCGTGGGGATTAACTCATGCAGCTGCTAGGCCCGTGCGAGGTTGATTTTTCTGCCGTGTTCCTGGATTGCTGACACGATATCCAGCGCGGTAGCGAGGGCGCGCCGGCCATCTTCGAGAGAAACGACTGGGCGGGACCGCTGCCTCACTGCATTAAGAAATGATTTCAGTTCAGCGTAGAGAGGTTCTTCGGCGGTAACCGGCGGCTTGGCAACTTTGATCTGAGGATTTACCGAGGGAGTGCCCGGGGATTTCGCGTTATCACCTATGGTGAAGACCAGGACGTCCTGACGGCTATAGTCCAGGGAAACGTATTGTTGCGGTTGAAAAAATCTTAGTTTGCGCACGCGTTCGGTAGAGACGCGGCTGGCCGTGAAATTCGCAACGCAGCCAGAGTCAAACTCGATTCGCACGTTGGCGATGTCGACTTTTCCCGAGAGTATCGGTAGGCCGACCGCGCGAATTTCCTTCACTGCTGAGCTGACGAAGGAGAGCACGATGTCCAGGTCATGAATCATCAGATCGAGCACTACATCCACGTCGAGTGAGCGCGGCGTGAAGATGCTGAGCCGGTGAACCTCGAAAAACATGGGCTGCGTGATCAGCGGCAAAATCGCGCGAACCGCGGGATTAAAACGTTCCAGATGGCCGACTTGTGCAATCCTGCGATGCCGTCTTGCGGTTTGAATGAGCTGGTCCGCTTCGTTGAGTGATAAGGCCAGGGGCTTTTCAATCAGCACATCCACGCCCCTTTGCATCAGCATATGAGCGACTTCCACATGATGAACCGTCGGGACCGCTACCGAGGCAGCCTGAACTTCGCTATGAGTCGTGATTTCTTCGATGGAACTGAAGGCACGGCAGCCAAACTCGCGCGCAACCGCATTGGCACGTGCCAGATCAGGATCAACTATCCCGACAAGTCTCACCAGCTCGCCATGTTGACCGAGTTGCTGATAAATGCGAGCATGATTGCGGCCGAACGCGCCCGTGCCAATGACGGCGACGTTGATGAGGTTGTCAGTTACCAGTATTCAGTTCCTGTCGACAGTATTGTAGGGTTTTGATTGTAATCACTAAAGACACCACTTGACCACGCGCAGTGAGACGCTTTGGAGCCTTCGAGAGCTCGGCAGATCAGGCTTTCTTCAGGATCGCAATCTGTCCGGCATGGTACAGCTCGTGCTGAGCGATACCGTACAGCATGTAATAAAAATTGTAGAACTTCTGCTGCTTGCCTGGCACCCGGTCGTCAAGGCGCGAATCGGAGAACGAGGTCACTGCCTTCACCAGATTCTCGTGAGTCTGTTCCAGTTCTTGTAATGTTCTTCTCCAGCCCCGCTCGCTGAATTCGGCGATGTGCGGCCAGTCCTGCTCTGGAGTAGGTTGCACGACCTCGCCCGCCATTCGCCGACGCGCGGCATTATCCCAAACAGCCATGTGGACGACGATTTCCCAGATGCTATGAACTCCATCGATTGGGTGGGTGGCTGCCTTCTTTGCATCAATACCATCCAGAATCTCCAAAACTGAAGGTCCATGCCACGCCTCTCCTTTGAAAGCGCGCCTGAGTTGGTCGGCTAAGCGTGTGGTTTCGGACATGCAATATCCTCCCAAATTGTAGATTGAATAGATTTCCCCGAAGTAAGGAAAGATTCAACCAGAGTCTACAGTCACGCGTATGAACTGTTTTTCCAGCAGGAGATACTAGAAACCGCCTTCAATCCGCCACTACGCAAATCCCGGCTGAGTCGGCGACGTCAAAAATTTTCTCGCCATCAAGCAACAAACACTTCCCCGCATCCACAGCCAGACAGCTTGCACCCGCCTTGCGCATTACTTCAATCGTTCTTACGCCGATCACGGGAACGTCGAATCGCATGTCCTGATTTGGTTTCGCAATTTTCACCACAGTCAGAGCCCGGCTAAGGCTGGATGGCGAGGAATCGAGCGAGGCCATGATCTGACCGGCCCGCTCAATGGTTGCATCTGTCCCTTCCATGGCTTCCACCGTCACACAGGCGCCTTCAGCTACGACCACGGTTTGTCCGATGTCGTATTGCGCGAAATGACGGGCCACGGTTCGGCCGTAATTGATGTTCATCTGTTCCTGCTCGAAAGGGGAACGTCTAGTAAGAGTACCGGGCTTGGCGAGCAAAGGTTGGAGTAATAAGGTCGAGTTCTCCAATGTGATGCCTTCATCGCCGAGCACCTTAGCGACAGCGCCGAGCAGTGCATCAGTATTGCGGGTCCGGAGAGAGAGCAGGAGTTTGGCCAGACGCCAGTCAGGCCGGATACTGGAAAAGATCTGCTTGTGTTTGACCTGTCCAGCCATGATGGCTCGCCGCACGCCTTCACTTTTGAAAGTATCGATGAGTTTCGATAGCTCTCCGAGTGACAGCCAGTGGACTGCACAGGCGCCATGCGATTCGATTTCAGAAAAAGCTTCCTCTTTGATGGCTGCAACTACCACCTCGAATCCCTGGGTGCGAGCAGCATCGAGCACAAGCAAGGGAAAACGTCCATTGCCGGCAATGAGGCCGAGTTTTTCCTGGATAGTCATCAATAGCGGTCAGTGATCAGTGCTCGGTGATGAGCCTATCAATGTTGTGTATCGCCGATTCCAATCGAAAAATCACTCTTCACCGACCACAGACCACTGGCAACTGCTCACTTAATCACGCCGCGTTCCGCCGCTTCGATGAACCTTATCAGCAAGTCCACATCTTCACTGCGATCGGTCTCCGCTTTAAGTTTCTCCAGCGCTTGCGAGGTGTTGAGCTTGGAAGCGAGCAGGATCTTATAGGCATGATGAATCTTGCGGACGCGATCTTTGCTGAATCCGTGACGCTCCAGCCCCAGGGCATTCAAGCCAAAGGCGCGAGTGTTGCGTTCAGCCGCCGTTTTTGAAAACGGTAGAACGTCTCGGGTAATGGTGGAACCACCGCCAATGTAGGCGTGCGTGCCGATGCGCACGAACTGGTGCACTGGGCACAGCGCGCCAACTGCGGCCCAGTCTTCGACTGTAACGTGGCCTCCGAGTGTGGCGGCATTGGCCACGATCACATGGTCCCCGATTGCGCAATCGTGTGCGATGTGGGCATAGGCCATGATCAACGTATGACTTCCGATACGCGTCAGGCCACCGCCTTTCACAGTGCCGCGATTGATGGTCACGAACTCGCGAATTTCGTTGTGGTCTCCAATTTCGAGCTGTGTCGGTTCACCTGCATAACTCAGGTCCTGGGGCGCCATACCGATCGAGGAGAATGAAAAAAAGCCATTATCAGAACCGATTTTAGTTGGCCCTTCAATGGCGACATGGGAGACCAGGTGGCAGTTGTCGCCCAATTCGACATCCGGTCCGATTACACAATAAGGGCCGATCTCGCAGGAAGCGGAAATCTTGGCGCGGGAGTCGATGATGGCGGTGGGATGAACGTTCATTGAATGCAAAATCGCCTGGCCGCGCGGAAAATCACTCGGGTGCTTCTTCGGACCGGCCGGCTGGGTCGCGCCTGCCGCGAGAGCGGTCCACCAGTTGGCAGGTAACGGTTGCTTCGGCTACACGTTTTTCCCCCACGTAAACCACTCCCTCCATGCGCACCGCTGTCACACGCCAGGCCTTAACCTCAACCTCAATGCGCAACTGGTCGCCGGGGACAACCGGACGGCGAAAACGGGCGCGCTCGATTCCGGTAAACACCATGAGCTTGCCTTCACGGTCCTCAACCTCGGTGAGCAGTAGCGCTCCACCCGCCTGGGCAATGGCTTCAACAATGAGCACGCCGGGCATGATCGGGAGGTTGGGGAAGTGGCCGGCAAAGAACGGCTCATTGATGGTGACATTCTTAATCGCCACAATTCGCTCTCTGCGCGTGAGGTCAATCACCCGATCAATCAGCAGGAACGGAAAGCGGTGCGGCAGAATCCGCAGGATATCGTTAATGTCCAACGTGGTCTTGGCTGAGGAGTCCGGTACCGCGGCGATGGGATCAGCAGTGTCGCTCATTCTGCGGTCTCGTTGGCGCGAAGATTATACTGTACCGCGCGCGTGAAGCGCTTTTTGACAAATTCCAATGCCCCAACAATCAACAAAACCGTCGATGCGTAAGAAAACAGGAATCCAAGAGGAACCCACGACGAAACCGCTGGAGTACTTCGAAGAGCGACGCGACGACATCGTCAGAGACATCCGTGAAATGGTCGAGATCGAGTCCCCCAGCGACAGCAAGCAGGCCGTCGGCCGGTTGGGTAAATATCTGGCGGGCAAGTTTTCCCGCTTAGGCGGCCAGGTCCAGTTTCACAAGGCTGTGGAGGTCGGTGACCATCTTCAGGTGAATTTTGGCGGCAAGAACGACCGCAAACCCGTGCTGCTCCTGGGACACATGGACACGGTCTACCCCGTCGGCACCCTGGCGACGATGTCCTGCCGGGTTGCGGATGGCCGTCTCTGGGGGCCAGGGACTCTCGACATGAAGTCGGGAATCGGGCTCATCCTGCATTCCATTGCGGCCCTACAAGCGCGGAATGGTGAGCTGCCCCGGCCGGTTCACGTCTTGCTGGTTTCTGACGAAGAAGTTGGGAGCGACTCCTCGCGACACATCACGGAAGCGTTGGCCAGGAAGTCAGCCGCGGTGCTGGTGCTGGAGCCGTCATACGGGCTGCATGGTGCAGTTAAGACCGCACGAAAAGGGGTTGGCGAATATTTATTGACGGTAACAGGCGTCGCGGCGCATTCCGGTCTGGACTTCGAAAAAGGCATGGCAAATCGAGAAGATCGCAGAATTTACCGACATGAAGCGCGGGTTGACGTTGAATGTCGGCCTGGTGAAGGGAGGAACGCGGGTCAACGTGGTTCCTGCAGAGGCTACCGCGACCATTGACGTGCGCATCGCCCGCCTGAAAGATGCCGCCAGTATTGACCGCAAGCTGCATGCGCTGAAACCATTTAATCGTAAGTGCGAGCTGGAAATAACCGGCGGCATGAATCGTCCTCCTATGGAGCGCACAGCCGGGGTGGCTATGCTCTACCAGGCGGCGGCGGCAATCGCGAAGCGGTTCGGCTGGAAGTTAAGCGAGGCGGCCGTCGGCGGCGGATCCGATGGCAATTTTACCGCTGGGTTGGGCATTCCCACCTTGGACGGCTTGGGCGGTGTAGGCGAAGGGGCACATGCTACCCATGAATCCATACTGATTGCAGAGTTGCCGCGGCGGGCGGCACTACTGGCGGCGCTGATCGCGACCGTGTAGGTTTTTTGACTCCGGACATGCAATAGCCTAGAATTTCCACAGGGGTGTTTGCGCAAGCCGAGCCGCGTTAAAAACGAGGCGAACCCCTAGGAGATAACACATGCCTGGAAAACTGGGGTTGCCGGAAATTCTGATCATACTGGCGGTTGCGCTGCTGATTTTTGGTCCCAGTAAACTGGCCGACCTCGGCAAGGGACTGGGAGAAGGCATCAAGAATTTTAAGAATTCAGTCAAGGATGGCGAGCAGGGACCCGAGAAGAAGTCATAGTCAACCGCCGTCCCTTTCTCTCTTTTCCCGGCGGATCGATGCCGTCGCAACCTTCCTATTAGATCGCGTTATGCTCCCGCATCATGCGGTAAACCAGTGACACTGGCAGTCCGACCACATTGAAGTAATCTCCTTCAATCCTCGGTATCCACCGCGAGGCAATCCCCTGAATCGCATACGCTCCCGCTTTGTCCATAGGTTCTCCCGTCGTGAGATAGGAACGGATATCGTCGGCAGTGAGACTGCACATTGTCACTTGAGTGGTTTCCGAGCGGATGTCTTCGAAGCCAGGAACTGACTGACCGCTGGCCACTGATTTCTGTTGACGCGTCTTCTGTGGACCCAAAAGGCACACGCCAGTGATGACCTGATGACTTCGCCCGGAGAGCAGGCGAAGCATGCGGGCGGCATCGTCTGCATCGCGCGGCTTGCCGAGGATCTCGCTGTCAACAACCACGATGGTGTCGGCGCCGAGGACGAATGCGTCCGTTTGCCGGCGGAATATAGCGAGAGCTTTTTCGCGAGCAAGCCGTTCGGCAAAAACCTTCGGCGTTTCGCCATCGCGCCGAACTTCCGGAATATTTGTCGGCTGAACTGTGAATTCAATACCGGCGTTGCGCAAGACTTCCTGACGCCGTGGCGATGCAGAAGCCAGAATAAGAGCAGTCACCGGCTCCCCACCACCCCGCGCACCGACTCGATCAGCTTGGCGGAATCGTAGCCAATCCCGTCTTTGAAAACGATCTCCACGTTCTCAATGTCTTCGATTTTTCCTGATGGGTCACCTTTAACCACCACCAGGTCGGCCTGCTTTCCGGACGCGATCGTGCCGAAGCGATCGGATTCGCCGAGATATTGCGCACCGTTTGCAGTGGCAATGTGGATGGCCTCCAGCGGGGTGAACCCCGCCTCAACCAGCAGCTCCACCTCGCGTTGATCGCCGTAGCCGGCAAGCACTCCTCCGATACCAGTCGGATCCTCGCCCGCCAGAAGTAAACCACCTGCTTTGGCGAAGGCATATTCGAATTCCATTTCTTTCTTGAAGGCAGCCGCAATCGGAGAAGTATCCGTGCCGTAAATTCGCCGCAGACGGCTGGTGTCGCTAACGCGAACTTTGTTGCCGAGGAAGGCGCTGCGGGCGTCTGGCGAGAGGGCTGTGAGAACCCGCTCCTGAATCGCGGGACGGCCCGGCACATCTACTTCGAACACCGGCAGCGTGGACGTGATCGCTACATGATGCTGCACGAGTTCAACGATCATGTCGCGCGCTGGTTTAGCTTGCAAATCGAAATTGGCCAGGAAGGGCATGTCTTTGGGAGTGTCTGGGCATTCGCCCGGCTTCTTCCATGGGAAAAATTCCGTGTCCACCAGCAGTCCGTGCTCCAGGTCATCAATTCCCAAAGCCGCAGCTTCGCGAAAGCCTATCGAACACAGATGTCCAGTCACTTTGGCGCCGCGTTGATGAGCGGCATGAATTGCGGCCGAAAGCTCGTCAGCCGTAATGAAGTTGTACGCTTTGAAATTGTCCACCCCCTGGTCCAGCCAGAAGTTGACGGTGCGCGTCGCATCCTCCGGTCCAGTCAATTGGTGCATCTGCAAGGCCCAACTGCCCTTGCCTTCAAGATACGGCCCCGTCACGTGCATATGCGGGCCCGGCGTTTGGCCGGAGTCAATCGCCTTCTTGATTTCCAAATCTGTGTAGGGCTCCAGGGAACCTCCTGTGCGAATCGTGGTCACTCCACCCGCCAGATACAGACGTGGGAAGCTGAAGCCCATTTCGCCGAAGATGCCGTTGCCCATGGGATAGAACAGGTGGTCGTGCATGCCAACAAGGCCCGGGATGACGCTGTCGCCATGGAGGTCCATCACCTGCGCACCTGCCGGGATCGCGAGCGTCGCGTCGCCCAGCGAGTCAATGTGACCCTTGGAAATGATGACGGTCTGGTCCTCGCGCGCCGCCGCGCCCGTGCCGTCGATCACGCGAACATGGGTAAGAGCGAGCACCGGTGCTTCTGCCTTAACGAACTGGCGCACATCGGACGATATGGTTTGCGCGCAGCAGAGAGCAATGCAGGTAAAAAAGAACATCATTGCAGCGCTAAGCTTTTCCATTTTCTTTCTCTCACAATGTTCTAATCGAGCGCGTAGATTCTAACTGAGACTGATCCTTCGCGCTGAAGTAAGACCTTGACTGCAGCCCACCGGCGTGGACCACATAGCCAACAGCGTGTTCCAACAAAACAGCGATAGGCATGAATCCAAACTGGAAAATGGCAGCCTAGATCTTAACTGGCAGTGCCTCCAAACCGCAGAGCACTGGCGTTGCTCGCCAACGTAACGCTCCGGCAGCCACGGCAAGACGCAGGTTTGGCAGGCGGCGAACCAGGGTACCGATGGCGATAGCTCCTTCCAGACGTGCTAGAGCACCATCAACACATCGTCATAGCGCGTAACGAGCCACGCTTTTTGTTGATCAGGTAGAGTGACACAACAAACCGGCTGCTCTGCACGAAGACGTGCGTAAAATGGAAAGGGGTCGGCTTTGAACTCGCGGCTGACGATTGACTGAAGAATAGTCCGCCTGGCAGTTTTTCATTGGCTCAGCGCATTGCCTACGAGAGCTAGAGCTTACCCCATCCGCCTCAGTCGTCACGCCCTGTTAAAATCACAGATTAGCCAACCTTCATGGACCGAGCTTTAATCCGCAATTTCGCGATCATCGCACATATTGACCACGGCAAATCCACGCTGGCTGACCGGCTGCTGGAGCTGACGGGGTCGGTCTCCGCGCGCGAAATGCAGGCCCAGGTGCTTGATGCCATGGATTTGGAGCGCGAGCGCGGCATCACCATTAAGGCCCATGCGGTTCGCATGATGTACCAGGCCAAAGACGGCCAGATCTATCAGCTAAACCTCATCGACACGCCCGGGCATGTGGACTTCTCCTATGAAGTCTCGCGGTCGCTGGCTGCTTGTGAAGGAGCGTTGCTGGTGGTGGATGCTTCTCAAGGTGTGGAGGCTCAGACGTTGGCCAACTCCTATCTGGCCATCAACCACGGGCTGGAGATCATTCCGGTCATCAACAAGATCGACTTGCAGAGTGCCGATGTTGCCCGCACCAAGGAGATGATCGAGAGCACCGTGGGCCTCGATACCACCGATGCATTGCTGATAAGCGCTAAGACGGGACAAGGTGTGCCTGACGTGCTCGAAGCCATCATTAAGCGAGTTCCGCCCCCCAAAGGGTTACCTGAGCGCCATCTGCAAGCATTGCTCTTCGATTCCTGGTTTGATTCCTATCGCGGCGTCGTCGTGCTGGTGCGGGTTTTCGAAGGCAGCATGCGGGCCGGGCAGAAGATCCGCCTGTGGTCGAACGGCCGGGTTTTTGAGCTGGAAACTCTGGGTGTGCTGACGCCCAAACCCGTCGTAATAAATGAGTTGGTTGCCGGCGAGGTTGGATTTCTGTTTGCCAATATTAAGAGCGTCGCCGACACCAAGATCGGCGACACCATCACCGATGACGAGCAGCCCGCAATCGAACCTCTACCAGGATTTGAAGAAATCAGGCCCATGGTCTTTGCCGGTCTTTACACCGTGGATGCCCACGAACACACCCAACTGCGCGAGGCCTTGGACAAGCTTCGGCTGAATGATTCATCGTTTTTCTTCGAGCCGGAGAGTTCCGTCGCGTTGGGTTTTGGTTTCCGCTGTGGCTTTCTCGGCCTCCTGCACATGGAGATCATCCAGGAGCGGCTCGAGCGGGAATTCAATCTCGACCTGATAATCACCGCCCCTGGGGTACGTTACAAGATTACAAAGACGGACGGCGAACTCATCGAGGTGGATAATCCCTCGAAATGGCCCAATCAGAGCGAGATTGCAAAAGTAGAGGAACCGGTAATCCTGGCCACTATTCTTACTAACGAAGAGTACGTCGGTGGAATTCTTAAGCTGGTCGAGGAAAAGCGCGGGAAGCAGAAGAGCTTTGAATACGTCAGTTCATCGCGTGTAATGCTGCAATACGAACTGCCGCTGAATGAGATCGTGCTCGACTTCTATGACCGGCTGAAATCAGTTTCGCGCGGATACGCATCGCTCGACTATCACCTGGCGGGCTATTGGGAATCGCCTATGTCCAAGCTCGACATTCTGGTCGCTGGCGAGCCGGTGGACGCGCTTTCCATCATCGTGCACCGCGATTTCGCTTATGATCGCGGACGTGCCCTGGCGTCCAAGATGAAGGAATTGATCCCCCGGCAGATGTTCGAAGTCGCCATTCAGGCAGCCATTGGAGCCAAAATCATCGCCCGCGAAACCGTCCCTGCCATGCGCAAGAACGTGCTCGCCAAATGCTATGGCGGCGACATCACGCGCAAGCGTAAGCTGCTGGAAAAACAGAAGGAAGGCAAGAAGCGCATGAAGCGAATCGGTCGCGTAGATATCCCCCAGGAGGCATTCCTGGCGGTGCTCAAAGTCGGCGAGGGCAGCTCCTAGTTCATCCCTCTGAGCTTGATTACAGGTTTCGCTGTATGTGCAAATCTCAATGGTTGCACGAAATCTTTGGCGGTTCATAAAACGCGAGTGAAAATCCATGTCGGGCGAGTTAAGCTGCTCAATAGAGCGTAGTTGCCGACTAATCGGCAGTTGAGTAAAGGCCGACCGGGTGGTCGCTCAAAGGGCACCTAAAAGGCTAAGTCCTCCTATCCACAAGGTTTTCCACAGAGTTATGGAAAAGAAAGGTGCCTAGATCAAGCTGTTTCAAGAAGTTGGGGCACTGAAAAGTTAGGTTGACGCTTCATTGCTCCCGCGAGTCAAAATTGCCCTCGGCCAGCGACTCAAAACGTGTCGAATTCTTCAGAAATGCCAGGTTAATCTTGCCGGTCGGACCGTTGCGTTGCTTGGAAATGATGATTTCAGCGCGTCCGCTGAGATCGGGATCGTCAGGCTTGTACACTTCTTCGCGGAATATAAACATAACAACGTCGGCATCCTGCTCGATCGAACCTGACTCTCGAAGATCGGCTAACTGGGGACGATGATCCCCGCCCCGGCTTTCCGGAGCACGGCTTAACTGGGAAAGCGCGACCACCGGAACTTTCAATTCTTTGGCTAGGCCCTTTAGCCCTCGTGAGATCGCTGACACCTCCTGAGTGCGATTCTCATATCGCCTGCCGCCACCCGACATCAGCTGCAGGTAATCCACAATCACCAGATCCAGCGAGCCCACCTGTTGCTGCAAACGGCGTGCCTTGGCACGCATCTCGCTGAGCGAGATTCCCGGCGTGTCGTCGATATAGATGGGCGCGTGCGCCAACTGTTCCATGGCATGCACAACCTTTTGCATATCGTCGCGCCACAAGGAGCCGGTACGCATCTTGTGGGAATCAACCCGGGCCCGCGAGCACAGCAGACGCAGCAGCAGAGCTTCGCGCGACATCTCCAGCGAGAACATCCCGACGACCTTGCGATCTTCGATCGAAGCGTTCTCTGCAATATTCATGGCGAAAGCGGTCTTGCCCATCGAGGGCCGCGCCGCGATGATGACAAGGTCGGAGCGCTGCAAGCCGCTGGTCATTTCGTCGAGGTCGGTGTAATGCGTGGCCAGACCGGTAATGCGCTGGCCTCGCTGCAGCAGCGCGTCGACCGAGCCGAACGACTCTTTGACGATCTCCTGCACCCCCATGAAGCCGCGCCCGATGCGTTTTTCGGAAAGTTGGAGGATGGCGGCTTCCGCATCGTTGAGGATGTCTTCGGCGGGATCTGCCTGATCTGCGGCCCGCGCGATGGCGGAGTTAGAGGTGTGGATGAGTCCCCGCAGCAGCGCCTTATCGCGCACAATCTTTATGTAGTGCTCGATGCTTGGCCGGTCCGGGACACCGTCCACCAGTCCGGAAACGTAACCGACATCGCCGACTGCTTCCAGTTCCTTACGGCGATCGAGTTCCTCGATCAGCGTGATCATGTCGATCGGCCGGGAGGATTCAGCCAGATCGACCATGCGTGAATAGATTCGGCGGTGAGAATCGAGCGAGAAGTCTTCCGCGCGCAGGTGCTCGGCAGCCTGGTTATAGGAGAGGTTGTCCAGGAGAATGGCGCCCAGAATCGAGCGTTCAGCTTCTACGTTAGCCGGCAGACTACTTGCGGGACTGTAGTCGGTTGTCGCCACTAATTGTTCTTCCTCAGCGAACGGAAAAACATATCGTTAATTTACGCAGGCGATAGTAGCCGCAATCGCCTTGTGAATCGCGAGTGCGCCTTCGGAAAACGAAGTATGAAATTATTTTTTTCGGTTGCATAAGTGCGTACATCACGAAATGCGTCCCTCCCACCGAAAACTGGAAAGTTCCACCTCGTACCCAAGTATGCCACGGGGCGAACAAAGAACGAAGCATAATTGCTCTTGGAAAGTTGCGAAGGTACGCAGCGATGACCCAGTTTCGTGAACATTGGGGCAAAACAAAAGCGGCTCAGGCCAGCCACCTGAGCCGCTTTGTTTTTGTGAACTGTCCTGCCTGCTTTCTCCGTCACCGCTCGGCGTCGGAGTGTGTGTTTTGGTTAGGCTCGCCCTCGGGGAACGGGCCTTCCAATCCACCCTGCAGATCTTCACTTCGCAGCTTAGAATCCACAGTTACTGCG
>Ga0209805_1001206_pt1 | contig 15898 bp, 13 predicted proteins | sample GraSoiAngelo_148_FD_185905 | JGI IMG/M metagenome (GOLD analysis project Ga0209805, IMG submission 185905) | Grasslands soil microbial communities from the Angelo Coastal Reserve, California, USA - 14_1009_09_20cm (SPAdes) (version 2) | ecosystem: Environmental > Terrestrial > Soil > Grasslands ... | reverse complement strand
AGCGCGTAGCGCGCCGCCCGTGTTCGCCGGCAACGGGACCCCGGGAAGCAGGGCGAGTACGCGGGAGCGCTGCGTCGGGTTGGTTCCGTCCACTCCGTCCCTCCCTGAGAAACGGTACGCATGCTCAACGGTGAACACACCTCAGGGGCGCTCGCCCGGCCGTCACTGCAAGTGCGCGGATCGCTCTGCCCACGCGGTCCCGCCCTGTTCGTCGCGCACGACGACCCAGAGGTGCACGTAGCGGCTGGCGTCGGGTCGGGCGCCGTCCATTCGACCCAGATGGGGGCGGGCTGGCCGGTGACGGTTCAGCGCGGGAAAGGCTTCGCGGGCGGCGGCGCGGGCGCCGGCAAGCGCATGCGGCGGCGCTCGTCCGCGACGGAGGACAGCCGCCGCAACGCCTCGTCCGGGGTGCGCTCGAGCGCGTCCGCCAGCGCGCGCAGGCGCTCCGCGAGCGCTCGCGCGGCGCCGGGAACGAATCGGTTCAGAGCCGCTGCCCCAGCCACGGTTCCGTCGCCGGCGAGGCGCGTCGTGTCCCGGAACCCGCCGGCGGCGAGCTCGCGCGCCAGCATCGCTTCGCTGCCCGACTCGATCAGCGTCTCGGCGACGGCGGCCGCGGCGAGGTAGGGCAGGTGGGACGCCACCATGACCGCGCGATCATGCGCGTCCGGCTCGACGTCCAGGAGCGTCTCCGCGCCGGCGGACATCCACAGTTCCCGGACGCGCCGGCTCGCGTCCCGGCGCGCTCCGGCATCTGCCGCGCCGACCGGGGGGCAGAGCGCCACGGTGCAGCCGGAGAAGAGCGCGGGATTGGCGGCGACATATCCCCGGAACTCCGTTCCGGCCATCGGGTGCCCGCCGATGAAAACCACCCGATCTTGCGCCGCGCCGGCGGAGCAGACGAGCTCCTTCGCCCCGCACACGTCGGTCAGCAGAGCTCCGGGCTGCATGCGCGCCGCGACCGACGGCAGCATTCCCAGCAGCGGCTGCGCAGGGGTGCAGAGGACCACGGTGTCGCAGCCGTCCAGCCGGACGAGGTCCGGGGTGGCGGCAGCGTCGATCGCCCGCTCGTCAGCGGCCTGCTCCAGGGTCCGCGCATCGACGTCGACGCCGATGATCCAGGTCTGCGGCCGGGCGCGCCGCAGGGCAAGGGCGAGCGAGCCGCCGATCAGACCCAGGCCGACGATCGCGATCCGCTCCGGAGCCGCCATAAGGGATGCGATTGTACATTTTCAACGGGCGTCGATGAAACCGCCGTGCTTCTCCAGGAATGTCTCGTACTCGCCGGCGAAATCCTCCAGCCCGCCATGGTGGAAGGCGAGGATGCGGGTCGCCGCCGTATCGATCAGATCGCGGTCGTGCGCGACAAAGACCACCGTGCCCGGATAGTTCACGAGCCCCTCGCCGAGCGCCGAGATGGACTCCAAATCCAGATGGTTGGTCGGCTCGTCCAGCACGAGCACGTTCGGTTTCGTCAGCATCAGCTTGCAGAACAGCAGGCGCACCGCCTCGCCGCCGCTCAGGGCGCTGGTCGGCTTCATGCCTTCGTCGCCCCGGAAGAGCATGCGGCCGAGCAGCCCGCGGATCTCCTCGTTTCCGGCGCTGGGATCGATGTCGTGCAGGTAGTCGAAGCAGGTGGTGTTGGTGGGGATGATCGGCTTCACGTCCTGCGGCATGTACCCGACCTGGGCCTCGTGGCCCCAGGTGATCTTGCCGGCGTCGGGCTCGAGCTCCCCGATCAGCGTCCGCAGCAGCGTCGTCTTGCCCACGCCGTTGCGGCCCACCACCGCCACCTTCTCGCCCTTGGTGACGAGCGCGGAGAAACCCTCGAATAGCGCCCGGTCGAATCCCTTGGTCAGGCCCTCGATGGTCAGCGTCTGCTTCCCGCTCGGCCGCTTCTGCTCGAACTTGATGAACGGGCGGGCGATGTTCGACTTCTTCAGATCCGTCACCGACAGCTTCTCCAGCTGCTTGATGCGGCTCTGCACCTGGGAAGCGCGGGTGCCGGCAGAGAAGCGCGCGACGAACTCCTGCAGCTGGGCGCGCTTCTTCATCTTGTCCGCGTTCTCCGCCTCGATGCGGCTGCGCACCGTCCCCTTGGCGCGCACCATCTCGTCGTAGTTGCCGCCGTAGGTGATGATGGTCTCGTAGTCGATGTCGGCGATGTGCGTGCAGATCGCGTTCAGGAAATGCCGGTCGTGCGAGATCACCACCAGCGTCCCTTCGTACTGGAGGAGGAAGTCCTCCAGCCAGTGGATGGAGTCGAGGTCCAGCGAGTTCGTCGGCTCGTCGAGGAGCAGCGCAGTCGGCTTCCCGAACAGGGCCTGCGCGAGCAGCACCCGCACCTTGTTCCCGCCCGCCATCTCCTTCATCAGCCGGGGGTGGTCGGATTCGTAGATCCCGAGCCCCTCCAGGAGCGTCGCCGCCTGGGCTTCCGCCGAGTATCCGTCCTCCTCCGCGATCACCCCTTCCAGCTCGCCGAGGCGCGCGCCGTCCTCGTCGGTCAAGTCCGGCTTGGCGAGCAGGCGCTCCTTCTCCTGCATCGCCTCCCAGAGCGACGCGTTGCCCATCAAGACCACATCGAGCACCTTGCGGTCCTCGAACGCATACTGGTCCTGCTTGAGGACGGAGAAGCGCTTGGGGCGCGAGATCACGCCCGTGTCCGGCTCCAGTTCGCCCCCCAGGATCCTCATGAAGGTGGACTTGCCGGCGCCGTTCGGACCGGTGAGGCCGTAGCGGCGCCCGGGCGGGAACGTCGTGCTGACGCTCTCGAACAGCTTCTTCCCCGCGAATGCTTTGGTGACGTCCTGGACCTGAATCATGAGAGGGCGGGGGATAACATGCCGGGCGGGGTCCTGCCAGGAAGCGTACTGCGGCTACGCCTTGGGCGGATGCTTCTGCAGCTTCCGCTGCAGCGTGCGCCGATGCATCCTCAAACGCCGCGCAGCCTCGGAGATGTTGCCGTTGCAGTCGGCGAGGACGCGGTTCAGGTACTCCCACTCCTGCCGGTCGAGCGATGGCACGTCGCTCATCGGCGGCGGCCGCTTCCCCTGCAGCGCCGCCTCGATCTCGTCCGCGTCGGCTGGCTTGTTCAGATAATTGATGGCGCCGAGCCGGATGGCCTCGACCGCGGTCCCGATCGTCCCGTAACCGGTGAGCACGACCACCTGCGGCGGTTGCGCAAGCGCGCGCAGAGCGCGCACCACGTCCAGGCCGGACCCGCCGGGCATCCGCAGGTCCACCACGGCATAGTGCGGGGCCGCTTCGCGCATCGCGCCCTCCGCCTCCGCGGGGGAAGCCGCGAGAGAGACGTCGTAGCCGCGCCGCAGGAAGGCATTGCGCAGCGCAAGGCGGAACGGCTCGTCGTCGTCGACGATGAGGATGCGCACGCGCCGTTTCTAGACCTGTAGAGTCCAAAAACATAGCCGCAAAGCCGCACTTCGTGCCGCAGCGGCTACGCTTCGGGCATGGTCAGCGTGACGCTGGTGCCGCGCCCTTCGGCGGAGTCGACGCTCATCTCTCCGCCCTCCCGCTCCACCACGTGCCGCGCCAGATAGAGACCGAGCCCGGTGCCATGGCCAGGCTCCTTGGTGGTGAAGAACGGCTCACCGATGCGCCGCAGCAGCGGCTCGGGGACGCCCACCCCGTTGTCCACCACGGTCAGCCGGAGCTCGTCGCCTACCCGCTGAAACGAGACTCGCACGTCTCGGGCCGGCCGGCCTTCGGTCGCCTCTGCCGCGTTGTCGAGCAGGTTCGCGATGGCCTGCTCGAAAGCGCGCACCGGGAGGCGGGCGCGGGCGCGCGCCGCGGCCGGATCCACCGAGACCAGCGGCCGCGGCCCCGGACGGCCCTCTTGCCAGCGCCGCACCGCCGCCTCCAGCACGGGGGCGACCTCGAACTCCTTCGGCTCCTCCACGTCGGCGCCGCCGCGCGGGGCGAGCATGTTGCTGATGATCTCCTTGCAGCGCTGGATCTGCCGGCGGATCTCTTCCGCCTCGCCGCGACGGTCTCCGTCGAGTTGGGCGGCGAGCTCTCCCGCGAGGACCTGGATGGTGCCGAGCGGGGTGTTCAGCTCGTGCGCGGTGCCGGCCGCGAGGGTGCCCAGTGCGGCGAGGCGCTCGGCGGCCTCGGCGTCGGAGCGCGCGCGGTCGAGCTCCTCTCCGCGCTTGCGCAGCGACTCGCTCATCCGCAGCGAAAAGGTAGAGATGAACGCGGCGGCGACCACGAAGGCGATCCAGCGGCCGCGCAGGGCGAGCAGGGGCTCCTCCGCCTCCAGCCAGAGATCGTGCGCGGGAAGCATCTGCAGGGCGCTGAACGCGACGATGCTGGCGAGAGCGAGCGCGATGCTCCAGCGCGCGGGCAGGATCACCGCCCCGATGGTGATGTGCACGAGGTACAGCAAGGAGAACGGATTCCCCCGGCCTCCCGAAAGCGCGAGCAGCGCGGTGAGCGCGGCGATGTCGGCGAGGAGGTTGAGCGCGCAGGCGCGGTCGGTCGGACGGCCCCCGCGCTGGAGCCAGATGTGCACTCCCACGTTGGCCACGGCGAGCGCTGCGCAGACGGCCAGCAACGACGGCACGGGAAGCGGCGCGCGCACGAGATGCCGGGCGAGCAGGATCGCGATCACCTGGCCCGCGACGGCGCCCCAGCGCAGCCGGACGATCCAGCGCAAGTTGATGCGCGCGGCCGACTCGACGCGGGTCAGCTCGGCCATGTGCGGGATGAACGGACGAGGATGGGCGCCACGGCGGACATGCTACACGCTGCCGGGCCCCTGGATGCATCCGGAGGGTTGCGCCGGCGGCGGCCCGCTGCATAAAGAGCGGCATGACCGCGGCATCCCTGCTCTCCGGGCCACGCGACGCGTTCGTGGGCGCGTCCAGCGAAGACCTGCAACGTGCCCGGGCCGCCGTCGGCCGCCTGAAGTCGCAGCCGCCCTCCCTGGAGAGCTTGCGTACCTGGGACGAGGCCACTTCCGCGATTTCGGACGCGAGTGCGCGCGCGTCGCTGCTGCGCTCGGTGCATCCCGACGCTGCGATGCGGGACGCCGGCGAGCGTTGCGAGCAGGAAGCGGAGGCGCTCTCCACCGAGCTGGCGCTCGATCCCGAGGTCTACGCGCCCCTCTCGAAGATCGACGTCTCCGGCGAGGACGAGGACACGCGCTGGTACCTCTTCCGGGTGCTGCGCGAGTTCCGGCGCGCCGGCGTGGACAAGGATGCGCAGACGCGCGCCCGCGCCCGCGCGCTGAACGAGGAGCTGGTCCGCATCGGCCAGGAGTTCCAGCGCAACATCCGCGACGACGTCCGCAGCATCCAGGTGACCGATCTGGAGGGGCTGCCTCCGGACTACGCGCGGGCGCATGCGTCGGGCAGGATCACCACCGATCATCCCGACTACGTGCCGTTCATGACCTACTCGCGCAGCAGCCCGGCGCGCGAGCAGCTCTGGAAGATGTACCGGCAGCGCGCGCATCCAGGAAACCTCGACGTGCTCGATCGCATGCTGACGCGGCGCTACGAGCTGGCGCGGCTGCTCGGGTACGAGAGCTGGGCGGCATACGTGACCGAGGACAAGATGATCGGCAGCGCCCAGGCCGCCGAGGAGTTCATCGAGCGGATCGCCTCCGCGGCCGAGGCGCGCGCGCGCAAGGATTACGAGGCGCTGCTGGCGCGCAAGCGGCGCGACGATCCCGCGGCAGAGCGGGTCGACCCCTGGGATTCGGAAGCGCTGAAGGAGCGTGTACGCGCCGAGCAGCTCGGTTTCGACTCGCAGTCGGTGCGCCCCTACTTCGAGCTCGGCCGGGTGATGGAAGGCATCTTCGATACCACGGCGCGCATGTTCGGCGTCGAGTACCGCCGCCTTCCGGAGGCGCCGGTCTGGCACGCGGACGTGACGGCATGGGAAGTGCTGGAGCAGGGGCGCGCGATCGGGCGCTTCTTCCTCGACCTGTTCCCCCGCGAGGGCAAGTACAAGCACGCCGCGCAGTTCACGATCGCTTCCGGCGTCCGCGACGCCGCGATTCCCGAAGGCGTCCTGGTCTGCAACTTCCCGCGCCCCTCGGCGGACCCGGCGCTGCTCGAGCACGGCGAGGTGGTCACGTTCTTTCACGAGTTCGGACATCTGCTGCACCACCTGTTCGGGGGGCACACGCGCTGGGCCGGTGTCTCGGGGGTGCGGACGGAATGGGACTTCGTCGAAGCGCCCTCGCAGATGCTCGAGGAGTGGTGCTGGGACGCCTCGGTGCTGCAGCGTTTCGCGCGGCACGTCCAGACCGGGGAGGCGATCCCGGCCGCCCTGATCGCGCGGATGCGCGCGGCCGACGAATTCGGGAAGGGGCTGCGCGTCCGCCAGCAGATGTTCTACGCAGCCACCTCGCTGCGCCTGCACGACCGCGATCCGGCGGGGCTCGACACCACGGCGCTCTCGGCGGTCCAACAGGAAAGGTACACGCCCTTCCGCCACGTTCCGGGCACTTATTTCCACGAGAGCTTCGGCCACCTCGAGGGATACTCGGCCATCTACTACACGTACATGTGGTCGCTCGTGATCGCGAAGGACCTGTTCGGCGTGTTCCGCCGCGAGGGCCTCTTGAACCGGGAGCCTGCCGCGCGGTACCGGCGCGCAATCCTCGAGCCCGGCGGGGGGCTCCCGGCGGCGCGGCTGGTGAGGAACTTCCTCGGGCGCGAGGCATCGTTCGACGCGTTCGCCGGATGGCTCAACGCTCCATGAAGGGACGGGCGCCGGGCGGCGGATCGGGCTCCCACTGCGCGGCGAGGAAGTGCACCGCGCCGCGTTCGTCGCCCGGTGGCGCCGCCCACTGCATGCCGATCACGGCGGCGGCGACCGCGATCGCCACGGCGCTGCGCTGGAGGATGAGCGCGATCGCGGCTGCGAGCGCCACGAAGTACGGCAACGCGCTCCACAATCCGGGGACGCCCAGCCATTGCAGCAGATTGCGCGGCACATATCCGTGCGCGAGCAGCGGTCCTACCACCTCGCGCAGGGGATTGATCACCTCCAAGGGGAATCCCTGGGAGACGGCGGAAGCGAGGCCGGTGGTCGCGACGGCGGCCGCGCCGAGGCCGCGCAGCATGGGCAGCAGCCTGGGCGCCTCGCGGACCACGAGCGCGACCGACATCGCCGCAAATGGCGCGACCGGTGTGATGTAGCGCGGCCCGACCGTCCAGCCGCTGCGCCAGAGCGCGTGCGTGATCTGGAAGACGAGGTAGTACGCGACGACCGCGACCGGAACCAGGTCGAAGCGGCGCAGCCAGCGCGGAGCGAGCAGCGCAAGCGCAGTCCACGGCGCCCAGAAGAAGAGACCTAGCCAGGGCGAGAACAGAGACCCGTAGATCCGCTCCCACGACGGCGCGGAGATCCCCATGAGCCCGGGCGCGATGTCGCGGACGAAGGCCGGGTTCTCCAGGTGTCCATAGGGCGTGGACCAGGGGGCGCCGAATGCGCTCCAGTGGAACTGTGCAAGGACGAGCATCCAGGGCAGCGCTCCGAGGGAAAGGCGCAGCCCGCCGCGGCGGTGTCGCAGGAGAGCGGCCGCCACCAGGATCGCGGCGGCAGGAGCGGAGGGATATTCGAGCGCAACGGCGAGGGCGCAGAAGAACCCGACCCAGAACGGGCGGAAGCTGCCCCAGGACGCGCAGAGGAATGCCGCGCCCAGCGCGAGCGCCGCCAGCTGATGTCCGGCGAACATCTGGCCGTACGTCAGCGAGAGGGAGCCGAGCGCCCCGGCGAGCGTGCTCACGAGAGCGGCGTTCTCCTGAACGCCCGAGTCCAGCATCCACCGGCGCAGGAGGATCCAGAAGACGGCCGACGGCAGGATGACGCAGACCCACCGCAGCGCGAATACCGCGGGCGTCTTCTTCAGGGGGCCGAACGCGCGCAGCACCACCAGGACCGGCGCGCCGAGCAGCGACGCGGCCGGCGCTTTGGCCGCGAACAGGCGCCCGGTGCAGCGCGGCGGCCGCTCGCCGGGCACGTCGCAGGCGAGCGCCTTGTCGTTGACGTATCCCCACTCGGAATGGATGCGGCCCGCATCGACAAATCGTCCGGAGCGGATTTCCCGACGGCCGATGGACCAGGTGTGCTCCTCGGCCAGCGCGCGCGCCGCGTAGACGCGCACGAGTTCATTGGGGTTGTTGATGCGCTCGAAGAAGACGAACAGCCATCCGTACCCGGCGAGCAGCAGCAGGAGCAGGAGGCCTTCACCGCGGCGCAAGCGCACACGCCCATGCTACTCCACGCCGGACGCCCAGGCAGGCGCACTTCTCTCGTCCCCCCGGATGCGCGTGCGCAAGCTTCATGGGGGTTCGAAATGCGACGGTTCATCATCTATGTAGCGGCATTGGTCGCAAGCTGTGCCGAGGGAACCGCGAGATCGGAAGCAGATGTAGATCCCGCGATGGTCGTTTCGATCACGGTCATCGGTGCGGGTGCCGTCCGGGTGCCGGCGCTCAATTCCACCTGTCACGGGACCTGCTCCTTCCCGGTAGCGCCGGGGTCCATCATCCGCCTCGACGTTGCCGACGACGTCCCGACGTCGTTCGCGGGCTGGTCCGGGGCGTGCGCCGGCACGGGAGCGTGCGACCTGGTGGTCCGCGAGCGCGTCTCGGTCGCGGCGACGTTCGCTCCATCGCCGAACGGCTGAGCCGGCAGCCAGGCGGGCGCACTTCTCTCGCTCCTGCGGAGGTCCATGCGCATGCTTCGCAGTGGGGGCCTCCATGTATCGGTGCATGCTCGTCGTCGCGACCGTCGCGACGGCGTGTGGGCGTTACGGGGCGCAAGCCACGGTGACCATCGCGGTCACCGGGCCTGGCGTAGTCCGGACCTCGAACCTCGAAGGCGACTGCCACGCGACCTGCTGGTTCTCGGTGGAGCGCGAGGTCCCCGTTCGTCTCGAGCCGGTCGCCTCGAGCCGCGCCGTGTTCCTCGGCTGGTCGGGAGCATGCAGCGGAACCGGTCCGTGCGACTTGAAGCCCGCGGTCGACGTTTCGGTCGCAGCCACCTTCGCGCCGACGACGCCGCACCGGCTGCAGGTGTCATTGAATGGATCGGGCGAGGTCCGAAGCGATCCACCGGGCATCGACTGCCCGCGGATCTGCGCCGCGGACTTTCCCGAAGGGACGCCGGTGAGCCTCTTCGCCTCCGCCGCTGCCGGTTGGGGTTTCACCGGGTTCGACGGCGCGTGCGCGGGCAGCGGCTGCACCGTCGCACTCGGCGCAGACGCCGCGGCCGTCGCGACCTTCGTCCAGAACCCTGTCCAGCTCGCCGTCCAGGTCGGCGGCGGCGGACGGGTCTTCTCGACCCCCGGGGCCATCGATTGCCCCGGGGTATGCTCCGCCATCTTCGCGCCCGGCACTGCGCTGAGGTTGACGGCATCCGCCGCGGCCGGCTCGACGTTCGCGGGGTTCTCCGGGGCGTGCAGCGGAGCGGCGTGCTCGCTGCGGCTCTCCACGTCCGCAGCAGTGTTCGCGTCGTTCTCCGCGATCCCGATGTTCAAGGTCGCAGTCGTCCTGGCGGGCGGCGGGGTCGGCCGCGTCATCTCGAATCCGCCGGCCATCGATTGCCCCGGCAACTGCGAGGCGAGGTTTCCCGAGGGCGCGGCGGTGACGCTGTCCGCGACTCCGGATCCTCTCTCCAGATTTGCGCGCTTCGGCGGGAGTTGCGGCGGCGCCGGGTGCTCGCTCACCCTGAGCGCGGACGCGGCGATCGTCGCGCAATTCGAACCGCGCCGGTACCAGGTGGTCGATCTGGGTCTTCCCAGCGGAGGTTCCTGGAGCGCGCCCGCCGGGATCAGCCGGAAGGGCACACTCGTCGCGGGAACGTGGGGCGGCGCGCAGCAGATGTTCATCTGGGACGGCGCCATGCACGATTCGGCATTCGCGCCGGCATACGTGGCAGCGGTGAATGACAACGGCGTCGTCGTGGGCGCGGCTCCGGCCGGGTATGACTGGCACGCGTTCCGCTGGAAAGGGGACTCGGCCACCGACCTCGGCACGCTCGGCGGCGCGGGGAGCAACGCCCTTGCGATCAACCGCGACGGCACCATCGTGGGATGGGCGCAGCGTCCGGACGGGCAGCAACGCGCCGTATCCTGGTCGTCGGACGGCATGGTCGATTTCGGATCCTTCGCCGACGCCGGCTGCTCGGTCGCATACGGGATCAACTCCGACGGTGTGATCGTCGGATCTTCCTGCACGCCAGGCGCCGGAGTCCGCGCCGCGCGCTTTCGCGGTCCCGGCCTGATCGACGATCTCGGGTCGCTGGGCGGCACAACGGCGGCGCTCGCCATCAGCGACCAGGGGTTGATCGTCGGCTATTCCTATCTGCCGAGCGGGGCGTATCACGGCTTTCTCTACGCGGACGGGAAGATGATCGATGCCGGGTCGCTGCCGGGCATGCCGCACAGTCAGCTGGTGGCCGTGAACGGAGCGGGCCTGGCGGTCGGCTTTGCCAGCGACGGGAACGGCCTCGTTCGCGGCCTCGTCTACGGCGGGGGCCGGATGGTCGACTTGAACTCCGTGGTGGATCCGACCCAGTACGCCGTGGGCCAGGCAAGCGGGATCGACGAGGCCGGGAACATCGCGGTGTCGGGCGTGAGCGGCGGTCGGACTCGCGCGCTCCTGCTCCGCCCCAGTGATTAGAGCCCGATCACGCCCGCGATCGGCTCGAGCGCCGCGATCAGGAACGCTTCTTCCACGCCGAGAGCGTGTTTGCGCAGCGCATCGGACTGGGTGAACTCGTGCAGCAGCGCCAGGGCGTCCGCGCGCGTCTTCATCCCTTCGTCGCCTCCGCGATCTGCAGCCGCGCCGCGCGCGCCGCGGGCAGAAGGCCGCCGAGCAGGCCCATGAGGACAGCAAAGATCGTCGCCTTCACCGCGATCGCCGGCTCGAAGTGGAACCTGAACTTGATCTCCGTGAACGACCCGAAATTCGTGGTCGTGAACGTCGTCGCGCCGAGCAGCGAAGCCAGCACGCACCCCGCGACCGATCCGAGCAACGCCAGGATCAGGCTCTCGATGAGGAAGCTTCCCAGCACCGAGCGCCGCCGGAATCCGATCGCCCGCAGCGTGCCCACCTCGCGCACGCGGCTCGCCACCTGCGCGTACATGGTGATCATGGCGCCGAGCGTGGCGCCGAAGGCAAAGAAGATGGCGATGGCCGTCCCGAGGACCTGGATGAAGGTGGCCATGGGCCCCGCCGCTTCCTCGTAGAACCGGTCCTCGCGCTTGGCCTCCAGGTTCCAGCGCGGATCGGCGTCCACCGTGGCGCGCAGGGTGTCGAACTCGGAGGGGCTGCGCAGCTTCACCGTGAGGATCGAATAGCCGGTGCGCCGGGCGGCATCCGCGATCGGGTCGGCATCCCCCCAGATCTCGCTGTCGAAACCGCTGCCCCCCGCGTCGAAGATTCCCACCACTTGCCACTGGCGGCGGGCGATCGAGATCGATTGCCCCACCAGCGCTCCCTTGTACCGGCCAACCGTGGATCTGCCGAGCATCACCTCGTTGGTGGCCCACTGCGGAATCCGGCCCTCGACGACCTTGACGGAATTCGAGCGCAAGAGCTCCCAGCCGTCTTTCGTCACGCCACGGAATCCGACGTTCGCGGTCCCGCTTCCGTCCACTCGCTGGAGTTGGAAGATGACGAAGAGCTCGGGGGACGCCACCTGCCGCCCACCTTCGATGGCGACCGCGGGATCGGCCGCGAAGGTCTTCGCGGCTTCTCGCGGGAGGAAGCTCGTCAGCTCGGAGGTGCTCCCTTTGCGCAGGATGATCGCGTTCTGCGGCGAGCCCGTGGCCTTGAGCGTCTCCTGCACGCCCCGGGCAAGCATCAGGACCGCCGCGAATACGAACACCACCAATCCGAGGCCGCCCGCGGCCGCGAACGCGGAGAAGCGGCGCCGCAGGATCGAACGGACGTTGTAGGAGAGCGGGATCACTCCTGCCTCCGCAGCGCGCTCACGATCTCCATCCGCGCCGCCTGGACCGCGGGCAGGGCGCTGGACGTCGCTCCGATGATCGCGGCCACCAGCGCGGTCGCGAGCGCGGTGGTCAGCGTGTAGGAGACGTTGGAGAGGAAGCCGATGCTCGCCGCGAACCTGCCCACGGCGTGCAGGACCGGCCGGGCCACGAAGCACCCGAGCACGCCGCCGAGCGCGCCGAGCATGGCGCCCTCCGCGAAGGCGAGGGCGCGGACATGACGAGGAAGGAAACCGATCGCCCGCATCACGCCCACCTCTCCCGTTCGCTCCCGCAGACCCATGGCGAGCGTGTTCCCCAGGATGAGCGCCATGATCACGAGGATCACTCCGCTCACGACCTGCAGCGCAGTGAGGATCGCCGACGACCCGCTCACGAACTGCAGCCTGAACGCCTTCTCCGTCTCGGTGTGCGTCTCCGCGTCGCTGTTGGCGAAGAGCGCGTCGATCTCCCGGATCACCCGCGGCGATTCGTTGGCGTTCGCCACCTTCATGGTGAACACGCCGACGCTGTTCTTGATCCGCTCGGGCAGGCCCTCGTTGAGGCGCGCCCAGTGGAAATACATGGTGTTCCCGATGCTGGCGTCGTCGCTGCCTTCGACGATCCCCGCGATGCGGAACTTCCAGTCGCCGGGATAGATCTCGCTGAACAGCGGGACCGTGTCGCCCACGCTCCAGCCGAACTTCTCCGCCAGGCCCTTGCCGACGATGCAGGCGTTGCGGTCGGCGAGGAAGTCCGCCTTGCTCCCTTGGAGGAACCGGATGTCGAAGACCTCCAGGGCCGAGGCAGCATCGATGGCGAACTGGGCGAAGAAGTTGCGCCGGTCCTTGTAGATCCCGCCGAACCAGTTGCTCCAGGTGAGGCGCGTCACCCCTGGGATCTGCGCGATGCGGGCGGAATACGAGAGCGGCAGCGACTGGGTGATGGAGATGGCGTTGCGGGTGACGATGCGATCGGCTGCGGAGGCCTCGCTGCTCGCGTACCAGGCGGTGAGGATGGTGCGCAGGAAGAGGAAGGCGACGGCGGTGATCACCACCCCGAGGACGGTGAGCACCGCGCGCGTCTTGTTGCGCAGGAATGCGTTGCGGACGGCGAGGGTGGCGAGCGTCACGACAGCTGTCCCTTGTCCAGCCGCCTGCGCACCCTGGCCGCCTCCGCGGCGTGCGGGTCGTGCGTGACCATCAGGACGGTCTTCCCCAGCGTCTCGTTCAGCGTGCGCAGCAGCGCCAGCACCTCTTCCGCGCTGTGGCGGTCGAGATCGCCGGTGGGCTCGTCGGCGACGATGATCTTCGGGTCCGCCACGAAAGCGCGCGCGATGGCCACGCGCTGCTGCTGGCCGCCGGAGAGCTGGCGCGGCGTGTGATGCATGCGGTCCAGAAGACCGACCAGCTTCAGCGCGACCTCCACGCGGCGGCGGCGCTCGGCCTTGGACAGGCGCGTCAGGAGCAGCGGCAGCTCGACGTTCTCGGCGGCCGTCAGCACCGGGAGCAGGTTGTAGAACTGGAAGATGAACCCGATGTTGTGCGCCCGCCAATCCGCGCGGCTGGTCTCGGAGAGGCTGGCGATCTCCGTGCCCGCGACGCGGATGGAACCGCTGGTCGGGGCATCGATGCCGGCGATCAGGTTCAGCAGCGTCGTCTTGCCCGAACCGGAGGGTCCCATCAGCGCCTCGAACGCGCCCTCGGGCACGTCGAGGTCGATCCCGTCGAGCACCGTCAGCTCCTGCCGATCGCGCCGGTACACCTTGCGCAAGTTGCGGATCTCGATGATGGGTCTGGCGAGTTGCGAGGCGGGAACGGTTTCGGCCATCACTGCTTCTCCTTGATTCGCATGCCGTCCTTCAGTTGCGGAGGCGGTGAGCGCACCACGCGCGTCCCGGGCGGGGGACCCTCCCGAAGCACCACGAGATTTCCCAGCGCGCCGCCGGTGATCACCGGGACGCTCTTCACGGTCTCATTCTGCTGCACGACGAACACGGCCTTGTTTTCTCCGCGATCGACCACCGCGTCCGGCGCCACGGCAGGCGTGGGTGGCGCCTTTTGCGCGGCTTCGTCGAGCTGGCGAGTGAGGAACGTCACCTTGGATCCCATGTCGGGCAATACGTCCTTGGACTCGTCGACGAACGCCACCTTCACGGTCACGGTCGCCTTCGCCCGATCGACCCGCGGCCGCACCTCCGCCACTTTTCCCCGGTAACGCCGGTCGGGGAACGCGTCCAGCACGATCTCCGCCGGCGTGCCGATGGCCAGCTTCGCCACCTGGGACTCGGAAACGTCCGCCTCGACCCGCAGGCTTTCGAAGTCGGCGAGCGAGGCGATGCCGCCGTTCCCGGCGTTGCCTGCGCTGGTGAAGCCGAAGACGATCTCCCCGACGTCGGTGAGCTTCTGCGTGATGCGTCCGGAGAAGGGCGCGCGGACGTAGCAGTTGTCGAGATTGACGCGCGCCACTTGCACCCGCGCCCGGCCCGCCGCCACGTCGGCTTCGGCAGCCGCCAGCGACGCCTTCGCGCTCCCCAGCCGCGCACTCGCCGTGTCGAGCGCGGCCGGGGTCGACACTCCGCTGGTCTGCAGGATTTGCTCGCGGTTGTACTGCCGCTGCGCGTCCTGGAGGTCGACTTGAGCGCGCATCTCGCGCGCCTGGGCCGCCTTCAGATCCGCCTTCGCCTGGGCGAGCTGGGCGCGGTAGTCGGCATCCTCCAGCACCGCGATCACCTGGCCAGCCTTCACCACCGTGCCGTCCTCGACGAAGATCTTCGCCACCCGGCCCCCGATGCGCGGCGAGATGTTCGCCTTGCGCTGCGGGACCACGTACCCCGTCGCCACTAGCAGCTGGGCTCCTTGCGCCGGCGTGATCAGCGCGACCGTCGCAGTGTCCACCTCGGGAGCGAAGAGCCGGCCGCCCAGCGCCCTCCAGCCGATCAGCGCGAGTGCCGCCGCTACGGCGATCGCCACTGCCGCCGGGACCCAGCGGGCCAGCGACCGCTTTGCCGGACCGCGGTCGATGCGGAGGCTTTTCAGCTCGTCCGCGAGCGACGGAGGAGGGGTAGCCATGACGCGCGGTGTCTACCACAGCGGCTCTCGAGGCGGGAGGCAGCGTCCGCCGTCAGTGATGCGGCTGCGGGGCGTGCTCAGCAGGCGGCAGCGTGAACGATTTGCGCGCTTGCACCAGCTGGAGAAACCCTTTCGCGTCGAGCGCCCGCGAGAACCAATAGCCCTGCGCGGAGTCGACCTGCAGCATCTGCAGCTGCCGGGCCTGCGCGGCGTTCTCCACCCCTTCCGCCACCACCTCCATCTGCAGCGCCCGGGCGAGGCTCACGATGGTGCGGACGATCTCCGCTTCCTTCCCCGACTGCTCCAGGCGGGCGACGAAGCTGCGGTCGATCTTCAGCGTATCGAACCGGAAGTTGTGCAGGTAGCTGAGCGAGGAGTACCCGGTGCCGAAGTCGTCGAGGAGCAGCCCGACGGAGAGCGCCTTGAGCTGGGTCAGCAGCAGCGCGGCGGGCCCCGCTTGCTCCATGATCACGCTCTCGGTCACCTCGAGCTTGAGGCGGCGCGCCTCGAGCCCGCTGGCCGCCAGGGCGCCGCGCACGTCTTCCAGTAGCTCGCTCGCGACCAGTTGCTTGGCGGAGAGGTTCACCGCTACGTAGACCCCGGGTCCGCGGCTGAGCGCGTCGTTCCATGCCTTGGCGTCCTTGCAGGCCTGCGAGAGCGCCCAGCGGCCGATGGGGACGATCAAGCCGGTCTCCTCGGCGGTGGGAATGAAGTCGCCCGGCGGGATGGTTCCGCGCGTCGGGTGCTCCCAGACGATGAGCGCCTCGCAGCCGACGATCTGCCCGGAGCGCAGCGAGACCACCGGCTGGTAGTGCAGCCGCAGCTCGTCGCGCTCGATCGCGCGCCGCAGATCGGTGTC
>Ga0209805_1001203_pt1 | contig 15912 bp, 16 predicted proteins | sample GraSoiAngelo_148_FD_185905 | JGI IMG/M metagenome (GOLD analysis project Ga0209805, IMG submission 185905) | Grasslands soil microbial communities from the Angelo Coastal Reserve, California, USA - 14_1009_09_20cm (SPAdes) (version 2) | ecosystem: Environmental > Terrestrial > Soil > Grasslands ... | reverse complement strand
AAAGGCGGGGCTGGAGATCGTCCGGATGCGAACGTGGGGTAACCTCCCTTGCCTGGTCGCGAACCGGTTCTTCTGGTTCCCCTACGTTCCTTTCCTCTGTCCCCTGGCAAATTCCGAAGACCTGCCGCTGGTCGTCTGGGCCGTCGCTCGCCGTCCACCGTCACGGGATTAGACGATGTCAAAGCTGCCCACGGTCGCGATCGTGATTCCGGTTCGCAATGGTGCGGCGCGTCTTCCCGCCTGTCTCCAGAGCATCCGCGAGCTCGATTACCCCGCCGACCGCGTCGAGGTGCTGATCGCGGACGGACGGTCGACGGATGGAACGCGGACGGTCGCGGAAGCGTTCGGAGCGCGTGTGGTCGACAATCCGCATGAACTGGTGGCATCAGGCCGGAACGCGGGCTTCGCGGCCGCGCGAGCCGAGGTGGTCGCTTTCACGGACGACGACTGCACCTTCGACCGCGAGTGGCTGCGAAATGCGGTCACCCATCTCCAGGAGCCCGGGCTTGCGGGGGTCGGCGGACCGACGCTGGTGCCTCCCGATGAAAGCGCGTTCGGAAAGGCAGTGGCCTACTTTTTTCGCCTGGGCGTCAGGTTCGCTGACTCGGTGCACGCCGAGGAAGTGCCCACGCCGCGCGATGTCACGGATCTGCCGGGCTGCAACATGGTGTACCGGCACGAGGCGCTCCAGAAAGTGATGCCCTGCCCGGAAACCCTGATCACCTGCGAGGACGTGGAGCTGGGATGCCGGTTGCGCGATCGGGGTTACCGCCTGCGGTCGGCTCCGGACGTGCGGGTGTTCCACCACAAGCGGCCCACGCCGGGCCGCTTCTACCGGCAGATCGCGCGGTTCGCGATGGGACGCATGCAGCTCTCCCGCCGCCGCGCGGAGGTGCTGCGCCCGACTCACATCGTTGCGGGCATGGCTATTCCCATGGCGCTGCTCCTCTCGCCGGTGGTCGCGCCCGCTACGCCATTGGTGCTGCTCGCAATCTTCGTCCTGGCACTGATCGACACTCGCTCCGCCGGCGTCGCCGCGCGCGCCGCGTTCGTGGTGCCCGGAGCAGTTGCTGCCTGGTCGTGGGGCTTTCTGCGTGAGTGGTTGTTCCCCACCAGCACCGACGACATGGAATTCGATTGGTCGCGGTATGCGGGATAGATCGGGACAGGATGACTGCTACCTACGACGTCGACTTCTTTACTCACATCAGGGCTGGCGCGCAGCGCTCAGCCCGCGCCCTGTGCAAGCTGATCTACGGCCATCTACATCCGGATTCGGTGCTCGACGTGGGGTGCGGCGATGGAACCTGGCTGCTCGGTTGGCGCGAGCTGGGGGTCGCCGATTTCCTCGGGGTGGACGGCTCCTACGTCGAGGGTGGACCCTTGCTCATCGAGTCTCACCGGTTCCGCGCGGTCGATCTCTCGCAACCCCTGCGACTGGGTCGTCGGTTCGCATTGGTGCAGTCGCTCGAAGTCGCCGAGCACCTTGCTCGCGGAGTCGCCGCTGAGTTCGTCGATTCGCTGACGCGCCATTCGGACCAGGTGCTGTTCTCGGCGGCACCGCCAGGTCAATTCGGGAATGACCACCTGAACGAGAGGCCTTACGAATACTGGCGCCGTCAGTTTGGCGCTCGGGGATACGACTGCTTCGACGTCGTCCGTCCCGCGCTCGCGCGCGTCGAGGGCGTCGATCCCTGGTACCGATACAACACGTTCCTCTATGTGAGTCGCGGCTCTGCGGACGGGCTTCCGCCGGAGGTCGTCAGCGCTCGCGTGCCCGACGAAGTCGAGCTGACCGATTCCGCTCCACTCGCGTGGCGGTTGAGGAAGGCGCTCTTCCGGATGCTGCCGACTTCCGGTGGGACGGCGCTCGCGCGAATGAGCACGCGGTGGAGCGCGCTACTGCGCCGGCTGCAGGCGCTCAGGCACTGAGCCGCTTGGGGACGCTGCGCAACCCGCTGGCGCCGGACTGCTCTCCCCGCTCGCCCGCCTCGTGGTATTCCGCATCCTCGTTCACGTTCCAGAGATCGTAGAGCTGGCCGCCCGCGAGGATGTTCTTCACGCAGAGCATGGCCGTCATCATCGCGTGGTCCTGGTTGTTGTACTTGTGCATTCCATTGCGGCCCACCAGGTGCAAGGTGGGAAAGCGCGCCTCGATCTCCCGCCGGATGGTCTCCACGTTCCGGGCGTATCCGTCGTCGTATACGGGATATGCTTTGGGCTGGCGCACGACGCAGCCGTCCACGACGTCGGCCGCGGAGGCGAGCCCGATCTGCTGCAGCTCGCGCTTGCCCAGCTCGACGAGGTCCGCGTCGCTCATCGACCACAGGCCGTCGCCTTCGAAGCAGAAGTACTCGAGGCCGTAGCAGGTCATCGCCGCGTCCGGCACCATCTCGGGGGACCAGGACTTGAAGTTCTGCACGCGTCCGACGCGGACCCCGGGATCGTGGATGTAGATCCAGTTGTCGTCGAACACCTGCCGGTCCTTGAGGATCAGCACCACCGTGAGGAAGTCGCGATAGCGCAGCCGCGCCGCCGCCGCGCGCGTGTCCTCCTCCAGGCGGGGAGTGAGCCCGATCGCCAGATCGCGCAGCGGGGCCGAGGAGATCACGTGCGCGGCCTGCGTCTGGTGACGGACGCCGCTGCGATCGACGTGCGTCAGCGTCCACTCGCGCCGCCCCGCATCGAATGCGCAGCCCAGGACCTTTTCGCCCATGCGCACGCGGCCGCCCATCTCGCGAACCCGGCGGGCGCAGGCTTCCCACATCATCCCGGGTCCCTTGCGCGGATAGCGGAACGATTCGATCAAGCTCTTGATCACCGCCGCGCCCCGCTTCGGCTTGCGCCTGGGGAGGAGCGCGTTGGCGATGGCGGAGCCGAGGGCGAGGCCCTTGATGCGCTGCGCGGCCCAGTCGGCGGAGATCTCCTTGCAGCTCATCCCCCAGACCTTCTCGGTGTAGGTGCGAAAGAAGATCCCGAAGAGCCTGCGCCCGAACTGGTTGCTCACCCAGTCCTCGACGCTCCTGGGGTTGCGCACCGGGAAGAGGCGCGCTTTCAAATATGAGAGCACGCACAGCGCCGACTCGACGATGCCGAGCTTGAGCAACGCATCCACGGCGCGCAGCGGATAGGAGAAGAACTTGCCGCGATAGAAGATGCGCGAGGAGCGCGGGCGCTCGAGCAGGTCGCCAGGGAGGAGCTCGGTCCAGAGGTCCTCCACCTCCTTCGACTTGGAGAAGAAGCGGTGCCCGCCGATGTCGAAGTGGTATCCCTTGTAGCTCGCCGTGCGCGCGATGCCGCCGACCAGCTCGGGATCGGCTTCGATCACCGTCACCGGCACGCCTTCCTTGCAGAGCAAGTACGCGGCGGTGAGACCGGCCGGACCGGCGCCGATGATCGCGACCGTCTTTCCGCTCATGAGATCGTCATTGTCTGCCGCAGTTGCGGGCCCTGCCAAGGAAACATCCGCGGGCGGAAGCGTGCGCGCCTCGCGAAACCGCATACACTGTATGCATGCGCCGGGTGCTGATCGCGGACGACGAAGAGTCGATCCGCCACGTTCTCACCGAGCTTCTCGAGGAGCGCGGCTACGAAGTGCGCGCGGTGACCGATGGCGAGGAGGCGATGCGCGAGCTTGCCGCGCGCGACTACGACGCGCTGGTCACCGACGTGCGCATGCCGAAGATGAACGGCCTCGACCTGGTGCGGGCGGCGCAGACCACCTCGCCCGAGACCACCATCATCGTGATGAGCGCGTACGGTTCCCACGATCTGGCGATCGAGGCGATGAAAGCCGGAGCGTACGACTACCTCGGCAAGCCCTTCCGGCCCGACGAGGTCCTGCTGGTGCTGCGCAAGGCCGAGGAACGCGAGCGGCTGCGGCGTGAGAACCTGCGCCTGCGGCGAGAGGCGTCGCGGCGGGCGCCGCAGCTGGTCGCGGAAGGGCCGGCGATGAAGGAGGTGCTGCGCGTGGTGCAGAAGGTCGCACCTACGCCCACCACCGTCCTCATCGAGGGCGAAAGCGGGACCGGGAAGGAGCTGATTGCCCGCGCGCTGCACGACCTCTCCTCGCGCGCCGAGCGGCCGTTCGTGGCGGTGAACTGCGGCGCCATCCCGGAAACGCTGATCGAGAGCGAGCTGTTCGGCCATGCCAAGGGCGCGTTCACCGACGCGCGAACCGCCAAGCGCGGCCTCTTCGAGGAGGCCGACGGCGGCACGCTGTTGCTCGACGAGGTCGGCGAGCTGCCGCTGGCGGTGCAGCCGGCGCTGCTGCGCGTGCTGCAGCAGGGCGAAGTGCGCCGGGTGGGCGATTCGCGCTCCGCCCGCGTCGACGTCCGGGTGCTGGCGGCGACCAATCGCGATCTCGCGGCGCACGTGCACGCGGGCAGGTTCCGCGAGGACCTCTACTACCGCCTCAATGTCGTGCAGGTGCGCCTTCCGCCGCTGCGCGAGCGGCAGGAGGAGATCCCGGCGCTCGCGGAACGGCTGCTCGCGCGCCACGGCGAGAGGCTCGGAATGCCGCCACGCCGCCTTTCGCCGCGCGCACTCGCATTCCTGAAGACCTACCGCTGGCCGGGGAACGTGCGCGAGTTGGAGAACGCACTCGAGCGCGCGCTGGTGCTTTCGGAGGACGAGGAGATCGGACCCGAGTCGCTGCCCGAGGCCCTGCAGGGGCAGGTGCGGCCGGAGCCGCTGCCCGCGCAGCTCGACCCCGACGATCTCTCCGTGAAGCGCGCGCAGCGCGTGCTCGAGGCCGGAATGATCCGCCGCGCGCTCGACCGCACCCAGGGCAACCGCACGAAGGCCGCGGAGCTGCTCGAGCTCTCGCCGCGCGCGCTGCTCTACAAGATCCGCGAATACGGGTTGGAGTAGTCGCCGCCCGAAGTCGTGAAATCGCTTTCAATCGACGACAACGTGGGCGCGGGTGCGATTGCCTGCGCTGCCGCCGCCTCTCCCCCCAGGAGGGAAATGTGGTCGATCTGATTTCAATGCGGGTGCAATGATAGGCAAGTGAAGGGTCAATGACCCTTCAATGGGCCGGTTCCTTGACTGCCTACATGGAAGCGTCGCAAGGATCGACTCCTGCTCGCGGAGGGGCCGCAGTGAATCGAGTGCAGAAGTTCCGGGAGGCCGCACTGATGGCGAAGGCGGAGCTGGCCCGCAGGGCCGGGGTCTCCGAGTCGACCGTCGACCGGATCGAAGCGGGGCACGACTGCCGCATGGAGACCAAGCGGAAGATCCTCTTCGCGCTCGGCCTCACGATCCAGGAGAGCGGAAAACTCTTCCCGCGCCACAACGGAGCGACGCGGCAACGGGCGGGGGGAGAGTGATGGTCGTTTTTTTTGGTGACACGGTTGCGGATGCTAGCGTCGAAGCGGGGCCGCTGACGTCTTGCGGAGGGGGGATGAGCTAGTCATGGCAAAGAGCAGGCTCGCGCTCGGACTGGACATCGGCTCCTCCTCCGTCAAGCTGGTCCAGCTGAAGGAGGCGAAGCGAGGCTACATCCTGGAGGCGTTCGGCGTGGCGGAGCTGCCGCCGGAAGCGATCGTCGACGGCGCCCTGATGAACTCCACCGCCATCGTCGAGGCCATCCGCGGCCTGGTGGCGCAGTACAAGCTCAAGAACCGCGAGGCGGCCATCGGCGTCTCGGGCCACTCGGTCATCATCAAGAAGATCAGCATGCCGAAGATGAGCGAGGAGGAGCTCGAGGAGAGCATCCAGTGGGAGGCCGAGCAGTACATCCCCTTCGACGTGAAGGACGTGAACATCGACGTTCAGATCCTCACGCCGCCGGAGGTGGACACCGGCACCGGCCAGATGGACGTGCTGCTGGTCGCGGCGAAGAAGGACATGATCAACGACTACACCTCCGTGGTCTCGGAGGCGGGGCTGACCCCGGTGGTGGTCGACGTCGACGCGTTCGCGGTGCAGAACTCGTTCGAGGTCAACTACGAGCTGCCGAAGAACGAGACCATCGTGCTGGTCAACGCCGGCGCGAGCGTCTGCAACATCAACGTGCTGGCGAACGGGCTCACCACCTTCACCCGCGACGTCACCATGGGTGGCAACCAGTTCACCGAGGAAATCCAGAAGCAGCTCAACGTCAGCTACGACGAGGCCGAGAAGCTGAAGGTGGGCGGGGACGCGGCGCAGGACTCCGAGTCGGTCATCCCGCAGGAGGTGGAGCGCGTCATCCAGGGCGTCGCCGACCAGATGGCGGGCGAGATCCAGCGCTCGCTCGACTTCTACACCGCCACCGCAGCCGACTCGCACATCGCGCGCCTGTACCTGTCCGGCGGCACCGCCAAGATCCCCGCGCTCTTCAAGGTCATCGAGCAGCGGGTGGGCGTTCCCGTCGAGATCCTCAACCCCTTCAAGGGCGTGGAGATCGACAACCGCCGGTTCGACCCCAACTACGTGATGGACGTCGCCCCGTCGGCGGCCGTCGCCATCGGGCTTGCGCTGCGCAAGTCGAACGAGCGGTAGGAGAGCGCGCGCGATGATCCTCATCAACCTCCTCCCTGTCCGCGCAGCCAAGAAGCGCGAGTTCGGCCGGCAGCAGCTGGTGCTCTTCGTGCTGCTCCTGGTCCTGGCGGGGATCGGGAACTTCTTCGTCTACAACCGCTTCGAGTCGGAGCTGCGCTCGCTCGACAAGCAGATCGTCACCACCCGCGCCGAGATCGCCCAGCTGGAGAAGACCATCGGCGAGGTGAAGTCGATCAAGGAAGACAAGAAGGCGCTCGAGGACAAGCTGAAGATCCTCGACACCCTGAAGAAGGGTCGCACCGGGCCGGTGAAAGTGCTCGACGAGCTGGCCACCATCATCCCGCAGAAGGTCTGGATCGTCGACTTCAACGAGCAGGGCGGCGCGGTGGCGATGAACGGCGCGGCCTCCAGCTACGAGGACCTCTCCAACTTCTCCAAGAAGCTGAAGGCCTCGACCCACTTCAGCAACATCACCATCAAGACGGCGCGGCAGCGGGCAGACGGGACCGTGGACTGGGTCATCACCTGCAACACGAACTACTCGGCCTGAGGCGAAGAGATGGCGCTCACCGGACAGGAAGTGCTCAACGCGGTCAACAAGATGCCCCTCGGCCAGAAGGTCGGGGTGGTGGCCGGCGTCGTCATCCTCCTCTCCGCTGCGAATTGGTACTTCTTCATCGATCCGATGCAGACCCAGATCACGCAGCGCCAGGGCACGCTGCACGCGCTGGAGGACGAGCTCATCCAGAAGCAGTCGATCGCCAACAACCTGGCGCAGTTCAAGCACGAGAAGGAGATCCTGGAGCGGCGTCTGGCCCAGGCGCTCACCGAGCTGCCGAACGAGGCCAACATCGACGATCTGATCCGGTCGCTCTCCGAGATCGGCACCAAGAGCGGGCTGGCGATCAACAGCATCGAACCGCAAGCGGAGCAGCGGCAGAGCTTCTACGCCTCGATCCCGATCGTGATGGCGGTGAGCGGCAACTACCACGAGATCGGCGTCTTCCTCGATTCGCTCTCCAAGCTCGCCCGCATCGTCAACGTCACCAACATCAAGATGGGGCAAGCGCGGGTCACCAACGAGAAGCTGGTGATCAACGCCAACTACATCGCCACCACCTTCCGTTTCCTGCCGGAAGCGAACACGCCGAGGCCCGCGAAATGAGCCGCCAGGCCCTCGCCTTCATCTGCGCCGCCCTGCTGGCCGCCGCCTGCGGGAGCCCGCCGCCTCCGCCTCGGCGGGCAGCGCCCGCCGCCGCGGCCGCCGCGCCCAGACCCGTCACCGACGACGAGGTGAAGCCGCTGGTCCCGAGCAACATCTATGTGTACTCGCCGATCGGCAAGCGCGACCCCTTCCAGAACCAGGCGGTGCTGCGCCAGGGATTCGGCCGCGCCGCGCAGAATCCCGGCCGGGTGAAGACGCCGCTCGAGAAGTGGTCGCTCGATCAGCTCCGTCTCTCGATGACCGTGACCGGGACCGCCACGCCCCTGGCCATGGTCGAGGACCCGGAGCACCGCGGCTGGCCGGTGCGGCTGGGCGACTTCATCGGGCAGAACGGCGGCAAGGTCACGGGGATCCACCGCGACGAGGTCGTGATCACGGAGACCATCACCGACCACTCGACCGGCCGGGTGTACCCGCAGAACGTGAAGTTGACGGTGCCCGTGACCCGCGAGGAAGAGAAGGATTTCAAGGCGCTCCAGGAAGGCGAGCACATCGGCGTGGCGAAGGGGGACCAGTGATGCGCGCCGCGATTCGGAGGAACGAACGGATGGCCACCAGAATGCTCGTCGCCGCGGTGCTGATCGCGGCCGCTCCCGGGGCCCGCGCCGCCGCGCCGCCGGTGAAGGTGACCTCTGTGGAGGAGAAGGGCGGCAAGCTCTTCATCCACGCGACGGCGAAACCGGAGTTCACCGTCTTCAAGCTGTCGGCGCCGCCGAGGGTGGTCATCGACCTGAATGAGGGGGACGTCAGCGCTGTGGTACAGGCTGGGGAGCCTCGGGGACACCATTCCATGGTGTCCCCGTCAAGTAGCATCGCCGGCTGGAGCGCTGCGCAGTTCGACGAGCGAGGCACCCGCGTCGGACGGATCGTGGTCGCGCTGGAGGCAGACCAGAAGTACGACCTCGCGGTGGAGGGCAGCGATCTGGTGCTCTCGGTCGGCGAGGAGAAACCGCAGGCGCCGGCGGCGGATCCCAACCTCGTGCTCTCGCGCGAGGACGTGCAAGAGGTGAAGAACCCCGCGCACCGGCTCGGACGCATCGCGGTCGGCCAGATGGACGGCGCGGCCCGGATCCGCATCGCGACGGACGGCGAGATCGGCAAGCTCGGGATCCTCGAGCTGAAAAACCCGGCCCGCCTCGCGCTCGATCTCCACGGCGTGAGCGGAAGGTTCGCGAAGGAGGCGGGGGTCCTCCGGGTCAAGGGCGTCCGCGTCGGCAAGACCGAGGACGGGGTGCGGGTAGTCATCGACGGCGACGGCGCGACGATGCCGGAGTACCAGATCTCCCGCGTCGCCGACGGCCTCGAGGTGATGGTGGGCGAGCCGGCACGGGCGGTCGCGCAGAAGCAACCGCCGCCCGCGAGTCCGGCGGCGGAAGCGGCGGTCGAGCCGGAGGCCGCAAGGATCGCTGGGGCGCCGAAGCTCGTCCCGGTTCGCGCCGTCGACCTGCGCACGATCGAGAACCGGACCGAGGTCCTGGTCGCGCTCGACCGGGCTGTGCTGTTCGAGGTGTCCCGCCCAGACGCCACCACTTCCGTGCTCACGCTGCACGGCGCGGCCCTTCCCGACCGCCTGGAGCGCAACCTCGACGCCAGCTCGCTGGGGGGACCGGTGACGATGCTCTCGAGCTATCGCGTTCCGGGTGGCTCCGACGTCAAGGTGGTCGCGACGGTCGCCAAGGGGACGCTCGACGAGCTGACGGCGCAGAAGGGCACGCTGGTGTGGAAGTTCGGCGGCCCCAAGCCAGTGGCGCAGGCCACCACGCCCGCGCCGCGCGCGGCCGCAATGGCCTCCGAGGCGCGGGCCGCCGCGAGCCAGACGAACGTCTACGACGCGAGCAACTACGGCGGCCGGAAGGTCGACTTCAACGTCAAGGACATCGACATCAAGAACCTGCTCGGGGCCATCGCGGAGATCAGCAAGAAGAACATCATCGTCGCCGATGACGTGAAGGGCACGGTGACGATCAAGCTGCGCAACGTCCCCTGGGACCAGGCGCTGGACATCGTGCTCAAGTCCAAGGGCCTGGGACGCGAGGACATCGGCAACATCATCCGGGTCGCGCCCATCGAGACCCTGCGCGCCGAGCAGAAGGCGGCGGCGGAGGCCTACAAGAACCGCCAGGCGGCCGAGCCGCTCAAGGTGCGGCTGATCCCGGTGAACTACGCGCGGGCGGAATCCCTCACCGCGCAGCTCAAGGACGCCCTGACCGAACGCGGCACGGTCTCCGTCGACACGCGCACCAACACGCTGATCGTGAAGGACGTGCAGGAGGCGCTGCTGCGCGCTGAAGGCATCGTCCGCAACCTCGATACCCAGACGCCGGAAGTCCTGATCGAGGCGCGCATCGTCGAAGCGGCGACCAGCTTCGCCCGCCAGGCCGGCATCCAGTGGGGTGGCAACATCAGCATGGCGCCGACGTTTGGCAATCCGACCGGCTTGATCTTCCCGAGCATCCTCGCCGTCGCCGGCGCCGCCGACGATCCTGGTGCTCCCACTTCCGGCCTCCCGGGCGTCACGCAGCCCAACTTCGCCGTCAACATGCCGGCGCCGATCGGCCTCAACAGCGGCGGTGGTCTCGGGTTCGTGTTCGGCAGCGCGGGCGGCGCCGCCAATCTCAACCTGCGGCTGTCCGCTGCGGAGACCAGCGGCACCATCAAGACCATCAGCTCGCCCCGCGTGGTCACCGTCGACAACGTCGACGCCAGCATCAGCCAGGGCGTGAGCATCCCGTTCTCTCAGACCAGCGCCGCCGGCGTGACGACCAACTTCATCGAGGCGCGCCTCGAACTGCGCGTGACTCCGCACGTGACGCAGGAAGGGTCGATCCAGATGAAGATCAACGCCACCAACAACCAGCCGAACCCCCAGCTCACGGGCTCGAACGGCCAGCCCTCGATCAGCCGCCGCGAGGCGCGCACCGAAGTGCTGGTGCGGGACGGCGAGACCACCGTGATCGGCGGCATCTACACCCGCCGCAACGCGGAGGCCTGGAACGAGGTGCCGGTGCTCTCGAAGATCCCGGTCCTCGGCTGGCTGTTCAAGAAGAAGGCCGTTTCCGATGACCGTACCGAGCTGCTGGTGTTCATCACGCCGCGCATCGTCAACCGTTCGCAGTCCGTCGTCGCCGCCGCTCCGTCAGCGGGCGACGAGGGGAAGTAGGAGGAGGGAAATGAAAACCCGCTGGTTCATCCTGCTGGCGGCGGTCGCCGCCGCCTCCTGCAAGACCAACCGGAATACCGCTCTCGTGGTCAACAAGGTGGTCCTCGGGACGCTGAACGGCACCACGTGCAGCTTTGATCCCGGCACCGACGAGACCGACTTCGCGCACATCGACCCGGCGGCCAACAACGGCGGGACCATGGGCGTCGTCGTCCAGAATCAGCTGACCGATCCCTCCACCCTGAACCCCCAGCTGCGGACGACTTCGGCAACGTTCCATCCCCATCAAGTGGTCGCCGACTACGAGACCATCGGAGGCGCCACGACGCGCGGCCTGATCATCCCGGTGTCCGGCACGCAGATCAAGCCGGGCGCGACGGGTGCGGTGCTCGTCCCGTTCTTCTCGCCGGCGGCGACGGCGACGATGTCCGGGACCATCCGCGTCACCTTCCACATCGAAGGCAAGCTGGACGACGGCTCCGTCGTGCAAACGAGCGAGCATGAGTACATCTTCGTGACCTGTGCCACGGCGGGGTGCAGCGCCGCATGCCTCTAGCTTGACGCTGTCGCGCGCGGCGTGACAGATCGGGCTGGATGACCGTCACGCTTGCCGAGCTGTACGTGCGGCAGGGATTGATCGGGCGGGCCCGCGAGATCTACCGCCGGCTCGCCGAGGCTGGCGATGAAACGGCCCGGCGGCGGCTCGCGGAGCTGCCGTCCGCGGAGGGACCGATCGCCGTGCTCCGGGATTTGCTCGAGCGGGTACAGGATCGCAGGCGGGGGAACTAGAAGATGGGGTTCAAGGAAGATCTCCAGCAGATCTGCGGCAAGGTGGACGGCTCCTTTGCGGCCAGCGTGATGGGGTTCGACGGCATCCCGATCGAGACGCACGAGGCCCGCCCGCCGGACGGGATCGAGCTGCAGAGCCTTCTCGTGGAGTACTCCGGAATCGTCTCTCAGGTGCGGCAGGCGGCGGAGACGCTGCAGATGGGGAAGGCCAGCGAGGTCTCCATCCGGACGGAAAGGCTGGTGGCCGTCGCGCGGCCGCTGACGCCGGACTATTTCGTGGTGCTCGCGCTGGCGCCGGAAGGGAACGTCGGCCGGGCCCGGTACGAGCTGCGCGTGGCGGGGCCGAAGCTCGTGGCGCAGCTGTAGGCCCGGGCGTCCCACGGCCACGTCGCCGTCCACGCTCACGCTCACGTCGACGACAACCGAACAGCCTTGGCGGTCTGGACGATTTCCGCTGTTTGCGGTAGACCCGCGCGCCCTCGGGTCGAAGAGCAAGGGAGACCGCAGCGATGGCCGACGTGATCGACACCAGCGAGTTCCGCAACGGGCTCAAGATCCTCCTCGACAACGAGCCCTATGTCATCGTCGAGTTCCAGCACGTGAAGCCGGGCAAGGGCTCGGCGTTCGTGCGCACGCGGTACAAGAGCCTGATCACCGGCCGCGTCCTCGAGAAGAACTTCAAATCGGGCGAGAAGGTTGGCCGCCCGGACATCGAGGAAAAAAAGATGCAGTACCTTTACAAGGAGGGCGACCACTACGTGTTCATGGACTCCAAGACTTTCGACCAGAGCCACATCGACGAGAAGGGCCTCGGTGAGTCGCGCAATTTCCTCAAGGAAAACATGGATGCCTCCGTGCTGTTCTGGAACGGCCGGGCCATCTCCGTCGATCTGCCGAACGCGGTCGAGCTGAAGGTCGTCAAGTGCGATCCCGGCGTCCGCGGCGACACGGTGTCCGGCGCGATGAAACCGGCGACGCTGGAAACGGGCTACACGCTGCAGGTGCCGCTCTTCATCAATGAAGGCGACATCTTGAAGATCGATACCCGGACGGGGGAGTATCTGACCCGCGTTGGCTGATTCGAAAGGGCGCGAGTGGACGTCGACAAGCTGAAAGCAATCCTGGCGGCGCTGCAGGGCACCGACGTCAGCCGCTTGATCTGGGTTTCCGGACAAGAAACGCTCGACCTCCGCCTCGGCCATCCGCCGCCGACCACCGCGGTCCACGCGGTACCGATGGCCGCACCGATGGCGGCGCCGCTGCACGTGCAAGCCGCCAATCCGCATCCGCCCGCGGCACCGGCGCCGAGCGGGGCTGCCCCGCCGCCCTCGCCCGCTGCCAGGCCCGCGGAGGACAAGAAGACGTTCACGGTCAATTCGCCGTTCGTGGGGACCTTCTACCGATCGGCTTCGCCGGACACCCCGCCGTTCGTCGACGTGGGGCAGGTGGTGAAGAAGGGCCAGGTGCTCTGCATCGTCGAGGCGATGAAGCTGATGAACGAGATCGAGGCGGAGCAGCCAGGGCGCCTGATGGAGGTACTGGTCCAGAACGGCAGCCCGGTCGAATATGGCGAGCCGCTCTTCCGCCTCGAGCCGGTCTAGTGTTTCACCGCATCCTCATCGCCAACCGGGGTGAGATCGCGCTGCGGGTGATCCGCGCGGCGCGCGAGCTCGGCGTGGAGACCGTCGCCGTGCATTCCACCGCGGATTCGAACTCGCTGCACGTCCGATTCGCGGACCAGTCGCTCTGCATCGGTCCGCCTCCGTCGAAAGAGAGTTATCTCAACATTCCCGCCATCCTCTCCGCGGCGGAGGTGAGCGGGGCCGACGCCATCCACCCCGGCTACGGCTTCCTCAGCGAAAACGCCGAATTCGCGGAGATGGTCCAGCACTCCGGCCTGGGCTGGATCGGCCCACGCCCGGAGATGATCCGGATGATGGGCAACAAGATCCGCGCCAAGGAAGCGATGAAGGAAGGCGGGCTCCCGCAACTGCCAGGGAGCGAAGGCGTGGTGCAGGACGAGCGCGACCTGGGACGGCTCGCGGAGAAGATCGGCTTTCCGGTGATCCTCAAGGCGGCCGCGGGAGGCGGCGGGCGCGGGATGAAGATCGTCCGGGAGAAGGAGCAGCTCTCGCAGATGTACCGCACCGCCTCCGCGGAGTCGCTCGCCGCCTTCGGCAATGGAGACATGTACGTCGAGCGCTACGTGGAACGGCCGCGCCACATCGAGATCCAGATCGTCGCGGACGAGCACGGCAACGTCATCCATCTGGGCGAGCGCGAGTGCTCTGTCCAGCGCCGGCACCAGAAGATGCTGGAAGAAAGCCCCTCGCCGGCGCTGAACGACAAGCTGCGGGAGCGGATGGGCCGCGTCGCCGTCGACGCGATGAAGAAGGTCCGCTACAACAACGTCGGGACCATCGAGTTCCTCCTCGACGAGCGCGGCGACTTCTACTTCATGGAGATGAACACCCGCATCCAGGTGGAGCATCCGGTGACCGAGAGCGTCACCGGCCTGGATCTGGTCAAGGAGCAGATCCGGCTGGCGGCGGGCGAGGACCTGGGGCGCACGCAGAAGAGCATCGTCCTCAAGGGGCACGCGATCGAATGCCGCGTCAACGCTGAGGATCCGGTGTCGTTCGCGCCCTCACCCGGGCTCATCACCGCCTACAACGCCCCCGGCGGGCTCGGCGTCCGGATCGATTCGGCGGCCTACGAGCAGTATCGCGTGCTGCCGTTCTACGACTCGATGGTGGCGAAGCTGATCGTCTACGCCGACAGCCGGCCGGCCGCCATCATGCGCATGCGCCGCGCCCTCGAGGAATACATCGTGGAGGGCATCAAGACGAACATCGCCTTCCACAAGAAATTGCTCGTGTACGAGCCGTTCGTACAGGGTAGGTACGATACCAGGCTGGTGGAGAAGCTGCTCGCGGACAACCCGAACTGACGCGGTGCCGCAGGGTGGGAAATCTTGCGGCGGTAGCGGGCGCCTACCTCGGTCTACATCCTTGACCCCAAAGCAGATTCACCGTTACGTTCAGTCGCTGGAGTTACGTCCCCTCCCACCGCCCAAACGAGCTTCCGGCCGATGGACAAAAACAAGTCGATCGAGTCGGCCGCGAAGCTGATCGCGAAGGGTGCGTTCGACAAAGCGGTCAAGGAGTACCAGCGGGTCCTGGAGCTCGATCCGGACGACGTCCGGATCCTGCAGAAGCTCGCCGAGCTCTACCAGAAGATGAACCGCAAGGCCGAGGCGGCGGACTGCTTCGAGAAGGTCGCCCGGACCTATTCGCAGCAGGGGTTCTACCTCAAGGCGGTGGCGCTCTATAAGCAGGTGCTGAAGGTCATCGAGCGCGTCGAAGTGAACGTCCGCCTTGCCGAGCTGTACCAGCAGCTCGGGCTGGTGGGCGACGCGACCAAGGAGTGGCAGGCGGTCGCCGCCTTCCACGAGAAGTCGGGCGACACCAAGGCAAGCCTCGACACGCTCAAGAAGCTCGTCGATCTCGACCCGGACAACGTCGCGGCCAGGATCCGTCTCGGCGAGCAGTATGCGCGGCAGGACAACCTCATCGAGGCGGTGGCGGAACTGCGTCGCGCCGCCCAGTATCTGCAGCGCAACAGCCGGCACGACGATTACCTGCGCGTCGCCGAGCGCATCAGCCACCTGGACCAGGCGGACGTCGGGCTCGCCAAGGAGCTTGCCGAGCAATACCTGAGCCGCGGCGACTCCAAGCGGGCGCTGGCGAAGCTGCAGATCTGCTTCAAGGCGGACCCCCGCGAGCTGAGCACGCTACAGATGCTCGCGCGCGCTTTCCAGGAGCTGGGACAGGTCTCGAAGACGGTCTCGGTGCTCAAGGAGCTGGCGCGCGTCTACCTCGACGGGGGGCGCAACGACGACGCGCGCAAGACCTGGAAGCAAGCGCTGGAGCTGGCGCCGGACGACCAGGAAGTGAAGGCAGCGCTGAGCAGCGTCAACAGCGGAGAGGCGCTGCGCCCGAAACCTCCCGAGCCGGCGCGGCCCGCCGTGTCGAAACCCACTCCGGCTGCGAAGCCCGCGCCGGCAGTCAAGTCATCCTCTCCCGCTCCGGCCGCTGCCCGGTCGCCAGTCTCGCCTCAACCCCGGCCGCCGAGTGCGCCGATCGTGGCGGCGCGACCGCCGAGTGCGCCGATCGTGGGGGCGCGGCCGCCGAGTGCGCCGATCGTGGGGGCGCGGCCGCCGAGTGCGCCGATCGTGGGGGCGCGACCGCCC
>Ga0209805_1001197_pt1 | contig 15952 bp, 17 predicted proteins | sample GraSoiAngelo_148_FD_185905 | JGI IMG/M metagenome (GOLD analysis project Ga0209805, IMG submission 185905) | Grasslands soil microbial communities from the Angelo Coastal Reserve, California, USA - 14_1009_09_20cm (SPAdes) (version 2) | ecosystem: Environmental > Terrestrial > Soil > Grasslands ... | reverse complement strand
ACGCGCGAACCGACTCTTTGGTCTGCGCGTCAATAGCAGCGACTCTTCGTTTCAGGTCGTCCGCTGTCGGGCTCGAAATCAGATTTGAGCCAATGGGAACCGAAAAGAATTCCGGCGCATTTCCCGACCAGTGATCGGGCGCCCGCGCCCGCTCGCCCTCTGAGCGTACATCGCAAACCAAACGAATCTCCAAACTGCTGAGATACTCGGAGTCTCGAGCGGTGAGATTCACCAAATGATTGGAGCGGTACACCAAGCCCCAGCGGACATATCTTCCATCAGAAGTCCGATATCCGCCCAAGTCCCGAAAGTTCTTGGCTCCTTCGAGAGGCAGCCTGCGAATGGAGACAATCCGCGTGGCTCCTACCGCGGGCTTCAAATGAAAGTAGACGCGGCCGGAGCGATCGGGGACGGAAACTTCGGCGGGCGCACTCCGAATAATGAAAACGGCTTTAGCGGAATCGATGCGATCGGGTCGCGAGCTGGCAAAAACTTCGACCGGCATGGCACTCGGAGATGCCTGAAAATCAATCCGGTAGACGCCCGGCCCAGCCATTTCGCACGTCGGGTTCTCGATGCCCGTGCCAGCCGCGGAACTGAAGGCAAGCAGTGCAAGTACAGAACCGGCGGCGAACAGAGGAACCATCGCAAACCGACGTTCCCTTCGCATTCTGGAAACCACAGCTGAAATGCCACTCGAGCGCCTATTCATTTTGGTTGTCGCCGTTCACCGCGAAGTTGTGGACACCGGACACAGACTCCGCGTCATTGAACCCCTGGTTAGCGTAGTCGCATAGAATCGCGTAAGTGATGGAAGCTAACTGAGCGCCGCTTCCAATGTCATTCAAGCGCCAATAACCCATCTAATTGCACCGAAGCCGAACAGAGGCAGGTGCCCGCCTCTTCCCGGGTCGCTGCGCCCTCTTTTCGGTTAAAGGTAATACCGCTCTTTCTTTTTCTCTTGTGCGTAATCGGCATGCGCCCTTTGGACAGACTCCATTTCAGAGACTTCCGCGACCGGGACGTCCCACCACGATTCGTAACCGGGCACGCGCTGATCGATATCCACCTCGACGCAGATAACTGTGGTTTTTGAATTCGCGCGTGCTTGTCTCAATGCGCTCTCGAGTTCCTCGCGATTCTTCGCTTGTATCGCTAATGCCCCGAGACTGGCGGCATTCGAAGCGAAATTAACTCGAACAAAATCGCCGTTGAGTGCGCCATCCTGCCTGTGCCGGTATTCAGTCCCAAAGCCGCCACTTCCACAATAGCGACTCAGGCCACCAATGCTTGAAAACCCGTGGTTATCCAGAACAACGATGTTGAGCTTGCACGCTTCCTGCACAGAAGTAACGATTTCCTGGGCCATCATCAAGTACGAGCCGTCGCCAACAAGCACATACACCTCTCGTTTAGGGTCGGCCATCTTGATTCCCAGACCTCCGGCGATCTCATAACCCATGGTTGAATAACCGTATTCCAAGTGGTAGCCCTTCGGATCCCGGGTGCGCCAGAGTTTGTGAAGGTCGCCCGGAAGGCTGCCAGCGGCGCAAATGATTACGTCTTTCGGCTGCGAGAAACTGTTGACTATGCCGATCACCTCTCCCTGGCTCATAGGAGGACCATGCCGAAGGTCGTAAATCCGCTGCACTTCCTGATCCCACTCGGCTCGCAAACGACGGAGACAGGCGCGGTATTCTGAGGCGGTTGAGAAACCTTCGAGTGCCTGATTAAGCTCTTCGATCGCAATCCTGGCGTCGGCCACTAACGGCAACCCCGAATGCTTGTAGGCGTCGAACTCTGCAACGTTGATATTCACGAAACGGACGTTGGGATTTTGGAACGCGGTCTTGGAAGCGGTCGTGAAATCCGTGTAGCGAGTTCCGATACCCAGGACAAGGTCTGCTTCCCGCGCAAAGATATTGGCTCCGGCAGTGCCAGTGACTCCGATGGCGCCCAACGACTGCGGATGATCGTAACCGAGTGATCCCTTCCCAGCCTGCGTCTCAGCAACGGCAATCCCGGTTTCTGTGGCAAACCGCGACAAAGCCTCTGTGGCCTCGGAATAAATGACGCCGCCACCCGCGACAATCAGGGGTTGGCGACAGGAACGGATTCGCCTCGCAGCTTCTCGTAAAGCTTCAGAGTCCGCACGAGGCCGTGGAATTTTCCAAATGCGCTTCGCGAAAAATTCTTTTGGATACTCGAAGGCTTCAGCTTGAACATCCTGGGGAAGCGCAAGGGTCACAGCTCCGGTCTCGGCCTGAGACGTCAAGACGCGCATAGCCTCAGCCAACGACGTTAGGATTTGCTCGGGGCGCTGGATGCGATCCCAATATCGTGACACCGGCCGGAAACAATCGTTCACCGAGACATCCTGAGAACTCGAAGACTCAAGCTGCTGCAGAACAGGAGCCACATTCCTTCTGGCAAAGATGTCTCCGGGAAGCAACAGCACAGGAACCCGGTTTATCGTCGCGGCCGCTGCCCCAGTAATCATGTTCGTCGCGCCGGGACCAATGGAGCTCGTGCAGACCATCGTGCGCAGGCGGTTGCTCATTTTGGCGAAGGCCGCAGAAGTGTGCACCATGGCCTGTTCGTTGCGCGCCAGGTAGAAGGTGAAATCAGGGTTCTGCTGCAAAGCCTGGCCGATTCCAGCCAAGTTGCCGTGACCGAAAATCCCGAAACAGCCCGCAAAAAACTGGTTCGCCTTGCCGTCCCTCTCGACATACTGATGCTTAAGAAACCGGATAATGGCCTGGGCTGTGGTAAGTCTCTGAGTCATAAGCCGCGGTCACTCCCATGGGACCTGCAAATTGGAATCTTTATACCACAACGGCGTAATCCTGGAGTAGATTGTCCTTTCTAAGCGCTTAGACAATGCCTCCGGTAGCCGCGCCGGCCTCTCGAATGGCCTCTCGAAAAATCCTTGACAAATCCGCGACAGGTATTGTACACGAGTGCGAAATGGGGTGTGGCAGTCTCCTAAGCGTTTAGCTGGCAGTGTTGAACCGGGCGGAATTAGTGCCGTGTCAGACGCTCAGGGGCAGTTTCTCGTAAATGGCCTCCCTCCTGGCACGTACACGGTAACGATTAGCTACGTTGGCTTCACGACTTCCACCCAAAGCATTGCGGTGACGGCGGGCCAAGTTGCAAGTGTGGACGTCAAACCGTCGGTCGCCTCACAGAACTCGGAAGTCTTGGTTACTGCTGACCGCCCCTCAGCGGAAGCCGAGGCCGTTAATCGCGAAAAGACCGCCGACAGCTTGGTTCAGGTGCTACGCGATGAGGTGATCCGCACATTACCCAACGCCAACATGGCTGACGCCCTAAGTAGATTGCCCAGCGTAACCATTGAGCGGGACGAAGGCGAAGGCAAATACGTGCAAGTTCGAGGTACGGACCCGTCTGACCAACACCACGATAGATGGCATCAACGTTCCTTCGCCTGAAGGCGGACTCCGTCAGATCAAATTCGATGCCATCCCCGCGGACATTGTCGAGTCCGTTGAAATCAACAAGACCCTACAAGCCAACATGGATGGCGATGGCATTGGCGGCTCCGTGAATCTGGTCACCAAGACCGCTGGCGAGCGTCCCACGGTGAACGTCAGCGGCATGAGTGGATACACTCCCATTCTCGGCGGACGCGGCCTTGTGGAAACTACAGGTACGGTCGGACAGCGATTTGGCGCCGGCAAGCGTTTCGGACTGCTCATCGGCGGATCTTACGATTGGAACGGTCGCGGCATCGATGACATTGAACCGGTCCCGGACATCGCCACATTTCCCGGGGGAACGACGGCACATTATTTCGAAGCAGGTTGAGATCTTGACGCCCGATTCCCGCGCAACGTCCTTAATTGTAATCGCCATTATCGTAAATCCTTCCCCGCATTGATGTGATTGAGGACCCTTTATGAGAGGCCATTGGAGTTGCAGGAGTTAATAGTGGTTGGAATGCTAGTCCACGCCCTTCGAAAACCCGGAGTGCTCCTGACCAAGCGCCCGGATCGGTTTGTCGCGTGGCGTGATTCTAGATTGAATCTTCGCTGCGAATCGTTTGCGATTTTACCCTCGATTCTGAACACTGTAAAGAAATCCGCGGTTACGACGGTTACGACGGTTACGAGTGCAAGCTTGAAAAGAGCTTGACTTCGCCTAGAACCTTTCAATAGGATTTGGCAACGTTTCCAATAAGGCGGCTAGAGTATGGCTCAGGTACGCCTCAATTCACCCAGTTCCCGCATTCCAGAGATCGAAGCTCAGGAGCTTCAGCCACAAGGCACAAGGGAGGCACTATGCGCAAGATAGCCATGTCATGGCGCTGGGCGCGCTCTTGATCCTCATGTTAGCGTAGTTTAGCTAACTGACTAGGCTTCAAGGGCCGGAACGCAGATGGCAAACTCACCGTCAACTTTAGGGAATACGCGCCGCCGAGTAGGCCCGGGGAATTTAACCCCGAGCCCCTGCCGGGTAGAAGGGTCCTCCTTCATCTTTCGTACAGCACGACGATTTCTCGTCTTCTTGAGACATCCACCTCAGCATTCGCGAAATACGTGGTCAACGTCACGAACTGAGGCTCTAAATTATGGGTCCATACGTTTAAGGGAGGGAGCCATGGAACGACGAGGACTGTATTTTCTTAAGGATATTGTTCTGTTGTCCGTATTGTGTGTTCTATGGACAGTCAGCAGCAAAGCGCAAATCAACGGGGCCAACCTTAATGGAACCGTGACGGACCCGAGCGGGGGGAGCGTTCCCAACGCGAAAGTTATCGTCGTCTCGGCCGACACTGGTTTCACAAGGCAGGTCATCACCGGCAACAGTGGAGTCTACGCCATCAGCAGCCTGCCTACAGGGCTCTACGATCTCACCATTTCCCGTGAGGGATTCAAAACCTTCGAGGAGAAGCGGATAAGACTTTCCGTTGGCGAGACCCGCACCTTAAACGTGCAGCTGCAGGTGGGGGCGAGCACAATATTAGTCAATGTGGCGGCTTCAGCTCTGACGCTCGAAACCAACAATGCCGAGATTGCAACAGTGATCCAATCAGAACAAGTGAGCAATATCCCCATTAACGGGCGCGACTGGGCCACCCTTATGACGCTCGCACCGGGTGCCGTCAACATCGGCGGCGGCGGCCAACGGGACCTTCGATTCGTCGGGCGAGGCATAGATGACAGCAACTACACCTTCGACGGAATCGATGCCACCGGCGTCCAGGAACAAAGCCAGAAAGCAGGTGCGCGCTTGGCCATTTCGCTTGAATCGATCGCGGAGTTCCGCGTGAGCTCCTCGGTCTACACCGCGGATCAGGGCGGGTCAGCCGGGGCCCAAGTCAGCGTCGTATCGAAGACGGGGACGGACGTGTTTCACGGCTCGGCCTTCGAGTTCTTGCGCAACAACGTATTCGACGCACGCTCTCCCTTCGATGTGAGCGTGCCGCCGTTCCGCCTGAATCAATTCGGCGGCAGCGTCGGCGGGCCAATTAAGAAGGGCCACACTTTCTTATACGCCGATTACGAAGGGCTCCGGCAAGCCCTGGACAGAACCGTGATCGGGTTTGTGCCGAACGCCGCGTATCGGGCCAGCGTGGCAGCGACTTCGCCCGTTCTCCAAAAATTCCTCGCTTCCTGGCCCGTTGGCCAGACGCCCGTCGACTCCATAACCGATCAATGGATCTCGATTGGGGTGAACTCTCAGCGCGAGGATAGCGGGATGTTCCGATTGGATCACAGGTTCAACGATAGAACTTCGCTGTTCGGCCGCTACAGCATCGACGACGCCAACATCAACGAACCGTTGGACACGCTCGGTGGCCGGGATAATCCTCGCATCCGCCCCAGCAATATCGCTATCCAGTTAAACCACGTCTTCTCGCCGACGCTGGTCAACGAGTTCAGAGTAGGAATGAACCGCTCCGCCTTGCATCATTACCAGTTTGGAACTTCTCCCCTCTCAACGGACAACGGTGAGCCAGGCACTGTCGCGGTAAGCGTGTCCGGCTTTGATGGTCCTAGTACAGACTCACTCGACACGGAGGTCGGCACCACGATTGACGAATATGACGACCTTACTATTGCCAGGGGACGCCACACCATTAAGATGGGGATAGGCGTCGAGCGTCATCGACTTAACAACTCGAGTGGGGGAATTGCTGCCGGGACACTCACATACACTAGCCCGCAGACTTTCGTCAACAATGTTCTTGATGACTATTTTTTCGCTGGGCAGTTGACGCTGGGTGGCAACCGGCGCACCTATATCATGCCCTACGTGCAGGATACTTATAAGCTGCGCTCCAACCTCACCATGACCTACGGATTGCGATGGGAGCATTACACCGTTCTTAAAGAGGTGCTTGGGCGGCAGGCCGTCGTGAAGGTTTCATGCGGAGGCTTTTGCCCCAAGGGCACGCCGCTCTATTCGCCGTACTACAAGGATTTCGCCCCGCGCTTGGGCTTGTCCTGGCTGCCCGGCGGACCCGCCGGAAAAACAGTCATTCGCACCGGGTTCGGGATGTATTTTGAGCCGGACCAGATGGACGACTTCAGCGACGGGCACGAGAGTACTGCTGAACGATTTGACGTTTCATCATCGAGCGTGCCAAACCTCTCGTGGCCGGTTTTTCAGTCCCAGCTCCCCGCCCCATCGTTCTCGCCAAAAGCCTGGGATCCGAATCGCAAGGACGGATACTTCGAAAACTGGGACTTGGCGGTCCAGCGGATGCTCCCCCATGCCTTTTTGGCGCAGATTGCTTACGACGGCAGCGAGGGGCATAGACTGTTCTCCGCCACGCGGGCCAATCTCATAAATCCATTGACGGGAACTCGTCCGTTGCCTCAGTTCGGTCCGTACAACCTAAAAGCTAACCTCGGTAACAGCAACTTCCATTCGCTTCAGCTATCCGTGAAGCGTCCCCTCACCAGTGGATGGTTGTGGGAGACGCATTACATGTGGTCGCACGCCTTGTCTGACAACGGGTTCGGAGCAGGCGAGTATCCGCACATTCAAAACATGTCTTGCATCAAATGTGACTATAGCGACTCGGCGATTGACGTTCGCCATACTCTCTCAATTAATTCGATCTACGAGCTTCCACTTGGCCCGGGGAGGCGTTTCTTGAATGCTGGCGGGGTCGCGGGAAAGCTGCTGGGCGGCTGGAATCTCAGCGGGATTGCGGCGGCCACCAGCGGTCGTGCGATCGACATCCTAATAAGCCGGTCCTCGAGCGCCCTGCCCGACGGCAACAGTAGAAATCAGCGGCCGGACCTCGTTCCCGGCATGTCCATTTACCCCGCGCAACGAACGATCAATAACTGGTTCAATCCAGCGGCGTTCGCCGTGCCCGCGGTTGGCAAGTGGGGAAACCTGGGTAGGTACGTTGGACGTGGGCCTGGATATTACGAAATCGATACAGCTCTCGAGAAGGAGACGCGCATTACCGAACGGCTAGGCCTGAAGTTCGGAGCCGAGGCGTTTAACCTGCTCAACCATCCGATCTACGGTAATCCGGCGTCCAATGTCTCGTCAGCTAGCTTCGGCGTAATCACCACCCAGCTGAACGATGGCGCTACCGGGACCGGCACATCCCGGCGCATGCAGCTCATGCTGCGTCTGGCGTTCTGAGCGGCCGAGGCACAACCGCGCATGTCGAGGATAGCGCGTAGAAACTAACAAGTCGATCTCAAGATGCACCATCTCTTCGTTCCTGCGAATCAAGTGCGCCTTCACGATTCTCATGTTTCGACAGTAGCGGGCTCCGCGGATATCCCTCGACCGTGAGGGCCGGAGCGTAGGAACCGCCAAAATTCGAGGAAAGAGTGCTTTGAGCAAGCTCAGGATAGCAGTGAATTTGGCGGCATACGGGAGAGACGTCATGCTGAAGAAATCTCCTCTGGCACTCTGTGTCTTGTTCGGGAATCGAAAGCTGCTGGAGGTGAGGTCCTAATGAAGCAAATTCTAGCCCCGCTCGGCTTTCCCTCTGTCCTGTTCGCGATTCGCTTTTCTGCGGGTGGCGCAAGGTTGTATTCGTTTCTGCGACGAACGCTCGGCCTGTTGGCGCTAAGGCATGATTTCATAGTGTGGCAAGGGGTGGTTTTGATTTCGGAGTCTGTTGACGTCACCTGACGTTCGAACCGTAGCGGCCCAGGAACCTGAACGCGTCAGCGCTATCGCGGCGCCGATTACACCCTGGCCGCCCGAGGCGCAGTCACGCGATGTCAAGAAATTCTCATTCATCGCGTACGGCGATACGCGGCGCCGACGCGATGGAGTAGCTATTCAATATGAGCATCCCTTGATCCTTGATTCCATGCTCGCGCAGATTAAAAGGCTGCAAAACACAGATTACTCGGTGCGATTCGTACTGCAGCTGGGTGATGCTGTGACGCATGCACAGGACCCAAAGAATGGAATGAATGGAATGTGAGCTTTGTTCCTCTGATCAAGAAATGAGCGGAATTCCTGGTCGGTGCGGGCGGGAGAGCCGCCAACCTTTCGCAACACTTAACAATTCAGGGAATGGAGTTTGTCGCTAGTCTCTGGAGGCAGGGATCAAAGGGAGACGTGAGTCCACTGTTTCCCAGGTAGAACGAACCCAGGTGTGCTGCGGATCTTCGGTGTTTGCCAATGAGCGCGCGCTCCCGGCCAAGCAGTTTAAATAATAAACGTGGTACCCATGCCCGGCGACAACGGGATGGTATCCGTCTCGAACTAGTACCGCGTCTCCATTCGTGACCGTCAGAGTCACGTCTCGTTTGCCGTCGGCGGTGTAAAGGCGATGGTACGCGTAGCCACTTGGATGAGCCATGCGATAGTAATAAATCTCATCGAGATCCACTTCGTGAGGGGGATTGTGAACGTCGTGCTTATGAGGAGGATAGCTTGACCAGTTCCCGCTGGGAGTATAAACCTCGATGATCATAAGCTTGTCTGCCGGAAAATCGGGGCGTACGACATCCACAATCTGTCTGGAGGCATTTCCGCCACCCCGGAGGCTCGCAGTAACGTCCGCCGGAGTAATTAGCCGCGGCTCTAGCCGCGCACTCGATGGCACGGAACAAGCAACGAATTCACATTCGGTTAGCGCTTCAAGATTGAGTCGAAACCCTGCAGGCAAATAGACGGCATAGGGCAGACCGTCAAACACGTTTTTTCTCTGACCGATTTGCTGCCGGCCCTCGCCCCAATCTGCCAAGAAGGTCCCGCCAAGCATGAGCACCACGGTTTCTTCTTCGGCGTTTCGCGTCTCCCAAACTTGTCCGGGAACCAAACGACGAACGAGAAAGCTCATCCATTTCCAACCGACGTCCTGCCTCGTGAACCGGAGCAGTTCCCCCGATTCTTGGGGCCGCAAAGATCGCGAGGATCTGCGGAATCCGTCAAGGCTCGGCGTTTGCATGTTAGACATTTTTGGACAATTCGAGCAACCGTCTAAGCGCTTAGCTTGACCGATCAATGTAACAGGAAAGCGTCACCACCGGCAATCCTCTTCGTTTAAATAGCGACCGACATACAGGAGCGTTGAATAGCCAAACTCGTCAAGGCGTCGGTGAGCCGGCAACGCTAATCGCGTGTCAGCGTAGGCCCTGGCTGGTCGCCTGCCAGCTTCTCCCTAATGACCGTCGGGCGGGAGGCAACATCAAGCTCTTTGCCTTTTTGTGAATCGTGGGGAAAGACTTTTCGATCGACGTTTCGCAAATGGAGAGTGAATCCACAGGACTCTCGCACACACAATTGTGGTTCCAACTTTTGGACGGTGGTGCGTCCCTGCATGCCGGAGATACGCTTCAACAAGAGCTGGGCGCTCTTGGCGCCAAGTTCGTATTTGGGTAGTTCAATTGTCGTGAGGCGAGGACGAAAACAGCGGAGCCACGGATAGTCGTCGAAACTTGCCAGCCCGAAATCTTCTGGGCACGTGATTTCCATTTCGTCAGCGGCCTGCATGAAACCAACCGTCATCAAATAGTTTGCGACGAAAACTGCATCTGGACGGCGCGGGAGTAGCGTGAGTCCAGCACGGTGGCCCGACTCGGTTCGATAGTCTCCTTCGGCGATCAAGTCCGGACTGCACGTGAGTCCGTTTGCTTCGAGTGCCTCGCGATAACCCTTCCACCGTGCGGTTCCGTTACTCACTTCCAAGGGGCCGCTAACGAGAGCGATTCGGCGATGACCGATACGCGCGAGATGCGCCACGGCTTCGAAGGCCCCTTTATAATCATCAGTTAACACCGCATCCGTTTTCAAATCCTTAGAGGTTCGCATCACAAGCACAATCGGTACTTTTATTTCGGCAAGCATTCGCTGAAGCCACGGGGTCAATCGTCCCGGGGCCATCGTGAGCAGGATGCCGTCGACGCGCTTGGAGAGCAGCAACTCCAGGTAATGCTCCTCTTTCTCCCGCTGATTGTCGCTGTTGCATAAGAGAGTGCTGTAGCCCGCCTTCTGAGCGATATCCTCTACTCCGCGCACCACTAACGGGAAGAACGGATTCGCAATGTCTGGAACAATGATGCCAATCGTGTGCGTGCGCTGTTTTGCCAGGCTTCGCGCCAACAAGTTGGGGCGGTAATTAAGCTGCCGGATGGCCACCTCGACGCGCCGCTGGAGGGCTGGGCTGACTTGGTCGCTTTTGTTGATAACGGCCGAAACCGTGAACACAGAAACACGCGCCTTCTCCGCGACGTCGTAAATGTTCGCGGCCTTGACGGGCCTGCGTCTCTGGACGCTTTTCGAAGTCATGGACCCTCCTTGCGCCGTGGAGCTTCGACCGGGACTCCCGTTATTGCAGTCCGGGAGCCAAAGCGAGGAGCTCCTTCAGTTCTTTCAAGTATGGCATCGCGTCCGAGCAGCTGATTCGGCTGACGACGATCGCGGCTACAGCGTTGCCGTAACGCAAGCAGTCGTCCAGACTAAAGCCGCGAACCAGCCCGTACAGAAACCCGGCAGCGAAACCATCCCCGGCGCCGATCGTGCTCGCCACTTGCACAGGACACTTGGGAGCGAAAACGTACCCCTCACGAGAGTATGCTTCCACTCCCTCGCTGCCTCGCTTGCGAATCACCAGCCCGACACCAGCATCCAATCCGACTTGCGCCTGGGCTCGCGCTTCGCGCTCACCGCTCAACAGGCATAGTTCGTCTTCATTGCCTAGCAAAACGTCCACCCAGGGTAATGCCTTGCGGGCTTCCGCTCCCGCTTGCGCAGGCGATTGCCAGGAACTGGGCCGGTAGTCCATATCAAATGCTGTCCGCAAGCCAGCTACGCGTGCCGCCTTCAGGGCGCTGATGGTCGCTTCTCGCGCCGGAGAAGCAGATAGGCTGGTGCCATTGGTGACAAAGAGTGACGCCCCCTGAATATAAGCCAGCTCCGCTCGCCCAACTTGAAGGTGTACATCAGCTGGGTCACGGCGATAGAAAACCTGGGGGAAATGATCCGGTGGTGAAACTTCCGTTAGGCAGAGCGAAGTGTTGTACCCTTCCACCAACCGCACAAAGCGTGTGTCGATTCCTTCGTTCTTCAAGAATCCAAGAAGAAAGTCGGCGAGCGCATCTTTGCCAACACTGCTGATGATTCCAACACCGAGACCCAGGCGGGCCAATCCTACGGCAATGTTGGCACTCGACCCGCCGAGATGCCTCGAGAAGTGCTTGACCTCGGCAAGCGGCTGATTCCGCTCGACGGCGTGTAAGTCGTAACCAATTCGACCTAAGACGCAGACGTCCATGAGATTGCCCGTTCGATTCAATTCCTAATGTCGTGATCCCTTCCGCATTGCACCGTTTCTCGTCGGATCTGCTCCTTCGAAGACACCCAGTGCTTGGTTCAAGCTAGCATTCTGATGCACCAGAGTTGTCAGCGCGCGGCACATGGGCAGGGGATCGGCTTCAGGCGGAAACAGAAGATTCCGGCCGATAATGGCCCCACGAACTCGGGAGCTGGATGCCAACCCATCGGCATAATCCCTCAAAGTGTCCGCCACCGTCTCGCGTGCCGGCCCGCCGAGCAGAAGAATAGGCAGCGTTGTGGCTCGGCCCACTTGAGCAAATCCTTCGCAATAGGGCAACTTCAGCCACAAGTTTGACGAAGACTCCCCCAAAGCCGAGGCGATTCCACACTGGCGAACCATCGTCGCGATATCCTTCTGTACTTCATAACTGTCAGCCTTCCGCAAAACACCCTGTGGCTCAAGAAAGGCGGCCAGTTTGCGGCGTCGGAGCGCGTTGACGGCTTCCGAGCACGCAAGCATTGTCCGGGCAGAAGCATGATCCTGCGGATCCATCCGGTACATCATCTTGCCCCCGTCGCAGCGCAACTCTGCCAGTCGCTCCGCAGTAAGTGCAGTGAAGGTGTCATCCATTTCGAAGACCGTGCCGGCAATTCCTCCGCGATTCATGCTGCCTACGAGCAGCCGGCCATCGAGAAAGCTCCGCCCCGACTGTTTCCGTTCCAAATAGTTGAGGAAGAACAAATCTTCCAGTACGTCGCCGGAAGCAACAACGCCATCCAGCTCCGGATCCGCCAGGATTCGCCGCGCACGAGCCAGCAGTTCGTAGCGATCACCCATTGCCAATCTGTCTTGTCGGATTTGTGTCACACCGCGCGCGGCATGATCCAGGGCCAGAAGCACCAGCTTTCCGTCCGGCGTCAATGCGGTGCGTTTCTTTCTTCTCCGGGCCTCTTCCTTGATCACGCTCGGCCGATGAATACGAAGCTCGGTAATTTGCTCGAACACCGCGGCCGGCAAGACAGTGTCGTATTCGAACCGCACTGCTGCCGCACTCATTGACATGAAAGCCTCTCCCGATAGAGTCGCCTGCTCAGTAGCCAAGCGTCTTCAGAAATTTGCGGCCGGCGACCGCATTCTCCAACGGATTCGACGCCCTTGCTCCCCCTGCCAATACATCTTGCTCAACAACAATCCAACCACTAAAGCTGCAACCACTCAGCAGGGCAAGTATCTTTGCGAAATCAACCACGCCCTGCCCGAGGGGTGCAAAAACTCCCCGGCGCACGGCCTCGTAAAAATCCAGGTGTTGCCGGCGTGCATCTTCCAAGCGCTCTCCATCAATATCCTTGAAATGGGCGCAATGAATTCTGTCGGCATATCTCTCGAGCAGCTGCGCCGGCTCTCCCCCCCCGTAGACGCAGTGGCCGGTATCAAGGCACAACCCCAAGTCACTCGGCGAAAAGGATGTCAGTAACCTGTCCAATTCTTCCGGTGTTTCGACATGCGTACCCACGTGATGGTGAAATGCCAGGCGCACGCCAAACTCTCTGCAGCGATCCACGACTTCGCTGACCGCAGAGAAGACGTCCTTCCATTCCGCCTCTGTCCAGGAAAGGCGATTGGCCTCGTCACGGCGCCCTGCGACTGCGCAGCGCTCAGCAGTAATTTCGTCCGACAATATCAGCAGGTGGCAACCTACCGCGCTGACTAGGCGTGCGGTCTTCAGTACCTGGGCGAGCCCGTCACTGCGTGCGGCCCTGTTGCCTAGCGGAATGGCAACAAAGGCTGAGCAAAGAGTCAGGCTGCGCTTGTTAAGCTCCTCCCTCAACTTGGCCGCGTCAGAGGAAAGAAAGCCATAAGGCCCCAGTTCGGTTCCTGCATATCCGGCTTTGGCAATCTCATCCAAAACTCTAGAGTAAGGATACTGCGAAGGTGGTTCGACCGATTCCATGATGCCCCAGCTTACTGGAGCACTGGCGATGGACATAGCTGCAGCACGTGCGCTTTGGTGAAGAGTGCTCAATCTATTGGTATCGGCAATGCCGCTCATACGAATTCTAAGCCGGCGGCATGTTTGATCTCGCTTCGGTTATCTAGCGATCTCCAAGCCGGCTGCATTCTTTGTGTTTCCTTCAAGTCTTGCACTCGATTCTAAGGCCACTGGCCGAGATTCGCGGTGAGAACGTTCCGCTGCGAGACAGACTGCAAGCGCACGAAGACCCTCTTGTCCATCGACTTGCATGGGCTTTTCCTTCAGGACCGCGTCCACAAAGTATCCCAGTTCGTTCAGATAGGCGTCGGCAAATCGAACAAGCCAGTGGTCAACCGTGTCGTACGAAGCACCCGCGCTGGTCAGAACGAGTTGCGCAGTTTGTCGAAGATACCCTATTTCCAAAGCCCCTCTCGAACCGACAACCTCCGTTCGAATGTCGTAACCGTAGTTTGACTTCCGTAGGCATTCGACGTTTCCAATTCCGCCGCGCCCAAAACGCATGTTCACAACCGCGGAATCCACATCACCAAACTCGGCTAACTCGGGACACCCGCGCACACCACCGAACGAATGAACTTCGGCGACTTCATCATTCATCAGCCACCTCGCCAGATCAAATTCGTGAATCGCAGCGTCCAGGAACAGTGTCCCGTTAATGCCTCCTTGGAAAAAGCTCCGAGGCGGTCGCGTCCGATGGATTTAAACAGAATCGGTTCACCAATTTCACCAGCCTCGATCAATTTCTTGGCTCGCGTGTATGGCGGATCATATCGACGCATGAAGCCGATCTGGAATTGGACGCCCGCTTTAGCAACCGCGCTCATAGCACTTTCCGCTTCTTCCATCAATAAGGCAGGGGGTTTCTCACAGAAAACATGCTTGCCAGCAACAGCTGCTAACCGCGTGACCGATGCGTGAAATCGCGAAGGCGTGGCTACTACAACTGCCTGAATGTCCTCACGTTCCAGCAGGTCCTCAACGTTGTCGAAATGGTGCTGGATCTCCAGTTCACTCGCCACTTGTTTGGCGCGACCGCCATCTGCGTCTGCCACGGCGATGAGTTGAGCTGCCGGAATTGCTCGACGCAGGTTTTCAGCGTGACGCCTTCCGAGCGTGCCCACGCCAATTACCCCAATTCCCAGTTTGCTCACGGCCCCGCACCTTCGAGTTTGTCTTATCCTAAGCGCTTAGGACGCTGACACTGCGGGCTATACTTGTCAAGGGATTTCTTGACAGGAGAAGTAAAGCATAGTATGAGGCAATCCCAATTGGTAGGCCGACTACCTTCAAACAAAGGTTTCAGCAGGGAGACTCTGATGCCCAATCGCGATAAAAACGAACAATCTCGGAGGTGGTGGTCTCCCATCCTGAAGGACATCCACTTTTGGGTGCCTTTGATCGTACTTTTGGCCGGGCTCATTGTCTTGCGATGGATCCGTTAAAGCGAGGCGCACAACCATGAGCTTTGAACTCACCTTGCCAGCATCAGAGGTTTCGCGCCTGAGAAGTTTACAAGCCTTGGGGATCCTTGCGGCTTCGCCGCCGGCGCTTGGCTCGGAGCCGCCGAGGCACCCACGAAGCTTGTGGCCATCGGCGTTTCGCCTCTCGTGATCTCTCTCATCATGGTGGTCGGAGTATTCCTCGCACGTTGGAGCGTGCCTGCACTCATCCGCGGTACATCGCACATTCGGGCCGACGTGCGGCAAGCACCACATTTGATCGTTTGGGCCGTCCTGCCGGCTGTCTATGGGCAGTCGCCAACACGATGACGATCTTTGCTATCCGGGATATTGGGCTCAGTGGTTGCTTTTCCCCCATGGAATACCAACAGCCTTCTGGGTATTTTGGAGGGCTTTGTTCTGTTCAATGAATTGCGCCAGGCCGGGTGGACACGCTGGTTTGGTGTACTGGATGGGGCACTCGCAATGTTCTTGGGCGCGACGCTGCTGGCCATTACTTCTTCCTCGCAAGGCCCCCCGGTGCATGCGGTGCGCGGGATTTCAGCGGCCCTGGGCGCAGGAGCCCTTTGGGGAACAATGTATATCCCTTATCGAAAAGCGTACATTACGGGAATGAACCCTCTCTCTTTTATCGCGTTCTTCACCATCGGGGAGCTCGGCATGATGACCTCCTTGGCCGTGACCTATACTGGCGGCCCCTCCTCGTTGTGGCGCGAGCTTGTCGGCGCAAAAGAGGTTCTCTTTTGGTTGATGCTGGGGGGGTTC
>Ga0209805_1001193_pt1 | contig 15971 bp, 17 predicted proteins | sample GraSoiAngelo_148_FD_185905 | JGI IMG/M metagenome (GOLD analysis project Ga0209805, IMG submission 185905) | Grasslands soil microbial communities from the Angelo Coastal Reserve, California, USA - 14_1009_09_20cm (SPAdes) (version 2) | ecosystem: Environmental > Terrestrial > Soil > Grasslands ... | reverse complement strand
CAGGTCGCACAAGGCCGGCGACGACGTGTCGGTCATCTGGGTCAACCAGGGCGGCACCCACACCGCAACCGTGACGCTCGCTGGAGTGAACCCGTAGAACGCAACGCTACCCAAGACCGGGCGTGCGCCGTGCTTGCGTGAGAGTGAGCACCGCGCCGCTCTTCACAAGCGTGCCTTGTGGCTCGGCCTGTATCCTTGTCGGGTTGTGCGGATAGTCGTCAAGGATCCAGAGGAGTTCGAGCAGGCGCTTCGCGAGTTCCGGCGCAAGGTGCAGGAGCAGGGGCTCGTGCGCGAGATGAGGCGGCGTTCGCACTACGTTCCGCCGGCCGAGGCGAGAAAGATCAAGAGTCTTCGCGCTCGGCGGCGTCGCACCCGGTAAGCCGAAGACTCCTCCCCGAGGGGCTCGGTATAATCTCCGTCGTTCGGTGACAATGGCGGAGGGGAGACACCCGTTCCCTTTCCGAACACGGAAGTTAAGCCCTCCAGCGCCGATGGTACTGCCGGGGTAACCCGGCGGGAGAGTAGGTCGTTGCCGAGCACCTTTTAAGTCCCGCGGCCCCTCGGGGTTGGCGGGACTTAAATGTTCTAGGGGAGCGCGGGTTCCGGCTCGGCCACGCTTTCCGCCCTCAATGTGGGCAGCAGCACGTAGCAGCGGATGGCGAGGAGGACCAGCAGGCCGAGCAGGGCGACGAGCACGTCCATGACCACCTGTCCCACGCGGGCGTGGAACAAGAAGATGAGGACGCCCTCGGACAGCACCGCCAAGGCGAGGATCGGCACAAAGACCCGGTCGTGCACCGCCATGAAGAACTGGACCAGAAGGTTGTCGAGGGCCAGGGCCAGGCCGATGAGCCCAACCGGAAACACCAACGGGATCGCGTCGCGGAAGCTCGGCCCGAACAGGATGCCCACCACCAGTCCCGGCACGACCGCAAAGACCAGCAGCGCGCCGGCGCCCAGGGCCGTGAGGATGCCCGCCGACGAGAGAAGGATGCGGCCCGGGTGCTGTTCCTTCGCGACTGCTTCGACCACGCGCGGAAACAGAACCTGGCTGACGCTCAGCGTCAGGAAGAAGAGGATACTGCTTCGACCACGCGCGGAAACAGAACCTGGCTGACGCTCAGCGTCAGGAAGAAGAGGATGGTGCCGATCTTGTTGAGGCCGCCGTATATGCCGCCGTCGTGGCTGCTCAGGTAGTGCTCGGCGAGGATGACGTCCTGGTTGTAGAGGATCTGCACGCCGATGATCCCCGCGGCCGCGGTGAGCGAGAACCCGGCCATGACGCGAAGCCTCACGCGCGTGCCGATTCCGCGGAAATGATCGCGCAGGGAGTAGATGCCCAGGCAGAAGACAACCACCAGGCCGACGAAAACGGCCGCCATCGCGCCGGAAACCGCGTAGCCCGCCCGGAGAAGCAGGAAAACGACCACGGTGCGGATGACCAGCTCCAGCGACAGGTTGAGGGAGAGCGCGGTGAACCGCTGCAGACCCTGGAGGATTCCGCGCGGGATTGCCACCTGCCAGATCAGGGCGATGGAGAAACCGAGGATGAGGATCGGGATCGTCGAGCCGAGGTGCTCGAAGGCGGCGATCGGCCGCGCGAACAGCGCCGTCAGCAAGATGAAGAAGAGAGACGGGATGGCAATGAGGCGTGCCGTGCGTGCCATCAGGGAGCGCACACCAGGGTCGGAGCGTGCGGCCAGCATCGCGGTGTATCGGGCGAGGACGACGACAAGGATCAGCGCCGGTCCCGTTCCCACGGAGTAGACCGCGATGAGGAAAGCCACCTGGCCGTAGGTCGCCGGCCCGAGCACTCGACCCGCGATCGCGTGGTACACGAATCCACCGATCCCGGCCACCAGACCGCCGAAGAACAGGACGAGATTTTGCCGGACCAGCCGGTTCCGCAGAAGCTGGGCCAGGCGCTGGCTCAGACCCAGTCGCTGCACGTCCGCCGATTGTAGTGGCGCGTCAAGCCATAATTCTTGGCCGATGCCCGACCCGGCCAAGCCAATCGTTTCAGCACTGATCGTCAGCCATAACGCGAAGGACGAGCTCCTTCAGTGCCTCAAGTCTTTTTTCGCCAGCGCTGATGTGCCGGTGGAAGCCGTCGTCGTGGACGACGACTCGTCCGACGGTTCGCCCGCCGCGGTCACTGACGAATTCCCCCAGGCGACCGTTCTGGTCCAGTCCAAGAACCTCGGGTACGGTCGAGCCGCGAACATCGGGCTCGAGCGCTGCCAGGGCCGCTTCGTTCTCCTGCTCAGCCCACATGTCGCCCTCGATCCTCAATGCGTCGGGCGGCTCGCGGACTTCCTGCTGACACGTCCAGACGTCGGCGCGGTCGGCCCGCGGCTTCTGCTCGAGGATGGCAGCCCTGACCCTGACGCGCGGCGGGCGTTTCCGATCCCGAGCACGCTGTTCTATCAGACGGTCGGGCTCAGCAAGCTGTTCCCGAGGAGCCCGCGTTTCGGCCGCCACAACATGGGACACGTATCTGAATCGGATGTTCACGAGATGGACGCCGGTACCGCGGCGTGTTTGATGCTGCGCACGTCTGCGCTGGACCGCGTGGGCTTCTTTGACCCGCGCTACTTCATGTTCGGCGAGGATCTCGACCTCTGTTACCGCCTCAAGCTCGGCGGCTGGAAGATCTTCTACGTGCCTTCGGCAAGCGCCACGCATCGGGCACAACCCACGCCGCCGGAGCGCAGGCGGCAGGTTTCGTACGAACGCTCCCGGGCGATGTGGACGTACCACTTCAAGCATCACTCGGAGGATGTGTCGGCATTCGGGAACGGGCTCGTGTGGGCACAGATCTGGGGCCGCTACCTCGCCGAACGGGTCCGCGACGCGGTGAGACCAAACAGCCGCGCGGCCACGTAGATCGAGATGTACCACCAGATCTCGCGCAACAAGCGAAACAGCATCATCGTGATCGCCGGTTTTCTCGCCGTGTGGCTGGTCGCGGGCTTGATCATCGGCTGGCTGGCATACGGGCAAGGCGGCGCCGTGGCGGGCGCGATCGTCCTCGGCCTGCTGGGTGTGGCGGCGGCGCTGTACGCGTACTACTTCGGCTCCGCCACCGTGCTGGCCGCCATGGGAGCGCGGCCGGCCGACCCTCGCGAGTTCCAGCAACTCCATAACATCGTGCAAGCGCTTGCGATCGGCGATGGCCTCCCTCTGCCCAAGGTCTACGTCATCGACGACCCGAGTCCGAACGCGTTCGCGACGGGACGTGATCCCAACCACGCCGCCGTCACGGTGACAACTGGACTTCTGCAGATGATGAACCGCGAAGAGCTCGAGGGCGTGCTGGCGCACGAGATGAGCCACATCAAGAACTTCGACGTCCGGTTGCTACTCGTCGTCGCGACCATGATCGGAATGGCGGCGCTGATCGCCAGCGCGTTCTGGAACAGCGTCGGTCGCATGCGCCTCCGAGGCCAGGGAGCGTTGATCGTGCTGGTGATCGGCGTCCTGTTCACGCTCATCGCGTTCGTTGTCGGACCTTTGATGCAGCTGGCGCTCTCGCGCCAGCGTGAGTCGCTTGCGGACGTGAGCGGTGTGGAGCTCACGCGCAACCCGACGGGTCTGATCTCCGCGCTGCAGAAGATCGCAAGCAACGACAAGCCGCCCGAGCGGTTCAACCACGCTGTCGCCGCCATGATGATCGACAACCCCGAAGAGCACCACGGCAGCTTCTTCAGCCGCCTGTTCGACACGCACCCGCCGATCGCAGAGCGCATCGCCGCCCTGCAGAGGATCGCCAGCGTCCAGCAGACCTAGTCAAAGCAAGCGGCAGGAGGCGGTATCGCCTCTCCTCGCGAAGATCCTTCACGTTCGGCGCACCGAGCTCAGGCGCACTCTCCAGGTGGCCGGCTTCGCGATCGTCATCGGCTGGGCGATGTACACGGCGTTCAGCGCCGCCCAGTCGATCTTTCTCACCAAGGCGGGGCCGCACGCGTACCCGCTCTTCTTCATCGTCCTGGCCCTCGCCGTATGGCCGATAGCCGCGCTGCAAGGCGCGTTGACGAGGCGATTCGGCGTGGGGCGGGCATTTCGAATCACCCTCATCGCCAACGCCGTAATGGCGATCGGCATCTTCACCGCATACACGCTCCGCGAGGACGCCACGGTCGCCTTCACCGCCTATGTCGTCTACTCCGTCGCGTTCGAGCTGGTGATGCTCAACTTCTGGAGCTTCGTCACCCAGCACTTCAACGTCCTGGAAGGCAAGCGCATCTTTCCCGTCATCGCGGCCGGCTCGAGCGTCGGCTACATCCTTTCCGGCTTCACGACCACGATCGTGGCCGTCTTCGCCACGGAGCCGCTGATCTTCGTTTGGGCGCTCGGCTCGATCGCGGCCGCCATCATGTCGGTCAGCCTCGAGCGCACGCTGTTCCGACCCGCTTTCAGCGATGAGGCGGACCAGTTTCTCGTCGCTCATGAGGTCGAGCGCAAACGGCACGGGGCGATCGCGGTCCTGAGGCGGGCGTTCGAGCATGTGGTCGGCAGCCGCCTCGTGCTGGCCCTCGTCATGCTGGCCTTCGTCCTCCAGATCGCGAGTCGGGTGGGCGACTATCTCGTCGCGGTCCTCTTTGTCGCAGCCACGCACAACAACCTGCAGGAGCTGACCATCCTGATCGGCAACGCGTGGCTGGTCAGCTACGTGGTGCAGCTGGTCGTGAGTCTTTTCGTGGCGCCGTGGGTGCTGAACCGGCTCGGCGTGAAGAACGCGATCATGGCGTTGCCGATCTTCACGCTCATCGGCTTCACCGCCGTGGCCGTCAATCCGGTCCTTGGTACTGCCCTGTTTCTGTTCATCGTTCGCAATGGGCTCCAGACGGGTCTGGACGACCCGGCGCAAAACGTGCTCGGCGGCGCGCTGCCCGCGCAGGTCGTGCCCCGGCTGCTCTATCTGCTGGACAACGCGGTGCTGCCGGGCGCCGCGGTCGCGACCGGCGCCGGTCTGCTGTTGCTTCAGGCGGCGGTCACGGCGAGCGTCGAGGTTCTCGCCGCGGCCGGTATTGCGCTTGCGGTCCTCCTGATCGTCGCGGCCTGGTGGGTGAGGAGCCTGTACGTCGACGCAATCTACTCAAGGCTTCGCACGCACGCGCTGAGCCTCGCCGACTTTCAGCAGGCCGTCGGGCGCCCGACCCCGGACCAGGTCATCGAGCTGCAGGGCTACATCCGCGGCACGGACGCGAAGACCCGGGAGTTTGCCGCTGCGGCGCTTGCCAAGTCGTCGCCCGAAGCCTTTGCCTCCATGGCGCCGGAGCTGCTCGCATCGCCAGACGTGACGGTGAGGCGAATCGTGCTCCAGATGGCGCCTCCCGAATCCATCACGGCGGATCAGCTCCTGGCGGCGGCGCATGACGACGATGGGTGGGTCCGGGCCGCGGCGGCAATCGCCGGCGTGATCCGGAAGGATCGTTGGGAGGGTTCCCAGGAGGTCCTTCGCGCGCTCGCCGGCTCGGACGCGCCGCGCGACCGCGCTGCGGCGGCATGGGCGGCCGCCTTCGTGGCGGACGACGGTACCGTGGTCACGGCCCTTCGGGACGCCGATCCCGGGGTGCGGCTGGAAGGAATCCGGAGCCTGGCCCGCATGAAAGGGCAGGTCACCGGCGTTGCGGAGGCTCTCCTCGGTTGCATGTGCGATGCACAGGTCGCGGTGCGGCGAGAGGCACTCCGCCAGGCGGTGCGCTGGGCGCCGCCGGCCGAGTGGCAGCAGCGGTACGCCGAGACGCTGGCCGACGGGCTGGCGAGTGGCGACCGCGACGTCCGCAGGCTCGCCGCCGAGGCGATGGCCGCACAGGCGCCGGAGGCGCTGGCGCTCGCCTTGCCGCTGCTCCTCGCCCGTGACGAGACGTCGGCCGCAGCGGTGGAGGCGCTGGTGCGGAGCGGCCGGCCCGACCTTTTCCAGCACGCGCGTGGCCACCTGGAGACACGTTTGGCGAGCGGTGTCCAGCTGGCGAGGCTATCCTCGCGCGTCAGCGGCGCCTTTTCCAGCACGCGCGTGGCCACCTGGAGACAGTTTTGGCGAGCGGTGTCCAGCTGGCGAGGCTATCCTCGCGCGTCAGCGGCGCGATGCGTCACGTCGACGGCAACACGGCCGCGGCCTACGCCCTCCTCCGCATCGGCCTCGACGATTACGTCAGCAGCGCCGCCGCGTCTGGTCTCGCGGCCATGCGCGCGCTGCATGGCAAGAGAGGCTTCGCGACTGTGGAGCGCGGACTCGCGTCGGAGCAATCGCCGACGAGGATGGAGGCGCTGGAAACGTTGTTAAACTTCGGCCCGGGTTGGCTCGCCGGACCGCTGGCACGGCTGCTCGAACCGGAGTCGTTCGATCCCGTCTTGGCACGTCCCCTGTCGCATGCCGAGCTCGAATCTCTCACGCAGCACTCCGACAAGTGGGTCCGCGAAACGGCGGAAGCTGCGGCGCACGGACTCAGTGAACATATGAAGGAGCTCATCGCGCTGAAGCGGGTGCCTCTGTTCAGCACGCTGACCCTGGAGCAGCTCGCGAGCATCGACCGCCTCATGGTCACCCGGCACTACGCAAAGGGCGAATCGGTGTTTCGTAGGGGAGATGTCGGCGCGGAGCTCTATGTCGTGGTCGACGGCGAGATTCGCGTCCACCTCGACCATGACGGCCGTGAGGTCACGCTGGCGAAGCACGGTGGCGGAACGGTGTTGGGCGAGATGTCGGTCTTTGACGACGAGCCGAGATCGGCGAGCGCGCAGGCGACCAGCGACACCACGGTCCGCGTGCTGCGGCGCGACCGCCTGCACGCGATCGTGCACGAGCATCCGGAGGTGCTGCTGGAGTTCGTCAGAAACCTGAGCCAGCGCCTGCGGGCGATGGACGAGAAGGTAGCGGAGTCGGAGGAATCCCTCCCGGCTACGCCGTAGGTTCGGTTTCCGCGCGGACCTCGATCATCTTGCGTGCTTCCTCGAGGCGCTGGACGCAGATCCGAAAATATGTCTGCGCGTCTTCCGCAGCCTTGACTGCCTCGTCCAGGGTCAGCTTGTCCGACTCCATTCGCTTCAAGGTCTCCTCGAGCTTGTCCATCGCCTGCTCGTACGTCAGCTCTTCGGTTATGGCGAGACCTCCTCGACGCGACCTGCGAGCTTTCCAGAACCCAGCTGGATCGTGACCTTCTGCTGCACCGCAGCCTCCGCAGCAGAGCGCAGGATGGCGCCGCTCGCGGCGTCGCGGGTGATGCTGTAGCCGCGGGTGAGCACTGACTCGGGGCTCAGCGCGACGAGCCGCTGATGCTGGCTCTCGAGCTTTCGACCCTGCTCCGCGAAGCGGTTCGCCAGCGCTCGCTCGATTCGCTCCCGCCCCCGGGTGGCGTTCAGCCTGGACTGGCTCATCTGCAGCCTCAAGGTCAGAGCGCTGTGCAGCCGCCGCTGCTGCTCGCGCAAGGCCTGCTCGCGCCTCTCGATCTGATGGACCGGGCTGAGCTTTGCGAGGTCGGTCTGGGCGCGAGCCAGGCGATCGGCGGGTCTCTGGACCAGATTCGCCAGCAGTCTCACCAGGCGCATCCGATAGGTGTTCAAACGGTCGTTCTCCTGGCTGAAGCGCTGCCCGATCTCGCGCTCGATCCGCCGCTCGCGCTCCCTCAACGAAGCAAGCAGGTCTGCCTTCTTCGGCACCACACGTGCGCCTGCTTCGGTTGGCGTGCGGCATTCAGCGTCGCCGACGAGGTCGGCTACCGTGCGGTCAGAAGTGTGCCCGAGGGCGGTGACCACCGGCAGCCTTGATTCGAGGATCGCCCGGGCGACCAGCTCTGTATTGAATGCGTACATCTCCTCGAAGCTCCCACCGCCTCGCGCCAGCACGATCACATCAGCGAGCCCTTCCTGATTGCAGCGTCGGAGGGCGCGCGCGACGCTCATCGGCGCGCCTGCGCCCTGGACCTGAACGGGGTACACAACGATGCCCATGTTGGGATAGCGGTCCCAGATCGTCTCCTGCAGGTCGTTGATCACGGCGCCCGTCGGCGAGGTGAGAAGCGCGACGGTATGAGGCAGAAACGGTAGGCGGCGCTTACGGTTGGCGTCGAACGCGCCTTCGAGCTCGAGGCGACGCTTGAGCTCCTCCAGGCGAGCGCGGAGCTTGCCCTCCAGGCGAGCGCGGAGCTTGCCCACATCGTCGAACTCGACCTGGTCGACGATGAAGCTGAGCCGTCCGGTCTTGCCGAAGAAATCGACCCTGCCGCGGAAGATGAACACCTGGCCGTCCTCGGGCAGCGTCGTGACGCGCCGCGAGTCGTCCGCGAACAGCACCGCATCGAGCCGGCTGAACCCATCCTGGATGGAGAAGTTGTAGTGCCCGGCAGTGCCGCGCTTCATGCCGCTGACCTCGCCCTTGACGAGGAGGGCGGTCAGGGGACGCAGCTCGCGTCGGATCTCGTTGGCGAGCTCGGTGACCGTGAAGGGCCGCTGAGCTTCCTCGGGTCGGAGCACGTTGGTTAGGTTACTCAGCCCCCGATCTGCGACATCGATTTCGCCGGCTTGATGAAGCCGGCCTTGTTGATCATGTGACCTTCCTCTTTGCGCCAGATCGCCGTTTCGATCACGCCGGCGATGTGGTCATCTGACACCCCTGACCGCATCAGGTCGCGGAGCGGGGTTTCGGACAACGAGAAGAGGCATGTGCGCAGGCCGCCTTCCGCGGTCAGCCGGACCCGGTTGCACGTCGTGCAGAAGGCCTGGCTGACCGAAGAGATGAAGCCGACCCCGCCCTGCGTTCCATCGGCGAACTTGAATCGGGTCGCGGGGCCGGGCCGCGCGTCGATCACCGGCTCGAGCGGGAATAGGTCTTCGATCTGCTCCTGGATGCGCCGGCTGGGCACGACCTGCTCGTTCGTCCAGATGTTGTCGCCATCGAGCGGCATGAACTCGATGAAGCGGACCTCATACCCTTCGGCTCGAGCCAGGCGGGCGAAGTCGACGACCTCATCGTCGTTGTGGCCCTTCATGACCACCATGTTCAGCTTGATCGGCCACAAGCCGGCTTCCCGCGACGCCGTGATGCCGTCCATGACGCGTTCGAACGCTTCGCTGCGCGCCATGTCCTTGAACGTGTCCATGCGCAGCGTGTCCAGCGAGATGTTGATGCGCTTGAGCCCCGCGTCTTTCAGCGCCTGTGCCTTCTGCCGCAGCAGAACGCCATTGGTGGTCATCGTGATGTCGAGGGTCGGGTCGATCGAGTTGATCATGGCGATGAGCTCTTCGAGCTTGACCCGCACCAGCGGCTCCCCACCTGTGATCCGGATCGTGCGCACGCCGTAGCGTGCGACGAAGATCCGGGCAAGCCTGACTATCTCCTCGAATCTGAGGATGTCGTCTCGCTTGAGCCACTTCAAGCCCTCCGCGGGCATGCAGTAGATGCAGCGGAAGTTGCACCTGTCGGTGACCGAGATCCTCAGATCGTCGGCGACCCTGCCGTACGAGTCGAGAAGTCTCCGATTCGGCATTTAGCCGATGATAGCCGCGATGGGGTACGAGCACATCCTGGTCGAGATCGAGCCCCCTATCGCGACCAATCCATAAGTCTCCGATTCGGCATTTAGCCGATGATAGCCGCGATGGGGTACGAGCACATCCTGGTCGAGATCGAGCCCCCGATCGCGACCGTGACGCTCAACCGGCCCAAGGTTCTAAACGCCCTGAGCCCCGCCGTGATCGGCGAGGTGTGCGCCGCGCTTTCCGAGCTCGAAGCCGACGGCAACGTGCAAGCGGCCGTGCTCACCGGAGGCCCCAAGGTATTCGCCGCGGGGGCCGATATCCAGGACATGGCGGACCAGGGTGCCGTCGACCAGCTGCTCCGCGATCAGACCGGGCGCTGGGCGCCTCTCGCCGGCTTCAAAAAGCCCCTGATCGCCGCCGTCAACGGCTACGCGCTGGGCGGCGGCTGCGAGGTCGCACTGATGTGTGACCTGATCGTCGCCGGCGACACCGCGCGGTTTGGCCAGCCGGAGGTCAACCTCGGGATCATCCCGGGCGCCGGAGGAACCCAGCGCTGGCCGCGTACCGCGGGCAAGTACGTCGCCATGGAGGTCATGCTCACCGGCGCACCGGTGACCGCCCTCCGCGCCTACGAGCTGGGCATCGTCAACAAGGTCGTGCCTTGGGAGATGACGATCGCCGTGGCCAAGCGAATCGCGCGGGACCTGGCGGCGAAACCTCCGCTTGCGGTCCGGCTGGCCAAGGAGGCTGTCCTCAAGGCGTTCGACGCGCCGCTGTCCGACGGTCTTGCCGCCGAGCGCAAGAGCTTCTACTTCTTGTTTGCGACAGAGGACCAGAAGGAAGGCATGCACGCGTTTCTCGAAAAGCGGAAGGGCGTCTTCAAAGGAAGGTGACAGACGTGGCGACTCAAGTTGAGCAGCACATAAAGGTCGATACGGAAGGCGGGGTTGGTTGGATCCGCTTCAACCGGCCGGACAAGATGAACGCGATCGCCGCCGTCACGCGCGCGCAGCTGGGGGAGGCGATCAAACAAGCAGAGCGCGACGATGCGATACGCGTGGTCGTCCTGACCGGGTCCGGCCGTGCATTCTGCTCGGGCGCTGACGTAACGGAGATGGCCGATGGCGCAGGCATGCGCACGCCGGAGGACGTCGGCAACGTGCTTCGCAACGAGTACATGCCCATGCTAACTCGCCTCCGCACCATGCCCAAGCCGGTGATCGCGGCCATGAACGGTCCCGCCGTAGGCATCGGCGCGAGCTATGCGCTCGCCTGCGATATCAGGATCGCGACCCCTGAGGCGTACCTCCTCGAAGCGTTCATCAACATCGGGCTCGCGCCCGATGGCGGAGTCAGCTGGCTGCTGCCCCGACTTGCGGGTACTGGCGTTGCGTACTGGATGTTGTTCGCCGGGCGTCCCTTGCCGGCGGTTGATGCTGAGCGGTTGGGCGTGATCAACCGAATGGTGCCCGCCGAGCAGCTGGATGAGGTGGTGCGCGAGCTGGCCACGCACCTGGCGAGTCAGCCGCGCGGGGCTCTCGCGGCAGCAAAGCGCGCGGTCAACCACGCCCTCGACTCGACATTTGAGCAGGCGCTCGAGTTCGAGTCCTACTTGCAAGAAGCGCAGGCGGCAAGCCCCGAGTTCGCGGAAGGCGTTGCCAACTTCCTTGCGAGGCGCGCTTCCAGAAAGTAAATAGATGCCAGAGGCCGTAATCGTCGCGACGGCGCGCACGCCGATGGGCCGCTACGGCGGACAGCTCAAGGACGTCCGGCCGGACGACCTGGCGGCGATTGTCCTCAGGGAAGCTTGCGAACGCGCGCACGTCAAACCCGAGGAGGTCGAGGACGTCATCCTCGGCTGCGCCAACCAGGCCGGCGAGGACAACCGCAACGTCGCACGCATGGCACTACTGCTTGCGGGCTTTCCCGTCGAGGTGCCGGGCCAGACGGTCAACCGGCTGTGTGGATCTGGGATGCAGGCGACCATCGCCGCGGCCCGTGAGATCCAGTCGGGCGGCGCCGAGATCATGGTCGCGGGGGGCGTGGAAAGCATGACCCGCTCGCCATGGGTGCTGCCCAAGCCTTCGGCAGCTTTCGCACGCGGACCACAAACCGTCTACGACACTGCGCTCGGCTGGCGCCTCGTCAATCCCAAGATGGCGGCGATGTACGGCACGCTGCAGATGGGCGAGACCGCCGAGCGAGTCGCCCAGAAATACGAGGTGTCCCGCGAGGACCAGGACGCTTTCGCGCTGCGCAGCCACCAGCGCGCGATCGCGGCGCAGAAGTCAGGACGCGAGACCGCCGAGCGAGTCGCCCAGAAATACGAGGTGTCCCGCGAGGACCAGGACGCTTTCGCGCTGCGCAGCCACCAGCGCGCGATCGCGGCGCAGAAGTCAGGACGTCTGGCCGAAGAAATCGTGCAGATGGACGCAATCACGGACGACGAGGGACCGCGGCCCGACACGTCGCTGGAAGCGCTCGCCAAGCTGAAGCCCGCGTTTGGGGAAAACGGATCGGTCACCGCGGGTAACGCATCGCCGCTGAACGACGGCGCGACAGCGCTGGTCTTGATGTCGGACGCGAAGGCCAGGGAGCGAGGCCTGAAGCCGCTGGCGCGGCTCGTGTCGGCAGCGCCCGCCGGAGTGCATCCCGACTACATGGGAATTGGACCGGTGCCCTCGTCGCTCAAAGCACTCGAGAAGGCCGGCCTGCAGCCCTCCGACATGCAAGTCGTGGAGTTGAACGAGGCGTTCGCCTCGCAGTCGCTCGCATGCATTCGCCTGCTCGGCCTGGATGAGGACAGGGTCAACGTCAACGGCGGGGCCATCGCGCTCGGCCATCCCCTCGGCAGCAGCGGCGCGCGACTGGTCAGCACACTCGTGCGCGAGATGGACCATCGCGATGCGGAGTACGGCCTGGCCACGATGTGCATCGGGGTGGGCCAGGGCATCGCGTCGATCTGGCAGAGGATCTGAGCGAGCGCGACCCTCAGGCGGTGCGGTCGATGTTCGACCGGATCGCTCGTCGTTACGACCTGGTCAACACCGTGCTGTCCGGGGGAACCGATGCCGGCTGGCGGCGCCGGGCAGCTCGCGAGACCGGAATCGGTGCGGGTGGATCGGCCCTCGACGTGGCGTGTGGCTCGGGCAAGCTGACAGCCGAGCTGGCCCGGATCGCCGGACCCACCGGCCACATCGTGGGTCTGGACTTCAGCCCCCAGATGCTCGAGGTCGCGCGCCACGACCATCCGGACATCGAGTTCGAGGAGGGCGATGCGCTGAAGCTTCCGTTCGACGACGCGATCTTCGACGCGTCGACAATCGCTTTCGGCCTGCGCAATCTCGCCGACCCGATCCTCGGTTTGCGCGAGATGCTTCGCGTGCTCAAGCCCGGCGGTCGCGCGGTCGTGCTCGAATTCGTGCGCCCGCCGCGGGGATTCGTGGGCGGCGCTTACCGCCTCTACCTGCGAACCCTGCTGCCGGCGATCGGCGGCTTGTTGTCGGGTGAGCCGTCCGCGTATCGATATCTGAGCGCCACGGTCGATTCGTACAGGACGCCTGAGGAGCTGACCGCGATGGCGGCTGGAGCAGGATGGTCCGGCGTCCGCTTCCAGAGCCTCGCCATGGGGACGGTTGGGATTCTCTCCGGGCGGCCTGCTTAAGAGTTTCGGTCCACCGCTGAGCGCGCGAGGCCCACGAGGACCGGCTGCAATCCGTCCAGCTCAACTGCCTCGAGCTCGCGCACGGCCGCATCGACAAGACCTTGCGCCTCCTGGCGTACACGAGGCAGCGCCTCGCTCGATATCACCAGCTCCGCGACGCGGCCGACTTCTGCATCGCCGAGCGAGCCGGCAAGCAGGCGCCGCACCTCGGGACCCACGACCCGATCTTCCGCGGCATAGATGAGGGGAAGCGAGAGCACGCGCTGTCGTATGTCGAGGCCGACCGGCTTCCCGGAGCTCGGGCTGAAGTCGACCATATCGTCCGCCATCTGGAAGGCCGTGCCCAGCAGCTCGCCAAACCGCCGTAGCGCTTCCACCACCTGGGGCGTCGCGCCGGAAAGCAGCGCGCCCGATTCGCACGCGGCGGCGAAAAGCGAAGCTGTCTTGCCGCGGATCACCTGCATATATGAATCGCGGTCGCCCGGGTATGAGCCCCGCATCGCGACGTCGTCGATCTGGGAGGCGCAAACGGCCTCCAGCGCTTCGGCGAGTGCAGAGGTGACGCCTGGATTGCCTATCTGCGCGATGAGACGCGTGGCCTTGGCGAAGTAGTAATCGCCGACCGCGATCGCGCGCTCGGGCCCCTCGGCCGCGGCCACTGTCGGCCGGCCTCTGCGGTGCGTGCTTTCGTCGACGTAGTCATCGTGGATGAGCGTGGCGTTGTGCAGCAGCTCGACGGCGGCCGCCAGCTCGGCGGCGCGCAGCGCATCGTTGTGGGGTCCGATGCCTGCGGTGAGCTGAACCAGCCTCGGCCTGAGCCGCTTGCCGCCGGCCTCGACCAGGCGCCGCATCGGGGACGCAACCGGCTCGGGATCAACCATCAACTGCCGGGCCAGCTCCAGCTCGACGAGCGCCTGGAGCGACTCCTTCTCGATTCCTCGCGCGAACTCTCCGTCGAGCTGCAGCGCGAGCTGCCTGCGACGGGGGCCGTCGAGCTCGACCGCGAACAGGGACTGCCAGCGACCGAGGACGAGCTCGCCGTCCTCGACCATCAGAGTCGCGAACGCGCTGAGCAGCAGCTGGCGGCAGTGAGCGTGCCCGTTCGCCGGTTCGTCAATCGGGACGTCGAAACGCCGCGCGAAGTCATCGTGCTCATAGGCCGCACCGGCTGGCGCGATCCGATCCAGCAGGCCCTCGAAATCGCGCAGCAGCAAAGGTTCGTTCTCGTTGACCGCCAGGCCGAGAGTGGTGTGCAGCGACTGGAGGTGGACGCGCCCATTGCGCAGTCCTGCGCGGCGCACTTCTTCGCGGACTCGGTCGGTGATGTCAACGAACTCGGTGGCGTGTGCCGTCGCGAACTCGAGGCGGTGGCTCACAGCGTCGCGGTCAGGGACTTGCGAAGCAGTTGCCGGAGCGCCGGGGGGGCTTGCTCGGCCGCGGCCGCGGCCGAAGTCGCTTCGATGGCTCGAGCGAACGCAACCTGCACCGGCAGCGGCGCGTTGTCCGCGAGGAGGCGCGAGCCGCGGGCCAGGCAGAGATCGCCCATCAAGAGCGTGGTCGGTGGGGCGGCTCGGCCGCCGACGCCCTGCAGCCGGATCCCCGACTCGATGAGGGCGGCCGCAAGAGCGAGCTTCGCTCGCAGCTCGGGGTCGAAGTGGTCAACCGCGTCCAGGTACGACCGATACGTTTCCGAAAGGCCGTCCGACCAGAGGCCTTCGAGACGGTCGAGCTCGCGGTCCAGCAGATGGACGCTCATTCGACGGTCTCGATGACGCTGCCTGCAAGCTGCCTGAAGGCGGACAGCGCGCGCAGGCAGGACTCGTCGTCGCGGGTGACGACGTAGTACAGCCCGAAGCCAAGCACGGTGTTGAGCACCAGCGGGACGAGGACGTCGCGAGGCACGGTGAGGCGAATCCGGCCGTCTTCCTCGAGCCGGTCGAGCTGCTCCTGGATCACCTCGCGGTAGCGGGTGAACAATTCCGGCAGGTAGGCCCGCAACCGCTCCGTGCGGGGCGCCTGGACCAGGAGATCGAACGCCGCGAGCTGGACGTCACCGAGTCGGCGGAGCGAATCCCAAAGCGACTCGACGCCGATCTCCAGGACCTCGAGCGGATCGGTGAGCTGATTCAAGGTCAGGCGAAGCTCCTCGACCGATTTGGCCGTGAGGTAGCGCCACGCTTCGACCAGGAGCTCGGACTTGGTGGGGAACCAGTACTGGAGGTTGCCGATCGCCACGCCGGCCTTGGAGGCGATTGACCTCACGCTCGTCCCGGAGTAGCCGTTTTCGAGGAGTGAGTCGGCCGCCGCGTGGATGATCAACTCTCGGGTGCTCTCGGTGGCGGTCGCCCCGGTCATACGTATGTACCAGCATACGCAGGCTCGAAAGTGCAGATGGGGTCGGGTCGACGACTGCGGGATAATGCCCGACGGCGTGCGGTCCATCGCCGAGGTATTTCCCAACCGTCTTTGCGGCGTGCTGCGCACCGAAGACGCGGACGCCGGCTTCCAGGCGTGCCTGACTGCCATGGAGGCGGGCGTGCACACGATCGAAATCACGAAGACGGTCCCTTCATGCTTCGACATGATCAAGGGCCTGATCGCGACGACCATGGGTCGCTATCCGGTCGGGGTGGGCACGGTCTGGGACCCAGGCGCGGTCAAAGAGGCCAAGCAGGCCGGCGCGTCGTTTGTCGTGACGCCAGTCCTTCTGCCCGAGGTCGCCGACGCCTGCCGACAGGAGGACATCCTCTGCGTGCTGGGCGCGTTGACCCCGACCGAGATCTACCAGGCCCGACTGGCGGGCGCGGCCCTCGTCAAGGTCTTCCCG
>Ga0209805_1001187_pt1 | contig 15986 bp, 18 predicted proteins | sample GraSoiAngelo_148_FD_185905 | JGI IMG/M metagenome (GOLD analysis project Ga0209805, IMG submission 185905) | Grasslands soil microbial communities from the Angelo Coastal Reserve, California, USA - 14_1009_09_20cm (SPAdes) (version 2) | ecosystem: Environmental > Terrestrial > Soil > Grasslands ... | reverse complement strand
CATGCGCCGCAGTCGGGCGGCTGGCGGAACTGGTAGACGCGCACGTTTGAGGGGCGTGTGGGGTAACCCATCCGGGTTCGAGTCCCGGGTCGCCCACCACCTCCTCCGGCTATTCCGCCATTCGGGCGCAGATGGTCGGAACCCGGCGATCGGCAGCGCCATTCGGGCACAACTGGTCATCGATCGCTCACTTCCGTCACGTCGCGGGCAGCTCCCTCATCGCGCCCGTTGATTCGGCGTAGCCCCACGCGTCCAGATCGTTGGGCCCCGGAAGCTCGAGGCCGCGGGCACCGAGGATCGACATGACCTGGCTGCGGTGATCGCCGGCGTGGTGAATCGTTTGCGCCATGATCACGGCACCAGGCAAATGCCAACCGTCGGTGGTGGTGACATCGCGGACGGCGAGGTCGGCATCGTGTGCCATGGCCTCCCAATGAGGACCCATGCGGCGGATGCGCTCGGCAAGCTCACGCAGGGGGACCGGGCCGTCCGGCAAACGGTCGTTTCTGACGAAAGCTTCGGCTGCTGCCTTCGAAGGAAACCGATCACGTGTCAGGATCGAAAAATAGCCTTCCTCAGCGTCGACCATGTGCCTGAGGGTTTCTCGAATCGTGCCGTACGTGCCAGGAGTCGTTGCGTCAAGGTGCTCGTCCGCAAGGCCCTCGCAGTACTCGATCAGGCGCAATGTGGCCCACGTCTTGAAACGAAACATCTCCACCAGCGCGTCCATGGTTCCCGATCCTCAAAGACATTGTTACTAAACTTCGTGGCGGTTGAGATTGGTTGACCGGCGTCGTACTCGTTGAAGGGGTCAGCGACCAGCTTGCGCTCGAGGCACTCGCCGTCCGCCGCGGTCGCGACCTTGATGCGGAGGGTGTTTCCGTCGTGCCGATGGGGGGCGCGACGAACATCGCCACCTTCGTCAAGCGGTACGGGCCTCACGGGCTCGGCGTCAGGCTGGCGGGCCTGTGTGACCTCGCCGAGGAGGGCGATTTCAAGCGCGCTCTCGAGCGCGCGGGCTTCGGCTCCGAACTGACTCGCGCCGGCATGGAACGGGTCGGCTTCTTTGTCTGCATCGCCGACCTGGAGGATGAGCTGATCCGCTGCCTGGGCACCGCGGCTGTGGAAGAGGTCATCGCAGCTCAGGGAGACCTAGCGGCGTACCGCACCTTTCAGAATCAACCGGCCTGGCGCGGCCGTCCAGATCAAGAGCAGCTCCGGCGCTTCTTTGGCACCCGTGGTGGCCGGAAGATCCAATCCGCCGCCATGCTCGTCGACGCCCTCGATCTGAGCCGGGTTCCGCGGCCGCTCGATGGCGTGCTCGAGCACGTCTTGGCGCGAAACTGAGAGGGCGGGCAGTCAAACTTAGCGGGTGCCCGACGTCGAACCACTGGATCCCAAGACCCAGTTCCGGCAGCTGTACGACCAGGAGTTCCATTCCGTCTTCCGCTCAATTCGGGCAGTCGTGCTCGATACGGCGGCGGCCGAGGACCTGACCCAGGAGACGTTTGTCCGCGCCTACCGCGCCCGCAGCCGCTACACGCCGACAGCCCCGCCCGGCGCCTGGCTGCGGAGGATCGGCATCAACCTCGCCATCTCCCACCTCCGGCGCCAGAAGCTCGCCCGTTTCCTGCCGGCCCGGCTCTATGTCGCGCCCGACCGGCGCGATTACGACCGGGCGGAGGCAAGGGACGTCGTGGAGAAGGCGCTGGCCGAGCTCAGCCCCAAGCTGCGGGCGGCCGTCGTCCTTCACTACTACGAGGGATTGACGCGCGAGGAGATCGCCGAGGTGCTCGGGGTGCCGGCCGGGACGGTCGCGTCGCGGATCGCCAAAGCGGTGGCGATAATGCGAAAAACCATAGGCAGCGATCAGCAAGCCGACTCCACGCGTTCGAGTAGTGAAGGTGCCTTACGTGGAAGATAAACCCACTCAAGGAGGGCCAACCACGCCCTCCGAATCGGACGTCAGCCGGATGGTCCGGGCAACGGTCGAGACCTGGAAACCCCGGCGTGGCCCGGACTGGTCGGACTTGATGATCCGTCTTGCCGCCGCCGGGCCCTCGCCGTGGGTCGTCTACACGACGGCCAGCGCCGCACTCGTGGTGATCCTGTTCGCCGCCTACCTTGTTGGCTCGTGGCTGCAGATTGGCGCACTGGCGCCCCAACCCGTCAACACCCACTTCCACTAGGGAAGGAACTCGATCTCCTCGGCGGCGCCGCGCCGCCGCGCTTCTGCGACCACCACCGAGGCTGCCGCCAGGTCCCATATCGCCAGGCCGTGTGACTCGAACAGGGTGATGCCCGGCCGGTCGGGCCGTTCCCACCGGCCGGCGACCACCGATCCAAGCTCCACCGCCTGGCTCCAGTCGAACTTGCCGGCCTCGTGGGCCTGGATCAAATCGCCGCTCTCGAGCTGAGCGGCGGCCAGCTGGTCGACGACCACCGTCTGGGCCCGCTCGACGAGGTCGGTCGGGACCTCAACCCGGTTGCGGAAGTTCGATCCGACCGCCACGACCAGGGCGTGCGGTTCGACCCATGCGGCCTCGAGCACCGGCAGGTGGCTAGTGGTCACAGTGACGACGATGTCAGCGCCCCGCACCGCGGCCTCGGCGGTGGAGGCGTCGACTGTCTTGATGCCGAGCTGCTCCGCCTGTTCCGCGGCGAAGGCGGCCCGACGCTCGGCGTTCCGGCTGAAGACGCGCAGCTCTTCGACCTGCAGCACGCGGGTCAGCGCCAGCGCCTGGGTGGAGGCCTGCCAGCCGCAACCGATCAACGCGACCGTCGCGGTGGCGGGCAGTCCGAGTGCTTTCACGGCGACAGCCGTGGCCGCCCCGGTCCGGTAAGCGCCCATGAAGTCCGACTCGACCAGCGCCTCGACCGACCCGTCCAGCCCGAACAGCACGACCATGAACCGGACCCGTCCGTTGGCCACCGTGTACGCCTTGAGCCCGGTGCACTTGCCGCCCGGCCACGCCGCGAACATCACGTTCAGGAGGCCGCCCGGCGCGAATGCCCGGCGCCGAGGCTCGTTTTGGGCCTCGCCCTCGCCCAGCTCGCGCATCGCCGCTTCGACCGCGGCGATGACATCGTCCATCTCGATCAGCTCTTGTACGTCACTCTCGCGCAGGATCAGGGCCATCGCAGGGAGAATAGCGACCAAAGATGTCACGCCCCCGAAGGTCCTTGCATCTTCGCGCCCTAGGCGGCCGGGCGCCTTCGGCGCTGAAGCCCGCGTCAAGGGGCCCGGCGCGGCGTTGTCGCGCATCTAACGATGCGCTCCTAGCCGCGCCACCCTTTCCTTGGCTCCGGCCGCCGATGGCGCGAATATGCTGCGGAGCTCGGGGGCGTGACATCTAGATGTCGACAACCCGCCCGCTCAACGTCGGCCTGATCGGTCTCGGCACCGTCGGCTCGCAGGTCGCCGAGCGCATGTTGTCTTGGGGGCCGCAGCTGTCGCGGCGCGCCGGAGTCGAGCTGTGCCTGAAGCGCGTGCTGGTGCGCGACCTCACGAAGCGCCGCTCGATCGAGATCGCTGCCGACCTCCTCACGACCGACCCGTCAGCGATCCTCGACGACACTTCGATCGAGGTCCTGGTCGAGGTCGCAGGTGGCGACGAGCCGATGCGGTCCTACATCGAGCGCGCGATCCAGGCGGGCAAGCATGTGATCACAGCCAACAAGGTGGTGATGGCCAAGCACGGCCCCGAGCTCCTCGACCAGGCGGTCGAGAAAAACGTCGACGTCTACTTCGAGGCCGCGGTGGGTGGCGGAATTCCGCTGATCAGCACGTTCCGCACCGACCTCCAGGCCAACAAGATCGAGCGCGTATCCGCGGTCATCAACGGGACGACCAACTACGTCCTCGGCCGCATGGCTTCGGGCAGCACCATGACCGACGCCATTCGAGAGGCGCAGGAGGCCGGATACGCCGAGGCGGACCCCACCGACGACATCGGGGGCTTCGACGCCGCCTACAAGCTCGCGATTCTCGGGTCGATTGCGTACGAGATCAAGGTCCGTCCCGACGAGATCTACCGCGAGGGCATCGAGGGCGTGGAGCCGGTCGACTTCCGGTACGCGCGCGAGCTCGGCTTCGCGATCAAGCTCATCGCGCATACGCAGCGCCATCCGGGCCGCGTCGAGGCCCGCGTTCACCCGGCGATGATTCCGCTCGACCACCCGCTCGCCCGCGTCGAGGGCGCCGAGAACGCGGTGTTCGTGGAAGGCGACCTGGTCGGGCAGGTGCTGCTCGTGGGACAGGGCGCAGGGGGCAGGCCGACAGCTTCCGCCGTCGTCGGCGACCTGATCGACCTGGCGCGATCGATCCGGCGCGGCGTGCAGAGCCGCCCCTCGTTCAGCTTCGACGACCGGATCGGCGTGATCCCGATCGGAGAGGTGAAGACGCGCGCCTATTACCGGATCCGGGTCGACGACCGCGCCGGCGTGCTGGCCGCGATCGGCCAGGTGTTCGCCGAGGAGGGTGTCAGCATCTCGAGCTTCATCCAGAAGGACGCGTGGTCGCACGACCAGACCGCGGAGCTCGTGGTGACGACTCACCCTTCGCTGGATGCGAGCCTGCAGAAGGCGCGGGAGCGAATGGCGCAGCTCGAGCCGGTGCGCACCGTCTCATCGTTCCTTCGCGTCTTTTAGGTCGTGCAGCTTGGGTGTGATAGCTCGCTATCGCGAGCGCCTGCCGATCGGACCGGCGACACCCGAGGTCGATCTCAACGAGGGGTCGACGCCTCTCGTGCGGAGCCACAACATCGGCCGCGCCCTCGGTCTCGAGCGCCTGTACTTCAAATACGAGGGACTGAACCCGACCGGTTCGTTCAAGGACCGCGGCATGGTCGTCGCGGTTGCGAAGGCACTCGAGAAGGGAAGCCGCGTCTTCATGTGCGCGTCCACGGGCAACACGTCGGCATCGATGGCCGCCTACGCGGCGCGCGTCGGTGCGCGCGCGATCGTCGTCGTCCCTAGCGGCGCCGGGCGTGCGGAGGGCGCACCTGCCGATATCGCCCTGAATAAGTTGTCGCAGGCTTTGATGTACGGAGCGAAAGTCGTCGCGCTCAAGGGCAACTTCGACCATGCTCTCGAGACGGTCCGTGATGTGACGAGTCACTATCCGGTCGCGCTGATGAACTCCGTCAACCCGCACCGAATCGAGGGCCAGAAGACAGCCGCGTTCGAGATCGTCGATGAGCTCGGCGACGCCCCCGACTACCTCGTCCTTCCTGTGGGCAACGCCGGCAACATCACCGCCTACTGGAAAGGTTTTCGCGAATACCACGCGGCCGGGCACGCAACGCGGCTGCCGCGCATGGTGGGCGCGCAGGCGGAGGGCGCAGCCCCGATCGTCAACGGAGCCCCGGTCGCCAACCCGAAGACGGTTGCCTCTGCGATCCGCATCGGCAACCCCGCCTCGTGGGAGGGCGCCACGTCGGCGCGCGACGAGTCCGGCGGCACCATCGCCGCAGTCACCGACACCGAAATCCTGTCCGCCCAGATCCGGCTTGCCAACAGCGAGGGGCTGTTCGCCGAGCCTGCGTCGGCGGCACCACTCGCGCTCCTGTTTCGCCTGGTGCGCCAGGGCAAGATCGAAAAGGACTCCACGACGGTGGTTGTGCTGACCGGCTCCGGCCTCAAGGATCCCGACGCCGCGCTGCAGAACGTCGAACCGCCTATCGAGCTCGACGGAGATGCCCGCACACTCGCTAAGGTCTTGAAACTGTAGGTGCGCGTCAAAGTCCCGGCCTCGATCGCCAACATCGGCCCCGGTTTCGACTGCATGGCCATGACGATCGACCTGTGGCTCGAGGTGGTCGCCACCGAGTCGGAACGGCCGGCCTGGGACTACGAAGGCGAGGGCGCCGACTACCTGTACGCGCACGAGAACCCGTTCACCCGCCTGCACATGAAGGGCCGCGTCCGGAGCGAGATCCCGCTCGGCGTCGGGCTGGGCAGCAGCGCCGCGGCGAGGCTCGCCGCGTCGGCGCTGATGAGTCCGTGGGACGTGAAGAGCCACGTCGTCGACGCGGGTGCCGACGAAGGCCACTACGACAACGTCGCGGCGGCGGCGTCGGGTGGGATCCGGATCGTCTCCGAGAAGGTGGATGAGAAGCTGCCGAACCCGGGTTGGGGCCTTGCCCTTTTCATCGCGCACCAGCCCCTGCCCACCGAGAAGGCGCGCCAGGCTTTGCCCGCCTCCGTGTCACTCGGCGATGCGACCTTCAACGCCTCGCGTACGGCGCTGCTGGTGCGCGCGATCATGTCGAAGCGCCCCGCGCTCCTGGGCGAGGCGCTGCGCGACCGGCTGCATCAGCCTCACCGCCTCCACCTTTATCCGTGGGTCGAGGAGGTGATCCACGTCGCTGAGGCCGCGGGCGCCTATGGCGCGGCGATCTGCGGCGCCGGTCCGAGCGTCTTCGCCTTCTGCGCGCCGTCGCAGGCGACCAGGATCGCCAAGGCGATGGAAGATTCGCATCCGCTGCGCGGCCGCGCGCTGGTGACGAAGATCACCGACAAGGGAATGTTCCGCACGTTGTGATCGTCCAGAAGTACGGAGGTACCTCCGTCGGCTCGGCCGCCCGCATCCGCCGCGTCAGCCGCCGCATTGCAAATACCGTCGCCCAGGGACACCAGGTCGTCGTGGTGGTGTCGGCGATGGGTCACACGACGGATCGACTGATCGCGCTGGCCGAAAGCGTCAACCCCGAGCCACCGGGGCGCGAGCTCGACATGCTCATCGCCAACGGCGAGACGATCACCGCGCCGCTGGTCGCGATGTGCCTGGCCGGGATGGGCGTGCCCGCCATCTCACTCTCCGGCGCGCAGGCCGGTGTCCGGACCAGCGGGCAGCACTCGCGAGCTCGCATCAACGACATCAAACCCGACCGCATCGTCGAGGCCCTGGGCAAGAACCAGGTTCCAGTCATCGCCGGTTTTCAGGGCGTGACAGCTCAGCTCGACATCACGACCCTCGGACGCGGCGGCTCGGACACCACCGCGGTGGCACTCGCCGCGGCGCTGCGCGCGGAGTCGTGTGAGATCTACACCGATGTCGACGGCATCTTCACGGCGGACCCTCGCGTCGTGAAGGCGGCCAAGAAGCTGACTCACGTCCAGTACGACGAGATGCTCGAGCTCGCGGCGGTTGGCGCACGCGTCATGCATCCTCGCGCGGTCGAGATCGCCGAGCTCTACAGCGTCCCGATCCACGTTCGGTCGAGCTTCCACGACCGCGTCGGTACGATGATCGTCGCTCACGTACCGATGGAAGATCGCCAGCGTGTGCGCGGTATCGCGCAAGAAACCAACGTCGCGAAGATAACCGTGGTCGGGGTGCGCGACCGCCCCGGCGTCGCGGCGACCATATTCGAGCCCCTGGCCGACGCGGGCATCTCGGTCGACGTCATCGTGCAGAACATCGGCCGCTCCGGCCACACCGACCTCACGTTCTCGGTCGCGGAGTCCGACCTGAAGGCGGCGGAGAAGCTCGTCAAGACTGCGGCCAAGGCGGTGGGCGCGCAGAGGGTCTCGTCGGCGGCCGGCATCGCGAAGCTGTCGATCGTCGGCACGGGCATGCTCGGCACGCCTGGCATCGCGGCTCGGATGTTTCGCGCCCTGGCCGAGGCCGGGATAAACATCGAGATGATCAGCACCTCGGAGATCCGCATCACCTGCCTTGTCTCGCGCGACCAGGTCGGCAAGGGCGTGCGGATCCTGCACCACGCGTTCGAGCTGGACCAGGACCTCCCGTAAAAGGTGGGGCCAGAGATTCCACCCGCCCAATCCCGCGAGTGCCGGCGACGGCGGGTTTGCCGGGCGATTCAAAGACGCGACTGCCGGCACCGGCGGGAAATCTAGTTGCCGGTAAACGTCGCCATCGTCGGCCCGGCGGGGGCCGGCAAGACGGCGCTGTTCAACGCCCTGACCGCGGGACGCGGCGCGGACGGGGTCGGCATGGTCGACATCCCCGACGGCCGCCTGACCCGGCTGGCGGAGGCGGTCAGGCCGGCCAAGACCACGCCCGCCCAGGTGCGTGTCGAGGACTCGCCTCCCGGGAGCCGCGCCCAGCGCGTCGCTTTCGCGCGGCAGGCCGACGTGCTGCTCAAAGTCGCGCGGTGCTTCGGCCCCGACCCGCAGCCGGCGGCGGAGCTCGAAGAGTTCGCCCTTGACCTCGTGCTCGCCGACCTCGCGTCGGTGGAAAAGCGTCTGGATGTCGTTGCGAAGGAGGCGCGCGCCGGCAAGAAGGACGCCCAGGCCGAGACCGAGGTTCTGACTGCGGCGAAACAACACCTCGACGCCGGCAAGCAGCTCCGAACCCTGGCACTCGAGCCGGATCAGCGCACGATGCTGCTCGGCATCTTTCCCGTCACCTTGAAACCCGCGGTCTACGTCGCCAACGTCGCTGAAGAGCTGCTTCCCGGTGGGGGCGAGGCGGCCGCGAAGGTCAAACAGCTCGCCAAGGCCGAGGGTGCCCCGTCGCTGGTTCTGTCGGCGCGGCTCGAGGCTGAGCTCGCCGAGCTCGACCCTGCCGAGCAGGCTGAGATGCGCGCGGGCTACGGGATCGACGAGTCTGGGCTCGGTCGAATCGCGCGGGCGGTGTGGGAGGTGGGCGGCCTGATCACCTACTTCACGGCGGGCGAACCGGAGGTGCGAGCCTGGCCCTGCGAACGCGACGCTCCAGCTCCTGTGGCCGCGGCGAAGATCCACACCGACTTCGAGAAGCACTTCATCCGCGCCGAGGTGACGTCGGTCGACGAGCTGGTGGCGGCGGGCTCGATGGACGCGCTCCGCGCGGCGGGCAAGCTGCGGGTCGAAGGCCGCGACTATCGGGTCAAGGACGGCGACGTGGTCTTCTTCCGAATAGGACGCTGATCCTCTTGCGCTCGACGCCCGGTGTTTCCAAAATCTCTGCATGGCCCAGCTGAAGTTCAGTGGCACTCATGTATGGGTGCGCGTCGAGGGCTCGGAGGCCGTGCTTGGCCTCAGCGATTACCTCCAGGACCAGATGGGGGAGATCACCTCGCTCGAGCTGCCCGATCTGGGAGACGTCATCCGCGCCACGCGCCGCATGGGCAGCGTGGAATCAAACGACGCGTCGTCGCCGATCGAGGCGCCGATCACCGGCGAAGTGGTCGAGGTAAATGCGGAGGCGCTCGACAACCCGGACCTTGTGAACAACGACCCTTACTCGGACGGCTGGCTGCTCCGAGTCAAGATGGACGATCCGAGCGAGCTCGAGGACCTGATCGGCGAAGAGGAGTACGCGGAGCTCACGACCGAGGTCTAGGAGATTCCGTAAGCCTGCCGGGTCTGGCGCTGGAGCAGAAACACGAGCACAGGGATGCCCACCACGACAAGCGACCACGCGCCGGCCACGATGACGGCGCAGATCCAGCCCCAGATCCGCCGCCGCCTCAGGCCGTAGTAGGCGATCCCATGCAGCACCACGGCCGCGACCTCGAAGAAGAACACGATCCCCAGGTACAGGACCAGCACCGAGGACACGTTGCGCGTGATCCCGGCATTCACCAGCGCGTGCTGGAGCTGGTCGCGCCCGACCGGGGCAGCCACCATGGCAGCCGCCTGAGTCAGCTGGACGAGCCAGAAAATCGCCCCCGCGGCGAACAGGTACGGGAGCCATTTGAGGTATCGACTAGGCGCCGGCTGGCTCGGCGGCCGTGATGTGCTCAAGCTTTTCTGTGAAATCCCTTGACAGCAACTACATTCGGGGTTATAACTTGCCTCGGGACACAACATATCGTAGCCCACATCCCAGCAGGTTGAGTCCCAGGCCCAACGACAGGCGGGCGGACCCCTTCCCGAGTCGCACCCCACGACGCAGCAATAGCTCCCCCAACCGCCTGCCTGTCTTCACCTCTTCACCTCCCCACTCGCTGGGGAGGTCGGCCCAGACCGCGAAGCGGCCTCGGCCGGGTGGGGGGACTGGAGCTTACTTCCACCGCTCTCTTAGACTTGCAGATCGATGAGTCGCAAGGGCAAGAAAAGAGCCAAAGGCAAGTTCCGCCAGCCGATGCGGCCGGGGCCGCTGACACCGAGCACGGGCGTCCCGGGCGCCGCGGTCCAAACATCGACGGCGACGCGCAGCGTGTCCCAGGCGCGCGTCGGCGGCGACCAGGCCATGGTCCGGGCGGTTGAGCTGTCTCTCGGGGCCAAGAACCAGATGGTCAAGGGACGCGGCGGCCGCTTCACCGTGGAGTCGAAGGACCCTTCGATTCCGCTCGACCGCGTGCCCTACTTCACCAAGGACCTGGTGCGACTGCTGGTCGTGGGCGGCGCGATGGTCGTCCTGCTCGCGGTCGGCTCGGTGACCGTACCGCTGCTCGTCAAGTAGCGCACTTCCCCGCTAGCGGGGAAGGTGACCCGGACGCGAAGCGGCCCGGTCGGATGGGGACGAGCGCTTCTGCAATTGCGTAGACACGGCCCGGCCCAAACCCTAGAGTTTCCGCTCGCCATGTCAGTTCACACGAGTGACACCGGTCACGCCGCGCTCAAGGAAACGCTGCACCGCCGCAAGTACAGGTCGGACGACCACAAGCATCCCGTCAACGTCGTCCACCACGACGAGGCGACGCTTGGCGAGCGACTGGCCGACAAGATCTCCGCAGGCATCGGCTCATGGCCGTTTCTAATCGTCCAGACCGTCGCTGTCGCAGCGTGGATGGTCGGCAACGCGATCCTCTTCTTCAACTTCGACCCGAAGCCCTTCATCCTCCTGAACTTGCTCTTCTCGATCCAGGCAGCCTACACGGGCCCTGTTCTGCTCCTCGCCGGCAACCGCCAGTCGCAGAAGGACCGCCTGACCCTCGAGCACGCGGCGCATGAGGCGGACAAGGCGGACGATCAGAACGTCCAGATCCTGAAGGCGATCCTCAAAGACACGGATCTGACCGAGAAGAACACTGAGCTGACGCTTCAAATCCTCAAGCACCTGCAGGCACAGCTCACCGGACATCTCGAAGCCGACGCGGCCGCAGGCATCAGCTCGAACCTGACGCAGGAGCCGACAGACCACACGTAAACTCTCGGCGTGCGGGTTGTTCTCTTCACCGGGAAGGGCGGGGTCGGCAAGACTTCGGTCGCCGCCGCGACCGCTGTTCGGTGCGCGGCCGCCGGCTATCGCACCGTGATCATGAGCACCGATCCCGCGCACTCGCTCGGCGATTCCTTCGACATCGAGCTCGGAACAGACGCCACCATGGTCGCGTCGAACCTGTGGGCGCACGAGGTCTCTTCGCTGCATGAGATGCAGCGGCACTGGGTCAAGCTGCACGAGTACGCGGTCGAGGTCTTCTCGACCCAGGGACTGGACGAGGTGCTCGCCGACGAGGTGGCGAATCCCCCCGGCATGGATGAAGTCGCGTCCCTGATGTGGATCAAGCACTACGCGCAGCGCGCGGAGCACGACGTGTTGATCGTCGACTGTGCCCCGACAGGCGAGACGCTCCAGCTGCTGACATTTCCCGACGCCGCCAAATGGTGGCTCGACAAAATCTATCCGTGGTCCCGCCGCGCGATGCGCGTGGCTCGTCCGGTGCTGCAGCCGATGATGGGAATGCCGCTGCCGTCGGACGAGGTATACGCGTCGCTCAAGGACTTGTTGATGGATCTCGACGGCATGCGAAAGGTGCTCACCGATCCTGAGACCACAACCGTTCGCATCGTGCTCAACCTGGAGAAGATGGTCGTCAAGGAGGCCAAACGCGCTTACACGTACTTGAGCCTCTTCGGCTACGTGACGGATGCAGTGATCGTCAACCGGCTCCTGCCCGGCGGGCTCCACGACGAGCTGTTTCAGAAGTGGCAGCGCATTCAGGATCGCTACCAGGTCGAGGTCGAGCAGTCCTTCGCCGGGATTCCAATCTTCAACGTGCCGCTCTTCGACAGCGAAGTCGTGGGGGAGAAGATGCTTTCTCGCATGGCGGAAGCCATCTATGGAGAAGAAGACCCTGCGCGTCGTTTCGCAACTTCGAACAACCAACGCATCGACAAGGACGGCACGGACTACGTCTTGAGCCTCAAGGTGCCGTTCGTGGACAAGTCGGCCGTCGACCTGAGCCGCCACAACGGCGAGCTCTTCGTGACGGTCGGCAACTACCGGCGCGAGATCTCGCTCCCGCGAGTCCTTGCGCGGAGGGAGACGGCCGGCGCGTCGATCGAGGACGGCGAGCTGCACGTCCGGTTTGCCCGACCCCCTGAAAAATCAGGGAAGCCGAAACCGTGAGCCGCGACGGCGAGCGCGTGATCGAGCTGCTCAACGAGCTCGGGTCGCGGGTCGGCAACGTGCTGGCCGACGTGGTTCCTCCGGCCGCCCAGGTCCACCTGCTCAACGCCCAGCGTGAGCTGATCACGGCCCTGATGCTGATCTACGAGAACCGCGTCGCTCCAGAGCCGGCCACCAGGCGTGCCCGGCGCGCCCGGACGACGCGGCGAACTACAAGGCGCGACCGCAAGATCCCGATCGATTGAATCCGTTTCTCGATTTCGTCATCAGGGCCGTGCTCCTGGTCCCTGCGCTGCTCATCGCGATCCCGGTCCACGAGATGGGCCACGCCGCCGCCGCCTACCTGCTCGGCGACCGGTCCGTGCGCTACTTCGGCTATTTCAAGCCCGATCCAAGGCGCTTCCTCGAGCCGCTCGGCGCCATCACTGTGTTCGTCGCGCTGGTCGGCTGGGGGAGGAAAGTGCCGGTGCAGCCAAACCGCATCGCGACGACGGGCCAGAAGGTGATCTATGAGCTCGGCGGTCCGGCGGCGAATCTGGTCGTGGCGGTGGTCCTTGGCACTTTGTTTCGGGTGCTTGTTCGCATGGGTGTGCCGGCCTCGTTCGAGATCGGACCGGGCCTTTTGCTGGCCGCGGTCTTCGCCGTAGTTTTCCTGAACCTGTCGCTGTTTGCCTTTCAGCTGCTGCCCATCCCGGGCCTCGACGGCTGGAACGTGATCGAGGCGCTGTTTCGCAGCCGCAACGCCCGCTTCTTCTTCGACGTCAGCGTCCGGCGCCGGGAGGTCTGGGTCGGTTGTGTGATCGTGCTCGTCGTGTTCCAGTTCCTGCTCGGCATCAACCTGCTCTCCTGGGTGATGTCGCCCTTCTACGAGCCCGCGAGCCTAATCTCATTGGGCGAATGCGACGGCTACACGATTCCCGGGATCAGCGGTCTGTTTCCCTGCCGGCTGTAGGGACGCTCGTCAACGAGCCGGCCTACGCCGGACTCGTCAAGGAGTTCGGCCGCGAGCGGGTGGTCGAGGCGATTCGCGAGCAGGTCGAGGCTGAGCGCCACGGCGACGCCGAGGGCTCGGCCAGGCAGGCGGCGGTGGCGAGGAGGCTCCAATCCCTCGTGGCGCCGAGGCTGCGGCGCGTCATCAACGCCACCGGGGTAATCCTGCACACGAACCTCGGCCGCGCTCCACTGTCCAGAGCTGCGATCGACGCGCTGGCGGTCGCTGCCGGTTACAGCAATCTCGAGCTGGATCTCGACACCGGCAAGCGGGGTGAGCGGGCCGCTCTCGTCTCCGGTCTGCTGACCGCCCTGTTCGGCTGCGATGCGGCGCTGGTCGTCAACAACAACGCCGCGGCGGTTCTCCTCGCCTTGACCACGCTGGCCAAGGGCAAGGAGGTCATCGTCTCGCGCGGCCAGCAGGTCGAGATTGGCGGCTCGTTTCGCATGCCCGACGTGATGCGGCTCTCGGGGGCTCGCATGGTCGAGGTGGGAACGACAAACCGCACCCGCGCCGCGGACTACGACCAGGCAGTGACCCCGCGCACCGCCGTGCTGCTCCGGGTCCACACTTCGAACTTCCGCGTGACGGGCTTCACGGAATCGGCTTCTCTGGCGGAGCTGTCGGCCGTCGCGCGGCGCCACAGCCTCCTGCTGGTCGACGACCTCGGCAGCGGCGCGGCAGAGCCAGTAGGCGATGAGCCGACGGTCGCCGAATCGCTCGAGCATTGCGACGTCGTCACCTTCTCCGGCGACAAGCTGCTGGGCGGACCGCAGTCGGGCATCGTGCTCGCCCGGAGAGAAGCCGGTGTCGCCGCCGTGAACAAGATGGCGCGCCATCCCCTTGCGAGAGCGCTGCGCGTGGACAAGCTCACCCTCGCGGCGTTAGAGGCCACGCTGCGGCAGCGCTTGACAGGGCACGCAAACGAAATCCCGGTGGAGCGCATGCTCCACTCGCCGGTCGAAGACGTGCGTCGCCGGGCGGCGATGTGGTCGGTGAAGCTCGCCGAACGCGGCGTCGAAACCAATCTGGTTGAAGGCTCGTCCGCCGTGGGCGGCGGATCGCTGCCTGAGCACGCCGTCGCGACGGTGCTGCTCGCGATCACGGGTCCAGCCTCGCGTTGGTCGACAGCGCTTCGGCGTGGCGACCCGCCCGTGATCGCCCGCATAGAGAAGGACGTGTGCTGCCTTGACCCTCGTACTGTGCTGAGGGGTGAGGACGAGACGTTGATCGACGCGGTGGAGGTCGCCGCCCGGGGCATCGCGCGATGAGCTTTGTCGTCGGCACGGCGGGCCACATCGACCACGGCAAGTCGACCCTGATCACAGCCTTGACCGGGATCGACCCGGACCGGCTGGCAGAGGAAAAGCGGCGCGGCATGACGATCGACCTCGGCTTCGCGCACATGATCCTGCCCAGCGGACGGGAGATCGGAATCGTGGACGTGCCAGGCCACGCCCGCTTCATGCGCAACATGCTGGCGGGGGCGCACGGACTCGACGCCGTCCTGCTCGTGATCGCATCCGACGAAGGCGTCATGCCGCAGACGCGCGAACACCTCGACATAGTCGACCTGCTCGAGGTGCGCCGCGGTCTGGTCGTGCTGACCAAGGCCGATCTCGTGGATGGCGAGTGGCTCAGCCTGGTGAGGGACGAGGTGACGGCCGCGGTCAAGGGAACGTCGCTCGAGGGTTCGCCGGTGCTGGCCGTCTCGGCGGTCACGGGAACCGGGCTGCCGGAGCTCGTGGCGGCTCTCGACCAGCTCCTGGCGAGCTCGCCGGAGCGCCCCGATTCCGGGCGGCCCCGGCTGCCAGTCGACCGCGTGTTCACGATGAGCGGCTTTGGCACCGTGGTCACCGGAACGCTGGTCGACGGTTCGATCGGCGTGGGGGACGAGATGCAGGTCGTCCCGGGCGGACGCTTCGTCCGCGTGCGCGGGTTGCAGCGCCACAACGAGAAGGTCGAGAAGGTCGGCCCCGGCAGCCGAGTCGCGGCCAACCTGATCGGCGTGGATAAGAAGGACCTCATCCGCGGCGACATCCTCGCGCTGCCCCACAGCGTCGAGCCGGCGCGCCGCATCGACGCGACGATCCGCGTTCTCGCGTCTGCGCCCCAGCCCGTGCGCCACGGCGCGGAGCTGCTTCTGCACACCGGGACCGTAGAGGTCGGGAGCCGCGTCATCGTGCTCGACGGCGACGAGATCGCGCCCGGCACAACGGGATGGGTGCAGCTCTACCTGGACCGGCCCATCGCGGCCGCGGCTCACGACCGCTTCGTGCTGCGCGTCCCGAGCCCGGCAATGACCGTCGCGGGCGGATCCTTCGTCGACGTCGCGCCGCGCAAGCATCCGCGTCATGACTCGGCGGTGCGCGAGTCGCTGGTCCGCCGCGCCGCCGGCAACGTCCTGCAGGAGGAACTGCGCAAGTACCCGCGCGGCGTGGCGGTGGGCGCGCTGCTCAGGGCCACCGTCGCGCCGCAGGCCGACGTCGACAAGCTTCAGGCGCGAAGACTCGGAGACTGGATCTTCAGCGATGAAGCGTGGCAGTCGATCGGCGCACGCGCGGCGCAGGAGCTGGATGCATATCACGGCGCGTACCCGTTTCGACCAGGCATGGCGCGCGAGGAGCTGCGCAGCCGGCTCGGCGTGCCGGCGGCGTCGTTCGGGGCGATCGTCAAGGGACTGGTCGAGGATGGCCGCCTGGTGGAGCGCGACGGGTCGCTCGCCGCGCCCGCGCATCACGTCGCCAT
>Ga0209805_1001186_pt1 | contig 16011 bp, 15 predicted proteins | sample GraSoiAngelo_148_FD_185905 | JGI IMG/M metagenome (GOLD analysis project Ga0209805, IMG submission 185905) | Grasslands soil microbial communities from the Angelo Coastal Reserve, California, USA - 14_1009_09_20cm (SPAdes) (version 2) | ecosystem: Environmental > Terrestrial > Soil > Grasslands ... | reverse complement strand
CCGACGGCGTGAAGGGCTTCAACAGGATGTAGTCGAAGCCGAGGCGGGTCGCCTCGTTGATGATGTCGGGGGTGCCGTGAGCGGTCATCAGCATGCAGGCCATACTCGGACGGATGCGTCGCGCCTGCTCGAGGACCTCGAAGCCGTTCATGCCGGGCATCTTGTAGTCGACGACGAGGAGATCGAACGATTCCTTACGACAGAGATCGAGGGCGGTCTCGCCGCGGTTCGCCGCCCTGATCGCGTATCCCAGCGCCTGCAGCACGTTGACGCAGAGGATCACGACGGGGCCGGCGTCGTCGACCACGAGGATCTTCGGCCGGGAGGAGTCGATCAATGCATCTCCAGCAGCGCCGACATCGGCGAGTCGAGCGCCGGCGAGCCAAGATCGAGGTGACGGCTGATCTGCTCCAGGCGCGTCACGGGAATCGTCATGAATGCGTCTGCGGCCGTGGGATCGAACTGCGTGCCGGCGCCTCCCCCGATTTCCTCCAGGGCCACCGCCAGCGGCCGCTTGCTCCGATACGGACGATCGGACGTCATCGCGTCGAAGGCGTCCGCGACCGTCACGACCCGCGCGATGAGCGGGATGTCGTCGCCCTTGAGGCCGTCCGGATAGCCCTTGCCGTCGTAGCGCTCGTGGTGGTGGCGCACCGCTTTCGCCTCGCACGCGAGGAATCGCAGCGGCTTGAGAATCTTGTCGCCGACCACGGGATGCGTGCGGATCAGCTCGAACTCCTCTTCGGTCAGCTGGCGCGGCTTGCGGAGAATGTTGTCCATGATCACGAGCTTGCCGAGGTCGTGCAGCATGCCGGCCCGGCTCATCATGACGACGTCGGCCGGCGCGACACCCATCACCATCGCGAGCTCGCCCGAGTAGAGGGAGACGCGGGCCGAGTGGCCCTTGAGGTACGGATCCTTCGACTCCAGGGCGATGACGAAGGACGAAATCGTGTCGATCAGATTTTTTTCGAGGTTCTCGCGCAGGAGCAGCTTCTGCAGGGCGACCGCCGTCGTCTGCGCATAGCCGAGGAGGAGCGCCTTCTCGTCGGGCAGGAAGGCGCCATGCTCGGCGCTGCGGCCAATGCAGAGGATGCCCATGGCATCGCCCACGCCCGGGACCATGGCGGCGAGAGCCTCGAAGCCATGCTCGCGTTTGGTGAGCACCACCGTTTCCCGGCCGCCGGTCTTGATCACGTCGCCGAACGACGCTTGCAAGAGCGTCAGGATCTGGCCGACCATCGACGGCTCGCCCTTCCGGCTCGCGTTGAATTGGCCGCCCTGGTCGCGGAGCAGCATCAGCGCCCCGTCGCTCCGGAGGCTCTGCATCGTGTACTCGACCACTTTCTCGGCGAACGCGCTCGGCTCGAGACCTTGCAGGGCGACCTCGCCGATCCGCGAGATGACCTCGACACCGCCCTGGCGTCTGGCGAGCTCTTCCGTGAGCCCCGCGGGATAGTTGACGTTGCCGTTGCCCTCCGCCCGGTCACGCCGGAGCCGACGAATGAGCTCCTTCACCTCGGTCACCGAGAAGGGCTTGGGCAGATAGTCGTACGCGCCGTGGCGCAGGCCGAAGACCGCCGAGTTGACCGACGGCACGCCGGTGATGAGCACGACCGGCGTCCCGGGCTGCTTGCCCTTGACCGCGCGGAGCAGGTCGAGGCCGCTCAGGCCGGGCATCTTGATATCCGACACCACGAGGTCGAATGGATCGTCGCTCAGCTGCTCGAGGGCTTGCTCGGCCGTCCCCGCCGTCGTGACCTGGCATCCATTCGACGAGAACGCGGAGGCCAGGAATCGGAGGACGGAGGCGTTGTCGTCCACCAGGAGAACGCGAAGCCGCTCAGCCGGCACGCCGCCGGTAACCTGAGTCTCGCTGTCCATCGTGGTCGTCACAGGGACTCCTGTTACTTCGTCGCGCCGAGCTGACTGAGGAACTCCAGCCACTGGCGCGACAGACCGTCCTTCGGGAAGCTCAGCGATTCGAGCTCCGGACGATCGTCGACTTCGAGCCCAACCTTGCTCGCGGCTGGTTGCGTGGCCGGCTCGGCGGCCGCCGCCACTGCGGCGACCATCGCAGGGGCCTCGACAGGCGAGGTGCCCTTCGTCGCTTGCGCGAAGAAATGCGGCCGGGCTCCAGTGGGCTGCGAGCCGGGCTTCGCCCATACAGGCGGAGCCTGTACCGGCGCCTGTACCGGAGCCGGGGCCGGTTCCGGAGCGGCGACGACCGGCGGCGCGGCAACGACCGGCGGCGCGGCGATGACCGGCGACGCGGCAGCGACCGCGGGAGCGGCAACAATCGGCTCCTCGACCGGGACGCTGACCGATGCCGCGGTCCCGACCGCCGGCGCGACGACTGGCTCGTGCACGTGCCCGTTCGTGTGGGCGCGTGTGGACGTGGTCTCGATGGCCTGGAGCTCGAGGGCGGGCTCGGCCCGCATCGTCATGATCGGCTCCCGCGCGGGCGGCGCCGCGGCCACGGTCTCGGTGACGAGCTTCACGCTCTGGAATTCGGGCACCGGCTGCGGCGGGACATCGACGACCACTTTCGGCTCATCGACGGGAGCCGGCGCGCTCGGAGCGGCCGCGATGAGAGCGACGGCGACTGGAGCGACGGGCTCGACCACGGCCACCACCGGGCGCTCGAGCCGAACCGGCTCGGGCGCGACATCCTTGGGCGGCTCGACCGGCTTGGGCTCGCTCACCCCTTCGCGCGACTCGACGCGTGTCGGCCACTCGATCGCGGGCTTCGCCGGCTCGGGCTTCAAGGGCGCGACGCGCGGCTCGACGACCGGCGCGACAACTGGCACGGGCGCCGCAACGGCCAAGGTTGGCGCAGCCGGTGCGGACACCGCGGGAGACCTGGTATCGCTCGTCGATTCGACGATCTTGCGAAGGCTCTCGACCAGGTCGAAGTACACGACCGAGGCGCCGTTCACTTCCAGATGGCGGAACTCGAAGCAATCGATCTCGAGGAAGCTGAGCTGCCTGAGCCGGCGCAGGAACGCGTCGGTCATCTTCTCGACGATGAACAGGATGCGGGGCGGCCGGGAGGAAGCCTGGGCCATCGGATAGAGACGACGGAGCGTGTCGGGGTACTCGAGACACCAGGAGTAAGCGTCCATCACCCGGAGCAGAAGCCCATCATCGGCGCTGACGTCGAGCGCGATCAGCACCAGGGAGCTTTTGGAGTCGAGACCGACGAGGTCGATCGCGGCCTGGCCCAGGAGCAAGCGCGAATCAACGATCTTCAGGCCTGGCTCCACGCCCTCTACGTTCTCGGCGACCAGCTGCTCCAAGTTGCCGATGTCCTTGACTTCCAGCTTCCTGAACGTCGGTCTCATCATTCTCTCCCCTGGCCGTTTTGGTGCGAACCCCGCACCGAGAGGAAGCAAACGGGAGACCAAGGGTTTATCCGCCTGTAAGTCGTCGTCAAATCGATCAATTTGGGATTTCCGGCTCCAAGCTTCAATGGCTGATTAGTTGCCAAGATTTCACAGAACCCGACGACGCTCATTCCGGAAAGAATTTAATTTCAACTAGTTGGGATATTCCGGAACCTCGGGTCCGGAGTGGCGCCGAACTCACCAGTGGCGACGGACTGATCGAGCCCTCACTCTTCCATCAGCTTCTTGCGAAGCGTCTGACGCGAGATACCCAGGATCTTGGCCGCCTTGCTTTTGTTCGATTCCACCCGCTGCATGATCTGCGCGATGTAGGCGCGCTCGACTTCGGCGAGCGTGCGAGGTTCGTCCGTCGATGTTTCGGGCACGATGGGCTGCCGAATCTGCGTCGCGAACTGCACCGGAAGGTGCTGAGGCTCGATCAGATCGGAGCTGCCAAGGATGACGAGGCGCTCGATCAGATTCCGGAGCTCGCGAACGTTGCCCGGCCACTGGTAGCCCGTCATGAGCCGTTCGGCTTCTGGCGTGAACCCCTTGATCGATTTGTGGAAGCGCGTGTTCGCGTCCATGACGAAATGTCGAGCGAGCGGCACGATGTCGTCCCGGCGCTCGCGCAGGGGGGGGATGTGAATCGGGATCACGTTGAGCCGGTAGAAGAGGTCCTCGCGGAATTGCCCGTCCTTGACGCGCATCTCGAGCGGACGGTTGGTCGCGGCGATGATCCTCAAATCCACCTTGATGTCGCGCGTCCCGCCGACTCGCCGCAGGACGCGCTCCTGGAGGACCCGGAGGAATTTCGCCTGGCTGTTGAGCGACATCTCGCTGACCTCGTCGAGGAACAGCGTGCCGCGGTCAGCCAGCTCCATCAGGCCCTTCTTCGCGGCCTTCGCGTCGGTGAACGCCCCCTTCTCGTGACCGAACAGCTCGCTTTCGAACAAGGTCTCGGTGATGGCCGCGCAGTTGACTTCCATGAACGGCGAGTCCCGTCGCGCGCTCTCGTAGTGCAGCCCGCGCGCGACGAGCTCCTTGCCCGTGCCGCTCTCGCCGTGAATCAGGATCGTCGCCGCTTCGCTCCGCGCGAGCTTGCCGATGAGCTCTCGCAGACGGCGGGTTCCCTCCGAATCGCCGATGAGCTGGTCGACGCGATATTCCTTCTCCTGAAGACGGTGGAGGCGCTGGATCTCTCGGCGCGCCCGGACCTCTTCCAGCGAGCGCGCCACCGCCAGCTTGAGCTTGTCCAGATGCTCGAAGGGCTTCTCGAGATAGTCAGTGGCGCCGGCCTTCATCGCCTCGACGGCGCTCTGGATCTGGCCGAAGCCCGTGATGATGATGACCGCGGTTTCCGGGTGCCGCCCCTTGAGAGCTCGCAGCACATCGATGCCGTCCATGTCGGGCAGGCGGAGGTCCAGAAGGACCAGGTCCGGGCTCACATCGTCGGCCGTCTGGAGCCCCTCTTTGCCGGTACCCACCCCGTGGACTTCGATCTGGTCCCCGGCCAACACCCGCGCACAGAGCGTGCGGATGTTCCGTTCGTCGTCGACGACCAGGATATTGTCCATAGTCATAAAATAGCGGAACCAGAGCGGCCTTCGCCCAATTTCTTACCACCGGCTGCGCTCCTATCTGCGGTAGCTATCCGAGACCATGGCCCCCAGGGAAGGGACAGCTTCAGCGGGCCTCTGTCGGGATCCTTTGCGGATAATTTCCGACCGGCTCGATCAGTGATGGCAGGTGACGCACTCGAGGGGCGCGTTGGCTCCCCGAGTGGCGTTCTGCTCACGGTGGCACTCGACGCACCACCCCATCGTCAGCATGCGGGGAGTCGGTCGGAGACCGACGAGGCGGAAGAGGTCGTCACTCAGCTTTGGTCCGGTGTCCGCGCCGACGACCCGCATTCGCTCGATCGGACCGTGACAGGTCTGACATTCGAGCCCGAAGCGCACGTGCGGTCGGTGCGGGAAGAAGGTGAACTCAGGAACCTTGAAGACTCTGACCCACGGGATCGGCTGCCCTCGCTGGGCGTAGCCGTGGATTTTCGCGATCTCGGGATTGTCCTGGGCGCCGATGATCTTGTGGCAGCCCATGCAGCGCTCGACCGAGGGAATCCCGGCGTAGTCCGAGCGTCGCGCGTCGGCGTGGCAGTACTGGCACGGGATCTGGAACGACCCGGCGTGGATCACGTGGCTGAAGAGAATCGGCTGGCGGGGCGCGTGAGATGACGACACGAGCGGCTTCACCATCTCGGCGCCAAACCGCGGCGAAGCGGTCGAACGAAGGTACGTGATCACCTGACGCGTCTCGCCGTCGCTCAGATATGCAGACAGCGGCGGCATGCCAGGCGAGAGGCCTTCGGCTGGCCCCCCGTGCATGATCACGTTGAACAGAAACTCGTCGGGGAGCCCGTTCATGAGCCGCCCGTCGGTCAGGTCGGCGGGCTTGGTCGCGAACGAGGCGGCCGACGATCCGTCCCCCCGCCCCGTCTCGCCATGGCAGGTCGCGCAATAGCGGACGTACAGCGCTCGCCCCGCTTTGACGCCATCGCCATTCGCGGCGCTCGCGCGAGCGGGACGCCCACCGGGAGTCAGCGCGGCCCAGATGAGGCAGCCGACGGCTGCCGCGGCAAGTAGTCCGAGGAGGATGAAGCGCCCCCTCACTTTTACTCCTTGATCAGCTGCTCCCGGCGTCGGAGATAGCCGTGTCGAACGGCGCTGTACAGATCGACGACGCTCTCCTCGAATCCCTGGAACAGATCGAGGTTCAAGGCGCGATCGTTGACGATCTCCCCGAGCTTGAGGCTGATGCCGACCCAGAGAAACGGGATGACGTAGGAGAGCGGATTCATGAAGCTGTCGACGCCCCGGCCGATGCCGTCACGAACCGTCATCGGTGGCAAGAACGGCACGACGAGGTATGGGCCGGGGCTCACCCCCCACACGCCGAGCGTCTGGCCGAAGTCCTCGCGGCTCTTCTCGATTCCCCAGTACTTCGCCGCGTCGAACAGTCCGCCGATGCCGGCGGTGCTGTTGATCATGAAGCGGGAGAGCTCACGGGTCGCGCCACCCCACTTGCCCTGGAGCAGGCTGTTGACCATCCGTGGCACGAACGAGATGTTGTCGAAACCGTTCTCGATCAACACCTGAAATGGCTCGGGTACGATCCAGGTGTAGGCTTTCGCGACCGGCTTGAGCACGAAGCGGTCGGCTTGCCGGTTGAACTCGAAGACCTTCTCGTTGAACCTCTCCCAGGGGTCGTTGTCCTCGTCGTCGCTGCCCAGGGCGGTCTCGGTGTCGATCTTCTCGGAAGGCGTGGTCGGCGCCTGGGCGGTCACGATCTCGCCGGCGGCGGCTTCTCCGCCGTTGGCGGTCGTCGGGACGACGGGAGTCTCGGTCGCTTCGTCGACCCGCTCGCCCGCCGCGCGCGCCTCCGGGTCGGCCCCCGACATCGCGGGGCTCGCCACGGAGGAGGGGGCGACGGTCAGCAGCGACGACTCGGTCTTGACCGTGCTCGAGAGGCCACCGCACCCGCTGAGCGCCACCATCACGATCGCCATGGTCAGCAGGGGCGCGACGCGGCGGAGACAGCCGGTCAGGACTCGAGGCAAGACGACGAACCCCTCCTCTCGAATGCTGCTGCGTTTTGGGCGATGCCGGGGCGCTCGCGGGTCTGGTCCTTTATAGCTGAATCCTGACCTTCGTTCGAGAGAATTTACGGCCGGCGCGAGAAATGCAGAGAGATATTGTAACGACGGGTCTCCTGGCGTATGTTGGTCGAGCCCACAAGTGATTCGAGCGCGACGGCAGTTCGGGGTCGCGTTGAGGAGACGACGTGAGTCGAAGCCGAGCCCGTGAGTTCTGGTGCGGTGTCGTGTCCGAGAGCGTTCAAATCCGGTTGCGTCGGCCCGGCGGATTCGGAAGACCCCAGGGCTACTTCGTGCAGTGCAATCAGACCGACTGTCAGTACGTCGACGAGAACAAGCCGCCCTGCCCGCTGAACTCTGCCATGTTCGCCGACGAGATCAAGGCCGCCGAAGAAGCGCGCGCGCAACGCAGCGAATAGCCGTCAGCGCGGCCGCAGCACCAGCGTCGTGATCTTGTCCAGATACTGCTTGGCCACGCGGAGCACGTCCGCGGGCGTCACCGCCTCGACGGCCTTCCGATAGCGTTCCGGAAAATCCTGACTGGCACCTTCGCTTTCGTAGAACGCGAGATACCACGCCTGGCGCTCGTTGGTCCGGCGGTCCATCGTGTAGCGACCGAGGAGGTAGCCCTTCGCCCGCCCGAGCTCGTCGTCGCTGACCGCCTCGGTGCGAATCCGATCGATCTCCCGACGGAGTCCCTCTTCCGCCTTTGTCGCGTTCTCCGGTGCCGTTCCCAGGTAGAGGATCAGCGCGCCCGGGTCGCGGACGGGGTCGTAATAGGAGGCGGCGGTGTACGCGAGGCCCCGCTTGTCGCGCAGCTCGACGAACAGGCGACCGGCCATTCCGCCGCCGAGGATGGTCGACAGAACCTTGACCGCCGCATGGTCGGGCTGGCTCAGCGACGGCGCGAGCCCGCCGGCGAGGATCTGCGTCTGCTGCGCGGGCTGCTCGATGACCCGGCGCGTTCCCGGATTCGCCGGAGTCGGCCGCGCGGACTCGACGACCTGACCGCCGCGCGGGAGCTCACCGAAGAGACGTCGGGCCTCCGCGAGGACCTCCGTGGCCGACACCTGGCCGCTCACCGCCAGGGTCATCTGCTCGGGTCGGTAGAAGCGCCGATACCAGCCGACCAGCGCCGCGTAGTCCACGCGCCGGAGGGATTCCGGCGTGCCCAGCACCTGGAGCGAGTACGGGTGAGGTCCGTAGAGCGTCGCGAAGAACTCGTCGAATGCGCGCGACGGCGCGCTGTCGCGCCGCTTCTGGATCCGGCCGATGATCCAGTCGCGCTCGCCGTCGAGCTCGCCCGGCGCGAGCTTCGGCGTCAGCGCGAGCTCCGCGGTGAAGCCGAGCAGCTCGCGCCAGAAGCGTGCCAGGGCCGAGGCGCGGATCTCCGAATAGTCGACTTCGCCCGAGGCGCTGATCTTGCCCCCGAGGGCGGCGATCGCCTCGGCCAGCTCGGCGCCGGAGCGCTTCGTGGTGCCCCTGACCATCACCGCGTGCACGAAATTCGAGATGCCGCCGTTAGACGGCGTCTCCCACCAGGTGCCCATCTTGACCAGGAGCGAGACGGCGACGACCGGCGCCACGGGATTCTCCCGCACGATCACCGTGAACCCGTTGTCGAGGCGCTCGCGGGTCGTCTGGGCCGCCGCGTCGGGGGGCGCGCCGAGGACGACGGTCGCCAGCAGCGCCAGCGCCAGGCGGATCACCGCGACGCGCCTCCCGGAACGAACCGAACGCGCGCGTAGTTGTCGTCGCCGAAGTATTTCCGCGCGACGGCCTGGATCTGCGCGGCGGTGATCCCGCGCAGGCGCGTAAGATACGCGAGCTCGTTGTCGAGGGTCCACGTGGTCTCCGCTTGCCCGTAGGACTTCGCCAGGCCTTCGGCGGTCTCGATGTCGAAGGCGTAGCTCGACTCGGCGGTGATCACGGCGCGCTGGCGCTCGGCCTCGGTCACGCCTTCAGCGCGTACCTTCCTGAGCACCTCGAGGATCGCCGCCTCGGCGCGATCGAAGTTGGCCGGCTCGAGGCGCGCCGTCACGGTCACGAGCCCGGCCTGCTGGAAGGCGCCGTAGCCCGCGTCGATGTTCGCGACGAGCCTCAGCTGCTCGCGGACGATCTGGTTCAAACGGGAGCTCGGCGAGTCTCCGAGGATGTACGTGAGGAGGTCGACCGCGTAGATGTCCTCGCTGCCCGTTGGCGCGGTCTTCCACGCCAGGCCGAGATACGCCTGCTGCTCGGCCCGGGGAATGTCCGCCCGTCGAGTGGGGTCCAGCATGGGCACCGGCGGCGTCTCGCGGGGCGGCGGGGCCACGGCGGCGATGCGACCGAACGTGGCGTCGACGATCGGCCGCACGCGGGCCGGGTCCACGGCGCCGACGACCACCAGCACCATGTTCTTGGGCACGAAATGCTTCTGATAGAACTGTGCCAGCCCCGGGCGCGTCAGCTTCTGAATGAACTCCCGCTCGCCGAGGAGCGGACGCCCGTACGGATGCGGGGAGTAGCTGACCTCGTAGAGGCGCCGCAGCAGGAACTTCTCGGGGTCATCCTCGATGAGATTCATCTCCTCGAAGACGACCTTCTTCTCGTTGTCGATCTCGTTGGGCGGGAAGCTCGCGTGGGTCGCAAGGTCGGCCAACAGCTCGACGCCGGCGCGCAGATGCTCGACGGGCACCACGAAGTCGTAGTGCGTCGTATCGTACGACGTGTAGGCATTGCTCGCTCCGCCGAAGCCCTCGATCATCGTGTCGATCGAGCCCGGTGGGCGGGTCGGCGTCCCCTTGAACAGCATGTGCTCGATGTAGTGGGCCAGGCCGAGCTCGTTGGCGGCCTCGTCGCGGCCGCCCATCCGCATCCAGAGCTGGAGCGCGACGACGTCGCTCGCGCGATGCTCCTGGACGATCAGGACGACGCCGTTGGGCAATACCGCGCGAGTCGGCTTGGCCAGCGCGACCGGGCGAGAGCCGCCGGCGGAGGCGCACCCGGCGAGCCACAGCAGGGCGACGACGGCTGCGGCGCGCGCGAGGCGACGCCGCATCAGTGGACCCCGTTGAGCACGTAGTCGAACAGATCGAAGTTGCGCAGGTCGCCGGCCGTCGCCAGCCGCCGCGCGTGCGCATCGACGAGCGGTCGGTTGATGACGAACGGTACCGTCTGCTCCGACACGCCGCCGTGCGAACGCAGCGGCTCCTCGAGCAGCGACAGATCGTGCTCCTCGGGCGACTTCCCGAGAACGGTGTGGACGTCGCCGATGACGATCAGGTCGCCGACGCGGTCGCGCGGGAGCTCGAAGCGCGCGCAGCCGGTCGCGTTGTCGTACACCTCGGCGATGCCGTGTGTCGCGGCGAGGCGGGACGCCACGGTCGTCGCCTGGGTCGCATCGTCGAGATAGATCGTGGCGAACGAGCCGAGCGCGCCGTGATGGACGACGTACGGATCGGTGATCGGCAGGATCACGCGCGCGCGGCCGAGCCCGACGAGCGTGTCGAGCAGCGGACGCAGGTAGACGACCTTCGGCGTGCCGTCGGGGTTGGCCTTGGCATTCATGCCGTGGTCGGCCGTGATTCCCAACACCGCGCCGGCGCGGTCGAACGCGTCGAAGTAGCGGTCGAGCATCGTGTAGAAGGCCGTCGCCGCCGGCGTGCCGGGGGCATGCTTGTGCTGGACGTAATCGGTGAGCGACAGGTACATGACGTCGGGCCGCTCGCGCTCGAGCAGCTCGAGCCCGGCCGCCAGCACGTATTCCGAGAGCTCCGCGCTGTAGACCGAAGGCACTGGCATGGCGACCAGGTCGGTGGCGCGCTCGATGCCGTGCTCGCCCTTCGTTGTCTGGTCGGCCTTCTCGGACGAGAAGCAGACGCCGGCCATCCCGTGGCCGAGCAATCGACGAAGCTTGTCCTTGGCGGTGACCACCGCCACGCGGGCTCCCGCGCGAGATAGCGCGGCCAGGAGCGTCTCGCAGCGCAGGAACTTCGGGTCGTTCATCATCACTTCCTGGCCGGTCGCGGAATCGTAGAAGTAGTTACCCGAGATGCCGTGGACGGCCGGGGAGGCACCGGTGACGATCGACAGGTTGTTCGGATTCGTGAAGCTCGGCACGACGGACCGGGCGACGCGGTAGACGCCGTCCCGGCGGAACCGCGCGATGGCGGGCGTCGTGTGTCCGGCGATTCCTCGCTCGAAATATTCGGGCTCGGACCCGTCGATGCAGACGACGACCACCGGACGATTCGGAGCGTGATAGCGGCGGCCGTTGACGGAGACGGTGGTGGAGTTCATGGTCCCACAGATACTACGGCCCAGCGTCCCCTCAGGAAAGCGGGTTTTCGGCTCGGGAGCCGACTGGCGGCGACGCCGGAGCGGCCCGACCTCGGCGGCGGCGCATCACGCGTCGTCCCCACTCCCAGACGCGGACGCCGAGCAGGATGACGAGGGCGGCCGCGTACCAGTACGGATCCTTCACGCCGACCTTCGCGAGCCACAGGTAGTGAAGGACCGCGCACACCGCGGCGAAGTAGGCGAGGCGATGCAAACGATTCCAGTTCCGCGCGCCGAGCCGCCGGATCATCCCCGTCGTCGACGTGGCCGCGAGCGGGATCAGCGAGACCAGGGCCAGCATGCCCATCGTGATGTACGGGCGCTTGAGGATGTCGGCCCACATCCGCGGCCAGTCGAAGAAGAAGTCGAGCACGCTCCAGACCGCGAAGTGCAGGCAGACGTAGACGAACGCGAAGAGCCCGAGGAGCCGCCGCAGCGTGATCGGCCACGAGAGCCCGAACACGATGCGGAGCGGCGTCATCGCGAGCGACGCGAGCAGGATCCGCAAGGTCCAGTCGCCGAGCGTGTTGGTGATGAAGCTGATCGGGTTGGCGCCGAGGTCGTCGTTCCAGGCGCGGTAGGCCAGGAGCGCGAGCGGCGCCAGGCAGACGCCCCACACGAACCCCTTGAGCGCGAGGCGCGCCGGACGCGTCACCGACGATTGGGGGCCACTAGAAGTTCTTCTTTAGATCCAGTCCGGAGTAGAGCGACGCCACCTCGTCGGCGTACCCGTTGAATGGAAGCGTCGGCCGCCGTCGGAACTCGCCCAGGCGCCGCTCGTCCGCCTGGCTCCAGCGCGGATGGCTGACCGCCGGATTCACGTTGGAGTAGAAGCCATACTCGGACGGCGCGGCCTTCTCCCAGGCGGTCTTGGGCTGCTCGCCGACCAGTCGGATCCGGACGATCGACTTGGCGCTCTTGAAGCCGTACTTCCACGGCACGACGATACGAACGGGCGCGCCGTTCTGATTGGGCAGCACCTTGCCGTACATGCCGACGGTCAAGAGCGTGAGCGGGTGCATCGCCTCGTCCAGCCGGAGCCCTTCGACGTAGGGCCAGTCGAGCGACGAGAAGCCGAAGAACCCCGGTTTCTGGGCCGGGAACTGGCTCGGATCGAGCAGGGTTGTGAACTCGACGAACTTCGCCTGCCCGGTCGGCTCGACGCGCTTGAGCAAGGACGCGAGCGGAAAGCCGATCCAGGGGATCACCATCGACCAGGCCTCGACACATCGCAGCGAGTACACTCGCTCCTCCAGTGGAAAGAGCCGGGCCAGCTCGTCGATATCGAAGGTCTTCGGCTTCTGCACGAAGCCGTCGACCTGAACCGTCCACGGACGCGGGCGCAACGTGTGGCCGAGCCGAGAGGGATCGTCCTTGTTCACGCCGAACTCGTAGAAGTTGTTGTAGGTCGTCGCCGCCTCGATCTTCGTCGCCGACTCGGTCAGGCTGAACGCGGCGTTGCGGGTGGCCGCGAGGGGCTGGAGGGTCGGCGTGGCGGCCGAGCCCATACCCGGCACCAGGACGAGCGCCGCGGCCGCTCCCGAGATCAGCTCGCGGCGGCTCAGGTAGAGCATAGGATCGGTGATCTCACTCGCGGTGAACCGCGGTGCGCGTCGAATCAGCATGGTGTCTCCTTCGGTCTCTGGGCTAAAAGGATCTCACACGGCCGCGAACTTGTAACCGTGACCATGGAGGGTCAGGATCCACACCGGGCGATCGGCGTCGGCCTCGAACTTTCGTCTGAGCCGGAGTACGTGGGTATCGACAGTACGGGTCGTGGGAAACCGCTCGTATCCCCACACCTCGTCGAGCAATCGCTCGCGCGTGATCACTTCGCCTCGATGGGCGATCAGGAAGACGAGCAGATCGAACTCCTTGCGCGTCAGGCGCACCTCGTGGCCGGCCTTGAACACCTGGCGCACGCGTGGGCGCACCCGCACATCGCCGAACGCGAACTCCTCGAACCGTTCTCGCGGGCCGGGCCGGCGCAGCACCGCCCGGACCCGGGCGAGCAGCTCGCGCAGCGAGAAGGGCTTGGTCACGTAGTCGTCGGCCCCGAGCTCGAGCCCGCGGACGCGGTCGACTTCCTCGCCGCGCGCGGTGAGCATGATGACGGGCACGTCCACGCCCTTCTCCCGCAGCGCACGACAGACCTCCCATCCGCTCATCCGCGGCATCATGACGTCGAGCAGGATGAGATCCGGCGCGCCGCTCAGCGCGAGCGCGAGCGCGTCTTCACCGTTGGCGGCTGCCGCGGTCTGATAGCCCTCGAATCGCAGATTGTCCTCGAGGCCGCGGACGATCTCGGGCTCGTCGTCGACGATCAGGATCTTGGCCATCAGGACCGTCCGAGCGGCAAGCGGAGCGAGAAGCGGCTCCCCTCACCCGGCGCGCTCTCCACCGTGACGTCGCCGCCGTGAGCCTCGGCGATATGCCGTACGAGCGCCAGGCCGACCCCGCTGCCGCGGCGCCCTTGTGTGTCGCTCCGGCCGACCCGATAGAACTTCTCGAAGATCTTCGCCTGCTCCTCGGGCGCGATCCCCAGACCGCGGTCGGTCACGGCGATGACGAGCCGCCCGTCGACCACTCGGGCATCGACCGTCAACGCCCGATCGTCGGCCGAGTACTTGATGGCGTTGTCGATCAGATTCGCGAGGGCTTGCCCGACGGCGTCGGCGTCCATCGCCACTTCGGGCAGATCGGGCGCCACGCTCACCTCGACCTTGAATCCTTGCTGAGCCAGCGGATAGGCGAACGTCTCGAGCGTCCCGCGGACGAGAGGCTCGACCGAGGTCGGCGTCATCCGGTACGTCTGGCGCCCGCCCTCGATCCGTGAGAAGTCGAGCACGTTGTCGATCAGACGCGTGAGCCGCTCACCCTCCCGGGTGATGACCCGATAGTATTCCTGCCGCCGGCCTTCGTCCGTCACGCGTCCCATCTCGAGGGTCTCCCCGAACATCCGGATCACGGAGAGCGGGGTCTTCAGATCGTGAGACACGTTGGCGACGAAATCGGATTTGAGCCGCGCCATCTCGGTCTCCCGGCGCATCAGCCGCCACGTCGCGACGCTCCCCGCCACGATGACGGCCACGAGCGCGCCGAGGGCGCCCGTGAAGAACATCACTTGACGTCGGACGGCCTGGCGGGGCGACGCGCCCGGAGTCTGATAGACAGCCAGCCGCCAGTCGGGTAGCGCATCGCGAAACTGGACGGAGAGCACCCGCGGGGCGTCGCCGATCGGGGCGCGGCTGTAGACCGTACGACCCTCCCGGTCGAGTACGGCGATGATGGTCGGCGACTCGAGCGCGCCGAGCGTGGTTGCGAGGATCTCGCGGCGCAGGGTGTCGTCGTCACGGAGGAAGGCGACCACGACGGGCTGGCCGCCGCGCCCCGTGAGCAGCGCCAGGCAGATCTGGTTCTCGGCGATCACCACCCGCTGGCCGCCTCGCTCGAGCTTCCTCTGCGCCGGCTCCGACACCAGCGGCCCGAAGATGGCCGCGTCGCTTTCCTTCCACGCGCGCGGATAGAGCAGCTCGCCACGCGCTCCGACGAGATAGAGCCGTCGGACCAACGGCGAGCCGGCGAGCACGGCGTCGACGGCGCGTCCCGGTGACCGCTCGGCCCGGAGGGCAGCTTGCAGACGGTCGAGGAAGTCGTCTTCCGCGCGGCGCAACGTCATCTCGACCTTCTCGGCGGCCATCGTCGCCATGTCGCGCGCCTGCTCGCGGTACAGAAGCTCCGACGAGGCTTCCCACTGACGGATCGAGACGTAGCCGAGTACGGCGACGATCGTGGCGGGCGCCACGATCGCCAGGAGCGCGAGCGCCGAGAACCTCGCGGACGGTGACAACACTCCGGCGGCTACCCCCCTTCTGCGAGAAGCCGCCGAATCATCGCCTCGGTCGCGTCGTACTCGCCCTCGCCGATGTGCTGGTAGCGGACGATCCCCTTGCGATCCAGGAGGATCGTCGTGGGCCAGGCCCAAACGCCCCAGCGCTTCCAGATCGTGTGCTCGTTGTCCTGTACCACCGGGTACCGGACCCCCAGCTTCTTCGTGGCGTCTACCACGCTCTGGTACGGCTTCTCCCAGAAGAACTCCGGGCTGTGCACGCCGACGACCATGAATCCGTCCTTCTCGTACCGTTCGTACCAGCCCCGCAACTGCGGGATCACGTTCCTGCAGTTGATTCAGCCGAAGGTCCAGAACTCGACCAGCACGACCCGGCCGCGCAGGCCCGGTGTGGTCAAAGGCCCGCTGTTGATCCAGCGTTCTCCCGCGACCTCCGGCGCCGGCGCCCCGAGACGCGAGGCCTGGCCGGTGGATGACGTGAAGGCGAATCCCGCGGCCGCCAGGAGGCCGACGACGACGAACGACGCGCGCCAGGACACGGCTACTGCTTCTTCTCCATCGTCTTGTCGCCCTGCATCATCTTATCGTCCTTCATCATGGCCTTTCCGTCCTTCTTCATGTCGTCCGACTTCATGTCGCCTTTCATCCCGTCTGTTTTCATCGTGTCGCTCGACTTCGTCTTGTCGCCGGTCTTCATCGTGTCGTCCTTCTTCATGTTGTCCTGGGCGACCGACTCGCCGACCCCCCCGGCGAGCCCGAACACGATGCCCGCCACCGCGATCACGATCACGCGCCCCAGC
>Ga0209805_1001179_pt1 | contig 16080 bp, 14 predicted proteins | sample GraSoiAngelo_148_FD_185905 | JGI IMG/M metagenome (GOLD analysis project Ga0209805, IMG submission 185905) | Grasslands soil microbial communities from the Angelo Coastal Reserve, California, USA - 14_1009_09_20cm (SPAdes) (version 2) | ecosystem: Environmental > Terrestrial > Soil > Grasslands ... | reverse complement strand
ATTCGACAAAATATCCATCGCAACGAACGCGGACATGTTCGTTAGTTGTTCCTCCGAAATTCCAAGCTTCAATGGATTTTCACCGAGCGCGAGCAACACTCTGATTTCTCCGGACCGCACCGCTTGGGCGACCGCAGAAAGTTTCGCCCCCGGTCCTTCGTCCAATCCCAGAATCAAGCGCGCGCCGGTCGCGTTCGGATTCCGGTCTTTGCTCAGTAAAATGTCGTCGCCCTCGCCGAAGCGCGGCACAATGTCAATGTAACGGACGCCGAGCAGGTCCGCGATTTTGCGTGTGAGCCAAAGTTCTTCGTTAGTCATTCGGCCCGACGCGATGATCGCGATGTTCCAACCACTAAATTGCTTCAGCTGCAATGCCGCGTGCCCGATCGCGCTTTTCCAGTCGATCGACGTTAGTTTTTCGCCGTCAAAAACCTTCGGCTCGAGTATGCGGTTCTCCGCTTCTAAATACTTGAAATTCAATCGACCGTAGTCGCACATCCAGCACGAGTTCACATCATCGTTCTCGCGCGGCGTTTGCCGATAAATGATGTCCTCGCGCGTGCCGATGAGGGTGTTGCAACCAGTAGCGCAACTGGTGCAAATGCTTTTCGTCTCTTTTAGAAACCAAACGCGCATTTTGAACCGGAAATCGGTGGAAGTGAGCGCGCCGACCGGGCAGAGATCGACCGTGTTCAGAGAGTAATTGTTCTCGAGCCGCGTGCCCGGATGAGCAGTGAGAACAGTGTGACTTCCCCGATCGACGAATCCGAGCACATCGTCCTTGGCAATTTCGTTACAAAAGCGAACGCAGCGCGAACAAAGGATGCAGCGCTCGTCATCGAGGGTGACCCGCGGTCCAAGCTGCACCGCTTTCGGTTTTTTGACTTTGTTTTCGAGAAAGCGGGAACCTGCCGCGCCGTACTCGACGCTGAATTCTTGAAGCTCGCATTCACCCGCTTGGTCGCAGATCGGACAATCGAGTGGATGATTGATCAGCAGAAATTCCATCACGCCCTTCCGGCATTCCTCAACCAGCGGCGAACTTGTGCGCACGCCCATTCCTTCGGCGACGTCCTGCGCACAACAGATTTGTGGGCGCGCCATCCAATTGATGATCGGCTTGCCGTCGGCGCCGAGCTCGGGTTTGCGATCGGGACCCATTCGCGGCATGCCCATCTCGATCAAACACATCCGACAATTACCCGGTGAGCTCAGTTTTTTGTGATAGCAATAGCGCGGCACGTAAACGCCAGCCTGCGCGCAGGCTTCGATGACGCGCGTGCCCTTCGGAAATTGATGCCACACGCCGTCAACCTGGACGTTGAACGTCGGGTACGCGTTTGACTTTTCTTCGGCCATATCAGATCACCGCATCGGCGCCGGCTTTTTCCCAGCCGGGATCGTGGGCGAGGGGACTGGTTGGGATATGATCGCGCTCGGTCAATTCCTCCGGCGTGTATTCCGGTGGAAGTGGCGGCGGGATTGATTTCCGCGCATGGCGCGCAAATTCCTCTGGAAATTTTTCGACGAAACTCTGCGTAGGCCAGGCGCACGCTTCGCCGAACGCGCAAATGGTTCGGCCGGCGATATTGTCGCCGATCGTTTTCAGAGTACGCGGGTCTTCTGTCACGCCGCCGCCGTCCAACATGCGTTCGGTAATTTTTTTCATCCAAAGTGAACCTTCGCGGCAGGGCGTGCACTGTCCGCACGATTCGTGGGCGTAGAATTCGTTGATGTTGTTGAGCACCCAGACCATGTCGCGCGAATCGTCGAGCACGATCACGCCGCCGGACCCAGCCATCGAGCCGGCGGCCGCAAGCGAATCAAAATCCATCGGCAACTCATCGATCGACAAGTCTGCTTCGATTGTCGATCCATCTGGTTGCTTTTGTTTGAGTTTGAACCGCTCGTCCGCGCGTAAAACTTTGGCCGAGCTGCCGCCGGGAATTACCGCTTTCAATCGCCGGCCCCATTTTATTCCGCCCGCCATTTCGTAAATCAATTGCCCCATTGTCACTTTGCCGACTTCGATCTCGAAATAACCCGGGCGCTCGACGTCGCCGCTCACACAAACGATGCGGGTGCCGGTGTTGTTCGGTCGCCCCAGCTGCGCGTATTTCGCTCCACCCATGGCAATGATGTGCTTCACTGCGCAGAGTGTTTCGACATTGTTCACGATCGTTGGGCACATGTAGAGGCCGAGCACGGCCGGAAAGTAAGGCGGTTTGATCCGCGGATACGCGCGCTTGCCTTCGAGCGATTCGATCAGGCCGGTTTCTTCGCCGCAAATGTACGCGCCCGCTCCACGATGAATGTAAACATCGACATCGAACCCGGAGCCAAGAATGTTTCTGCCGAGAAAGTTGTGCTCGTGCGCTTCTTCGATCGCCCGCTCCAGGATCTTCGCACCTTCCGGAAACTCGCCTCTTATATATATGTACGCCGTCCGGGCACGGAGCGCGAAACACGAGATGGCGATGCCTTCCAGCAACTGATGCGGATCTTCGTGGATGATGTAGCGGTCCTTGAACGTGCCTGGCTCCGATTCGTCCGCATTGCAAATCAAATAGACCGGCTTCTTCTCGTCAGCCTTGACGAAATTCCATTTTACGCCGCAAGGAAACCCGGCGCCGCCACGACCCCGCAAACCCGATGTCTTCACTTCGTTCACGATGTCGGTGCGCGACATCTTGATCGCTTTACGCAAATCATCGTAACCGCCATCGTCCAAATAGGTCTTGATGTCGGTCTTCCAATTTTTGCGTCCGATGTTTTTGAAAATGATCCGGTGCTCGAGCGGATGCGGCTCCGGCCGATTCACGATTCTCGATTCACGATTCTCGCTAAGATCGACAACTGAATTTGGATCGACATTCTCGTGGAGCTTGTCATTCACCATGCAAACCGGTGCGGTGCCACAGCTTGCCAAACATTCGACAAACTCGATGCTCAAATTTCCGTCAGCGCTGACGGAAATCGGCGCGTGTATTCCGTCACCAGCGGTCTTGCGTTGAATCCCAGTCGCGGCGCAGAAATTTTCCATCACCTGATAACTTCCAGCCATCGCGCAACTGAGAGTGCGGCAAACACGAATGTGCATTTTGCCGGCGCATTTCTCGCGCAACATCGGGTAGAAGGTGACCAGCTCGAGAATATTGATCGGCTGGAGTCCGAGCTTGGCCGCGATCCAGGTTACGGCGTCATCATTGATGAAATTGAAATGTTCCTGCCAAAGATGCAGCAGCGGCAGGGCCGCGCTTCGTTTTTCGTCAGGCGGATAATGCCCGATCGCTTCATCCATTCTTCGCTCCAACTCGGCGGGAACGCGTGTGCTCGTCGAGTCCACGGGCGAAAAGATTAGTTAGTTAAGGTGCTCTGCTTTTCTGTGACCTTGTCGTCTTTGAAAACGATCGTCACCGTGCCTTGGCCCTGCCGGTAAACGTAAGTCGTCTTCTTCATGATGACGAAATCCTTGTTGTCGAGTTCGGTCGGCGGTCCAAGAATCGATTCCACCTGTTTCTTCGACATTCCTTCGGCCACTTCGTCGACGTTGGCTTTGGTGATGCGCCTGCCGACGCACGAAAGCTCGAGCACGAGTGTGAGCACGAGCACGAATCGAGAAATACATCGTAAGATCGACATATTCATCTGTCGCATTCGCCCATGACAAAGTCCAGACTTCCGAGCACAGCGGGAACGTCACCCACCATGCAGCCCGGGAGCAATTCCGGCAGTATGCTCAAGTTCACAAACGATGGCGCGCGGATTTTGAGACGATGCGGGACGCCGCCGCCTTTGCTGTTGATGTAAAAACCGAGCTCACCCTTCGGATTTTCAGCTGCGAAATAAATTTCTCCCGGTGGCGCATCGAGACCTTCCGTCACGACAATAAAATGGTGAATCAGTTCCTCCATTTTTGTCATCACGTGCGATTTTGGCGGCGTCACATTTTTCCAATCGGCCACGTTGATCGGCCCGCTTGGCAATCTGTCGATCACTTGCCGCAAAATTGTTGCGCTTTGCCGCATTTCCTCGATTCGGACCAGATAGCGATCATAACAATCCCCCGCGCTGCCGATCACCACTTCAAAATCGTACTGTTCATAATCGAGATAAGGATGTTTGCGCCGCAAATCGTGTTCGACGCCACTGCCGCGCAAAATTGGACCCGAGAGCGCGTAAGCTACCGCGCGTTCTTTAGAGATAACGCCGATGTCTTTCGTTCGATCGACAAAGATGCGGTTGCGCGTCAGCAGTTTGTCCATCTCGTCCAGAGCGGTGCCGAATTGATCGAGAAATTCGTGCAACATTGGCAGGAATTTCTCCGGTAGATCACGGATTTGTCCGCCAACGCGCGTGTAAGAAGTTGTGAAGCGCGCGCCACTGAGCAATTCGCTGAGATCGTAAATCTTTTCGCGTTGCGTGAAGGAATAGAGAAAAACCGTCATCGCGCCGAGATCGAGCGCCATCGCGCCAAGTCCCATCAGATGCGACGAGATCCGGGAGAGTTCGCAGCAGATAACGCGAATTGCTTTTCCGCGCGGCGGAATTTCCCAACCCATTAATTTTTCGACTGCCAACGCGTAGGCCACGTTGTTCGCCAGCGGTGCGAGATAATCGAGCCGGTCGGTGTAAGGCACGAACTGGTTGTATTGCATGTTCTCCGCGATTTTTTCATCGCCGCGATGCAGAAATCCGACATCCGGCATCGCTTTGGTGATAATTTCGCCATCCAGTTCGAGGACGAGTCGCAACACACCATGCGTCGCCGGGTGTGACGGCCCCATGTTGAGAATCATTTTCTCGCCGATGTCGTGATCGGTTTCGCGCAGCTTCGCTTCCTCCGCGGCAACTCGCGTCACCGGATCGGGCGATTCAATTTCGCGAACGGTGAATGCCATAGACTTGTCCTGAGCTAAGTCGAACGGATCGACAATTGCATTTATGCTCGCGAGTCAGTCACGACACGCAAGCCCAAATTGACTGACGATCGAAACGTTGGTCGCTACGCGTCGTCAGCCAGATTTTAGGGCGAAGGCGAACTTTCGAGGCTTGGCGGGACGTACGGTGTTGCCGTAGGCGCCGGCGTTGCCACGCTCTCCGATCTCGGTCGCCGCGTTTCTATTTTCGGCGAGGTTCCACTCTTTGCTTGTGTCTTTGTCGATTTTGCGTGCGGTTTTTCTTCAGACACAGCAGTTGTCGATCGCTTCACCGTTTTTGATTTCGATGTTGGCACCAAATGCACCGACACTGGATTTGGATAAAGCCAATTGTATGCGCCGCTCACGGCATCGATTCCGACACTGATAATTCCGCCGGCAAGCGCGCCCATCGTTTCGAAGTGCGATTGCGGCCGTAAAAATGAGGGCTCGCGCCACATTCACGGTGCGATTAACTAGGGAAGCAAAATGAAAAAAATCGCGCTCTTATTTGCGGGACAAGGTGCGCAGGTCATCGGCATGGGAAAAGATCTTGCCGAACAATTTCCCACTGCGGCCGGCTTGTTTCGGCGGGCCGACGAAATTCTTCGCCGCAAATTGAGCGACATCGCGTGGAACGGCCCGATCGAGGAGTTGACCAAGACTTCGAATTGTCAACCGGCATTGCTTGTTCATGGACTCGCGTGCCTGTCGATCTTGCGTGAATTGGCCGGGAATTTTCCGATTGGCGGCGCGGCCGGTTTGTCGTTAGGCGAAATGACCGCGCACGCTGCCGCTGGCACTTTCGATTTCGAGAACGGCCTCAAGCTTGTCCAAAAACGCGGCGAATTTATGGATGAAGCTTGCGCAACGACAATCGGCGGAATGGCGGCAATGATCGGCGGATTGGAGAACGACGTTCGCCAGCTCGCCGCCGATGAGGATGTCGATGTTGCCAACATCAATGCGCTGGGACAGATCGTTATTTCCGGTGAACTGGCGAAAGTGGAAGCGGCGGTTGGTGTCGCGAAGGAATATGGCATTCGCCGCGCGACGATGCTGAAAGTGGCCGGCGCGTATCATTCGCGCTTGATGCAAAGTGCTTACAAAAAACTCGGCGGAACGCTTCTTCACGTTGTAGTGAAGCCGCCACGTTTTCCTGTGGTTAGCAATGTGACCGGCAGGGAAGTGGCAACGCCGGTTGAGATTCGACGGACGTTGCAAGATCAAGTCACGAGCACCGTCCGGTGGGTCGATTGCGTGGAACGACTTGTCGACCTCGGCTGCGATTTGTTCATCGAACTAGGGCCGGGTGGCGTGCTTGCGGGGCTGCTCAAGCGCACCCGGAAAGATGTCGACGTTGTGTCGGTCAGTGACGTCGATTCGGTAAGAGCGTGTTCGGAGAAAATATCGATCTGAACGTCACTTTTTTTCTTTCTCGCGCCGGTAGATACGTGCGATGATCCTGTCGGTATCGTCGGCGCGAACTGTTGTAGAAGCTGGAAAGTTCGCCTCGATCCAGGACGTCAAACGCGGATTCCGCAGATAGCGAGCGCTCGCGATGATACCGGCGACGGAATACCGGCAAAGGGTCGTCTCCAAACGTGTGCCGCTTGTTTGATCGAACTTAAAGGTCGCGGCGAAGCTCAGATTGATGGCGGATGGAGGCACAAGACGATTTGCCAAATATGGCATGATGACGTCATCACTCAGCAGATAATCGCCGGGGTTCGTGTTCTCTTGGAGATGACGAACCACTGCCTCTAAACTGTCCGGCGGCGGATGGAGTAAGCGGCGATCGTAGCGGACGATCCATGGAAGGTCGGCGCATGCAACGAGGAGCGCCGCAACAAAGATCATGGCTAGCAACCTTTTCGAATCAGTGATCGCGTGATCGCGACGAAAATCAGCGATCGTCTGTTTGAGGGCGATAACACCACGCTCCACACCAATGACGGAAAAGACAATCAACACCGGTATGAGCAGTGTGTAATGATTCATCCATGGGGGCAGTTGGAGGAGAATCGCTATGGATATTAATTCGCCCGCGAGCACGACTGATTCGGCAACTGTAAACGGCCGGAGCGCTGCAATCCCGACCGCAGCGAATGCGAGCCAGGGGATGTTTCGCCGAGTAAACCCAAGCAGAGCGCTCCAGCGTTCCATCGTTGTGGGTGCCAGCCAATTTCTTTCGGCTAAATGAAAACCGATCGTGCGCCTGTATTCGTCCACCGGATGGAGGAGATCGACAAAAGGCGCCGCGGCAATCGTTCCGGCTGCGACAAACACCAGCAAATCGATCGTCAGGCCAGCTGCATCAAAACGCAGCCCATCGGCCTCCCGCCGCGTGCGGCGGATAAACAGAAGAACGACAAACGCAATGGCGAATCCGATTGCCAGCGGCTTGATGATTAGAGTAGCGCCTGTCCATGCACCGCTCACTGCCAGCCACAATCGACGGCCTCGTTTTTGAAACGCAAGTAGAAATATCAGCGACCAAGTCAAGCATGCGGCACCTGGAACATCGGCGACCACTTCACGCGATTGCCTAAGATAAATCGGCTCGACCGCCCCAGAAAGAATCGCAAGCGGTGCTGCCCATCGAGCGCCGATTTGATAACTCAACAGTGCCATGCCGATCAGTCCCACTAATGAAAATCCGAAGACCGTGAGTCGTGCTGCGATCAATGAATCCCCAAACCAGCGAAAAACCTGCGCGAGTGTTTTTGGGAATAACCAGAACTGGTCGAAGAAGAAAATGCTGGAGGAGTAGCCACGATTAAGAAGACGCGCCACCATCAGATAAACACCTTCGTCGATATCCCTCCTGCGCGACACGACCGCGTCGGGCATTAGGTACCAGGCCGCAAATCCGGTTGCCAGGATGATGCCGAGCACCAACAGGACACGCCGCTGCATCGGCCTGACAATGAAGATGCCAGTTTTTAGGTCAATCGAATTCTAAAACACAATAAATCGGGCTGATTGGGTCAGACTTCTCGCCAGCAGCCGACGGCATAAGATAACTTTACTAAGTGACATCTGCTTCGTTGAATACAAGATCGACACCTTCTCTGGCACGCCGTGGCGCTGATTATTTTGAGCTGCCATCTGTGGCGGAGTTCATCGTTGCGGCAACACTATTCGTAATCTTGGTCGTCGCGAACGTCCTCAATATTCTCCATCGCGGTTTCGACAGCGACGAGCCTTATCATGCCCATGTTATTTGGTCGTGGACGCGCGGGTTGCTCCAATATCGGGACGTCTTCGATAATCATATGCCGTTATTTCATCTCATGTTCGCGCCCATCGCGGGTCTCATCGGGGAGCGGCCAACCATTCTTTTTTGGATGCGGTTTCTTCTTTTGCCGATGTATTTCGTCACTGCATGGTCGACTTACCGAATTGGAAGCTCTCTTTTTTCTCATCGAACTGGTGTTTGGGCGGTCTTGTTACTTGGATTTTTTAGCGGCTACTATTCTGTGGCTTATCAATTTCGGACCGACAACTTGTGGACGCCGCTTTGGATGTTGTGCATCACCGCACTCGTCGGCGGTGAAATGACGGCACAGCGCGCGGCGATTGCCGGCGTCCTACTCGGACTCTGTTTTGCGGTATCGATGAAATCGATCCTGTTTTTAACTTCCATCATCGCAAGCTTTCTCCTCCTCGTATTGATCGCCCGCCATCGCTGCAAAATCGTGCAGCCAGCGAGTTTAGCGAAGTTCATGGCAATACTTTGCGGCACGGCTGTGCTCGTGCCCGGGTTAGTCATGGTTTTTTTCGCCGCTAAAGGACTCTGGCCCGATCTTCGCTACCAGGTTTTTGAATTCAATTTCTTGGCCAAGCTTGTGCCCTCCGGCCACTCGTTTATTGCCGCCGTAGTTCTCACGTTGGCGACGTTGGGTTTCGCCTATCTCGCGCTGCAAGTCTTTCGTCTTTCGCCCAATCCGAATATCGGTCTTAGCCGCGCTTTCGTTCTTTTACTGTGCGTCATCTATTTATTCTTAATCGAAGCGTTCTGGCCTTTGTCGAAAACGTATCTGCCGGCTTACCCTCTTGGCGCGATCTTTGTCACTGCCGGACTGTTTGCTTTGGCTGAAAAGCTGTCCCGAGACAGCGCGAGCGTTGGTCGGGCCGTGCGTTTCGTTCCGCTGCCAGCGATTGCCGCCCTCTGTGAAATTGCGGTGTTGTTTACCGGCAAACCGGTTTGGAAAGACCGGACAATCGGCGAAACGAATCTTCTGCGCGATGTTCTGGCCCTGACTCAACCGGACGATTATGTCCTCGATTGCAAAGGCGAAACCATTTTTCGCCGCCGCTGTTTTCGGCTGCTTTTGGAACGAATTACGAGAAAAGCAATCAAGCGCGGAATAATTACCGACGACGCTCCTCAGCGATGCATCGAAACCCGCACCTGCGTCGTCGCCACTATGCTCCATCGCTATTCAGACTCGACTCGGGACTTCATCGAGCGCGCTTATTTACCCGTGACTAATCACTTGCGCGTCGCCGGCGCGATTTTGCGACCGTCGACAGAAAATTCTCGCCAATTCCAGTTCCAAGTCGTGATACCAGCAACCTACAAGATTTTTTCCCGCGCGGGGGACGCGTCGGGTTTGCTCGACGGAGTGCCTTACAATTCGGCGCGCTTTCTCGAAGCCGGGCCGCATACATTCGAGTCAATATCGCCAACTAACGAAGTTGTTTTGCTCTGGGCCCAGGCGGTCGATCGTCATTTCACTCCGTTTAAGTTTTAGCTAAGATCGACAATCACGTTTCAGCGTCGTAATTTTCTGACGTGAATTTATCCGAGCGTGTGGATTCAGAATTGAAGGCGGCGATGCGCGAGAAAAATGCCACGAAGCTGGGCGTGCTGCGCATGCTTAAAGCCGCCCTTACCAACGCGACGATCGAAAAGGCTGGTGCCGATTCAACGTTAACCGATGCCGAAGCGATCCAAGTGATTCGCAAACAGGTCAAGCAACGTCAGGATTCGATCGAAAGTTTTGAAAAAGGCGGGCGTCCAGAGCTGGCCGCGAAAGAAAAAGAGGAATTATCGATCTTGCAATCGTATTTACCGCAAGCGATGAGCGCCGACGAAATTTCAAAAATTGTGCGGGAGACGATTGCCGAGGTTGGCGCCAGTTCGAAAGTGCAAATGGGCGCGGTCATGAAAGCGTTGCAAGCCAAAGTGGCCGGCCGCGCTGACGGCAAGAGCCTCAGCGCTGAAGTGCAAAAGCAGCTGGGCACGTAATTCGAGAATCGAGATTCCTGAATCGGTTTGACGATTTAACGATTTATCCATGCTTACCGCCATCATCGTCGCCGCCGGCAGCAGCGAACGCATGGGATTCGACAAATTGTTTGCGCTGGTGAGCGGCAAGCCGATCATTGCCCACACTATCGCGGCGTTCGAGCGCACGAGTTGTGTCGAAGAAATCATTTTGGTCGGCCGCGCCGACGGCCTGGGCGAATTGCGAAAGATCATCGGCCAACCGACAAAAGTGAAACAGATCGTCGCGGGCGGGGCAGAACGGAGCGATTCGGTGCGCGCCGGACTCGATCATTTAAATCTGAAATCCGATTTCGTCGCCGTGCACGACGCCGCGCGGCCGATGATAACGCCGGCAAAAATCACGCGTGTTTTCGACGTTTGCCGGACAACCGGCGGGGCGGCCGCGCTCGCCGAGCCAATCAATGACACCCTCAAGCGCGCCGATCTCGATCTTGCCGTCAAGGAATCGGTCGATCGCAACGGCGTTTACGCCATGCAAACGCCGCAGGTCTTTGCGAGAAAATTGCTGGAAGAAGCGTACCGCCTGGTCGCAAAAAAGAACGTCTCGGTGACTGACGAAGTTTCAGCCGTCGAGCTTCTCGGGTGCAAAGTCGTCCTCGTCCCGAATCACGACTTCAATTTCAAAATCACTTATCCGCGCGACCTCCCGCTCGCCGAATTCGTTTTGAAGCAACGCGCATCACTTCCGTCGAGCTAAGCCAGCATCGGGTCGATCGGGACGAGGGGCCGGATAAATTCGACGACGGCGGGGATATCCTTGGTTTTAAATGGGTGGCCATGGCGTTTGAGCTTCGTGTTTTCTAGTTCTTTGACGCGAAGAATCTTTCCGTCTTTCCAAATCCAGGCATTCGAATTGTAAGGACCGACGCGGCGCGGATTGGTCCGGGTATGGATCGACAGCAAGCGATCGTTGACAGCGGCGGCAATGTGCATCGGGCCGCTGTCGACGCTGATGACAAAACGCGCGACGCGGATCAGCCGGATCAACTGCAAAAGTGACGTCTGGTTGGTGAGCTCGACGCAATTCTCGGCGACATCGAGATTGCGGTTCGTTTTTCCAACCACGACGACGCGGGTTGGCGCGAACGCGCGGCAAATTTCCTCGATCACGCCGTTGGTCAATGATTTGCCCTTTCCGCGCGCGAACGGGTGCAGCAAAATAAACGGCGGAAATTCATCGAATCGCGGCAACATATCGCCCGTTGGCAGAGGACAGCGTAAAGCATCGCCGATTGTCGCGCCGGCGAGCTCGGCGAGTTTGAGATATCGCTCGACCGCATGTTCACGCCGATTCACTTTGGCGGTGCGGCTGTAAAAGAAACGCGAGCCTTCGCGGCCATCGCTCATTCCATAAACTTGTTTCGCGCCGCTGACCCGAGCGATAAACGCGCTCCGAAGCAGTCCCTGAAAATCGAGTGCGAGATCGGGACGCAGCTTTCTGGTTTCTTTGAGCCACGGCATCATGCTAACCGGCGCGCCGAGTCCGCCAAATTCACGGCGCGGAAATACGTGGATGTGATTGACGTCGGGACTTCCCCGCAGGAGCGGCGTGAATTCCGGATTCATCACCCACGTGATACTGGCTTTCCGGTGCGCATCGCGAATCGCAGCCACTGCCGGAAGCGTGTGAACGATGTCGCCGAGCGAACTTGGCTTGATGATCAAAATCGAATCCATGGTTTCACCACGAAGGACACGAAGGTTAATTCAGCGGAGAAAAAACACACAACGGAATTCAAAATTGTTGAGCATCTGAAAAGTTAAACTGATTGGATATGGCTTGCTGGTCCCCGGTCACTTGTTACTTATCTTCCGATCGCGAGCCGTTCCGCTAACAAACGGGGCAGGCCGGCGTCGATGATTTTTTTCTGCGCGGTCACGAGATCATATTTCACCCGCCGTTGTTCGACCACCGCATCGTCGATGTGATAGATGCAATACGCGGCGCGCCAATCAGCATCGCGTGGCTGGCCGACGCTACCGGTGTTGATAAAATATTTCTTGCTCGAATCGATGCGCAACTTGTCGATTCTTTGGCTTTGCACGCCATCATCGCGAACGAAAGCCGTCGGCACATGGGTGTGGCCAAAAAAACAAACGCTGGTGTGCTGATAGGTGAAGCTTGCCGCGGCATCGAGATTGTTGAAAACGTAACCCCATTGCTCGGGCGTATCGAGGGTCGCATGGACGATCGTGAAATCGCGCACCTGCCGCTGCAACTTCAGCGCGCGGAGCCATTCTTTGTCCGTATCGGTCAAGTTGTCGCGCGTCCATTGGATCGCGGCCTCGGCCATTTCGTTGAAACCGCGGGACGATTCCACGAGCGACGCCTGTTCGTCGTGATTGCCTTTGACGATGGGACAATCCATCTCGCGGATGCGCTGGACGCACTCGTGCGGGTTTGCGTTGTACCCGACGACGTCGCCGAGACAAACGAAATCGGTGCATTTATTTTCGCGCGCGTCGGCGAGCACGGCCTCGAGCGCTTCGAGATTGGCGTGAATGTCACTGAAAATGGCAAAGCGCATGGACGACACGTTAAAAGAGTTACAAAGGTTACAAAGTTAAAACGGGCGATCAATCTATCGACGATGTAACACTGCAACGATTTTAACGTTTTGACATCCCCGTCAGGGAATCCGTTGGTCTTGCGGGACGTTCAGTTTATCTTCGAGAAACTTGAGGCGCTTGATCAAAGTCGGCAGACGTTCTTTTTCGCCTCCGTCGTAAAGCGCGCGTAAACGCTCGTAGGCTTCACGTTCGCGCCCTTCGCAATGCGAAAGTTCGTATGCCGAAAAGCGTTTGTCGTAACTCGGCGCGCCCGGCAACGCGGCCGCTTTCGCGAAAAATTCCGAGGCCCTGGCGTGATCACCGAATTTGTCGCGATAAAGCCGGGCAAGCGCTTCATAGAGTTGTGGTTTATCCGGATTATTTTTGATTCCGCGTTCGAGGAAATCTTTGCCGAGCGCGAAATATTCGCGCTGGGCTTTTACGCGAAAAGCCAGACGCGACTGTGATGTGTCATTCATTGCCGCGGCGCTGGCATTCCAGGCCATATGCCAGGCGGCCATGTCCCAAAACAGCGGGACATGCGGCTGTAAAGTTGTGACTTGCCGAAACAAAAACAGGACGCGCCCCCATTCCGTGCGTTCCCAAGCCACGTGCGCTTCGATGAAGAGAAAATCCGCCAGCATCGCGCGGAACCCGCTGAGCGCGGCGATGAACCCGAGCTGTCCGATTTTTTCGCGGAGATCGAGATTTACCACATCGTCGAATTTTCCGCCTGCGGCGGATCGATGTTGGAGCGAGAGCGCGCGCTCGGCCGGAAGTTTCATCACGCCAAACGCGAGCAGCATTCCGAGAACGAGCGCGATGCGAGTCATAAGCGAGAGCATACGTCACCGAGGTCGGATGGGCGACCTCGCCCCTTGGTTAAAGGGGGAAGACTGAGGTGAGGGGCTCGATGTCGGCTGTCGCCACCAGCATCAACCCTCATCCTGCCCGCTCCCTTGGAAAGGGAGAGGCGAAGATTGTAAGCAGCACGCCTGATCACAATTCTTTGCCGTAAAAAACGAACGTCGCCGCCAATGTGTAGATGCCGATGTAAAAAATCCCGAGCAGGGCTGTATTGGCGAGCAACGCAAGCGGTATCGCGACACCGGCGACAATCTCATCAACTAGATTGAAGGCCTGAAGATCAGGAAATATCAGCGCGACGAGCGCGAGAAAGGCGCGCGTGAGCCAGCCGGTGGTTTGTTGCTCCAGCCAGTACTCGCGCGCGGTCGACTGAAGATGGCCGATGAAATACACGAACACCATCACCACGACCGTAAAAATATTTGTGGTTGCGAACGTTGATACGAACAGCGTCAAAGCCGCGAGCAAGCATGCCTTCAGATAAATGACCGCGACGCCCGCAAGGATGTCGATGTTGAGCCCTGCGGCGCGGACTGCGTTCAATGCGTTATCCATCTGTTCGCGTGGCGCGCGGCTCATTTGGCGCAACGTTTCGCTCACCACGGTTTGTTCGCGCACGTAAAGAACGACGATGAACAACGCGCTCATCAGAACGACGCTGATCGCCAGCAAAAGAAGGACGCCGAGAAGTTTGCCGAGCAAATATTCGAAACGCGGCACCGCTTTTGCCAAGATCGTGTAAATCGTGCGGTCGTCGACGTCTTGCGGAATCAGGCGTGCCGTTGCAACGATGGCGAGAAGCGAACTGAAGATCGACATCGCGCCAAGGGAAATGTCTTTCATGATCTGGAATTCCTGCTGAAAACTGAACCGCGCCATGAAAACGGAGCTGCCGATCAGGACCAGCGCGAAGATGAGGAGAACGTAAAAAACTTTTTGCCGTGTTAGTTCGGTGAGGGTGTTCGCCGCAATTGCGAGGATGCGCTGAAAGGAAAACAGGCGATGCGAAGAATCCACTTGCTTAATCCGATGACGAATGAAATCCGAATGACGAATTCCCTAACGTTGGAGAGATCGTAGCGCCGTCGTTTGTCATTCGGACTTCGTCATTTCTTCGGGCTTCGACATTTCGGTTTCGTCGTTTCTCTTTGTCGCGTCGAGAAATAATCGCTCGAGCGTGGTTGTCGATCTTCGGCGCTCAACCAATTTTGCATTCGAATTGGCGGCGAGCTTTTCGATTTCCTTCATGAGCGCATCGGACGCGTTTTCCAAAACCAGTTCGGTCCGGTTTTCGATCGCGATCAATTCCTCGAGGTGCCCTTCCCGGACCAGAACGCCACGAGCGAGAATTCCGACGCGGTCGCAAATTTCCTGCACTTGCGTAAGCAAATGCGAGGACAACAGCACGGTGATGCCGCGCTGCCTAAGATCGGCAATGATATTACGGATGGCGCGCGAGCCGGCGGGGTCGACGCCGCCGGTCGGTTCGTCGAGAACGACCAGCTTCGGTTCGTTAACGAGCGCTTGAGCGAGGCCAATCCGTTGCAGCATTCCTTTCGAGTAAGTGCTCAATCTTTGATCGCGCGCATTTGTTAGGCCGACCAGCTCGAGCAATTCGCGAACGCGATCGTTCAGCCGTGAACCAGTCAGACGGCAAAGTTTGCCAAAAAATCTGAGCGTTTCTTCGCCGGTGAGAAATCTGTAGAAGTATGGGTTCTCTGGCAGGAACCCAACAGCTTCGCGACTTTCCACTAAAGAACTGTCGCGCCCAAAGATTTTTGTTCGTCCGTGCGTCGGTGAAACGAGCCCGAGAATAATTTTCAAAGTCGTGCTCTTACCGGAGCCGTTTGGTCCGAGCAGTCCGTAAACTTCCCCGGGCCCGACACGCAGATTGAGATCGCGCACGGCGACGATCGCTTTTCGATGAAAGGGGACGTGAAAAACTTTCGTCAGTCCCTCTACCGCGATGGCTTCTTCAGTCATGGCGAATATCGAATCCGCGCGCCGTCACCGGTTCGGCCAGCGCCGATCGGGTCTGCTTATCGATGTGCGAACGCAACTCGCTTTCCATCACAGAATCGAGGAACGCAAAAACCTCACTCTCTTGACCGCCAACCTGAAGCTCGACGCGGCCGTCGGGCAAGTTTCGCACCCAGCCGATCACATCGAAACCCTTGGCAATCTGACGAATGGTCCACCGGAAGCCGACGCCTTGCACATTGCCTTCGTAAAAAACCTGAAGCGAGATCATGCCCTAGCAGATCATCCTAAACAAAATGACACGCGCGCGAAAAGTCTAATGCTCGGCGCAGAGCGGCCGATTTATTTGTAAGAGTAGACGAGGCAAACGCTGCTCTCGTTGCCTTCGACCAGATCAAGCAATACGTAATATTGGCCACTGCTCGTGGGCGAAAATCCGGCCGCAGCCTTTTCGCCTTCGTTGTA
>Ga0209805_1001174_pt1 | contig 16105 bp, 16 predicted proteins | sample GraSoiAngelo_148_FD_185905 | JGI IMG/M metagenome (GOLD analysis project Ga0209805, IMG submission 185905) | Grasslands soil microbial communities from the Angelo Coastal Reserve, California, USA - 14_1009_09_20cm (SPAdes) (version 2) | ecosystem: Environmental > Terrestrial > Soil > Grasslands ... | reverse complement strand
TACTTCATCGCGCAGCCGCCGGTAGCTTTCTTTGCATACCTCAAAGGTCGAATTCATCAGCGTTCCCATGGAGCGCAAGATTGCTTTTTTCTTTGTTGGCAACTGAATTGCCCCAATATTTCCTCCGTCAATTTTGTTCCACGCCCACTCATCAAAGAGCCACTCCGCGCCAAACAACCCTTCGTAGGGAAGCGGAACTCCCTTTTTGCGCGCCGTTTCCACAATTGTTCCGAAGCGGATATCGTGAAGCAGGACCCATCCGCCACCCTTAACATATGGAGCGATTCGCAGAACATCGAGTAACGGAAGTGGGTGCTGATGATTGCCGTCGATAAATGCAAGCTCCAGTTCATCCTTCGCTGCCAGGGTTCCGACAAAGTCCGACTCGCGCGGGGCATGTACTCGAACCGAGCCCGGGAATTCAGGGATTAAGTTGGAGATATCGAATCCGACCGGTAAATTGCTTTCTCCAAAATATTCGGCGTGTGCGTCGAGCGTGTCGACGCAGGGTGCGCGTGCGTCCGGTCTTTGGAGGTGGATAGCACACGCCAGGAGAGCACTGGAGAATCCGCTGCCGGTCCCGATTTCTACCATTCGGTGAGGACGAGTAATGCTGACAAAGGCTGCGGCAAAGAGGCAGTCCGGAATGCTAAGGGATCCGGCTGGGTTGCCTCTTCGATCTATTAATCTACGGATACGTTCCAACTCTCCTTGCGCTCGCGAGACAGCGGTAGCCCGTTTCGTATGCTTGGTACGACTGAAATTCACACAGGACTTTGTCCTTGAATTCCTTGCTCGCGGAGCGTGGAATGAGCCGCCAAAGGTAACCAAAGCTACCAATTTTCACGCGTAACTATCTCTCCGGCTCACAGCAAAGGGCATTGAAATCGAACTCTAACAAATATCCAACACCGAAAATCGAATATCCGATCATAACCGAATAGCAGATCAGTGAATGGTGAAGATGCAGGACCGGGCAAAAAGGGCAAACTGCCGCCCGTGGTCAGTCCGCTCTTTGCGATAAAGGCCGCGCACTGGTGCGAATGGTACTTAAGCGCGCGGGGGGCGAGAAGGGAAAAGTCCGGAAACGTGAGAGGTGATTGGTGGAAAAGGCAAAACGCACAACTAATCGCAAGAAGAAGGCGGTAAGTAGTCTGGGTGATGTCAGAGTTTGGGAAAGGTCCCTCGTCGCCTTCGCGACTCGGGATGACGGCAGCGTTATCAGTTATGAGCACCAGCCCGTTTTCGTCATTGCCTCGTCATTCGTCATTTCAACAAACATCCAACATCCAACATCGAACATCGAACATGGAGTGCGAGCATCGAGAATCCCAGAATCCAGCATCGCGAATCGTGGAGGGGAATACAATTAGGATTATCAATAGGAATAGGAAATAGGAGATGCTTGACAGGGCGAGGAGGAAAAGCGCAGCCTCGCGACATGAACGTGCTCAATCGTTATGTGGATCCGGTTTATTGCATCTTGCGGCTAGTCATAGGCTTAATGTTTGCCTGCCACGGCGGACAGAAGTTGCTCGGTTTTCCACCGGGCGGCCAAGGTGCAGGTGAGGGAATAATGCTACTGGGTGCTTGGATTGAGTTGGTCGGCGGGTTTTTGGTTGCTTTTGGACTTCTAACACGAATCGCGGCTCTCATCGCCAGCGGTGAAATGGCAGTCGCCTACTTCATGATTCACGCGGCCGGCAAGACCCTGAATCACCCACCGGTTGCGACCGAGCAATTTTTCCCGCTTCTAAACAAGGGTGAACTTGCCGTTCTCTATTGCTGGATTTTTCTCTTTGTCTTCTTTTACGGGGCTGGCCGCTGGAGTATTGATTCTTTAATCGGACGTCGCGCTGCGCCAACAACAACCACGACCACCGTCGCTCGATGAAGCGACTTGTCCTGTTCCTCGCCTACGCCTTGTTCTCGACGTCGGCGCTGCTCGCTCAGGATTGGGCGAAAGCGCGACTCAACAATTCGCCGCGTCACGCTGAATGGGTTGAAATCAAATCGGGCGATCGCATAATCAAGGCGTTCGTTGTTTACCCAGAGCGCAAGGATAAAGCGCCGGTCGTGCTGGTGATTCACGAAATTTTTGGATTGAGTGATTGGGTGCGCGGTTTGTGCGATCAACTGGCAGAGAACGGGATCATTGCGATTGCGCCCGACCTGCTGAGCGGCCAAACCTTTACTGACGTCGATGGAGCGCGGAAAGCGATCTCGGCTTTACCAGAACCGCGGATTAAAACGGACCTCGATGCTACGTCAGACTACGCGCTAAAAATTCCCGCAGGCAACGGCACCCTGGCGTTATGCGGGTTTTGCTGGGGCGGCGGCTGGGTCTTCCAATACGCCAATATGAACGCGAAACTGAAAGCGGCCTATTCGTTCTACGGAACCGCGCCGGATCAGCAAGCAAAGGTCGCAAACATTCCCTGTCCCGTTTACGGCTTTTACGCAGGCAACGACGAACGCGTCAATGTGACAATTCCGACGGCCCAGGATTTGATGAGGCGCGCCGGAAAAAAATACGAGCCGGTGGTTTATGGTGGCGCCGGTCATGGATTCATGCGCGAAGGCGAGAAGCCAGACGCCGACGAGGGGAACCGACACGCGCGCGACGAAGCCTGGGCGCGTTGGAAGACGCTCCTCAAACAGTTGTAATTTCCGTGCGGCGTCGCGCTACTCTTATTGTTATCGCAATGCTCAGTCTGAGTGGCGCATCGGCCGCGGAACAGCAGCAAATTTCTTCCCGCATTGCCCGCCAGCCGGTGCATTCTCACGCTCTGGCAGCCGTCGGCTACAGCAAACGACTTCACGCGCTCGAAGTGGAGTTTATCAGCGGCGCGGTTTATCGTTACAGCAACGTGCCACCGCAGATTTACCGCGACCTTCTCAGCGCTGCATCAAAGGCCCAATTCTACGATACGAATGTGCGGGGGCATTTTCCGTCGGTGCATGTAAAACCGCGACGAAGTTGATGTTCGTCCTCACCAAGGAAGAAAAACGCGTCATCTGTTTCGTGATGCTCGCGATTCTGGTTGGCCTGGCAGTGAAGGAATATCGGCGTAATCATCCGGTCTCGACCGCTGCGCAGCCTGGATTAAAGCAATCGCTCAGGAAACAACCGGAAGCGAAGCCGCGTCAGAACAGTACGCCGGCGCCTTCGGCGAGTGCCCCGTAGAAGCATCTCATAAGTGGATTTGCAGTTCGGAGCAGTCATTTGGTCGCGCCTTGAGCGCTTGTCACACGAGCCAATAGCCCTCACCCCAATCCTCTCCCCAAGGGAGAGGAGGACGTAGGCGCAGGTGCCTGGGGAATCAGGAGAGGGAGGCGGTACGCGAAGCGCTGGGTGCGGGGGGTGCAGTGGTAAAAATAGGAGGCGCCGTGGATCTTTAGAGGCCTTCCATTTTTCAAGCCAAATTCCAGAATTTATTGAAATTTTCCGCCGCTGGCATGAAAACTTCTCCGTGAAAGCTCATGCGTGTCTTGATCGCCGACGATCAAAAAAGCGTGGGAACATCCCTGGCGGAAATGGTCGGCCTTTGTCACCACCAAGTCGTCGAAGTCGTGGGCACGGGAATGGAAGCCATTCAGGCATACGATCGGCACCGGCCGGACGTGGTGCTGATGGATTACCGGATGCCAAAACTAAATGGCATCACCGCGTGCCGTTACATTCTGGCGAAGGACCCCAAAGCGCGCGTAATTTTAATTTCTGGCTGGAGCGCGCCGGTTGAGCCCGAGGCATCAGGTGCAACCGCCATCCTCGCCAAGCCAGTCGCTCTTCCGATGCTCGACGCTGCCCTTACCGCGGCGATGCAGCCTAAAAAGCAAAAAGATCCGCCTGCGGTAGTCGTTGACGCGACGCCTCTGCAGGCGACAGACTCTACGGAGCCAGAAGCGACGCTCTGAGCGATAGCGGCGCCTTCGCTGCACGCTAGATTCTGGGGAGCGCAGGCTGCTAGCCTGCAGTCGCCCGCAGCTTGCCGACGACAATAGGTTGGCCTACACAGATTGATTTTCGCAGAAACTTTTCGGCCAGCGGCCGAAAAGAGCAGGCTCGCAGCCTGCCCTCCCCAATTTTCCGTCTCGCAATTTGCGGCGGATCGCCGTATCACCACCAGACGGAGGTTTAAAATGAACAGCATTTCGATTTCTCGACGTAAATTTGCTCAGCTCTTGAGCGCGGGAGCGGCCTGCGCCGTGGTTAAGCCCGCGCTTTCTTTGGCAAAAACGGTCCCGCAGGTGAAACATCCACCCGCGCCATCGCTAACGAGAATTGTGCGTTTGAGCTCGAACGAAAATCCTTATGGCCCTTCCCCGCACGCCCTCAAAGCGATGACGGATGCGTTCAACCTGGCTTGTCGTTATCCGGACGAACCGGCCGGCCTCTTGAGTGAAAGCCTGGCAAAACTAAACGGTGTTAACCCGAACCAAATCCTATTAGGAGATGGATCGGGTGAGATTCTGACGCTGTGCGCAGAAACTTTTACGGGAGCGCAGCGCGGTAAATTAGTCGCGGGCGATCCAACTTTCGAGGCCATCCTCCATCATGCCACCGTCAATGGAGCGGAAGTCGTCAAGGTTCCTCTCACCAATACCTTCGCGCACGATCTTGCCCAGATGAGCACAGTTGCAAATGCCGGTGTTGTTTACATCTGTAATCCGAACAATCCAACCGCCAGCATCACGCCGAAGAACGAACTAGCCGATTTCATCTCCAAGACATCGCCGCAAACGATGATTCTGGTGGACGAAGCTTACTTCCATTACGCCGATAGTCCCGACTACGAAAGCGTCATTCCTTTGATCAAGGATCACCCGAATCTCATTGTCGCACGCACTTTTTCGAAAATCTACGGCATGGCGGGATTGCGTTGCGGTTATGCTGTAGCACAGCCGGAGACTATTACGCAACTGAGCTCTCATCAAAGCTGGGATAGCGTCAATATTATGGCAGTAGCGGCGGCGGGCGCGAGTCTGAATGACCCCGACCAAGTTACAAATGGTCGGCGCCTGAATCAGGAAACCAGGTCGTTTGTGACTACTCAGCTCGACGCGATGGATTTCAAATACATCCCTTCGCAGGCGAATTTTGTCATGATTGATGTAAAACGCCCGGTCCTGCCGCTGATCAAAGCATTAAAAGAACGGAATGTGCAGGTAGGCAGGTTATTTCCGGCATTGCCAAATCACATGCGCTTAACTGTCGGCAAAAAGAGCGAGATGGAAGCATTCCTGTCCGCCTTTCGTCAGGTCTTGGCCTGAAAAGCGGGCTCCGTTTGTAGCACAGCCATCTTGGCTGTGGGGCCAGCGGGCATCTTGCCTGCTGATTCGCAGCAAGCTTGAATCGCTTGAAGCTTGTGCCACAACTTGGCGCCGTCCCCTAGAACAGGGAGGATGATTTGGTTCTATCCAAATCCACTTATATTCCCGGGAAGTGGACGAAAAAGCCGCACAGGACTTGCTGCACCAACGATCATTTATCGGGCGTCCTATGCATTCCTCATTGCTCGCGAATGAACGCGACCCGGAAATTCGTTTCGACACAAAGAAACAGATTGCGGCGTTCACCAGCCAGATTTGCGAGGTCATCGTTGGCAAAACCGAGGCGGTAAAGCTGGCGGTCGCCTGTCTCCTCGCGCGCGGTCATCTCTTAATTGAAGACATCCCGGGAGTAGGTAAGACGACCCTGTCCCAGGCGCTGGCCCGTTCGCTCGGCCTCGTCTTTCAGCGTATCCAGTTCACCAGCGACCTGCTCCCAGCCGACATCCTTGGTAATTCAATTTTTGATCGGAACGAACAGCGTTTCGTATTTCATCAAGGACCGCTCTTTTCGCAAGTGGTGCTGATCGATGAAGTGAACCGCGCCACCGCCAAGACGCAAAGCGCATTGCTCGAAGCGATGGAAGAACATCAAATTTCGGCCGATGGGGTCACTTACGAATTGCCGCGGCCGTTTTTTGTCATCGCGACACAGAATCCACAATATCAGGTGGGAACGTTTCCACTGCCCGAATCGCAGTTGGATCGGTTTCTGATGCGAATCGAGCTGGGTGTGCCGGACCGCGCGAGTGAGCGGGCGATGCTTCTCGGGATGGATCGTCGCGAGATGCTCAAGGAATTGGATCCGGTTTTTGGCGCGGAAACATTGCTCGAGATTCAAGCAAAAGTGCGGACGATCCATACCTCGTCAGCGCTGCTCGATTATCTCCAGGATTTGCTGGACGCTTCGCGACAGCGCCATCGCAGCGGTTTGTCGCCGCGCGCGGGGCTGGCTCTGCTTCATGCGTCGCAAGCCTGGGCGATGATGAATGGGCGCGAAATGGTGCTGCCCGAAGACATTCAAGCGGTGGGGACCGCCGTCATGGCTCATCGGCTCGGACACGATATCGAGCAGTCCGGACAAAGCGGTCGCACGTTGGCCGATGCTCTGTTGAACAGCGTACCGGTGCCATGAGGCAAGGCGGATCTTCCGAGCGCAGATTGCCCCTTGCTCCAACCAGAAGTCTCGCCGGCCTGCTATTTGTGCTGGTCGCAATTTGGTACGGCGCCTCCAGTCAAAATAACGCCGCGTCATATCTGCTCTTGTTTGCTCTTATGAGCGTTTTTCTGGTTTCAATTCCGCGGACGCTTTCGAATCTGGGAGGCTTGCAAGTAACGGCCGAATCAATCAAACCAGCATTCGCCGGTCAGGAGGTTTCGCTGCCACTCGAGGTCACGAACGAATCGCGCGCCACTCGATACGGGATTGCCCTCACGCTGCCGGATTTGGGCGACGCCTGCGAACGTATCGACGAAATTCCCGCCGACAAAGCCACCCGCACCATACTTCGATTTCCCGCGGTGACCCGGGGCGAGCATGAGATCGGGAGAGTGCACCTGACCAGTGTCTATCCGCTCGGTTTTTTGCGAGTGCTGAAACAACTTCCGAGTGCGCAGCGTTACGTTGTTTATCCAAAGCCGGCCGGCGATCAGCGCCTGCCAGCCGAGACCGCGCGTTCGGGGCAATCCAGCTCGCGGAGGGAGCTGGGAGAAGGCGACGATTTCGCCGGCGTGCGCGCATATGTGCGAGGAGAATCCCAACGCCACATCGACTGGAAGGCGGTCGCGCGCGGACAGGCATTGATGACAAAACAATTTACGGCCGAAGCTGACGGCCTGCTGTATCTCGACCTTGCGGCGGTGCGGCTTGACGATCTCGAAGCGCGGCTTTCGCAACTCGCGCTCTGGGTGATCGAGGCGGAACGTGCGCGACGTCCTTACGGGTTGCGTCTGCCTACGGTTGAAATTCGGCCGTCACTGGGCGAGCCGCATCTCCATCGTTGCTTGCGCGAACTGGCCCTGTTCAAATGAAGATACTTCGAAAACAAGACACACGCATCCCGCGACGACCGCTCTTGTGGCTGGCAGCGGCGTTGCTTTTTACGTTACCGCCAATGTTTGGGAGTCTCCCGTCCTGGGTGCCCTTACTGTTTTTGATCGCGCTCGCCGCGAAGTTCTGGATGGAACCGAAGGGTTATCGTCTCCGCTCCCTGGTTTGGAAATTGGTTCTCGTGGCCCTAATCCTGTCCCTGTTGTTCTTCAGCTACGGCTCGCTCAGGGGAATCGAGCCCGGCGTTTCCCTCATTGTTATGTTGACGTCGGTCAAGATTTTGGAAGCGCACACCGCACGCGAGTTCCACATCATGATCATGGTGGCGTGGGTTCTTTGCCTCTGCGGATTTTTTCTCTCTCAGAATCTCGCGATTGCACTTTGTTTGCTTATCGCCTTCACTCTGCTGCTCGTCGCGCTCATCCAGTTTCATCGCGGGTCATCATCCGCCTTTTGGCCACCAGTTCGCACCGCCGGTAAACTTCTCGCTCAAGCCGGGCCCCTTATTATTCTGCTGTTCCTTTTCTTTCCGCGCTTGAGTACCGGGTTCCGATTTCAGATCGCGCCGCAGCGTAGAGCATCGGCTGGCTTCTCCGACCGCCTCTCACCCGGGAGCGTTTCCTCTTTGGCTAATTCTTCTGAGGTCGCTTTCCGCGCCGAATTTCCCGATGGCAAAATCCCTCCTCTCCGCGCGATGTACTGGCGCGGTACCGTGATGTGGCACGGCGAAGGTTTGGAGTGGGAAGCGCCCAAAGCTCAGGTGGCACTGCCCTCCACCAGCCAAGGTCCGCCCCACGGGCAAGCACTTCGACAATGGATTACGATCGAGCCGCATGACGCAAGCTGGATGTTCGCGCTCGATTGGCCGGCGAATCCGCCTGCTGGTGCGAAGCTCGTGCCCGGTAATTATTTGTTGAGTAATCAACCGATCCACAAGCCGCGCCGATACGAAGTTGTATCTTATCCGGAAATTCCGAGCAACCGGCTCCATTCCCGCGAACGCGAGCCCTTGCTCCAGGTACCCGCGGACACCAATCCGGCAGTGCGTGCATTGGCGCAGTCTTGGTCGGCCGAAAAAGCGGAGCCACGCGCGATCGTAAATAAAGCGTTGGAGTTTTTTCGTACCCAAGGCTTTCGCTATTCGCTTTCGCCGGGCGAATACAGAAAGAATGACCTCGAGGAATTCCTTTTTCATCGTCGCCTTGGATTTTGCGAGCACTACGCCGCCAGTTTCGCGACCTTAATGCGATTGGCCGGAATTCCAGCGCGCGTCGTTACTGGTTATTTAGGCGGCGAGTATAACGAGATTGGGCACTTCTTTCTCGTGCGACAAGCGGATGCCCATGCCTGGTGCGAAGTCTGGTTCCCAGACAGCGGATGGCAAAGAATCGATCCCACTGCCGTCGTCGCTCCCGATCGCGTGAATTTGGGATTCAACTCCTTTCTGGAAAGGCGCGGCGGCGCCGGTCAACTGGATTCCCAGAGCGTACTTGCGAGAAACCTCGCGCGCTGGCCGATATTCGGCAGAGCCCGACTCGGCTGGCAGACGCTTAGTTATGCCTGGGATACTCGGGTTCTTAGCTTCGATGGAGACGAGCAGGAATCATTTTTCGCGTCCATCGGAATAGCTGGGCAAGGACCAATCTTTTTCATTATTGGTACCTTAGCGGTTACGATTGCCCTGCTTGCTCTTTACGCAGGATGGACACACTTGCGGACTCGCCCTCGCGGCGACCGCGTTAAAATTGTGTACGAAAGCTTTTGCCGGAAGACGGCCAAGCTTGGAGCGCCGCGCGATCCATCGGAAGGTCCTCTGGACTTCTCGCGTCGAGCGACGGGTTTGTTGCCCACCGAATCCGATCGAATCCGCCGCATCGCGAAGGCCTATATTGCGTTACGCTACGCTCCTGCACCCGATCCGACCATGCTCGAACAATTCGCCAAAGAAGTGAACTTCTTTGTCCGCACGTCTTAATCCGGGGAGCGCAGGCTGCTGCTAGTCTGCAGTTGCCGGCAGCTTGCCGGCAACATTTCGCACCGCGAACTTCTTTGTTGAAAAAGCGTCTCGGCAAGCTGCCGAGACGAACAGGCTGGCAGCCTGTGCTACCCACCCGGCAGATACTTTTCTGGAATCGGTGCGCTCGCATTTTCCTGCTGCCAGTAAATCGAGACGATCCACCAACGTTTGCCATCGTTGAATAGCTGGATGCTGTTGATCCCGCGCATAAATGGTTCGGGATCGTCCGGCTGGTGGCACGACTCATAGGTGCTCCAGACATGCGCAATCTGCCCGAACTGTTCGGTGCGCCGCGCAATCTCTTTCTCGTAGAAGCCGCTCTTCTCAAAGAATGGCTCCACGCGCGCGATGTATCCCTCAATATCCAAAATGTGCGGCGCAAGATCGACACCTCCCGTCCCGGCTTGCATCGCCGTCGGGATCAAACGCGCACCTGGCATGTACAACGAACGTTCGCGGTCCCAATCGCGCTTCTCTCCCGCTGGGCCTGAAATTCCGTCGTAAGCAGCTGTGATGATCGAATCGATTGTTGCAACATCAGCGGGATTGGCTTCTGACTTCAACATTGGATGTTCGGTGTTGGGCGTTTTGCGTTTTGTTTTATGTCTTGATCGTCTCCAGAACTTTGCGAGCCGCGTTGTGCCCGGGGATGCCACTGACGGCGCCGCCACGTAGCGCGCTTGATCCGCAGAAAAGGACTTTCTCGTATTGGGTCTCGACGCCCCAAGTCCCTGCTTGAGCGTTCGTGGTTGCGAATGGCCAGGTCGGTGCGTCGTGAAAAATGTTCCCATGATACATTCCTAACGAGTCTTCGATATCAACCGGACTTTTGCTTTCGATGCAGAGAGTGCCGTCGCGGCCGACCGCGAGACACTCTTCCAGCGGCTCTTCCAGCCACTGGTTCATGCTGGCGAGGAATTTTTTCTCCGCTTCTTTCCGCAGCGTCCTATTGTCGCGCGCGAACAAGCTCCAGGGCACATCCAGCCCGAAGAGCGTCATGGTGTGATAACCTTGTTCACGCAACTCAGGAGCGAGAATGCTATCATCCGTGAGGGTATGACAATAGACTTCACAAGGCGTTTTGTCTGGTAGGCGTCCCTGCGCGGCCTGCCCGTAGCTCAGATTCATCTGCTCGTAACCTTCGTCACTGTGAAACGTTCCGCACCACGCTTCGGTCGCCGGGTGCTTTTTCGACTTCAACTTCGGCAGCCTGCGCAACAGCATGTTGATCTTGAAGACCGAGCCCTCATCGGTCGCGTCTGGTTGGAACGGCTTGCCGGTAAACTTCGCCAGCACGTTGCGACCGAAGTTCACGAGGACAAACCGCGCTTCGGTTGTCTCCTTTTTTCCCGCCATCTCGAACTCAACCGAGGAGCTTTTTCCATTCAATCCCAGAGCGCGTATCCTAATACCCGTTAGAAATTCAGCGCCGCTTCGGCGGGCCGCTTCTTCCAGTTCGCGCGCCACCCCGCCCATTCCTCCCACCGGCACCTTCCATTCTCCCGTTTTGTTTCCAATCAGATGGTAAAGAAAACAACGGTTCTGGACGAGAGATGGATCATGCGGATGCGTAAAGAGACCGATCTTCGCGTCGGTCAGGACAAGCCCGCGTACCAGATCATTTTGCAAATAACGCTCGATCGCAGCTCCGAGCGGCTCCTCCGCCAAACTGCGCCACGCTTCGCGCGAAATATCATCGACATCAAACCGGCGGCGAAACTCTTCTTTCGCGATCAGGGGTTCCAGCATGCTGTCCCAGGAATGCGTGGCGAAAACGCGCGAGAGATTATAAAACTTTTTTAACTGCTCAAACTCTTTGTTGCTGCCGGTCAGATCGATCATCGATTGGCGACCCACCTCGTCATCGAGATTGCTCAAGAGTAATCCATTATATTTTCCATTCTTGACATAAGGGGTGAAGGATCCGGTCGCGCGCCGCCGCAACTCGAGGTTCAACCCGAGATCGCGAATGATTTTCTCCGGAAACAGGCTAACGAGATAGGAATAGCGTGAGAGCCGGGCGTCATAATCGGGAAAGACTTTCTGCGAAGTAGTCGCTCCGCCGATGTAATCGTTTTTTTCCAATAAGAGCACACTAAGTCCAGCCCGCCCGAGATAACTGGCGGCCACCAGCCCATTATGCCCCGCTCCCAGAATAACGACGTCGTACTTCGATTTTATCCTGCTCATGCTCGTGCTCATGATCGATTAAACAATCAGAAGTTGAGTTCGCTTACGCCAACCCCCCGGGTATGGCAAGGGCAAAGCAGGACATGCGGAAGCATGTCCCCTCCGCCTTCGCAGAGCGCGGAACCACGACGAGGTGACGCACTTCTACGCGTCCAGGAGGAGGGGAAGCTCGCCCCTCCGAAAAGATAGAAACTTCATGCGCAGCCGATGTAACGATGTAACGCTTTTAACGATTCAACGCACATACCATGGATGCCTTCAGTTATCTTTCGGTCCTCATCTCGATCGTTCTGGCTTTGGGAATGACGCGGGTCCTAGCCGGCGTCGGGGAGATGCTGCAGGCGCGCTCGCGGCGCCGGCTTTATTGGGTGCATGCTGTCTGGGTGGCGAATCTGTTTCTGTATCTGGTGGTGGCGTGGTGGATTTTCTATCGCTGGCGCAACCAGCAGCAGTGGACATTTTTCCTTTTTATCTTTGTTCTGATTTCGCCCACGATTTTATACTTGGCTTCTATCGTCCTTTTTCCGCCCGAGTCTTCTTTGGACGAGTTCGTCAATTACAAAACTCACTATTACTCTAACCACCGCGCGTTTTTCGTCCTCTTTGCCCTGTTCACGCCAGTCGATTTCGTGGACACCCTGCTGAAAGGCATCCCACATTTTCTTGCCTTAGGGCCGCAGTACTTTATCAGCAACAGTCTCTATTTCGCTGGGCTAGTGACCGCTGCGGTTACGCAAAATGAACGCTACCACCAATGTTATGCCATCATCTTTCTACTGCAGACATTTGTGATTAGCTTCAGCATAATTCGCACGCTGGCGTGACTCATGGGCATGCTCCCTGACGTCCACGTCCGTTGCCTCGTCGTCGGCGGCGGACCAGCGGGCATGATGACTGGTTATTTGCTCGCACGTGCCGGAGTGGACGTCGTTGTTCTGGAAAAACACGCCGATTTTAACCGCGATTTCCGCGGCGATACCATTCATCCTTCTACTCTCGAGCTTTTGCATGAGCTCGGATTACTCGAGGAATTTCTTCGGTTACCCCACCAGGAACTGCGCGAAATACGCGGAATATTTAACGGTCACGCGGTTCCCATCGCCGATTTTTCGCGTTTGCCGACGCGCTGCAAATTTATCGCCTTCATGCCGCAATGGGATTTTCTCGACTTTCTCTCCAGCCAGGCAAAACGGTTTCCTACCTTTGCTCTGCACATGCAACATGAAGTCATCGATCTGCTTTTTGAAAGCGATCGGATTGCGGGCGTTCGGGTGAAAACTCCGGACGGCCAGCGTGAAGTGCGGGCTGACCTAACAATTGGCGCCGACGGTCGCCATTCGATTACGCACACGAAAAGTAATCTTGAGATGGATGAATTCGGCGTGCCGATCGATGTCCTCTGGATGCGGCTTTCCAAACGGGAAAACGACCCGCCACAATCGCTTGGCTTTTTTCGCCAAGGGAAACTGCTCGTTCTCCTCGACCGGGGCGATTATTTCCAAGTCGGTTTTGTTATCCCAAAAGGCGAGCTCGACGCGATCAAGCAGCGCGGCCTGCCCGCCTTGCATCGTGACATCATTCGCCTCGGACCTTTCTTGGAAGATCGAATCACGGAGCTGGACGATTGGACAAAAATCAAACTCCTCACCGTCCAGATCAACCGTCTGCGAAAATGGTACCGCGAAGGCTTGCTTTGCATTGGTGACAGCGCCCATGCCATGTCGCCCGCCGGTGGCGTCGGCATTAACCTCGCGTTACAAGACGCAGTCGCGACCGCAAATTTGCTGGCGGCAAAGTTAAGAGCCGGGCCAGCGTCGGTCGCTGATTTGAAGCAAGTGCAAGAACGTCGCGAATGGCCTACCCGTGTAATCCAGACGATGCAGGCTTTCATTCACCGCCGAGTTGTGACGGGACGTGAATCCAAGAGCGGAGATTCGCTTCCAATTTTGCTCAAGCTCTTTCAATGGTTTCCGGCTTTGCGTTCGCTTCCAGCGCGCTTTATCGGCCTCGGCCCGAGACCGGAGCACATTCTCTAGCCTCTGGGAAATCAGGCTGGTCGCGGTGGTGTTATAATCAACCCCGAAAGCTTTCGGCGTTGGGCCCACAGCCAGAATGGCTGTGCTACAACCTCAAAACCGTTTGGCGCGAAACCGCTGCATAAGCTCGAGGATTTTCTCCCGCACCTCAAATAATTCGGCGCGAAACGAATCCAGTCGCTCGGGCGGAAGCAATTGTTTTTGGGCAACGTTATCCGCCGCTGCCATGCTGGTGTGCAAATAATTGAGCGCCCGTTTCAGGGCCGCGACAACGAACCCGCCGTCGCGAGAATCATCCTCGTCATAAGCGAGGCTATCGAGCGCGCCCGCGATTTTTGCGCCTGCCGTCTGAAACTGAAAAACCATTTCGAAGAGATCGCTATCGCCATTGTCCTCAAGCAGACCGCGATCATCGCAAAAATGCCACATTGCGACTCCGCTTTCGAAGGCACGTTTCGTCAGCGGATGATGAATGTGGCCATCTTTGTCGCGCACCCAATCGACTCCTTCGGTCAACGGATTGGGCTCCAACGGCGGAATCTCTTCTCGTTCGCGCTTGGGAAGTGCTCCCCGCTCGTCCGCTTCCAACGCCTCCTCCAGCCAGGTCCAACCCATCTCGCGCGCCACGATTTTTTCGCGATCCGGATGCCCTTCATACTTTTCGAACAGCTTCATGTACTTGTCCGTGCGCGCGTCCGATTCGCGCATGAACTTCTCGTAACCGAATTCATCCAGCGGTTGTTCATCCTCAATTTCAAATTCCCTTTCTTCAGGATCCGGCAAATCGATTTGATCGAGCTGTTCCAGCCAGGCGCGCAGCGCCTCATGGCAGGAAGCAATTTGCTGCTCCTCATCTTCCGGCGAAAGCTTCCACTCCGCCGGTGAAACATCGATTTGATAATTGCTACTCTCAATCACCACACGACCATTGGCTTCGCTGAACCATTCCAGATAAAGGGCATTGGCAGAATGTTCTGGTGGCTGCGTACCAGATCTCGTTAGGCGCGTCGCTTCTTCCAGCGGCACATCGATCACCCGCACTTTGCGCGAAGCCGTGATCTCGCCGGCAACACCACGCTGCAAAAGCGCGGGCAGGCTCTTCTCTTCCTCCGTTGCCAGCGGATGCGGATTTTCAAATCGCACGACACATCCCGCCAGATCGCGTAAACAATTTCCCGTCAACTCCAGCGTCAGCGGCCGCTCGACCCCGACCAGTGTGATCCATCCCTCAACGCGTCCGCGCCGGCGATTATCGATCTCGCCCCGGAGAACGCTTTGATGAATACGTAACGCCATTAGCAGAATACTCCTGCGCAAGGACGATAACGCAAACCACCTGTCATTAACCACGCGCTCCGCGGCAATCTGTCGCCCAAGGTGTTGAACCGATCGGCTTCTGATCACAAACCGCCATCTAATTCCGGGTTGCGATATGTAAGGTAAAAGCTAACAGTTCTATGAGTGATTGCCTCATAGCGATGTAGGTCAAAACCCGCCAATGAGCATTTCTCACAAGCACAAGTTCATCTTCATTAAAACGGTCAAGGCCGCGGGTACAAGCCTTGAAGTATTTCTCTCTCAGCATTGCGGTCCAGATGATATCCTTACCCTGTTCGACCCTCCCATCGAGGGACACCAGCCGCGTAACTACAACGGATCCGGTGACCATGTCTCTGAAATCCTGCGCATCCCATTCGGACCGCGGTCTGCCTGGCGGTGCCTTCTTGCTCGACGTGAGCGTTTTTATAATCATATGCCGGCCTGGCTCGTTCGGCTACGCATTCCTCCCACTGTCTGGAACAGCTGTTTCAAGTTCTGCGTCGAGCGCAACCCGTGGGATAAAGTTTTGTCGCATTACCACATGCACGCCTAGCGCCTTGGCGGCGCCCTTTCCCTCGAGCAATACTTCGCCAGACCCAAGTTCCCGATCAATTACCCGCGTTACACCGATCCATCCGGATCAAGAATTATCATCGATCGAGTTGTTCGCTATGAAAATCTGATCGATGAGCTTAGCGAGATTTTTGTGCGCTTGAACCTGCCCTTTGAAGGCGACCTCGGGATCAGAAAAAAGGGTCATTTCCGAATCGATCGCACACCGTATCAATTCGTATTTAGTCCGAAGCAACGCCAGATTGTGGAGAGAGTATTTGCCCGAGAAATCCAACTTCACGGCTACCGTTTCCAACAAGTCCTTACTGCTGAACCCACAGCGCAACTCTGAATGCTTCCCCTTCGATGTTCAGTGTTCGCTGTTGAATGTTTCTCTTCTCCCGATGGGAGAAGGTTAGGATGAGGGTATTCGATCGCAATCTGCGTCGCCAACGCCACTTTGAAACGCCTGTTAACATTTGAGTGTTTTAATTCAACGACGGGTCGTCGGGCGCCGCGGCCAGCAATTTGAACCACGGGCCTAACCGGCGCATGATGTCGTACCAAAGCCTGGGCAACCGGTCGAGTTTCATTGCGGCGCGGTTCGGT
>Ga0209805_1001173_pt1 | contig 16105 bp, 26 predicted proteins | sample GraSoiAngelo_148_FD_185905 | JGI IMG/M metagenome (GOLD analysis project Ga0209805, IMG submission 185905) | Grasslands soil microbial communities from the Angelo Coastal Reserve, California, USA - 14_1009_09_20cm (SPAdes) (version 2) | ecosystem: Environmental > Terrestrial > Soil > Grasslands ... | reverse complement strand
ACCTACGCGACTGGAGGCGAGCGCCGCAAGGTGCGAGAACTCAAAGACTTAGTCGACGTGGCGCGGCGGGCCGCCGCCCGGGCGGCTGCCTTGCTGCGCGACACGCCGCCCCCGCCGCCGGCGCAGTGGATCGAAAAGGGCCGCCACGATTTCGTGACCGAGGCCGACCGCCGGGCGGAAGCGCTGATCACGGAGGCGCTCACGCGCGACGTGCCCGGAAGTGCGGTGATGGGCGAAGAGCTGTCGCCGCACGCCGCGCCCGCGGGCGAGGTCGCGTGGATCGTGGACCCGCTCGACGGCACGACGAACTTCCTGCACGGCTACCCGCAGTACGCGGTCTCCATCGCGTGCGTGGTGCGTGGCGCGCTGCGCGGGGGAGTCGTGCACGACGTCGCGCGTGACCAGGCGTATTGGGGTGGCACGGGGCTCGGCGCCTGGCAGGACGAACGCCCGATCCGCGTCTCGCCCCTCGCGGAGCCGCGTCACGCACTCGTCGGCACGGGGTTCCCGTTCAAGAATCTCCCGCTGCTGCGCCGCTACCTGGACCAGTTCGCCGCGGTGATGGGCGCGACGAGCGGCATCCGCCGGGCCGGCGCCGCGGCGCTCGATCTCGCCGACGTCGCGGCCGGACGCCTCGACGGTTTCTGGGAGCTCACGCTGGCGCCATGGGACGTGGCGGCGGGCGTGGTGCTCATCCGGGAAGCCGGCGGAATCGTGACCACGCTGGACGGGTCGGACGACGTGCTGCAGCACGGCTCGGTCGTCGCCGGCAATCCGGTGCTGCACCGATGGCTGTTGGACCTGCTGCTCAAGACCTGACCATGCCCGCGCCGCTCGTCGAATGCGTTCCTAATTTCTCCGAAGGCCGAGATCACGCGACCATCGACGCCCTCCGCACGGCGCTCACGGGTGTCCCCGCCGTCAAGCTGCTGGACGTGCAGGCCGACGTGTCGCACAACCGCTCCGTGTTCACGTTCGTCGCTCCCCCGGACGCCGCCGTCGAGGCCGCGTCGCGCGCCATGCGGGTCGCCACCGAGCGCATCGACCTCACGCAACACACGGGCGAGCACCCCCGCATGGGCGCGACCGACGTGGTACCCTTTGTCCCGGTGCGCGACGTGACGATGGACCAGTGCGTCTCGCTCGCCCGGCGGCTGGGCGAGCGCGCGGCGGCCGAGCTCGGCATCCCGATCTATCTCTACGCCAGGGCGGCCGTGCGGCCGGAGCGGCAGCGCCTGCCGGACATCCGAAAGGGGGAGTTCGAGGGCCTGCGCGAGCGCATCGGCACGGATCCGGCTGTCGATCCGGACTTCGGCCCGCGCCGGATCCATCCCACGGCAGGGGCGACGGCTGTGGGCGCGCGACCTTTCCTGGTGGCGTTCAACATCTACCTCGACACGGCCGAGGTGGCGATCGCCAAGGAGATCGCGAAGCGGATCCGGACGTCGAGCGGCGGTCTGCCGGCAGTTCAAGCCTCTGGTTTCGAGGTGGGGGGGCGGGCTCAGGTATCGATGAACCTGCTCGATATCGACACGACGCCGCCGGCGGCGGTGTACGGCGCCGTCGAAGCCGAGGCGCGCGCCCGGGGCGTCGCCATCGTGAAGAGCGAGGTCGTGGGTCTCGTGCCCGAGCGGGCGATCCTGGGGGCGGGTGCCGCCGCGCTGCGGCTGCCCGACGCCGCCAACCACCTGCTCGAGGCGAAAATCCGCGCCGGCGAGGGACCGACCCTCGACGGCTGGCTCGAGGATCTTGCGGGTGGAGCCCCGGTCCCGGGCGGCGGTAGCGCGGCGGCGCTCGCCGGCGCGCTGGCGGCTGCGCTGGTGGCGATGGTAGCCCGACTCACCGTGGGCCGAAAGGCCTACGCCGCCGTCGAGCGGCGTGCCGCGGAGATGCTGACCGAAGCGGAAGGGCTCCGGGCCGAGCTGCGCCGCCTGGTCGACGACGACGCCGCCGCGTACGCCAAGGTGAGTGCGGCCTACGCGATTCCCAAGGACGATCCGTCGCGCGGTCGGACGGTCGACGCGGGGCTGCTCGGCGCAGCACAACCGCCGGCCGAGGTCGCCCGGCGGGCCGCCCGCCTGGTCACGCTCGCGCGCGACATCGCGCAGATCGGCAACAAGAACGCCCGCTCCGACGCGAAGGTCGCCGAAGCCCTGGCGCGGGCCGCCGCCGCCGGTGCGATCGAGAACGTACGGGTGAACGTGGCGGGGCTGTCGGATCCGGCGCTGGGAAAGAAGCTGCTGGCGGAAACCGAGCGACTCGAGCGGGACCTGCGCGCGTAGGTATCTCTCCTCCCGGACGTGCTGCGGTATCGCACCATCACAACACCAACACGCTACGTCACGGTTTCGAACGCATCCGCGGTTCGGCGGTACGACGTTTGCCACTCGCGGGAACGCGAAACGTGCGGATGTCTCCCGCAGGAGGATGCCGTTATGAAACGCGCCGCAAAACGCTCCGGTCACGCCCTCGCGTGTGCGGGAGCCGTGGTCTTGATTCTTGCGCTGGGCGGATGCTCGGATGGGCCGGTCCAGCCGCGGGTGCGTGAGCAAGCAAAGCCCGCGCTGCCGCCCGTGGTGCTGCAGGCCAACGGACAGTCATGCACCGCGCCCGACGCGAAACTCAGTTCGGGTGCGTTGTTCAAGATCTGCTTCGACCCCAACCACTGGAACCGTGATATCGTCGTGTTCATTCCCGGGTATCACGATCCCGCGAGCGCGCCGACGCTCCCCGAGGACCTCTCCCCTACGGCCTCGGCCGTGCTGTTCAGCGGTCTCGGCTACGCCTATGCCACCACGAGCTTTCGTGCCACCGGCCTGATCGAGCGGAACACCTGGATCGGAGGCGATCTGCTCGAGCTGGTGGAGACGGCCAAGGCGCTGCTCTCCAGCACCACCGGCCGGACCACGCGTTACGTCTATCAGACCGGAGGGTCGCAGGGCGGCTTGGGCACGGTGATGGCGGTGGAGCAGTATCCCAACATCTTCAGCGGCGGGCTGGCGGGGTGCGGCCCGATCGGCGACTACGGGCGCCAGATCCAATACGTCGCCGACTTCCGCGCGGTCTTCGATCACTTCTTTGCCGGGGTGATCCCGGCGTGGCCGGTGTGGAAGCAAGACCTGAGCGCCGGCGATCCCGGATACATCGATCCGAACTCTTGGGGAGCGGCCGAGAGCAGCGCCGGGGCCGCGCTCGACGATCCGGCCAACGCCGACCGGATCCGACAGGTGCTGAGCGTGACGCACGCCCCAACCGATCCCGCCGATCCAGCAACCGTCAAGGGCACTACCCTCGGGATCCTCTGGTACAGCTTCCGCGGCACCAATGACGCCATGGCCAAGAACGGGGGAATGCCGTTCGGCAACGTGGACCGCCGTTACATCGGCTCGGACGAGGATGACGCCCTGAACGCCGACGTCGCGCGGTTCCAGCCGACCGCGGACCCCGCGCGGCTCGCCACGTTGCAGACGTCCGCGCGGCTGCGGCGGCCCCTGGTGACGATCCACACCACGGGTGACCCGATCGTCCCGATATGGCACGAGGCGCTGTATCGCAGGCGGTTGAATCTGCGCAGTCGATTGCTGAATACCGCGTTCACCATCAATCGATATGGGCACTGCAAGTTCACCGACGCGGAGGTGCTGGCGGCGTTTGCGGTGCTGGTGCTCGAGGTGAGCGGTCAGAACCTGCTGGTGTCGAGGAGTTTGCTGCCGCAGCCGGAGGCCCAGCGGGAGTTCCTTGGGCTGGCCCAGCGTCATGGAGCGCGGCCGAGCGTGAGCCCCTAGTCCGCGGTCGTGAGCACCCGCGGCGGCCCGCCGTTCTCGAGAATGGCGACCGTGTGCTCGAAGTGCGCGGAGAGCGAGCCATCCTGGGTGACCACCGTCCACTTGTCGTCGAGCGTGCGGATGTCGGCGCCACCGACGTTCACCATCGGCTCGATGGCGATCGTCATCCCCGGCACGAGGCGCGGTCCGCGCCGCGGCTTGCCGTAGTTGGGCACCTGGGGATCCTCGTGGAACGACGATCCGATCCCGTGTCCCACGAGCTCGCGCACCACGGAGTACCCCGCCCCCTCGGCCACCCGCTGGACCGCGTGCCCGATGTCGCCGACGTGATTCCCGGCCCGCGCCTGGGCGACGCCGGCTGCGAGCGCGGTCCGCGTCGTGGCGAGCAGCCGCTCCGCGTCCGCGCTCACGGCGTCGACCGGGAACGTCGCCGCCGAGTCCGCATGCAGCCCGTCGAGCCACACCCCCACGTCGACGCTCAAGAGATCGCCCGCTTTGAGGACGCGGTTGGACGACGGGATGCCGTGTACCACCTCGTGGTTGATCGAGGTGCACAGCGTGGCGGGGAAGTCGTACAGCCCCTTGAACGAAGGGCGCGCCCCGGGGTGCGAGCGGATGAATTGCTCGGCGAGCCGGTCGAGCTCTTCGGTGGAGATTCCGGGGCGGACGCGGCGGGCCACGAGCGCGAGCGTCCCGGCGACGATGCGGCCCGCGGCCGCCATCGTCTCAATCTCGCGCGGCGACTTGATGGTGATCATCGCCCGATCACGCGCTTGATCTCTGTCGCGATGTCGTCCACGCCGCCCACGCCGGGCACGCGCTTGACGATGCCGCGCTCGGCGTAATGGGCGATGAGGGGAGCGGTGTCGCGCTGGTACACCTGCAGCCGCGTCCGGATGGCGTCCGGCGTATCGTCCGAGCGTCCTTCGTCGGCCGCCCGGCCCGTCATCCGACGCACCAGCTCTTCTTCGGGCACGTCGAGCAGCAGGATATGATTGAGGCGCTGGCCGCGCTCGGCCAGGGTGCGGTCCACCAGCTCCGCCTGGGCGGCGGTGCGGGGGAACCCGTCGAGCACGGCCCCCTGCTGCGCCTCCGGCTTGGCGAGCTCCTCTTTGATCAGGCCCAGGATCACGCTGTCGGGCACGAGGGAGCCCGCGTCCATGTACTTCTTCGCTTCGCGCCCGAGCGGCGTCTCGGCCCGCACGGCGGCACGCAGGATGTCGCCCGTCGTGATCTTCGGAAGACCCAGCCGTTCGGCGAGGACCTTTCCCTGGGTCCCCTTGCCCGAGCCAGGCGCGCCTAACAGGAGGATGAACACCGCATCCCTACATGTAGCGCTGGCGCCCGCGGAACTTGACGCGCCCTTCCTTCATGAAGCCGTCGTAATGGCGCAGCAGCAGATGCTGCTGTACCTGCTGCACCGTGTCGAGGGCCACGCCCACGACGATGAGCAGCGCCGTGCCGCCGAAGCCGAACGGCATGTTGAGGATGTTCGACACGACGATCGGCAGCATCGCCACCAGCGTCAGGAACAACGCGCCCGGCAACGTGATCCGGGAGAGCACTTCATCGATATAGTCGGCCGTGGCGGCTCCGGGCTTCACGCCGGGGATGAACCCACCCTGCTTCTTGAGATTCTCCGCCAGATCCACCGGGTTGAAGATGATGGAGGTGTAGAAGTACGCGAAGAAGATGATCAAGACCGCGCTCGAGATCAGGTACACCGGTGACGTGACGCTGAAATACTCGGCGAGGTGCTTCAAGGTCTGGTTGCCGCTGAAGGCCGCGATCGTCCCCGGCACGATGATGAGCGACTGCGCGAAGATGATCGGCATCACGTTGGCCGTATTGAGCCGCAGGGGAATGAACGTCTTCTGCCCCTCGCGGATCCGTCCGCGCCCCATCACTTTGCGCGGGATCTGGATCGGGATGCGCCGCGCCGCGACCGTCACCGCCACGGTGCCCGCCACCACGAGCACCATGACCCCGAGCACCAGGACCAGCATCGGCAGGGAGAGGCTCCGGGCTTTGAGGGCGTCGAACGTCCGGATGGTCTCCGGAAAGATTCGCTCGACGATCGAAAAGAAGATCAGCAGGCTCGCTCCGTTGCCGATGCCGCGCTCCGTGATCTGCTCGCCGAGCCACATGACGAACACGCCACCCGTGGTGAGAGTCAGCACGGTCGTCAGCCGGAAGAAGAATCCGGGATGGGCGACCGCGCCGGCGATCTGCTCGGTGAAGAGGGCGTAGCCGTACGCCTGGAACAGGCACAGCACCACGGTGAGATAGCGGGTCCACTGCGTGAGCTTTTTCCGGCCCTCTTCGTCCCGCTGCATCTTCTCGACGACGGGGAACACGGGCGCCGCCAGCTGGAAGACGATGCTGGCCGAGATGTACGGCATGATCCCGAGCGCGAACACGGTCGCCCGTCCGAAGCTGCCGCCCGCGAACAGGTCGTAGAGGGCGAACAGCGTGCCCTGCGCCTGGTTCCGCAGATAGTCCGCGAGGGCCTGGACGTTGACGCCGGGGGTCGCGATGTGCGCGCCGACGCGATACACCACCAGGCACAGGAGCGTGAAGAGAATCTTCTCCTTCAGCTCCGGCACCTTGAACAGGTTGGGCAGCCGGGGAGCGGTCATGCGGTCAGCTCGCGATCGTACCGCCCGCCTGCTCGATCTTCGAGCGGGCGGAGGCCGATACTGTCACGCCCTTCACGCTGAACTTGCGCTGAACGTCCCCCATGCCGAGCAGCTTGATGGGGCGGTCCGGCCGGCGCACCAGCCCCGCGCCGAACAGCGTGTCGGGTGTGACCTCGACGCCCTCGGCGAGCCGGCCCAGGTGCCGCACGTTCACCACCTGCGCCGGCTGCTTGAACGGGTTGGTAAAGCCGCGCTTGGGAATGCGGCGGATGAGCGGCATTTGCCCGCCCTCGAACCCGGGCCGGGTCTGACCCCCGGTGCGCGCCGTCTGGCCCTTCCCGCCCCGGCCGGCGGTCTTGCCGATTCCGGAGCCGGGCCCGCGGCCCTTGCGGATGCGGGCACGGTGCGAGCCGGGCGGCGGCCGCAGTCCCGACAGGGTGAGCGGCCGTACGTCGCCCGCGGCCGTCTTGGCCCGCGGGGTCGCGCGCCGCGGCGCCTTGGCCTTCGGCTTCGCCTTCCCCTTCGCCTTCGCCTTCGCCTGCCGCTTCGCCTTCGGCATCGTCTACTCCCCTGCCTTGGCCACCGTCACCTCGACGAGATGACGCACCTGATGGAGCATGCCGCGGAGCGCCGGATGATCCGGCTTGACCACGCTGGCCTGGTGGTGCTTCAACCCGAGCGCCTCGAGCGTGCGCCGCTCGAACGCCGGCCGTCCGATTCCCGAGCGCACCTGGACGATCCGCAGCGGGCCCTTGCCCGGGGGCGGCAGCACGCGGTCGCGACCGGGCTTGCGTTTGCGATACTTCCGGGTGGGCGGCTTCCTAGCCATGCACCGCCTCCTGGCGGGCCTTGTAGTGAATCGCCTCGAGCTCGACCCCACGCTCCCGGGCGACGTGCCGCGCCGTCGTGAGGTGCTGGAGCGCGTCCAGCGCGGCCCGCACCATGTTGTGGGGGTTGGTCGAGCCGAGACTCTTCGTGAGGATGTCGCGTACGCCGGCGCACTCCAGCACCGCGCGCACCGCGCCGCCCGCGATCACCCCGGTGCCCGACGCCGCGGGCTTCAGGAGCACGCGCCCGGCGCCGTGATGGCCGATGATCTCGTGCGGGATCGTGGTGCCCGTGAGCGGCACTTCCATCATCCGGCGGCGCGCGGCTTCCACCGCCTTGCGCACCGCTTCGCTGACCTCGTTCGCCTTGCCCGTCGCGACGCCGACATGCCCGTGTCCGTCGCCCACGGCGACGAGCGCGTTGAAGCCGAAGCGGCGGCCGCCCTTCACCACCTTGGCGACGCGGTTGATCGCGATCACATTCTCGATGAGCCCGTCGCCCTCACGCTGGCGCTCGCTCGAATCGCGCCGCTCGCCACCCCGCCCCCGACCGCGGCCTCCCCGGCCCCGTCCGCGTCCGCCGCCTCCGCCACCTCCGCCGCCACCCCCGCCACCGCCGCCACCCCCGCCGCCCCCGCCGCTCCCACCGCCCCCACCGGCGCCGGCCGGCCGTTCCTCGGCCTGCCCTTCGCCTCCGGCATGCGCCGTCTCCGGCGCCTCCGTCGCCGCCGGCCCGGACGGGCCCCCCGGACCTGACGGCCCGGGCTCGTGTTCGTTCGCCATTAGAACTCCAATCCGCCTTTGCGGGCGCCGTCGGCTACGGCTTTGACGCGCCCGTGATACTGGTAGCCGCCGCGGTCGAACACGACCTTGGTGATCCCCTTCGCCTTCGCTTTGGCGGCGATGAGCCGCCCGAGCGCAAAGCTCTTGGCGGTCTTGCCCTTGCCCTCGACCTCGATCCCCTCGGACGAGTCGGCCGCGCCGACCAGCGTCACGCCACGCGTGTCGTCCACGACCTGGGCGTAGATGTGCTTCGAGGAGCGGAACACGACCAGACGCGGCCGCTCGGGGCTGCCCCCCACCTTGCGGCGTACCCGCAGGTGCCGCCGGTAGCGGCGGCTCGCCTGGGTTCGAATCTTGTGGATCGCTCGCATGGTCTATTTCGCCGCCTGCGCGGTCTTGCCGGCCTTGCGCCGGACTTGCTCGCCCGCATAGCGGACGCCCTTGCCCTTGTACGGCTCGGGCGGCCGGATGGCGCGGATCTCCGCGGCCACCTGCCCCACGAGCTCCTTGTCGACGCCCTCGATCTTCACGATCACGTTGTTGTCCACCGAGATCTTGATCCCCTGCGGCGCATGGTAGGGGACCGGATGGGAGAAGCCCACCACCAGCTGCACCCCGAACGGCTTCGGCTCGGCCTTGTAGCCCACGCCCTGAATCTCCAGCGCCTTCGCGAACCCTTTGGTCACGCCGTCCACCATGTTGGCCACCAGCGTGCGGGTGAGGCCGTGGAGCGCCTTGTGGCGGCTCTCGTCGGAGGGTCGCCGCACGACGACCGCGTTGTCCTCGAGGGTGAGCGCGAGATCCGCATGCGCCACCCTGCTGATCTCGCCTCTGGGCCCCTTCACCGTGATCCGGCGGCCCTCGATCTGGGCGGTCACGCCCTTGGGCAGCGGGACCGGCTTCCTGCCGATGCGCGACATGGTCCCCGCTCCTACCAGACCACCGCGAGCAGCTCGCCGCCGATGCGGGCGGTGCGGGCTTCGCGGTCGGTCATGAGGCCCTGCGGCGTGGACAGGATCGCCATGCCGAGGCCGTTCTTGACGCGCGGAATCTCGCGCGCCTTGACGTAACGTCGCAGGCCCGGTGCGGAGACGCGCTGCAGCTCGCGGATCACCGGGGAGTCGTTGTGGTACTTGAGGTACAGCCGCAGCAGCCCGTGACGTCCGTCGTCCAGCACCTTGAAGTCCTGGACGTAGTGGTTGTCGCGGAGCAGCCGCGCGATTTCGACTTTCAGCTTCGACACCGGCATGTCCACCCGCCGGTGGCCCGCCTGGCAGGCGTTGCGCACCCGGGTCAGCATGTCGGCGACGGGATCGATCACGCTCATCTCGCGTCCGTCCTTTACCAGCTGGCTTTGCGCACGCCGGGAATTTCCCCGCGCAGCGCGAGCTCGCGGAAACAAATGCGGCACAACCGAAACTTGCGGAGCGTCCCTCGGCTGCGGCCGCAGCGCTGGCACCGGTAGTAGCCGCGCACCTTGAACTTCGGCTTCCGCTTGACCTTCTCCATCCACGTCCTCTTCGCCATCGTCAGAGTCTCCTAGGCGACCGCGACGGGGGATTCGCCCCGGAAGGGCATCCCCAGCTCGCGCAACAGTGCCTGAGCGGTGTCGTCCCGCCCGGCGGTCGTCACGAGCGTGATATCCATGCCATGGATCTTCTCGACCTTGTCGTAGTCGATCTCCGGGAAGATCATCTGCTCCTTGATCCCCACCGTGTAATTCCCCCGGCCGTCGAAGCTGTCCGACGGCAGTCCACGGAAGTCGCGCATGCGCGGCACCGCGATCGAGATGAACCGGTCGAGGAACTCGTACATCCGCGCGCCGCGGAGCGTCACGCTGCAGCCGACCGCCATCCCCTGACGCAGGTTGAAGTTCGCGATCGCCTTCTTGGCCCGCGTCACCACGGGCTGCTGGCCGGTGATGGCCGCCAGCTCCGCCACCGCCGCTTCGAGCGCCTTGGGATTCTTGGGCGCGTCCCCCATCCCGACGTTGAGGACGACCTTCACGAGCTTCGGGATCTCGTGCGGGTTCTCGAGGCCGAACTGCTGCGCCAATTTCGGCCGCACTTTTTGCTGGTAGTACTCGTGCAGCCGAGCCGGCGGCGCCGGCTCGGGCGGCGGACCCTGGGGTTCGGGCTTCGGCGCCTGGGTTTCGGGCCCCTTCTTGCCCTTCTTCTCCTTCTTCTGGGCCTTTTGCGCTTGCTCGGTACCCCGCGGCGCCGCCGCGACCTCAGCCGCGCCGGCCTCCTGCTTCGGCTCTTTGCCCCGGGGCTTGGCCCCGGGGTCGGGGGCGCCGCCCTCGTGCTTCGGGTCTTTGGTGTCCGCCATGTCCCTACTTCGCTTTCACGCGCGGAATCGGCTGGCCGGATTTGACCGCGATCCGCTCCGCCGTTCCATCCTTGTCCAGGCGCCGCCGCACCCGCGTCGGCTCTCCCGACTTGGGGTCGAGCAGCATCACTTTCGACGCCGCGAGGGGTGCGGGCAGCTCGATGATGCCGCTCTCCTCGTTCGGCGTGGTGGCGCGCTTGTGCTTCTTCACGATGTTCACGCCCTCCACCACCACCCGGAACTCCTTGGGGTGCACGCGCAACACCTTGCCTTCCTTGCCCCGATGTTCGCCCGAGATCACGCGCACCGTGTCGCCCTTGGCGATATGCAGTTTGTGGCGCTCGGGCTCCCGCGGCCCGGTGCTGCGGCGGCTCTTCTTGAAGACGAGCGGCTTCATGTCAGATCACCTCGGGCGCGAGCGACACGATTTTCATGAACCGCTTCTCGCGCAGCTCACGCCCCACGGGTCCGAAGATGCGGGTCGCGCGGGGCTCACCCTGGTCCGTGATGAGCACGGCGGCGTTCTCGTCGAACCGGATGTAGGAGCCGTCCTTGCGTTTGGTCTCCTTGGCCGTCCGCACGATCACCGCCTTCACCACCTCGCCCTTCTTGATCTGGCCGGTGGGAATCGCGTCCTTGATCGTGACCACGACGATGTCGCCCAGCCCCGCGTAGCGCCGCTTGGACCCGCCGAGCACGCGAATGACGAGCGCGCGCCGCGCGCCCGAGTTGTCCGCGATCTTGAGTATCGACTCCTGCTGCACCACGGTCCCCCCCTCCGCCGCTACTTCGCGCGCTCGACGACTTCGACCACGCGCCAGCGCTTGGTCTTCGACAGCGGGCGAGTCTCGACGATCCGCACCGTGTCACCGGCCTTGGCATCCGTCTCGTTGTGGGCCGCGACCTGCTTGGTGCGGACCACCTGCTTGCCGTAGAACCCGTGGGCGAACCGGCGCGTGAGCGAGACCGTCACGGTCTTCTGCATCTTGTCGCTCACCACCACGCCCGTGCGAACCTTGCGCCGGCCCCTCATGCCCGCTTCCTCTCCGCCAGAATGGTCTTGATGCGCGCGATCTCGCGGCGCATGGCGCGCAGCTGGAGCGGGTTCTCGATCGCCTCGGTAGCCCGCCGGAACCCCAGACGGAACCGCTCCTCCGTGAGCACGGCGAGCTGCCGCTCCAGCTCCTCGTTCTTCATCTCCCGCAGCGCCTCCGGCTTCTTCCGCGCCATCTTACCGCTCCTCCCGCTTCACGAACTTCGACTTGATCGGCAGCTTCGCCGCTGCCAGATCGAGCGCCTTGCGCGCCAGGTCTTCGGCGATCCCTTCGAGCTCGAACATCACTCGCCCGGGCTTCACCACGGCGACCCACCCTTCGGGATTCCCCTTGCCCTTCCCCATCCGTGTCTCCGCCGGCTTTTTGGTGATCGGCTTGTCGGGGAACAGCCGGATCCACACCTTGCCGCCGCGCTTCATCTCGCGCGTCAGCGCCACACGCGACGCTTCGATCTGCCGGTTGGTGATCCAACCGGGCTCGAGCGCCATGAGACCGTAATGGCCGAACGCGACGGTGTTGCCGCGTGTGGCCATGCCCTTGGTGCGGCCCTTGAACCGCTTGCGGAACTTGACGCGCTTCGGTGCCAGCATCCCGTCAGACCCCCGTCGAGTACGTCCGACCCGAGAGCTCCTCGGTCATCTCGCGCGTGAAGATCCAGACCTTCACGCCGATCGTGCCGTAGGTCGTCTTGGCCGTCGAGGTCGCGTAGTCGATGTCGGCGCGCAGCGTGTGCAGCGGTACGCGCCCTTCGTGGTAACCCTCGGTCCGCGCGATCTCCGCACCCCCCAACCGGCCCGCCGTCTTGATCTTGATGCCCTGTGCGCCCATCCGCATCGCGCTCTGGACCGCCCGCTTCATGGCCCGCCGGAACGAGATGCGTTGTGTCAGCTGGTGCGCCACCGAGTCCGCCACGAGCTGGGCGTCGAGCTCCGGCCGCTTGATCTCCTCGACGTTGATGCCGACTTCCTTGCCCGTGAGCTGCGCCAGCTCGTCGCGCAGCTTGTCCACCTCGGCGCCGCGCTTGCCGATCACCACGCCCGGCCGCCCCGTGTGAACCGTCACCGTCACCTTGCCCGGCTTGCGCTCGATGTGCACGTCGGCAATGGCCGCATGGCTGAGCCTGGTCTTCAGGTACTTGCGGATCAGGTCGTCTTCTTTCAGGAGCTCGGGAAAGTCGCGCCGGGCGTAGTACCGCGAGCGCCACGGCTTGATGATCCCGAGCCGGAACCCGTAGGGGTGTACTTTCTGGCCCACTTACCTGCTCTCTTTCTTCTTCGTGGCCTTGTCCGCCTTCTTGGCCTTGGTCGGCTTCCGCCGCTTCGCCCCCGCCCGTACGGACGGGGCTGCGGCCTCCGCCTTCGCGTCCGCCGGTTTTGCGGGCGGGGTTTTGGGCCCGCGCGTCTCCGCCGCGGCCTCCACGTGGATTTCCACGTGGCTCGTCCGCTTGAGGATCGGAGTGGCCCGGCCCATCGCGGCCGGCGTGAACCGCTTCAGGGTCGGCCCTTCGTTCACCACCGCGTATTTGACGCGCAGGCGGTCCACGTCGAGCGCGGCGTTCTCGCGCTGCGCCCGCTGCTCGGCGTTCGCCACCGCCGACTTGAGGACCTTATGGATCTGCTTCGCGGCGAGCTTCTTGGAGAACCGGAGAATGGCGTACGCCTCCGGCACCGCCCGGCCGCGGATCTGATCGATCACGAGGCGCATCTTGCGCGCCGACTGGCGCACGGTCCGCTGAATCGCTCGAGCTTCCATGGACTACGCCGGTGGCTGCTCGGCGGCGGCTTCGGCTTCCCGCTCCTGCGCCGAGCCCTTGGCCGAATGGCCGCGGAACAGCCGCGTCGCCGCGAACTCGCCGAGCTTGTGGCCCACCATGTTCTCGGTGATGTACACGGGGATGAACTTGTTCCCGTTGTGCACCGCGAGGGTGTGGCCCACGAAGTCGGGCGTGATCGTGGAGCGTCGCGACCAGGTCTTGAAGACCTTCTTCTCGTTCCTCTCGTTCAGGGCCTGGATCTTGACGAGCAGCGACGGCTCGACGTAGGGGCCCTTTTTGACGCTGCGTCCCATTACTGTGTCGCCTTCCCGCGCTTGCGTCCGCGCACGATGAGCTTCGTCGACGGCTTCTTCTTGTGCCGCGTCTTCTTTCCTTCGACCTTGCCCCAGGGCGAAGTGGGGGGCCGGCCGCCCGACGTCTTCCCCTCGCCGCCGCCCAGCGGGTGGTCGACGGGGTTCATCGCCACGCCGCGCACACGCGGCATGCGTCCCAGCCAGCGGCTCTTGCCCGCTTTGCCGACCGACAGGAGCTCGTGCTCGGCGTTCGACACTTCACCGATCGTGGCGAGGCACTCGCCCCGCACCATCCGCATCTCGGTGGAGCGGAGCCGCAGCGTGACGTAGTTGCCTTCCTTGGCCACCACCTGCACGCCGGTGCCCGCGGAGCGAGCCAGCTGGCCGCCGCGCCCGATCTTGAGCTCGACGCTGTGCACCGTGGTGCCGAGCGGGATCTCGAACAGCGGCATCGTGTTGCCGACCCGGATGTCCGCCCCGGGCCCCGAGACCACGGTGTCGCCCACGGCCAGGCCCTTGGGAGCGAGGATGTAGCGCTTCTCGCCGTCCGCGTAGAACAGCAGCGCGATGCGCGCCGTCCGGTTCGGGTCGTATTCGATCGCCGCCACCTTGGCCGGCACGCCGAACTTCTCGCGGCGGAAGTCGATGCGGCGATACTGCCGCTTGTGGCCGCCGCCCCGATACCGCGCCGTGATGTGGCCCTTGTTGTTGCGGCCGCCGGTGCGGCGCCGCGGCTCGACGAGCGACTTCTCCGGGGTCGTCTTCGTGATCTCCCCGAAGTCCGACACCGAGCGGAACCGCGTCGCCGGCGTCACCGGCTTGAATTGTCGGATACCCATGTCAGCCCTCGAACACTTGGATCGCGTCGCCCTCTTTCAGGGTCACGATCGCCTTCTTCCACGCCGGCCGGCGGCCCACGTAGCGGCCGTAGCTCTTCCGCTTGGCTCGCACCACCAGGGTCCGCACATCCGTCACGGTCACCTCGAACAGCGCCTCGATGGCGGCGCGGATCTGCGGCTTGGTGGCCTGCGCCTGCACCCGGAACGCGTATTCCTTGCGGGCCTGGAACGCCGCCGAAGACTTCTCGGTGATGACCGGCCCGACGATCAACTGGTGCTGCTCAGGCATCCTCGGCCTCCGGCTTCTCGGTCGCGGCGCCCAGCGCCGGCAGCTCGGCGACCACCGCATCCGCCCACAGGATCTCGTACGCGGTGGCGTCGGCGAACCGCATCACATGGACCTTCGGCAGGTTGCGGCCCGACAGGTACACGTTGTGCGCGTGCGCCGCGCCGGCCGTCACGACCAGTACCTTCTTCTCCGCCACGCCCAGCTTGGCGAGCAGCTCCGCCAACGTCTTGGTCTTCGGCTTCTCGTACTCGAGCGCGTCCACCACGAACAGCGCGCCCTCGCGCGCCCGGGCGTTCAGGGCCGATTTCTTCGCGAGCTGGCGCATCTTCTTGGGGATCCCCAAGCGGTAGCTGCGCGGGTGCGGGCCGAACACGACGCCGCCGTGCCGCCAGTGGGGCGCGCGGGTCGAGCCCTGCCGCGCCCGGCCGGTGCCCTTCTGGCGCCAGGGCTTCTGGTTCCCGCCCGAGACCTCGCTCCGGGTCCGGGTGTCATGCGTCCCCTGGCGCTGGTTCGCGAGATAGGTGATCACCGCGCGGTGCAGCAGGGGCTCGTTCACCATGCCGTCGAACAGCGTGTCGGGCAGGCGCACCGCCTTCTTTTTCGCGCCCGCGGCGGAGTAGTGCGGCGCCTCAATCATGGCGACTCCGGCCTCCCTGCTTGCGTACCGTGACGAGCCCGTTGAGCGGGCCCGGCACCGAGCCGCGCACGAACAGCAAGTTGCGCTCGGCATCCACCCTCACCACCCGAAGGCCGAGCTCGGTAAAGCGCCGCGCCCCCATATGGCCGGGCATCCGCTTTCCCTTGATGATTCGAGACGGGTCAGTCCCCGGAGCGATTGACCCGGGCTTGCGGTGCCGGGTGTTGCCGTGGGTCTCAGGACCGCCCCCGAAATGATGGCGGTGCACCACACCCTGGAAGCCGCGGCCCTTGGTCACGCCCGTGATCTTCACGCGGTCGCCCGGGGCGAAGATCGCCACCGTCACGCTCTCGCCCGGCTTGGGCGGCTCGCCCTCCGCGGCCAGCACGAAGCTCTGCAGCACGCGCGGCGCCGTCTCGAGGCCGGCCTTCTTCACGTGACCCGCCAGGGCCTTGGCGGTGCGCTTCGGCTTCTTGGCGCCGAAGCCGAGCTGGACCTGGGTGCCCGCGACCTGCACCACCGGGCACGGGCCCGCTTCGATGACCGTGACGGGCACGTGCGTCCCCTCGGCGTCGAACACGCGCGTCATGCCGAGCTTTCTGCCGATGAGTCCGGTCATAGCGCTACTGTACCTTGATCTCCACGTCCACGCCGGCCGGCAGATCGAGCTTGGTCAAGGCGTCGATCGTCTGCGAGCGCGAATCGAGGATGTCGATCAGCCGCTTGTGTGTCTTCAGCTCGAACTGCTCGCGGCTCTTCTTGTCGATGTGCGGGCTCCTGAGCACCGTCCACAGCTGCCGCTTGGTGGGCAGCGGGATGGGCCCCGAGACCTGCGCTCCGGTCTTCTCCGCCGTGC